>Ga0066412_1000729_pt1 | contig 9436 bp, 8 predicted proteins | sample LakWasMet16_LOW5_2_FD_59499 | JGI IMG/M metagenome (GOLD analysis project Ga0066412, IMG submission 59499) | Freshwater sediment methanotrophic microbial communities from Lake Washington under simulated oxygen tension - Sediment Metagenome 16_LOW5 | ecosystem: Environmental > Aquatic > Freshwater... | reverse complement strand
GCGCGTTTATTGATGTATTAACATCTGAAATGAACAAAGTTATTGTGGGTCAAAACCACATGGTTGAACGTTTGTTGATTGGCTTATTAAGCAATGGCCACATTTTATTAGAAGGTGTGCCTGGATTAGCTAAAACATTAGCGATTAATACCTTGGCAACTTGTATTGATGCTAAATTCAGTCGTATTCAATTTACACCTGATTTATTACCTGCTGATTTGATTGGTACTATGATCTACAATCAAAAGCAAGAACAATTCTCTATTCGTAAAGGCCCAATTTTTGCAAACTTTGTTTTAGCAGATGAAATTAATCGTGCTCCCGCAAAGGTTCAATCGGCTTTGTTAGAAGCGATGCAAGAAAAACAAGTAACTATTGGAGACGAAACATTTAAATTACCAAATCCATTTTTAGTACTAGCAACACAAAATCCTGTTGAGCAAGAAGGAACTTATCCTTTACCTGAAGCTCAAATGGATCGTTTTATGCTGAAAGTAGTGATTACCTATCCTACAAAAGAAGATGAGCGTAAAGTAATTGCCGCTAATATTTCGAAACAAGGAATGCCAAAAGCAAATATTGTTTTAAAACCTGAAGATATTTTAGCGGCAAGAAACGTAGTGAAAGATGTTTATATGGACGAGAAAATTGAGCGTTACATTGTAGATATTGTTTTTGCAACTCGTTTCCCAAAAGAATATAAATTAGAAAAATTTGCTCCATTAATTTCTTATGGTGGCTCACCTCGTGCAAGTATTAACTTAGCATTAGCTGCTAAAGCTTATGCATTTATTAAACGCAGAGGTTATGTTATTCCAGAAGATGTTCGTGCTGTTTGTTTAGATGTGATGCGTCACCGTATTGGTTTAACTTACGAAGCAGAGGCTGAAAATATTACTACGGAATACATCATTAATGAGTTATTAAACGCAGTAGAAGTTCCTTAGTCAATTCATGAATTTTTGAATTAAAGAGTTTGAGAATTTAAAATCAAATTGCATTCAATAAATCTATAATTGTATAAATCAATAACTGAATTGTGGAAACCGCCGAATTACTAAAAAAAGTACGTAAGATCGAAATCAAAACAAAGGGTTTGAGTAACCAGATTTTTTCTGGCGAATATCACTCTGCGTTTAAAGGTAGAGGTATGGCATTTAGCGAAGTTCGTGAATACACTCCTGGTGATGATGTAAGAACCATTGACTGGAATGTAACCGCACGTTTAAGAACACCATACGTAAAAGTGTTTGAAGAAGAACGTGAATTAAGTGTAATGATTTTAGTTGACGTGAGTGCTAGTGGGCAATTTGGGACTCAACAACAATTTAAACAAGATTTAATTACAGAATTATGTGCGGTGATTGCTTTTTCGGCCTCACAAAACAATGATAAAATTGGTGTTATATTTTTTAGTGATAAGATTGAAAAATTTATTCCACCAAAAAAAGGGAAGTCTCATATTTTAAGAATTATTAGAGAGCTAATCAATATTGAACCTGAACAAAAAGGAACAAACATTGAGTTAGCATTAAAATATTTAACCAATGTGATTAAAAAGAAAAGTATTTGCTTTTTAATTTCCGACTTTAGAGATAATCATGCTTATTCAGATGCCATGAAGATTGCAAATAGAAAACATGATTTAGTAGCGTTAAGAATTAATGATAAGCACGAAAATACATTTCCTGATGTTGGGTTAATTAAATTAAAAGATAACGAAACAGGGAAATTAATGTGGGTAGACACAAGCGATAAGTCTTTCAGAAAACAATTGGAGATTAATCACTTAAAATTTGAAGCTCAGTTAAAAGATGTTTTCACAAAAAGTGGTGTTGATTTCACAACCATACATACACACGAAGGATATATAAAACCATTAATGACTTTATTTAAAAAGAGATAGTGAACATAAAAAAATACATATTACTATTTATATCAGTTTTAGCATTCTCCTTTGCTAAAGCTCAAACTCCTGTTGAAGTTCACGCCGTAATTGACTCTACATCTATTCGTATTGGAGCTCAAACTAAATTAGATATCTATGTAAACTATGATGCTTCTAGTCAAAAAAACATCGACATCCTTTGGCCTTTAATTGAAGACACTATTAAAAAAGGAATTGAGGTTGTTAATGTCACGAAAATAGATACTACTATTCCTAATAAGAATAAACCTAACATCGTTCAACAGCATATTCAATTAACTGTAACCTCATTTGATACCGGAGCATATTATATAGCTCCATTTAAATTTATTATTGATAAAGACACTGCAAACCCATTATATACTGAACCTTTGCACTTATTAGTAAACACAGTGACCACTGACACTTCTTTAACTAAAGTAAAAGACATTAAAGTTCCATTTGACGAGCCATTTGATTGGAAATGGTATTTACCTTATGCATACTGGGGCTTAGCAATTTTAGCAGCTATTATTATTTTAATAATAATTATTAGAAAATTAACAAAGAAAAAACCTCAGGAAATTGTTATTGAACAACCGAAAATACCTGCACACATAACAGCTTTAGAAACTTTAGAGAAAATAAAACAGGAAGCTATTTGGAAAGAAAATAAAACAAAAGAATATTATTCAAATATTGCAGACACTGTTCGATTATATATTGAAGAACGTTTTGGTATCAACGCCTTAGAATTAACGTCTGATGAAATTATTAAAATATTCAAATCACAGGTTATTGATTCTGAAAGTAAATCAAAATTAACTCAAATTTTAACGCTATCCGACTTTGTGAAATTTGCTAAACAAATTCCCATTGAAGCAGAACATACATTAACATTAAACAACGCCTTTGACTTTGTTCGTGGCACATTAAGAGAAGAGACAAAAGAAGTTATTGGAGATAAGTTATAAGTTGCTGGAAGAAAAAATGAACGAAGAAAAAAATAAAGGATTCACAAAAATCGAAGATATGTTAGCTTGGCAAAAAGCTAAAGTTCTAACTATTGAGATTTACAAAATTACAAATGAACCCTTATTTAGTAAAGATTTTGGATTAAAAGATCAAATAAGACGAGCGGCTGTTTCTGTTCCTTCAAATATTGCAGAAGGATTTGGCAGAGGTGGCACAAATGAATTCAAGAATTTTTTATCTATTGCAAAAGGTTCATTATACGAAGTTAAAACTCAGTTAATAATTGCTTATGAATTAGGCTTAGTAGAAGAAAAATTAAAAGAACAACTTATTTTAAATATTGAAGAAGTTACTGGAATGATTGCTGGATTAATAAAATATTTAAAAAATACAGAAATTAAAGGCTCAAAATACTCAAGTGAAAAAAATCAAACAACCAAAAACTAATAACTAATATCTTGTACTCCTATTTTAAAGACATACAATTTGCCGAAAAGCATTGGTTCTGGTTGTTCATCATACTGCCTGTGATGCTTGCTTGGTACATTTATAAATTAAAAACCTACGAAGGCGAAGTAAACTATTCTTCATTCAATTTATTTACTGGAATAAAGTCTTCTTTAAAAGCAAAATTCAGGCATTTATTATTTGTTTTGAGATTACTTTGTATTTCATTAATAATCCTAGCCATTGCTCGTCCTCAATCTCGCAGTAGTTGGAAAGACACTAAAACAGAAGGTATTGACATTGTGGTAAGTTTAGACGTTTCATTATCGATGTTAGCTAAAGACTTTAAACCAAATCGTATTGAAGTGGCAAAAGAAGTGTTATCGGATTTTATTGATGCACGACCAAATGATAAAATTGGATTAGTAATTTTTGGAGGCGAAGCATTTACACAATGCCCTTTAACTACCGACCACAAAATTATTAAAAACATGTTTGGCGACATTAAAGCTGGCATGCTAGCTCAAGGAACTGCCATTGGTTTAGGATTAGCCGACGGTGTAGCACGTGTAAAGGATAGTAAAGCAAAAAGCAAAGTGGTAATTTTGATTTCGGATGGTGTCAGTAATGTTGGAGAAATTGCACCATTAACTGCCGCAGATATTGCTAAAACATTTGGAGTGCGTGTATATTGTATTGGTGTTGGAACAAAAGGCAAGGCTTTACAACCTGTTGCTTTATATCCTAATGGTCAAATAGAATATGATTATGCGGATGTTGATATTGATGATGCAACCATGACTCAAATTAGTAAAATGACTGGCGGTAAATATTTTAGAGCAACTGATAGAGAAAGCTTAGAAAAAACATATAAAGAAATTGATCAATTAGAAAAAACGATTATTAGCGAGAAAAGTTTTACAAATAAAGCTGAACACTTTTTACCATTGGCTCTTGCGGCTGCTATTTGTTTACTGTTAGAATTTTTATTAAAACGATTTGTTTTTAAAGCTATACCATAATGTTTAAGTTCGAAAACCACATATTTTTTTATGCCTTTGCAATTATTCCTATTTGCATCGCTATTTATATTTGGTATGGATATAGAGCAAAAAAGAATTTAAAAAAATTAGGAGATATTGGTTTAATTAATCAATTATTTCCTAATGTTTCGAGAGCAAAGAAAAATACAAAATTTATTTTATTCTTAATAGGTTTCTCATTTTTAATACTAGGTATATGTAATTTACAAACTGGATCTAAATTACAAGATGTAAAACGCGAAGGCGCTGATATTATGGTTTGCTTAGACGTTTCTAATAGTATGATGGCTCAGGATTTATCACCTAATCGTTTGGAGAGAGCAAAAATTGCGATTGAAAATATGATTGATAAATTGCAAGGTGACCGTTTAGGAATTGTTGTTTTTGCTGGTGAAGCTTATGTGCAATTACCAATTACTACAGATTATAGTTCTGCTAAATTATTTTTAGAAGGCATCAGTAATAAAATAGTACCTATGCAAGGAACTAACATTGCCGACGCTATTAATTTATCTGTTGAAAGTTTTGGAAAAGACGAAGGCAAAAACAAAGCCATTGTTATTATTACAGATGGTGAAAATAACGAAGAAGCTAAAGAAAGTGCTGTAGATGCTGCAGAAGAAGCTTCAAAGAAAAATATTGTGATTCATACCATTGGTGTTGGATCAGAAACTGGTGTTCCTATTCCTAATGTTATTGATGGCGTAGTGAGTGGTTACAAAAAAGATAATGCAGGTAACACAGTTGTAACTAAACTAGATTCTAAAATATTACAAGATATCTCTTCGGCTTCAAATGGAGTTTATGTTCAAGCTACAAGCTCTGATATAGGCTTAGATGCCATTTTAGGCAAGATTTCTGAACTAGATAAAAAACAATTAGAAAGCAAAATGTATACGGATTATGAAGACCAATTTCAATGGTTTTTAGGGGCCGCTTTATTGTTTTTAGTAATTGAATCATTAATATCAGAAAGAGTCAGTAAACTTTGGAAAAAATTGAATTTATTTAATAATGCAAAAGCTTAACATATACATATCTCTTATTTTCACTTTACTCTCTTTTGCAGGAATTGCTCAAGAAGAAAAAATGGCTTTGCGTAAAGGTAACGATGCATATCATGGAGGTAAGCCTATGGAAGCAGCAAACCATTACAAAAAATCATTAAAAGAAAAACAAACTTATTATAAAGCAAACTTCAATTTAGGTGATGCTTATTACAAAACCGCTGAATTAATTAAATCAGGAAAAATACCTACGCCTAATAAACGTATGACTCCTGACTCTGCCGCTAATTTAGTGTTCGATCAAGCCGCCGAACAATTTGAAGTAGTCGCGAAATCCGTTTCAAATGCCGATACTATCCAAAAAGCTTGGCATAATTACGGAAACGCCAAGTTGATGCAAAAAAATTACGAAGACGCTATTTTTGGATATAAAAAAGCATTGAAATTAAATCCTAAAGATGAAGATACTCGTTACAATTTAGCTTACGCGCAAAAGAAACTAGCCGAGCAACAAAAAAATCAAAACAAAAACGACGACAAAAAAGATCAAGATAAAAAAGACCAAGAGAAGAAAGATCAGGAGAAAAAAGAAAAAGAAGATATTAATAACAAAAATGACAAAGATAAGCAGGAAGCTCAGCAGCCACAAATGAGCAAAGAGCAAGCAGAGAAAATGCTAAATGCTTTAAAAAATGATGAGAAAAAAATGCAATCATTAAGAAAGAAAAAAGGTGATCCTGCAAATCGAGTAAAGGTTGAAAAAGATTGGTAACAGTAACATGATAAAAAAAATAGTCATATTCTTCTTATTCATTAGTTCATGGGCAAATGCCCAAACGCCAAGTTTTGTTGCTCAGGTTAGTAAAAACAAAGTCACTGTTGGCGAAGTTTTTCAAATTGCTTTTACATTAAACGGAAGTGGAAGTAATTTAGCTTATCCTAATTTTAATGATTTTGATATCTATTCAGGCCCAAATCAAAGCCAGAGTATGAGTATGGTTAATGGTAATATTTCTCAATCTACAACCATATCCTTATTTATTGCCGCAAAAAAAGAAGGTAAGTTTACTATTGGTTCGGCATCTGTTTTATCTAGCGGACAAAAACTAGAAACAAAACCAATTATTATTGAGGTAACTAAAGCAGCCGCTCAGCAGCAAAACAATCAAAATGCGCAATCTGCTCAACCTCAACAAAACCAAAAACAAGAAAAAAATCAATATGCCAGTGAAATAAGTAATGATGATTTATTTGTAAGAACCTATTTAAGTAAAACCAAATGTTATTTAGGAGAACAGATTACACTAACACAAAAAGTGTATTCAAGAGTTGATTTAAGAGGTTTTCAAAATGTTAAGTTTCCTCCATACAATGGTTTTTGGTCGCAACAAGAAAACTCAAATCAACAAATCAACTTAAGACAAGAAAACGTAAACGGTGTAACATATTATGTAGCCGATTATTGTACGGTATATTTATTTCCTCAAAGAACAGGAGCTATTACCATTGATCCTGTTGAGTTAGATTGCATTGTAAGACGTCAAACCAAACGTCAACCAAGAAATATATTTGAACAATTTTTTGGAGCTGGTGGATATGAAGATGTTGCTGTTAAAGTAAAAAGTAAACCTGTAAAAGTTGACGTGCAAGATTTACCAACTGAAAACAAACCTCTTGAATTTTCGGGAGCTGTTGGGGATTTTGGGTATAAAGCCGAATTAGATAAATACCAAGTAAAGGCAAATGATGCTGTAACCTTAAAAATTACGATTAGTGGTAAAGGAAATATTAAGCTACTAGAACCATTAACGCTAAATCTTCCTGAAAGTTTTGAAACCTATGATCCAAAAATCAACGAAAATGTAAAAACAAATGGAGGCGTATCTGGAAGCATTACATATAACTACTTAATTATTCCAAGAGAAAAAGGAGAATACATTTTAAATAATTTAAACTTTAATTATTTTGATGCCGATAAAAAACGATATATTTCACTTCCTTCTCCTGATATGAAATTAACGGTATTGGAAGGTGACCCTGGAAGTGCTCAAATTATTGCGCCAAACAAAAAAGGTGTTAAAGAAGGTGAGAATGATATTCGCTATATTAAAACAGGTGATATAGGATTAAAAAAACATGATGAAGAATTCTTCTCATCAATTACGCATTACTTATTACTGATATTCCCTACTCTATTATTTTTTGGAGCATTGTTTTTTGTTAGACAACATATTAAAGCCAATAGTGATATTGTAGCGGTTAAAGAACGTAAGGCAGCTAAATTGGCGAAAAAACAATTAGCTATCGCCGAAAAACACATGTTATCTAATAACAAAGATTTATTTTTCACAGAAGTATTAAATGCTTTGAATAAATACATTGGAGATAAGTTTGCGCTTCCAATTGCGGATTTATCAAAAGAAAGAATTACAGACATGTTATTATCTAAACAGGTAAAAGACGAAACAGCCAAACACCTTATTAATACATTAAATACTTGCGAATACGCTAAATATGCGCCTAGCGCTGTTACTGGTGATTTAAAACAAGTGTATCAAGATACGGCTGAATTAATTTCACAAATTGAAGAACAAATCAAAAAGTAAAAAACTAAAGACTGTGTGTCAGTCTGAGCGGAGTCGAAGACAAACAAAATGAAACATATGAAAAATATTATAATCATTATTACCCTGCTATTTGCATCGGTAGTTTCTTTTGCCAATTCCGATTTACAATCAAAAGCAGAAAAAGCCTACAGTACTAAAGATTACAAACAAGCGATTTCTCTTTATGAATCAATTTTAAAAGAAGGTTCTACCTCTTATAAATTACATTACAATTTAGGAAATGCATACTTTAAAAATAATGAATTAGGAAAGGCTATTTACAATTACGAACTAGCTAATAAATTGCAACCGAATAATAAAGATGTAAAAACTAATTTAAAAATTGCCAACGAGAAAACTATTGACAAAATAGAAAGCAAAGAAAACTTTTTTATTATTGCCATTAAATCTGGTTTAGTAAATGCACTTTCAACCACTGGCTGGGCTTGGTTTAGTATTTTTAGTTTAATTGGATGTTTAACCTTCGCCTTTTTATTTTTCGTTAGCAATCAACTTTTATTAAAAAGAATCGGCTTCTTTTTAAGTGTTATTTCATTCATTGTATTTATATCAGCAATGATTTTAGGATTCTCTGCTTTAGAAGATAAAAAAGAAGTAAACTTTGCAATTATTACCTATAGAGAATCTAAAATTCATGAGGAGCCAAACGTTACTTCTAAAACAAAGTTCAGTTTGCACGAAGGAACAAAAGTTGGTGTACTAGAAACTAATCCAGAGTGGACTAATATTAAACTCGAAAACGGAAATGAAGGTTGGGTTAAAACAACCGAAGTAGGTTTGTTCTAATCCTTATTTTACAAATACCTTTTGACTGTACAATCTATTATTTGAAGAAGCCACAATTATGTAAGTTCCATTATCTAACTTATTATCACTATCCAAAGGCACAATCACATTATTATTTGTATCAATCATAACTTTTGAATAGCTTTCTAAACCTTTTTCATTTCTTAAAACTACTAATACTTCTTTATTTTCTGAACCCATTAAATTTTCCGCATTCTCTTCTAAAGCATTTGTATTAACCACTAAACCAGCAGAAACAGATTTATTATTAACTGAAACTAATCGAGAAGATAACACCTGCCCCTTCGTATCTGTTTGTTTTAATCTATAGTACGAAACACCATCATAAGGTGTGTAATCAACATCAAAATAGCTAATTAAAGAGCTGTAGTTACCAAAACCCTTAATAGTTACAACTTCTTCAAAGTTTGTAGCGTCTTTAGATTTTTCGATCGTAAAAAAGTTATTATTATTTTCAGTATCAGATGCCCAAGTTAGCTCCACCTTTTTATCTACAATAATAGCATCAAAGCTTAATAATACTTGAGGTAAAACAGTCGCTTGTTTTTCTTGATTAGGAGTAATTGTTGGAATATTATTTTCTGTTTGAGAAAATAGAGATAATGAACTTGTAGTACAAAAAAT
>Ga0066412_1000697_pt1 | contig 9844 bp, 5 predicted proteins | sample LakWasMet16_LOW5_2_FD_59499 | JGI IMG/M metagenome (GOLD analysis project Ga0066412, IMG submission 59499) | Freshwater sediment methanotrophic microbial communities from Lake Washington under simulated oxygen tension - Sediment Metagenome 16_LOW5 | ecosystem: Environmental > Aquatic > Freshwater... | reverse complement strand
TCTGGCCGCCCGAGCCGGTGAACTGTTCGATGTTCTTCAGCAGGTCCTTGATGTTGCTCGAGATGATCTTCGTCTCATAGGCGAACTCGGGCTGGTCGATGGTGATCTCGTTGATGACGACATGGTCGCCGAAGACGGACATCGGCTCCACGTCCACGTGGACCTTGCCGAGGTAGAAGGCGTTGCCCTCGCTCCAGCCCTTGGGATTGCCGACCGCCAGGCCGTTGAGCGTGCCCGAGCCGGTCAGCGGCGAGAGGCTCGCGCCGGCCAGCTCCACCTTGGTCTGCGTGAGCTTCGGCCCGAAGCTGTTCACCCCGGCCTTCACGACCGAACCGAGCGCGTAGGCCACGACAAAATAGCCGCCGATCAGGAGCACCAGCAGGCCGAGGGCCGCAATCTTCAGGAATTTCATCATGGGAATATGGGATTGCCCGGAAGCTGCCGGGTTCCCGCCCAAGCCGCAAGCCCCGGGAAATTTTCCAATGTCCATCGTTCACCGTTCAATTTCCATTTTCCGACCCCAATGAACAATGCCCCAGGCCGTCCGGCCCCTGTAATTGCGCTTGTCAGCCACGCCGCACCCTTCTCTCTATCAGCCAACAGGTCAGCCCCTCCTCGCCTCAGCTTGCTGGGGACGAGCCTCGCCAAATCCCACCGGGTGCAGGCGGGTCCCGGTCTCTCAACCCTCAACTCTCAGCTCTCAACTCGGCGCCGTCCGGCGCCGCCCTCATGGCCTCCAACTACACCGAAGCCAGCATCAAGACCCTCAGCTCCCTCGAGCACATCCGGCTCCGCCCCGGCATGTATATCGGCCGGCTCGGCAACGGCGCCCACGCCGAGGACGGCATCTACGTCCTCCTCAAGGAGACCATCGATAACTCCATCGACGAGTTCATGATGGGCGGCGGCCGCAAGATCGAGGTCGAGCTCACCGACCGCTCCGTCAAGGTCCGCGACTACGGCCGCGGCATCCCGCTGGGCAAGCTGGTGGACTGCGTCTCCATCATCAACACCGGCGCCAAATACGACTCCGAGACCTTCCAGAAGGCCGTCGGCCTCAACGGCGTCGGCCAGAAGGCCGTCAACGCCCTCTCCCTCAGCTACCGCGCCCAGGCCATCCGCGACGGCGAGACCAAGACCGTCGAGTTCGAGAAGGGCAAGCTGAAGTCCCAGTCGCGCGTCACCAAGACCGACGACCGCACCGGCACCATCATCGAGTTCACGCCGGACGAGAAGCTCTTCGGCTCCGACTTCAAGTTCCGCACCGAGTTCATCGAGGACATGCTGTGGAACTACGCCTTCCTCAACCGCGGCCTCACCCTCACGCTCAACGGCAAGCCCTTCAAGTCGGAGAACGGCCTCAAGGATCTCCTCACCAAGGAGCTCTCCGGCGAACCGCTCTACCCGATCATTCACCTCGAGGGCGAGGACATCGAGATCGCCGTCACCCACGGCAAGCACTACGGCGAGGAATACTGGTCCTTCGTCAACGGCCAGCACACCACCATGGGCGGCACCCACCTCGCCGCCTTCCGCGAGGCCTTCGTCGAGACCCTCCGCAACCACTTCAAGAAGGACTTCGACGCCGCCGACGTCCGCCAGTCGATCGACGCCGCCATCGTCGTCCGCGTCCAGGAGCCCGTCTTCGAGTCCCAGACCAAGACCAAGCTCGGCTCGACCGACATGGGTCCCAAGGGCCCCACGCTGAAGGAATTCGTCGGCAAGTTTGTCCAGCAGGCCCTCGACACCTACCTCCACAAGAACCGCGAGACCGCCGAGATCATCAAGGCGAAGATCGAGGAGAACGAGCACGAGCGCAAGGAGCTCGCCGGCATCCGCAACATCGCCCGCGAGCGCGCCAAGAAGGCCTCCCTCCACAACCGCAAGCTCCGCGACTGCCGCCTCCACCTCGGCGACCGCAACCCGCGCGCCGAGGAAAGCACCCTCTTTATCGTCGAGGGCGACTCCGCCGCCGGCTCCCTTACCGCCACGCGCGACGTCCAGACGCAGGCCGTCTTCGCCCTCAAGGGCAAGCCGCTCAACACCTACGGCCTCACCAAGAAGGTCATCTATGAGAACGAGGAGTTCCACCTCCTCCAGGCCGCGCTCAACATCGAGGACGGCCTCGACGGCCTCCGCTACAACCGGATCGTCATCGCCACCGACGCCGACGTCGACGGCATGCACATCCGCCTGCTGCTGCTCTCGTTCTTCCTGCAGTTCTTCCCCGACGTCATCCGCAACAACCACCTCTTCATCCTGCAGACGCCGCTCTTCCGCGTCCGCAACAAGAAGATCACGCGCTACTGCTACTCCGAGCAGGAGAAGCAGGCCGCCGTCGAGGAGTGCGGCGCCACGCACGAGATCACGCGCTTCAAGGGCCTCGGCGAGATCAGCGCCGGCGAGTTCAAGGACTTTATCGGCGAGAACATCCGCCTCGACCCGGTGAACCTGCACCACCTCTACAGCTCCGACGAGCTCTTGAGCTTCTTCATGGGCAAGAACACCCCGGAAAGACAGGACTTCATCATCGACAACCTCCGGGTGGAAAAAGACCTGGTCGAAGCGTAAGGATTGGGGTTCGTCTTGGTCTCACGCAGAGACGCGGAGACGCAGAGTAATGCAGCCTGTTTACAGGCTCTTCCGCCCTTTGCTGATTTATTCCGGCTCTGCGACTCTGCGTCTCTGCGTGAGACAAAGAGAATGCCCGACCTAAACATCATCTCCGGACAGATCGTAGACGCCGCGATCCACGTCCATGCACGCCTTGGGCCCGGCCTCCTCGAATCCGTCTACGAGAGCATTCTCGCTTACGAGCTCCAGAAGCGAGGCCTCGCCGTCGAACGCCAAATTCCGGTTCCAATCGCCTATGAGAGCCTCCGCTTCGAAGAGGGCTTCCGCGCGGACCTCATCGTGGAAAAATCAGTCCTCATCGAGTTGAAGTCCGTCGAAGCCCTCGCCCCCGTGCACAGCAAGCAAGTGCTGACCTACCTCCGGCTGCTCGATTGCCGCCTCGGCCTCCTGATCAATTTCAACGTCCCCCTCCTCAAGGACGGCCTCAAGCGCATCGCCAACGGGGTTTAGCCCTCTGCGTCTCTGCGCCTCTGCGTGAGACAAAAAACTACGGCAGCAATCCCTCCAACCCCGCGGCCGTGAAACGCTCCCTGAGGTCCGCCAGCGCGCGCCGGCTCGCCGGCAGCGGCGCCCCGGGCGCGTCGAGGTGGAACAGCATGTCGTCCTCGCCCTTGCGCTCGATCTTCTTCACCCGCGCCAGGTTTACCAGCGCCTGGCGGTGGATGCGGACGAACAGCGCGTCGGGCAGCGCCTCCTCCCAGGACTTCAGCGTGCGCAGCACCAGCAGCGTCTCGCCGCCCTGCAGCACGACCTCGGTGTAGTTCTCCGCCGAGCGCACGGCGCAGATCGCCGTCACCGGCACGAAGCGCGTGGCCGAGCCCGCCCGCACGAAGACGCGGTCCTCCGCCGTCAGCCGCTGGTTCGGCGCGACCGCCGGCGCCACCGTCGCCGTGCGGTCGTCCCCCAGCCGCTGCAGGGTCGCGGCCAGCCGCGGCGGCGCGACGGGCTTGAGCAGGTAGTCGAGCGCGTTGACCTCGAAGGCGCGCAGCGCGAAACGGTCGTAGGCCGTCACGAACACGATCTGCGCGCCGGGCAGCACGCTGTCGAGCAGGTCGAAGCCGCTGCCGCCGCGCAGCTGGATGTCGAGGAACACCAGGTCGTAGCCGGCGCGGCCGAGCAGGTCGCGCGCGTCGGCCATCGTGCCGGCCTCGCCGGCGATGCTCACCTGCGGGTGCGCCTGCAGCAGCCGGCGCAGCTCCTGCCGCGCCAGCGGCTCGTCGTCGATCAGGATGGCCTTGCGGTAATAGGGCATCGGGGAAATTGCGGATCGGGGATTTGGGATTGCGGATTGACCGGCAGGAGGGGCTTTTCTGGTGGGAGTGGTTTTATCCCCTGTCCTGATCCGTGTTCATCCGTGTCATCGGTGGTTGAAAAATCACACCGGCGAGTGGCTCCCGGGCGGCTTCGGGTGGCGCGGCAGCCGCAGCCGCACGCACACCCAGCCGGGCATCGTCAGGATCTCGGGCCGGCACTCCGCGCCGTAGTAGCGCGCCAGGCGCTGCCGGAGGTTGTCGAGGCCGATGCCCGTGGATTCCGGGCCGGCCTCGCGGACCCCGGGATCGACCCATTTGCCGGTGTTGGCCACCTCGCACACGAGCTGGCCGCCCTCGATCCGCACGTGCGCGGTCACCTCGAGCAGGCCCGGGCTGGTCCGGCCGCCGTATTTGATGGCGTTCTCCAGCAGGGGCAGGAAGAGGAACTGCGGCAGCGGGTCGTTCTTCGCCGCGGGGTCGACCTCGATGTGCGCCTTGAGCCCGTCCTGCCACCGCGTGCGCTCGATGTCCAGGTAGGCCTGCAGCATCTCGGCCTCCTCGCCGACCGTGGTCAGGCCCTCGGTCTTGTGCGTGAGCGTCCAGCGGCAGAACTCCGAGAGGCGCGTGACCATCTCGCCGGCGGCGGCGGCGTTGGTGAACACCAGCGCGCGGATCGAGTTGAGCGAGTTGTAGAGGAAGTGCGGGTTGAGCTGGTAGCGGAGCAGCTCGAGCTGCGCCTTCTCCTCGGCGAGGCGCGCGGCGAGCTTCTCGTCCTGGTCGGTGCGGTGCAGCCGCTCGAGCTCGCGGTTTTTCTCGGCCAGCTCGGCCGTGCGGTCGGCCACGACGCGTTCCAGCCGGCTGCGCTCGCGCCGCAGGCCGCGGATGCGCCAGCGGATGTAGGTGAAGAGCAGCAGGCCGCCCAGCACCACCCAGCCCGCCACCGCCGCCGGCGTCTGCCACCAGGGCGCGAGCACCTCGAAGGCGAACCGGGCCGGCTCGCTCCAGCGGCCGTCCACGCTGGTCCCGCGCACCTCGAAGGTGTAGCGGCCCGGCGGCAGGTTCGTGAAGGTCCGCTCGCCGGCCACCTCCGTCAGCGGCCCGCCGGCGGCGAAGCCGGTCAGCTGGGTCTCGTGCCGCACGTCCAGCTCGCCGGCCAGGCCGGGCGTGCCGAAGGCGAAGCGCACCGTGTTCTCCCGCGCCCCGAGCCGGGGCCCGTCGGCCGCGCGCGGGTCGAGCCGCCGCTTCTGGCCCGCCACCACCTCGCTCAGGATCGTCGCGCCGGGCGGCGTAGGCGCCTGCGCGCGCCAGACGGTCAGGTCCACCCGGAGCACCGAGGACTGGCCGACGACCCACAGCAGCTCGCGGCCGTCGACCGTCTCGACCTGCAGTGACGTCTTGCCCCCGACGCGCTCGGGCTCGGGCAGCGGCAGCTGCGTGGTCCGCCCGTCCTGCAGGTGCAGGAGCTGGGGCATCACCACCGTGTAGGCCGCCGCCGCGTCGTGGACCAGCAGCCACATGCCGCCGTGCGCGTCGGGCGTGATGGCGCCCACGCGCGTCGAGCCGTCGGCGAAACGCGCGCCAAACGCCGGCTCGGGCCGGAAGCGGCCCGCCGCCGCGTCGTAGCGCATGAGCCCGCGCCGCGTGAGGAACAGCGGCGCGCCGCCGATCTCCGTCACGCTGATCTTCGCCCGCACCATCTCCTCGGTCAGGCCCGCCCCGGTGCCGAGCTTCACCGCCTCGGGCGGCTGCCCGGCGGGGAAGCGCACGCGCCACACGCCCTGGTTGTCCGTGCCGACCCATACGCTGCCGTCGGCGCCCTCGACGGCCGAGTTGCCGCGCACACCGCGCAGCACGTCGCGCCCGGCCTCGTCGAATTCCCAGGCCCCGCCGCTCCACTTCCACAGGCCGAGCCCGTTGAGCGAGGGCGTGTAGAGCCGCCCGGGCGTAACCCGCGACTCCACGATGCCGAAGATGTTGGTGTAGGTCTTGAGCTTCTTCACCGCGCCGTCGGGCTCGATCTGCCAGAGGCCGCCCAGCCCGCCCACCAGCAGCCGGCCGTCCACCGGGGCGAAGACCGAGATCTTGTCGTCGATCGACGTCCACCGCTCGAACTTCGGGCAGCCGACGCCCGTGGGGACCTCGAGCCGCATCAGGCCCGCCGTGCCGTTCACCAGCACGTGGCCCTGCCAGCGGATGAAGGCGTCGACCCCGCGCCGGCTCAGCCCGTTGGCCGGCCCGAACCAGCTGTAGGCGGGATGCACCTGCACGCGGCTGACACCCCACTCCGTGCCGAGCCACAGCGCCTGGTGCGAGTCGGGCGTGGCCGAGATGACGGCGCTGGACTCGAGCCCGGTCTTCTCGTCGAGCAGCGTGAGGAAGTTCAGCCCGGCATCGAGCAGCACGGCGCCGCCCTGCAGCGTCATGAGCAGGTAACGTCCGTCGGGCAGGCGCGTGGCGCCGTAGAGCCGCTTGCTCTTGAAATACGCGTCGAGCGCGTGCGGCTCGACCGTGAGCCGCCCGTCCGCCCAGCGGGCGAGGCCGACGACCTCGCCCTTCGGCCCCTCGAGGCCCATCAGCCAGCCGCCGTGCGGGTGCGGCACCGCGAAGTGCGGCAGGTAGTCGCCGAGCCTGTCCTCCGGCCGGCCCAGCGCCTCCCATTTGCCGCCATCGCCCGGCCGGAACCAGCCCTTGGTCGTCGCCACCACAAGGTGGTCGTCGAGCCAGAACGAGAGCACGATGGACCGGTCGCCGGTGGGCCAGTGGTCGAACTTGCCGTCGCGCCAGCGCAGCGTCGAGCCGTTGGCCTGGAACCAGACGCCCTGCGCCGTCGCGTGCACCTGCCAGATCGTGCCGAGGTCGCCCGCCGCCTCCGGCACCTGCGCCCGGAGCGAAACGAAATGCCGCCTGCCGTCGGGGCCGCGCTCGATCCGGCCGAGCTCGTTCACGCCGGCCGCCCAGAGCTGGCCGTCGCGGCCGATCGCCAGCCCGCGCATGAAGGAACCGCCGGGCACCTCGATGCCGCGCCAGGTCAGGCCGTCGAATTCCAGCACCTGGCCGTTGCTGCCGAAAAAGACCGTGCCATCCGCCGCCACGGCGCTCGCCCAGGCCTGGTTGGAACCGCGGTAGGCCGTCGGCGGGAAGTTCCGGAACAGCGGCAGCCCGCACTCCCGGCCCGGGGATCCGGCGGCACCCGGGGTTTCCGGGACAGGCACCGGGTCGGCGGCAGCCGGCAACGCCCCCGCGCCGAGCGCGATGAGGGACAGCGTCAGCAGGATGGCGAAGCGGCGGCGCATGGCGGGAAAAGGAATCAAATGCGGACGCCGGGGCGAGCCTGGTTTCGCAGCCCGTGGATGCTCACTCCGCCGGGGTGAGCAGGAACCCGCGGCGCCGGCCCTCATAGAGTCCCGTGCCCGCGATCTGCCCGCGTTCGTTGAGGCAACTCGCCTTTTGCAAGACCCAGCCCTCGGCGTAGGCCGCCAGGTCGATGAGCGGACGCATGCCTTCGGCCGGCGTCCAGCGGAAGGCCTGGCTTTCCCCGCGCGGATCGAGCATCCGGCCGGCGACCACGCGCGCGTCGTTCGCCGCGAGGGCCTCGCTTTCCCAGCCGCCGCCGGGGTTCAGGTCGTAGGTGCGGCCGTCACACCAGAAGATCGCGTGCCGCTCGCCGAGCGGGGTGAGCGCATGGCCGGCCACGCAGCCGCCGGGGGTCAGCGCCACGCCCCAGGTGTCGCCGCCGATGTTCTCGGCGAGGTGGAAACGCCCGTTGCTCCAGCGCCAGGTGCGCGTGCCGTAGCCCGCGCCTTTCTCCGGGGTGCTGTTGAGCAGGACCTCGCCGGCGTCGTTGATCGCCACGGCCGTGATCTCGTCCGCGCAGGGCGGCTGCAGGAGGCTGATCCTTCCGCAGTCCGCGACGAGGAAGGCCCGGCGGCGGGTGCCGCCGTCGTCCGTCGGGGCGTGCACATGCCCGGTGGCGGCGCCGCGGGCGTTGACGCCCGTGCAGCAGCTGTCGCGATCGGGCCAGAAATCTGCGCCGAACCAGCCCAGGTGCGTGGCCCAGGCATGCAGCACCGAGCCGCCGCGGCGGGCCGCCCCGCACAACAGGCCCGTGCCGCTCAACCCGGCCAGCGGCGTGCGCCCGGGCGGGATGCCGTGCTGGGAGCGCCGGCCGTCCTTGAGCAGGTAGCCGTAGGCCTTCCACGAATCGGGCTCGCCGGCCGGGCTCAATCCGTGCGCGGCCACTTCCCCGCGGTCGTTCAGCGCCACCGGCAGCAGCGGCGACTCGTCGGGCAGCACGCCCAGGTCGGTCAGCAGGTAGGCGACCGGCCCGGCCTGGCCCTCGTCGGGAAAAGGCGGGTTGGAACGAACCGGATTGTTCAGCATGGGCATCACCCAGCCCCACGGAGCCGCGCCGCCGGCACCCGCGCGAGCCACGATTGACGAATGGCCCGCCGGGATTGACGAGCGGCCATAGAGTGGAGGGCCCGCGCCTCTGCGGGCCGCTTTCAGGTCCAGGCTTCCGCTGCTAAACAGACATTGACCGGCACCCCCTAATTTCCCTCTCTGTGGGTGCATTGAGGTAGGGGCCGTTGCCCTCAACGGTCCTCCCAAAGGCGGTTGAGGGCAACCGCCCCTACCCCCACCACTCCCACTCTCTCCTCCCCTTTGCGTCTTCGCGCCTCTGCGTGAGACCAAATCCCTCCCCCCTTTCGTAAATGGCCAAGAAGAAACCTTCCAAGAAGAACGACCAACCCGAGCTGCCGCTCGACGCCGCCCCCGAGGCGCCGGCACCAGAGGTCAGAGGACAGAAGTCAGAGGACAGCCCAAAGGCTGCCCCAATCCCCAATCCGCAATCCGCGATCCGCGATGAAGCGGAGCTTCCCCCTCCCCCCAAGCGTCCAAAGGGCCAGAAAGTCCAAGATGAGCAGGCCCCCCTCGCGAAAGCTTATCGCGATTGGTTCCTCGACTACGCGTCCTACGTCATCCTCGACCGCGCCGTGCCGCACATCGACGACGGCCTGAAGCCCGTCCAGCGCCGCGTCCTCCACACCCTCTGGGACATGGACGACGGCCGCTTCCACAAGGTCGCCAATGTCGTCGGCGCCACGATGAAGCTCCACCCGCACGGCGACGCCTCCATCGGCGCCGCGCTCGTGTCCATCGGCCAGCGCGCCTGGCTCATCGAGCCCCAGGGCAACTACGGCAACACCCTCACCGGCGACGATGCCGCCGCCCCCCGTTACATCGAGGCCCGCCTCACGAATTTCGCCAAGGACGTCCTCTTCAACCCAAAGACCACCACCTGGCAGCTCAGCTACGACGGCCGCAACAAGGAGCCCATCACCCTCCCCGCCAAGTTCCCGATCGTCCTCCTCGAGGGCGCCGACGGCATCGCGGTCGGCCTCTCGACCAAGATCCTCCCGCACAACTTCAACGACCTCTGCCGCGCGGCGATCAACCACCTCCAGGGAAAAACCTTCCGCATCCTCCCCGACTTCCCGACCGGAGGCACCGCCGACTTCGCGGAATACAACGACGGCGAGCGCGGCGGCAAGGTGAAGGTCCGCGCCAAGATCGAGGAGCGCTCCAAATACCTCCTCGCCATCACCGAGCTCCCCTACGGCGTCACCACCGAGTCCCTCATCGAGTCCATCCTCGCCGCCAACGCCAAGGGCAAGATCAAGGTCAAGCACGTCGACGACAACACCGCCGACAAGGTCGAGATCCTCATCCACCTTCCGCAGGGCTCTGAGCCGGACAAGGTCATCCAGCAGCTCTACGTCTTCACCAGCTGCCAGGTGCAGCTCAACCCCGCCGCGTGCGTCATCGTCCGCGACCCGACCAACGGCCAGGACAAGCCCGTGTTCGCCGGCGTCCGCGACATCCTCAAGACCAGCGCCGAGGCCACCAAGGAGCTCCTCAAGCGCGAGCTCGAGATCAGGCTCGGCGAACTCGAGCAG
>Ga0066412_1000695_pt1 | contig 9858 bp, 5 predicted proteins | sample LakWasMet16_LOW5_2_FD_59499 | JGI IMG/M metagenome (GOLD analysis project Ga0066412, IMG submission 59499) | Freshwater sediment methanotrophic microbial communities from Lake Washington under simulated oxygen tension - Sediment Metagenome 16_LOW5 | ecosystem: Environmental > Aquatic > Freshwater... | reverse complement strand
CCCCTTGATGGATGAGCTTAAAGCTTACCGCTTATCGCCTATAGCTTCTTCACAGCTCCGTCGCGAAGTGCGGCTCGATGTCCACCGGGACGTCGTTGAGGCGGTCGAGCATCACCTTCACCTCGGGGCGGATGACGACCAGCTTCGTCATGAGCGCCTTGCCCCGGGCGTAGTCGCCGGTGGCCTGGAGCGTCATGATCTCGGTCGTCAGGCTCTCGACGCCCTGCTTGACCTTGGCGAAGTCCACGGCGAAGCGGCCGTCCGCGCCGATCGTGAAGGCGCCCTTGTCGAGCAGCCAGTTGAGCTGGAGCGCCATGCCCTTGGCGTGCGCCTCGGTCAGGCCGAAGCGGAGCGTGCGGAAGGTCGAGGCGAGGAAGGTGACATACATCGCCTGCTCCTGCTTCTTGTCGAGGACGCCCTTGTCCATGAGCTGCTGCAGCGCCCAGAGGCCGGAGATGTCGGCCTTGGCCTCCTCGAGCGTGCTGTTGAGCTCCTTGAGTTCGAGGCGGACGGTGGTCGCGCGGCCGCCGACGGTGATCTCCTGCGGCCCGAGGCCGTGCATGAGCTCGTGCATCAGGATGTGCGTGAAGAACGGGTCGAAGGCCACGAGCGGCTGGTCCTTGGCGGCGAGGGCGTGCTTCGAGATCGGCACGAGCACCTTGGCGAACTTGGCCTCCTGGTAATTCTTCAGCATGACGCGCTTCGAGCCCTTGGCGGCGACGACGCGCTCGTCGTTCGGCAGGTTGAAGGCGGCGGTCTGGATGCCGCGGTTGCCGTCGCCGGAGTTGAAGACGACGTTGACGACGCGGATGGGGGAGAGGCCGCCGAGCTTGGCGCGGCGGTATTTCGGGTCGATGGGGAGCTTGTCCTCGAGGCCCTGCAGCTCGGCGCCGAAGCGGGCGAGCTTGGCCGTCTCGCCGGCGTCGGTGAGCGTGATGAAGCCCTCGAAGGCGGCCTTGTAGTTGAACCACTCGTCCTCGTAGGTCTCGTAGGGCCCGATGGTCGGCTCGATGGTCGCATCGAGCTCCATCCAGGCCATGTCGGAGTCATAGTAGTCGTTCGTCAGGAAGGCGCGGGCGCGCAGGGTGAGGAAGTTCTTCAGCGTCGGCTGCGTGGTCGCGGCGGCGGCCTCGTTGAGGAGGCGGGCGGCCTCGATCAGCTCGGGCTGGTATTCGATGCTGTAGGGGACGAGCATGAACTTGCCGGCGGCGTCGCGGCGGATGGTCGTGAAGAAGCCGGTGGCCTGGGCCTGCTGGTCGACAGGCAGGGTCTTGATCCAGGCCTCGATCTCCTCGCGGGTGGTGTTGACCGGGTAGAAGTTGGCGCCGGGCGGCTTGTGGCCGGTGACGCCGGGGACGAAGATGCGGTGCGAGTCGAGGCGCGACCACGGGCCCTTGTTGATGTGGAAGAAGTGCAGGCGGGCGCGGCCGAGGGGCGAGGTGTCGCTGACGAGCTGGGCGAGGTAGGTCTCGTTGAGCGGGGCGACCTGGCGGTAGAACAGGGCGTCCATGATCTTCGCGGCCTCGACCATCTTGGCGAGGGCGAGCTTCTCGTTGGCGGGCAGGGCGGAGGTGTCGACCTTGACCTCGACCGGGGCGAAGCGCGCCGTCATGGCGCGCAATTCGGCCTCGGTGGGCAGGGGGGCTTCGTTGGCGGAAGCGAGGGGCGCTAGCAGGAGGACGGACAGGAGGGGGATGTAGACTCGCATCCCCAGAGAATCAGGCTTCGGGGGAAAGCGGTCAAGAAGCAGAATTTCTCACGCAAAGGCGCAGAGGCGCAAAGAAATGCCCGTGATCCTGGTCACGCTTGGCGACTTTGCGCCTTTGCGTGAGACAAGGATTTATCCGCGCGTCTGGCCCGATCCGCGGACAATGTATTTATACGACGTCAGCTCCTCGAGGCCCATCGGGCCGCGGGCGTGGAGCTTGTCGGTGCTGATGCCGATCTCGGCGCCGAAACCGAACTCGTGGCCGTCGTTGAAGCGCGTCGAGGCGTTCCAGAGCACGACGGCGCTGTCCACACTCGCGAGAAATTGCTCCGCCGTGGCGGCGTCGGCCGTGACAATCGTGTCGGTGTGATGCGAGCCGTTGGCCTCGATGTGCGCGATGGCGGCGGCGCAGTCGTCCACGATCTTCACCGCGAGGATGAGGTCGAGGAACTCGGTGCGGTAGTCGTCCTTGGTGGACGACGAGATGAGAGTTGAGTGTTGAGAGCTGAGAGTGCCGAGCGCGGTGCGCGTGGCTTCGTCCACGCGGAGCTTCACGCCGGCGGCGAGCAGGGCGGAGGCGGCTTTGGGCAGGAAGGTGGCGGCGACGTCCTTGTGGACGAGCAGCGTCTCGGCGGCGTTGCAGACGCCGGGGCGCGAGACCTTGGCGTTGACGATGAGTTTTTCCGCCATGGCGAGGTCGGCGGCCTTGTCCACATAGACGGCGCAGATGCCGTCGTAATGCTTGATGACCGGGATGCGCGCGGACTTCACGACGGTTTCGATGAGGCCCTTGCCGCCGCGCGGGATGAGGAGGTCGATGAGGCCGACCGACTCGCCGAGCAGGCGGACGGTGTCGCGATCGGTGACCGGCACGAGCTGCACGGCGTGGGCGGGCAGGCCGGCCTTGGCCAGACCGCGGGAAAGGGCGGTGGCGATGGCAGTGTTGGAGCGCAGCGCCTCGGAACCGCCACGGAGGATGACGGCGTTGCCGCTCTTCAGGCAGAGGCCGGCGGCGTCGACCGTGACGTTGGGGCGCGACTCGTAGATGAAGCCGATGACGCCGAGCGGCACGCGGACCTTGGCAAATTTCAGGCCGTTGGGCTGCGTCCACTCGCGGAGGATCTCGCCGAGCGGGTGGGGGAGCTTGGCGACCTCGCGCAGGCCGTCGGCACACTTGGCGATCCGCTCCGGCGTGAGCGTGAGGCGGTCGAGGAGGGCGGGGGTCTGGTTGTTGGCGCGCGCGGCCGCGACGTCGGCGGCGTTGGCGTTGAGGATGTCCATCTGCGCCGCGACGAGCTCGGCCGCCATGGCGTTGAGCGCGGCGTCGATCTTCGCGGCCGGGGCGAGCGCGAGCTGGCGCGCGGCGACGCGGGCCTGCTGCCCCAGCTGGGCGATGAGTTGGGCGAGATCAGCCACGACGGGGAAAAATTCCAAAGGCCAGACTCCAAACGCCAAATAAAAACCGGAAAATAGAAAGCGGGCTTGGGAAACTGGGAACTGTTTGGCGTTTGGCCATTGGCGTTTGGATTTTCACCAAGGTCACTTCGTCGGGAAATGGGTTCCCACGCGTTGCCCGGCCACGATGGCGTAAACCAGGCCCGCTTTCCTCCCGCTGGCGATGTTGACCGGGATGCCCGCCTTCACGGCAAGCTGCGCGGCCTGGAGCTTCGTGACCATACCGCCGGTGGAGACGTGGCCCTTGTCCGAGCGGACGAGGCCGGAGACCTCGCTGAAGTCGCGCACGAGCGGCACGGTCCTGCCCTTGCCGTCCTGCAGGCCGTCGACGCTGGTGAGGATGATCAGCAGGTCGGCGTCGATGAGGATGGCGACCTCGGCGGAGAGGCGGTCGTTGTCGCCGAAGTTGAGCTCCTCGACGGCGACGGAGTCGTTCTCGTTGATGATCGGGACGACGTGGCCCCGGGAAAGGAGGTGGGCGAGGGTGTTGCGCGCGTTGAGGTGACGGACGCGGCTGTCGAGGTCGTTGTGGGTCAGCAGCAGCTGGGCGACGGCGATGTCCTGCTTGGCGAACTCGCTGGCGTAGGCGTGCATCAGCTGGGACTGGCCGACGGCGGCGCAGGCCTGCTTGGCGGCGAGCTCCTTGGGGCGGGCCGTGAGGTCGAGGGTCGCCAGGCCGGCGGCGACGGCGCCGCTGGACACGATGACACACTGGTGGCCGGCCCGGACGAGCGCGCCGACCTCGCGGGCGAGGCGGGCGATCTGCGGGCGGCTCAAGCCGATGCCCTTCTCGGTCGACAGGATGCCGGAACCGAACTTGAGCACGATGCGCTGGGAACGTTTAGCCATGAAATTTGCAGCGTAGTCAGCAAGGCGCGCGCAACAAGCCGGAATCCTGCGGACGGCCCGGGATCTGCTTGGCTATGACACGTATGGGTCAAACGGCTAGGAGGTATGACACGTCACTTCCTTGTCTCAACTGGCGCTGTGCCGTCCTCTGGAACCAACACAAAATCAACACAATCCCCCCATGAACACGAAATCCGCCAAACCCTCCGATCCCAAACGCTGCACCACCAACGGTGGCGACTACGTGACGGAAGGCATGGCGGTTCAGCAACAATCGGCCCCCGGCGCGTTGACGCCGGTTCTGTGAGATGGAAGCATCATGCCCCCCATCGTCATGCCGACCGTTGCCGCGACTCCGCGTATCTTTGAACTCGCCCTGCCCGACCTCGCGCTGGCGCGCGGCGGCGTAGTCAAGTCCCACAAGGCCAAGGGCTGGTGGTGGAGCCGCGAGGGCGACACCCCCGAGAATCCCGCCAAGGACGTCCCGACCGTGCTTTTGGTGCACGCCCTGACCGGCAGCGCCGTGGCCGGCGGCAAGGACGGATGGTGGGACCCGCTCATCGGCGCCGGCAAGGCGCTCGACCCCGCGCATTACCGGCTCGTCTGCTTCAACAACCTCGGCTCCTGCTACGGCAGCAGCGGTCCCGGCGTGGAAGGTTTCCCGGCGATGAAGACCGTGGACCTCACGGGTCTCGACATCTCCCGCGCCATTTTGCTCGGCCTCGACAAGCTCGGCATCGGCCGCGTGCACCTGACGACCGGCGGTTCGCTCGGCGGCATGGTCACGCTCACGCTCGCCGCGCTCGCGCCGGAACGCTTTGAACGCATCCTGCCGTTCGCGACCAGCGTGTCGGCCAGCGCGTGGGTTGTCGGCTGGAACCACGTGGCGCGCCAGATCCTGCGGCTCGACCCGGGTTACCCAGACAATGTCGGCCGCGGCCTCGAGATCGCGCGCCAGCTCGCCATCCTCACCTACCGCGCCGAGCCCGGTCTTGACGCCCGCCAGCCGCGCCCGGCGCCGGGCACCGACGCCGGTTATCCGGTGCAGAGCTACCTCGAGCACCAGGGCAGGAAGCTCCGCAACCGCTTCGCCGCGCAGGCCTACGAGCTGCAGCTCGCGGCGATGGACCACCATGATCTCACGCAGCCGCTGCCCGGCGACACCAGGCCCGCCATCAGCCGCGTGCGCGCGGCGACGCTGGTGGTCGACGTGGACACCGACCAGCTTTTCACCCCGGCCCAGGCCGCGGCCCTCACGGCGCAGCTGCAGGCCGCCGGCGCCCGCGTCGCGCGGGAGACGGTCGCGAGCATCCACGGCCATGACGCCTTCCTCATCGAGTGGAAGACGCTGGGACCTCTCTTGACAAAGGCCTTGCATCTGCAGGCTCCCACCCAATGAGCGAACGCTGGCAGGTCTATAAATTCGGCGGCTCCTCCCTCGGCACCTCGGGGCGGTTGCCCAAGGTGCTGGAGCTGGTCGTCGCGGCGCCGCGTCCGCTCGCGCTCGTCGTTTCCGCGCTCGGCGACAGCACCGACTGGCTCATCCTCGCCGCCAAGTCGGCCGCCGACGGCAACATCAGCCAGGCCCGCCGCGAGCTGGCCCAGGTGCGCGAGCTCGCCACCGCCACCGGCCGCACCGTCCTCAACAGCCAGAGCCAGAAGGGCCTCAAGCACGACCTCGACGACATCCTCACCCCGGTGGAGCGCCTGCTCTCCGGCGTCGAGCTGACCCGCGAGTGCTCGAACCGCACCCTCGATTCCATCATCAGCACCGGCGAGCGCATTTCCGTCGCCCTGCTGGCCCGCGCCCTGACCGAGCGCGACGTGCCCGCCATCCCGGTGGACGCGCGCGACTTTGTCGTGACCGACTCCACCTTCGGCGCCGCCACGGTGGACAAGGGTGCGACGACCGAGAAATTCACCGCCATCAAGGCCAAGTGGACCGGCAGCGTGCCGATCGTCACGGGCTTCATCGGCAAGACCAAGGACGGCCAGACCACCACGCTCGGCCGCAACGGCTCCGACTACACCGCCACCCTCGTGGCCGGCCTGCTCAAGGCCAGCGCCGTCACCGTCTGGACGGATGTGCTCGGCGTCATGACCGCCGACCCCGCGCTCGTGCGCGAGGCGTCGCCGGTCGACCGGCTGTCCTACGACGAAGCGCTGGAGCTGGCGTATTTCGGCACGCGGATGTTCCACCCCCGCACCATCATCCCGCTCCGCGAGTGCGGCGCGGCGCTGGTCATCCGCAGCACCACGCAGCCCGACGCCCCCGGCACGCGCATCGATGCCAAGGGCAATCCCGACCCGAACCGCCCGACCTGCGTCACCAGCCTCGAGCGCCTCGCGCTCATCGGCGTGCAGTCGCGCCGCACCGGGCTGGGCAAGCCGCTCGGCGGCCGCATCCTCGCCGCGCTCGGCGAGGCCGGCGTGCGCGTGTGGATGACCACCGAGTCCACGCTCGGCCAGTCCTTCTCCGTCGTCATCCCCGAGGTGGACGAGGCCCGGGCGAAGCAGAGCATCGCCGAGGCGCTCGCGCCCGAGATCCAGTCGGGCGACCTGCGCATCGAGCCGGTGATCTCGCCGGTCACGCTCGTGACGCTCGTCGGCGAGAACATGGGCGCCCAGCCGAACGTGGCGGGCAAGTTCCTCAATTCGATCGGCGCGGCCGGCATCTCGGTGCGCGCCGTGGCGCAGGGCGCGTCGGCCCGCAGCATTTCCTGCGTGGTGGACGCTGACCAGACCGCGACCGCGGTGCGGACGGTGCACGGCGCTTTCAATCTCGCGCACACCCAGCTCAGCGTGCTCCTGCTCGGCAAGGGCGTGGTCGGCGGCAGCCTGCTCAAGCAGATCGACCGCCAGAACCAGGCGCTCGGCCGCGAGCACGACGTGCAGGTGCGCCTCGTGGGCATTGGCTCGAGCAAGGGCGCGCTCTTCGAGGCCGAGGGCCTGCCGCCGCTCGAGGCCATCGCCCACCTGGAGAAGGCGCTCGCCACGGGCAAGGCCGCCAAGGATGTCGGCTCGCTGTTGAAGAAGCTCTCGCAGCTGCCGAATCCCGTGCTCGTGGACTGCTCGGCCGCGGCCGGCATGGAGAAACTTTACCGCGCGGCCTTCGAGCACGGCATCAACGTCGTGTCGGCCAACAAGCAGCCGCTGGCGCTGCCGCAGCCGGAGCGCGTGGCGCTGCTCGCCTCGGCCCGCAAGAATTTCCGCGCCTACCACTATGAGACGACCGTCGGCGCCGCGCTGCCGGTCATCGAGACGCTCAAGAACCTGGTCCGCACCGGCGACCACGTCATCACGATCGAGGGCGCGTTCTCGGGCACGCTCGGGTTCCTCTGCGAGCGCCTCGTGCAGGGCGACGCCCTGTCCGTGGCGGTGCGCCAGGCCAAGGAGCTCGGCTACACCGAGCCGCACCCGCGCGACGATTTGTCGGGCCTCGATGTAGCGCGCAAGGCGGTCATCCTCGCCCGCGAGCTCGGCCTGCAGGTCGAGCTGGGCGACGTGGCGCTCGAGCCGTTCGTGCCGGCGGAAAACCTGCGCGAGGACGACCCGGAAAAATTCATGCAGTCGCTGGCCAAGCTCGACGCCTCGGTCGGCGCGCGCGTGGCCGCGAGCAAGAAGCAGGGGAAGCTGCCGCGCTACCTCGCGCGCATCACGCCCGGTGCGGAAGGCCCGAAGGTCACCGTCGGCCCGATCGACGTCGATGCCACCCATCCGGCGGCCTCGCTGCGCGGATCCGAGGCGTTCGTCGCTTTCCACACGGAACGCTACAAGCAATACCCGATGGTCGTCCGCGGCGCGGGCGCGGGTGGGGAAGTCACCGCGGCCGGCGTGCTGGCGGACATCCTGCGTCTCGCGCAGAACATGCGCGGCCGTCGGTAAGCCGCCGGCCAAGCCCGGTCATTTGTATCAAAGATGATACGTTTTCCGGCTTTGCGCCGGATTGTCCCGGGTTTATCCGGAAATAATGAAACTAGGGGTTGACAGCGATTGGGCCGATTAACAGCTTCACGCCGTTCTCAATGACCAACGTCGCCCTTATTGTGCTTATTACCGTCGTCCTGGCCCTGGTGGCCACGGACCTCAATCCACATGGGCGGCTCGCCAAAGCCAAAAGCTCCTAAGAGAACAAAAAACTCAAAGAGGAAGCCGCCCACCAAGGGGCGGCTTTTTTATTGCCCGCCAATTCCCGTTATGACGCAGACCCAAACCACCCACTACTCGCCCTGCCGCAAATGTTTCGGCAAGGTGGCCTGACCTTTACCCCCATGAATTCCGGTAAACGCCACAGCCACCTTGTCACCGACGGCCCGAGCCGCGCCCCGGCCCGCGCCATGATGAAAGCGATCGGGTTTACCGACGAAGATCTCGCCAAGCCGCTGATCGGCATCGCGAACACCTGGACCGAGATCGGGCCCTGCAATTACCACCTCCGCGCGCTCGCCGAGCACGTCAAGGCGGGCGTCCGCGCCGCCGGCGGCACGCCGCTGGAATTCAACACCGTCTCCATCTCCGACGGCATCACGATGGGCACCGAGGGCATGAAGACCTCGCTCATCAGCCGCGAGCTCATCGCCGACTCCATCGAGCTCGTCGCGCGCGGCAACAGCCTCGACGGCCTCGTCTGCCTTTCCGCCTGCGACAAGACCAACCCCGGCGTCATGATGGCCCTGGCCCGCATGGACATCCCCGGCCTCGCGCTCTACGGCGGCTCGATCGACCACGGCCACCACAACGGCAAGGCGCTCACGGTGCAGGACGTGTTCGAGGCGGTCGGCGCGTTCACGGCCGGCAAGATCGACGCGAAGGAATTCCACTGCGTCGAGAACGCCGCGTGTCCGACGGCCGGCGCCTGCGGCGGCCAGTTCACCGCCAACACCATGGCGACGATCATGGAGGCCATCGGCATCTCGCCCGCCGGCCTGAACGGCATCCCGGCCACGGCCGAGGAGAAGAACCAGGCCGCTTATCGCTGCGGCGAGATCGTGATGGACCTCGTCCGCAAGGACCTGAAGCCCTCGCAGATCATGACGCGCAAGGCGTTTGAGAACGCCATCGCGTCCGTCGCCGCGTCCGGCGGCTCGACCAACGCCGTGCTGCACCTGCTCGCGCTCGCGAAGGAGTCCAACATTTCGCTCAAGATCGACGAGTTCGACAGCATCAGCGCCAAGACGCCGACCATCGCCACGCTCAAGCCCGGCGGCCTCTACACCGCCGTCGAGATGCACAAGGCCGGCGGCATCTCGCTGTTGCTCCGCCGCCTGCTCGAGGGCGGTTACCTCAACAAGGAGTGCGTGACCGTCACCGGCCGCACGATCGCCGAGGAAGTTGCGGACGCCTTCGAGGCCCCCGGCCAGCAGGTGATCCGTCCGACGGCCAAGGCCTTCAAGCCCACCGGCGGGCTTGTCATTCTCCGCGGCAACCTCGCCGAGGAGGGCTGCGTGCTCAAGGTCGCCGGCAGCTCGCGCGAGAAGATCACGGGCCCGGCCCGGGTCTTCGAGAACGAGGAGAGCGCGATGGCCGCGGCCAATGCGCAGAAGATCAAGGCCGGCGACGTCGTCGTCATCCGCTACGAGGGGCCCAAGGGCGGCCCCGGCATGCGCGAGATGCTCGGCGTGACCGGCGCGCTGGCGGGGCAGGGGCTGGCCGACTCGGTCGCCCTGCTCACCGACGGCCGTTTCTCCGGCGCGACGCGCGGCTTCTCCATCGGCCACGTGGCGCCCGAGGCGTTTGTGGGCGGCATGATCGCCTTTGTCCGCGAGGGCGACACCATCGAGATCGACGTCCCGGCGCGCAAGCTGCACGTCGCGATCGCCCCGGACGAGCTCGCCCGCCGCAAGGCC
>Ga0066412_1000691_pt1 | contig 9937 bp, 9 predicted proteins | sample LakWasMet16_LOW5_2_FD_59499 | JGI IMG/M metagenome (GOLD analysis project Ga0066412, IMG submission 59499) | Freshwater sediment methanotrophic microbial communities from Lake Washington under simulated oxygen tension - Sediment Metagenome 16_LOW5 | ecosystem: Environmental > Aquatic > Freshwater... | reverse complement strand
TCCAGCGCCTCCGCCCGGGCCCGGGCATCGCCGGCCGCGACGCTGTAGGCGGCGCTGCCGACCGCGGCGAAGCACTCGCTGTAGACGTAGCGGCGCATGCGCAGGGGTTTGCCGTCGCGCGTGACGGTGAAATAGAGTTTCCCGCCCGGCCCGCGGCCGTGGGTGCGGATGAAGTCCAGGCAGCTGCGCGCCAGCGCCAGCCACTCGGGGTTCCGGCGCATCGTGTGGTGCACCGTGGAAAAGGTCCACGCCGCCCGGCCCTGCAGCCAGATGGCCTTGTCCGTGTCGATGACCGCCCCATCGGCGGCGAGCCCGGTGATCAGGCCGCCGTGCTCGCGGTCCGTGCCATGCCGCAACCAGAACGGCAGCACGTCCTCCAGCAGGTCGTGCTCGTAGCCGCGGCCGAGTTCGGCGAGTTGGACGGCGGTGAAACTCATGGCGGCGGACGGGTCAGCTGGCCTTCGTCCACTCGAAGAAGCCGATCGCCTGCAGCTGCTCGCGCATGCGCTCGCGCTGAGCCGCCGTGGGCGTGCGGGTCGGCAGCCGGCTGTAGCCGCAGTCGGCGCCCACGAGGGCCATCGCGGCCTTGAGGCCGCCGCGGCCGCCGTTGCCCAGGATGATGCGGATCATCTCGGCCGCGAGCGACTGGAGCCGGCGCGCCTCGATCAGGTCCCCGCGGTCGAAGGCCGCCATGACCTTCCGGTAAAGGGGCGCCGCAAAATTGTAGGTCGAGCCGACCGCGCCGCGCGCCCCGAAGGCGAGCCCGCCGAGCAGCATCTCGTCCACGCCGAAAAGGATCTCGTAGCGGCCGCCGCCGTATTCGATGCAGGCGAGCATCTCGTGCAGGTTCGGGTCGGAGAACTTCACGCCGCGGAGGACGGGCAGCCGCTGCTCGGCCGCGCGCAGGAATTCCAGCATGTCGAACTTCACACCGGAAATCACCGGGATGTGGTAGAGATAAAAAGGCAGCTTCGGCGCGCCCGCGGTGATGTCGATCAGGCAGTCGATGAAGTTCTCGACCGAGTCGGGCTTGAAGTAACCGGGCGGCGTGGCCGAGATCGCGTCGGCGCCGATCTGCTGCGCGTGGGCGGCGAGCGCGCGGGCATCCGCCAGGCTGTTGTGTCCGACCTGGATCACCACGGGCACGCGGCCCTTCACGGTCTTGACGATGGTCTCCGCCACGAGCTGGCGCTCGGCCGTGGTCAGGAGCGGGCCCTCGCCGGTGCTGCCGCAGACATAGAAGCCGGCGGCCCCCTGGGCGAGCACATGCTCGATCACGCCCGGGATCTTACCGGCATCGATCGAGCCATCCTGGCGAAACGGGGTGAAGGCTGCCGCGATGAGTCCACTGAGCAGAGGTTGGGAGGGCATCGCGGCAGACTTGGCCGGGGTTGCGTCCCGTGCAAGGGCTACTTGTATACAGTTGACTACTTTAATCTTTGCCCGCCGCTCGCGGGCCGTGTTCGCTCCCCCCGTGCCCTCCGCGACGTCCCCCTCCTCACTGCCCGCCGGGCTCGGCCTCGGCACGGCGACGTTCGGCCGCGAGATCGACGCCGCGACGTCGCACCGCCTGCTCGACCACGCCTACGCGCGGGGCATCCGCCACCTCGACACCGCCGTGGCCTATTCGGCCGGCGCCGCGGAGCGAATCCTCGGAGACTGGCTGCGGGCCCGACCGGAAATCCGTGCCGGCCTGACCATCGCCACGAAGCTTATTCCGCCTTTCTCCGCCGCCGCAACCGACACCACCGTCGCCGCCAGCCTCGGCCGTCTCGGGCTGGACCGCGTCGATGTGCTTTACCTCCACCGCTGGGACGCCACCGCCGACCTGCCGGAGGTGCGCACCGCCCTCGACGGTTTGGTGCGCCGCGGGCTGGTGGGCGCCCTGGGCATCAGCAACTGCCCCGCGGACAAATTGCAGGCCGCGCTGGCTGACCAGCAGCGCGAAGGCCTGACCCGGTTCACCTGGCTGCAGAACAACCAGAACTACGCCGTGCGCGAGGCCCCCGAGGCTTACCGGCGGTATTGCGCGGCGCAGGGGATCAGCCTCGTCACCTTCAGCCCCTTGGCCGCGGGTTTCCTGACGGGCAAGCATGCCTCGGGCGTCGTGCCCGGCTCGCGCTTCGCCGTGGCCCCGGCCCACGGCGACATCTACTTCAACCCGACCTGCCAGCGGCGGCTGGCGGTCCTCATGGCCACGGCCTCGAAACACGGCCTGAGCGCGGCCTCACTCGCCCTGGCGTGGGCCATGCACCGGCCGCTCACCCGCTTCGTGCTCGTCGGCGGACGCGAGGCGTCGCAGATTGACCAGGCTTTCGCAGCCTCCGGCCCTGGGTTTGCCCCGGCCCTGGCTGAACTCGAGCAAGCGGAACCGGACGGTCCGTGATTAGCGCGACGAGGGCGTCCGGGTGAGCAGGTCGACGACCAACCGCTCCAACCGGGGCACGTCCACCTCGAACACGACCTCCACATCGCGCTCGCCGCGGCCGGGTCCCTGCCCCGCCGGCCAGCTGAGCGTGCTGCCATAACCGGCACCCTCGGCCCCCGTGTCCACCCCGACCGCCATCACGCCGCGCCGCGTGACGATGCCCGGTTCCAGCCACACCGCCGCGCTGAGTTCATCCCACATCGGGAAGCCTTCGATATGCCGTGAAACGTAGCGCGCCACCGGCGTGTCGGCGGCGGCGATCCGCTTGATCAGCTCGGGCTTGAAGAGCGTCTTCGTGGTCGGGTCGACCGGACACAGGACGATCCGGCGCCACGGCGCCCGGAGCACGGCATCTGCCGCCTCGGGGTCCCACCGGAAATTAAACTCCAACCGCGGCGTGTGCGCATACTCCAGGGCGAACTCGTTGTTCGCCGCCTGCGGATTGAAGCTCCCACCCATGATCACGATCTCATTCGCCAGCGCGGCGAATTCCGGATCGCGCCTCAGGGCCAGGGCTAAATTGGTCTGCGGCCCGAGAGCCAGGATCGACACCTCGCCGGGGAACTCGCGCACCGTGCGCACCAGGAAAGCGTCGGCCGTCTCGCGGAGCGGCTTGGTCGTCGGTTCGCCCTCGGGCGAGGGCGGCACGACGTCCGCCGCGTGGATCGGCCGGCGGTTCACCGTGCCGGGCGGCCACTGCTCCGTCCAGGCGCCCTTGTAGACGAGTTTGCCGTGCCGCGCCTCCCAGCGCTTGGTCGCTTCCGGCGAGTTCTTCAGCGGCAGGGTCGCGCCCGCCACGACCGGCACGTCCGTCCGCCCGATGATCTCCAGCATCCGCAGGGTGTGGGCGACATTCTCCTGCTGCCAGCCATCGCCGCTCTCGACCGTGATGCCCAGCACCTCGACCTCCGGCGACTGCAGCACCAGCAGGATCGGCTGCAGGTTCGGCCCGCCCGGGCCGAACGCATCCTGGTCGATGATGACCTTGCGACGCGGGGCTGCGCCCAGCAGGGCCGGCACCAGCAGGAGGAATAGAAGGCGGACGCTCATGGCCTTCCGTCCAGCAAGTGCCGTGCCTCAGGCTTCGGCGCGTTTCTTCGCGTCGGCTTCCATCAGCCCCTTCAGAGCATCCAGCGTGGCCCTGGCCTTCGCCTTGGCGGCGGGCAGGCTGGCCGCGTCCTTCACGGGCTCCGTGGCGAAGAGGTAGAACTTCATCTTCGGCTCCGTGCCGCTGCCGCGGGCGGCGAACGAGTAACCGTTGGCGAGCGTCACGAGATACAGGTCCTGGGCCGGGATCTGCTCCTGGTCGGCGTCAAAGAACTTCTCGCGGCCGAAATCCTGGAAACGCGTCACCTTCGTGTCGCCGAACGCGGTCGGCGGGGCCGAGCGGTAGGTGTCGAGGATGCGCTTGATCTTGGCGGCGCCGCTCGCGCCCTCGTAGTAGATGTTGATCACGCCCTCGAGGAAGAAGCCGTATTTGAGGTAAATCTCGTCGAGATACTCCGGCACGGTCAGGCCGCGGGCCTTCACCCACGCCGCCACCTCGGCGAACATGAGGCAGGCCGAGTTGCCGTCCTTGTCGCGCAGCGAGTCGTTGGGCAGGTAGCCGTAGCTCTCCTCGGTGCCGAAGAGGTAGAAGGTGCTATGCTGCTGGAGGAGCCGCGCCCGTTCGCGGAAGGGGGTCGCGTCGTAGCCGAAACCGGGGCCCATGGCCCGGGTCAGCTTCTCCTCGTAGCCGCGCATCTTGCCGGCGATCCACTTGAAGCCGGTCAGCGTGTTGATGACCTTCACCCCGTGGCCGCGGCCGATCGCGTCCTGCAGCGGCGTGGTGACGTAGGTCTTCACGATCGCCGCCGACTGGGTGCCGGCCGCCGGGATCCAGCCCAGCTCCTTGTATTTGGCGATGCGGTAGTCGGCCAGCAGGGCGCCAACCTGGTTGCCGGTGAGGAGCTCCATCTTCCCGGCCTTGTTGCGCACGGCGGCCCCCATGCGGTCGCTGTCGGGATCGGTCGCCATCACGAGGTCGTGGCCGCCCTTCTCGGCCAGGGCCACGGCGAGGGCCAGCGCCTCCGCATTCTCCGGGTTGGGCGACTTGACGGTCGGGAAACGCGCATCGAAGGCCAGCTGCTCCGGCACCTCGGTGACCTTCACCCCGGCGTGGTGCAGGAGCGGGACCGACGAGATCGCCCCTACGCCATGGATGTTCGTGAACACCACGCTGAGGGTCGTCTTCTTGAACACCGCCGGATCGAGCAGCGCCTGCGCCGCCGTGGCGAGGTAGTCGTCGTCGGCCTTCCGGCCGAGCGTGACGACCTTGGAGATGTCCTTCACCAGGAATTCATGCACCGCGGACAGCGGCACGGCGTCCACCTCGGCGATGATGCCCTTGTCGTGCGGCGGGGTCACCTGCGCGCCGTCGGTGAAGTAGGCCTTGAAGCCGTTGTCGTGGGGCGGATTGTGGCTCGCCGTGATGACGACACCCGTGTGCGCCTTCAGGTAGCGCACCGAGAAACTCAGCTGCGGGGTCGAGCGCGGGCCGTCGAAGATCACGGCCTCGCCGCCGAGCCGGGTCCACGTGGAGGCGGCCAGCTCGCAAAAGTGCCGGGAGAAATGCCGGACGTCGTGGGCGATGACGATCTTCGGCTTCGCCGCGCTGCCCTGCCCCGCGAGGTATTTCGCCATGTAGCGGTAAAGGCCGATGACGGCGCGCGTCAGGGTGAACTCGTTGAGGAGGTTGCTGCCCACCGCCGCGTGCTCGGGGCTGCCGGTGGCGGACAGCGTGCCGGTCTCGGCCTTCGCCGCCACCTTGCCGATCGTGCGGCCGCGCATGCCGCCGGTGCCGAACTCGAGGTAGCGGTAGAAGCGGTCGTTGAGTTCGCTCCACTCGCCGCGCTCGATCAGTTCCAGCAGGCTCTGCTGGGCCCACGCCGGCAGGCCGCCCGCGAGCCAGGCCTTGAGGTTGTCGGCGGCGCTCGCCATCAGTTTGCCGGCCGTGACGGCCGCGGAGATTTGGTCGGTGGGGGTCATGGGAATTATTCGAGGTAGAGGCCTTCGGCGACGAGCGGCTTGATCGGCAGGCTTTGCCACCGCGCGGCGAACGAGTCGGCGTCATAGCCGAAGAGCGGCGAGATTTCCAAGCCGCATTTGGGCCGCCCGGAATCATCGGTTTCCACGGCGGCACCCACGGCCCTGAGCCAGCGGGCGAACTGTCGGAGCTGGTCGTCCCGGCAGGTCTGCGGCGAGTCCACGCCCTCGGCGTTCTTCACCGGGCTGAAATCGTCCGCCCGGGCGGTCTCGATCACGATGGAATTGTCCGCAAACGGCAGCGCGTCGAAGACGAACATCTCGAACTTAACGCCATTCGCCTTGGCCGGCTTTATGATTTCTCCCTTTTCGTCGATCGTCTGGATTTTCTTATCCGCCCGGTGGAAAGGTAATGTCGGCGAAGAAACCTGAGACCTGAAACCTGAAACCTGAGTAGAGGACAAAGAAGCCTTGGGATCGGAACCCTCAGGTTTCAGGTTTCCGGTTTCAGGTTTCTGCGCGTCTGCGCCGCCCGCCATCTTGCGGGCAAACTCGCGGTCGATGAGGTGGATCGCGATGCTGCCGGCACTGTAGCGCAGCGAGCCGTCGGGATTGGTCTCCCGCTGCATGGCCATCGGCATGTCGCTGTATTCGATGACGACCACCTTGCCCTGCTGCCGGCAGAAGTGCCCGACCTTTTCCTCCGGGTAGGCCTTGGGCACCATCTTGCTCGACATGCCCGAACTGGCCTGGAGGTGAAAGCCGATGAACGCCGCGTCGATGCAGCGCACGACCGGGTTGTCCACCTGGAAGTAGCTGATGGTGTCGATGCCTTCCTTCGCCATCAGGTCGAGGGCGCCGCTGCGGTGCAAGGCCCGCAGCGAGCCGCCGTGGCCGTCGGGACTGAGCGCCAGCGACGAGCGCGTCTCGAGCAGGATCCTCCCGTCGAAGCCCACGGCCGGCATGCGGCCTTGGCGGAAGAAATGCACCCGGCCCCGGTCGAGGCCGAAGAACCGGTGCGCCACGAAGAACTGCTCGGTCTGCTCGTGGTTCGCGTGGCTCGTCATGATGAACCAGTGCAGCGGCTTCCCGTAGCGCAGGCCCGCCGCCTTGATCTTCTCGGCGAAGACCTGGAAGAGGGATTTTTTCTTCAGCGGGGTGACGGCAAATGTGCCCTTGGGGCCGTCGTAGCCCAGGCGCGTCCCCTGCCCGCCCGCCACGGTGAAGGCCGCCACGCGGCCGGCGCGCAGGGCGGCCTCGCCGGTGGCCCGGGCCGCGACCCAGGCGGCGGGGTCGCCGCCGTTCTCCGGCAGACGCGTGCTGGGCGCCGGGGTGAGCCCGGCGAGATCCACACCGGCGCCGCCCTTCTTGAAGACGAGCGACTGGTTGAGGCGGTCCACCTCGGCCAGGTCAATTTCGGCCGCCTGGTTCGCCAGTGCGGCGCGTTCACTCGGCGGCAGAAAATCCCAGAAGGCAAAAACCTGGCCCTGGCCGGCGGCGCGGTAGGCAGTCAGTAATTTTTCAATTTCCATTGTCCAATTTCCATTTGCCATCGGAAGGATGGGAATATGTGCAGGGTTTGGTTAGACTATGATAGATGGCCAGAGCACGGGTCTTTTTATTGCTCATTGCGGCGAGCCGTCTGGATCGAGGCATTGAGCATGCGGGCCAATTGCCGGCATTCGTCCAATACAGGGGCAACTTCCGTTTCGGGCAGCAATTGGGCCCTTTCGATCATCTGCAGCCAGATTTGCGTCTCATTGAGTTCTTTCAATGCGATTCCCATCTTGTGGACAAAATCGGCGCGACTCTCCCCACCCCGCGCCTCGCCGTAGTTCGGCGCCGGCGAGGTTCCGGACCGGAGCATTTGGGTGGCGATATGCTGGCCGGCATAGGAGCGTGGCAATTTTCCGCTCAGCACGATGACTTTCACCCCAAAATCGATCAGTCGCTCCTCCAGTTGATTGGCCTTCGCGCTCTTCATTGCTGCACAAATGAAAAATGAACGATGGAAAATGGACAATGAACAATGCTCATTTCTTCTCCTCCTCGAAGCGGAAGACAAACTCCGCCTCCTTGGCGTAGCCGAGTTTCTGGCGAATGAGTCGCTCCACCAGCGCCGGGTCGTGCCGCAGCTGGTCGAGGTATTTCTCCTGCGCGGCGAGCTTGGTCTCGGCCTCGGCCAGGCGGCGTTGGTTGCCCGCTTCCTGGGCCCGCAGCGCCGTGATGTCGCGGTGCATCTGCACGAAGAAGCTCACGGCGAACAGCGTCACCGCGACGAACGCCGCGCCAAATACGCCCAGGATCAGCTTGCTGGAATTCACGCTAGGTAAATGCAACCGGCCGGCGACCAGCCGTCAAGAGACGACACCGGCCGCAACCGGCCGGGAAACCTGAAACCGGAAACCTGAAACCTGAGTTCACACCTAAAGGAAGGCGCCTGAATCCCGGCGGATCGCGCTTTCGATTCCGCGTCCACTTTTGAGCTACGTTCAGGGGATGAACAAAACTACAGAGCAAAAGACAGAATTCCGTCAGCGAACCAAGGCGTTCGCGAGCATGGTGGTGCGTTTTTATGTGGAACTGGACAAGCGCCGGGAGGAACTGCGAGTGCTCGGGAAGCAGTTCCTGCGCTCTGGCACCTCCGTCGCCGCGAATTACCGCGAATGCTCCCGGTCGCGCAGCCCTGAAGAGTTCATCTCAAAGGTGGAAATTTGCAGCCAGGAGGCTGACGAAACCCAACTTTGGCTCGAACTCCTACGCGACGATTGCGGTATTCCGGCGAAAGTCGTTCACCCCATCTGGCAGGAGGCCGATGAGCTTATCGCGATTTTCGTCACGATGGCCAAAAACGCCAAAGTCAGGGCATCCTAAAAAACCTCAGGCTTCCGGCTTCAGGTTACCTTCCCCCCGCCCCCTGTCTTAAACTCAGGTTTCAGGTTTCCGGTTTCAGGTTTCTCTTAAAGAAGGGCCCTGTTTTCGCCCTTCTTTAACCTCTTTTGGCGTGCATTTTCCCGTGCGGCCCAGATAGTTGCCCACGCGATGTATCAAAGCTACTACGGTTTTACGGAGATGCCGTTTCACATCACTCCGGACCCGAAGTTCCTCTACCTCAGCGCCACCCACCAGGAGGCCCTGCAGCACCTCAAATACGGCGTCCACGAGAAAAAGGGCTTCATCGTGCTGATCGGCGAGGTCGGCTGCGGCAAGACCACCCTGTGCCGCAAGTTCCTGGGCGAACTCGACCCCAACCACTACGACACCGCGCTCGTTCTCAATCCCCGCGTCACCGAGACGCAGATGCTGAAGGCGATCCTGACCGAGCTGGGCGAACCCAACCTGGCCCGCAGCAAGAACGACCTGGTCGCCCAGATGAACCAGGTCCTCCTCGACCGCATCGCCAAGGGCCGCGAAATCGTCCTCATCATCGACGAGGCCCAGAATCTTTCCTTCGAGGTCTTCGAGCAGGTGCGCCTCCTCTCCAACCTCGAGACCGACAAGCAGAAGCTCCTGCAGATCGTCCTCATGGGCCAGACCGAGCTGAAGGACCGCCTCGCGGCCGAGGAACTCCGCCAGCTGCGCCAGCGCATCCTGGTCCACTACGAGCTGCGCCCCTTCACCCGCGACGAGATGGAGCGCTACATCCACCACCGCCTGACCGTCTCCGGCAGCATGGGCCGCCCGCACTTCACGCCCTGGGCGCTGCGCCACATTTTCAAGGCGAGCTGCGGAATCCCGCGCATCATCAACAATCTTTGCGACAAGGCTCTCCTCTCCGCCTTCATCCGCGAGTCCGACGAGGTCAACTACTGGGACGCCCGCCGTGCGGCCAAGGACCTGGAGAAACTGACGGACTGATCAAATGATTTTCCATCGTCCATTTTTCATTTTCCATTGTCCATTTGAGCGAACAGCTTGCGGTCAGATGGCAATTGGACGCTGGCAGATGGCTATTGGACAATCTGCATGAGCCTCATCAACGACGCCCTCAAGAAGGCCCAGAAGCAGCGCACGGGCGAGACCCCGCCGCTCGCGTCCCTGCCCAGTGTCGGCGGCGAGACCCCGCACCGGATCGCCAAGCGCGCCAAGCCCGCCGGCTTTGACACGCTGATCATCCGCGCCGGCGTCGGCCTGGGCGTCCTGCTCGTGGTCGTCGTGGGCGGGTATTTCGCCTTTCGCTCCGACTCGCAGGAAAAACGCTCGGCGGCCAACACCCAGCCAGCCGTTTCGGCCCAGCCGGTTCAGCCGGTTGCGCCCCCAGTCCAGCACCCGGCCCCCAGCGTCCCGCCTCCCACGGCGAGTTCCAGCGCGCCAGTCCCAGCGCCGGCCTTCACCCTGCCCGTCGCACCTTTGCCTGCAGTTGCGCAGCAGACTGCCGGACAAACACCGGGTTCCCCGCAGGGAACAACGGTGAAACCGGCCGCCCCTGCTGCAGACCCTCAGGTTTCAGGTTTCAGGTCTCAGGTTTCGGTGCCGTCCCCGGCA
>Ga0066412_1000687_pt1 | contig 9957 bp, 8 predicted proteins | sample LakWasMet16_LOW5_2_FD_59499 | JGI IMG/M metagenome (GOLD analysis project Ga0066412, IMG submission 59499) | Freshwater sediment methanotrophic microbial communities from Lake Washington under simulated oxygen tension - Sediment Metagenome 16_LOW5 | ecosystem: Environmental > Aquatic > Freshwater... | reverse complement strand
CTCCTCGAGGAGATTCACCGCGAGCTCCTTCGAGCGGATGGCGCTGCGGAGGTTGGCGTAGGCGAAGTTGAGGTCGTGGTAGGCGAAGATGACGCGCGTGACGGTGTCCATGACGGACTGCCGGAAGGCCCAGTGGCTGATGCCGCGGTTGGCCTGCGCGATGCGGATGGAGGCGAGGGTGGGGCCGAAACCGAAGTTGCGCAGGAGGGGCTGCGTGCCGGAGATGCCGGCGAAGGAGTCGTAGTTGTCGGCGTAGCTGTTGAACGTGCCGCGCGTGTTGGTGCTGCTGGCGCCAAGGCGGTAGGTCATGCCCCAGGGGAGCAGGCCGCCGAGGCTGAGGTCGGCGGAGTCGGTCTTGCTGAAACTCGCGGCCGGGCGGATGCCGGTGGTGGCGTCGGCCAGCGCGGGGTTGAAGCTCTCGGAATAGGTGTAGCTGCCGTTAAGGACGGGATCGAACTTGCCGTAGGCCTCGGTGAGGCGAGCGGAGGAGATGGCGGCATCGAAGCCCTCGACCTTGATGAGGAAATTCTTGGCCAGCGCGCGCTGGATGGCGTCCTCGAGGGAGATCTTCTCGCCCAGCTCCTCAACCACCGGGGCGGATTGGGCGAAGGCCGACAGAGTGAGAACCGAGGAAAAAAGCAGGGCGATGAAGCGCCGGGGGGTGAACATGGTGGTTGGGTTGCCGCCCCACTTTGCAACCCCCATGCCAGCGGAAAAACTAAAACTAAACATCTGGAAAACAGCGATTTGAGATTGTGTCGGAAAGAGTCAACCGACCCGTTCGCCTCAGCATCGGGATTTCGCAATCCCGGAAATGGGAAGGACCTTCACTTTTCGCTTCCCCGTGCCAATAGCGCGAGTCCGTAGGGGTGCAGTGTGCCGGTCATCACGCCGGCGGTGACACAGGGGTCGGTGTTCATGAACTCGCGGGCGGCGGCCTCGTCGGGGGCGCTGAAGATGATCAGCCCGATGGTCTGGTCGAGCGGCTCGGTGGTGCGGCCGGCGAGGATCACCTTGCCCTCGGCCACGGCGGCCTTGAGGCGGTTGAAGTGCGCGCCGACGGCGGCGTTGTCCTCCTTGGTCCAGGCCTTCTCGTCGTGCAGGCGCGGCACGGGCTTGAGGATGATGAGGAAGTGCTTCGGCTTGGATGCCGCCGGAGCTGCGGGGGCCGGTGTGTCGGCGGCGATGGCGGTTGAGCCGAGGGCGAGAGCGAGAAGGACGAGGCGGAGGAATTTCATGGGATATAAACGGGTTATCATTCTGAGCGGCGCTGATCATTCCCCGGTCTCGGGGCTAGTGCCGGGCGGCCAGATGAAGGGCAGGTTGCGGCGGGAGACATCCGGCACGCCCCGGGCGATCAACCAGTCGGCGACGGGCCGGGCCTTTTCGCCGCCTTCCCGCGCGCAGTGCAGCAGGGTGAAGCCGTGCGGTCCGTGGATCTCGTGGGCGTTGGGATAGAGCGCGAACGTGGCCTGCACGAAACCAAGTTCGCCGAGCATGGCGGCGGCGAAGACGTCGAGCCGCGCGCCCTTGCTGAGGAGGTATTGCGCGATCTCGCGCTGACCCGTGTGGGCGGCGGCCTGCAACGCGGTCTCGAAATCGCCCCCGCCCCAGTCCCAGCAGGCGTTGGCGAGCAGCGGCGTCTCGTCGACGAGTTTACGGACATTCTCGAGGCTGCGGTGCGACTGGCCGACGGCGGCCTGCACCTTGTCGGGCGGCAGGGCGGGTGGCTTGGGCGGAGTCTTGGGGCGCGGCGCGGCGGGCGTGGCGGGTGCGGCCGCATCGGCCTGCTGGTTGAAACGCGGGGAGATGAACGCGGCGAGCGGCGCGGCGGCCACCAGCGAGGCGGACGTGAGCAGGAAGCGACGGCGGTTGATGGAAGAATTCATGGGGAGGAGGGTTGCGATCCGGGCGAACCGCTCATTCCGAGCGCAGCGCGATGAGCGGGTCGACCTTGGTGGCGCGCCGGGCCGGCAGCCAGCAGGCGAGCAAGGCCACGGCGGCGAGCAGGACGGCGATGACGGCGTAGGTCAGCGGGTCGCCGGCGGCGACGCCGATGAGGAAGTTCTGGAAGTAGCGGGCGACGAGGTAGGCCGCGCCCAGGCCGACGACCAGCCCGGCCGCCGCGATGACGAGGCCGCGGTGGAGGATCATGCCCATGACGTCCGAGGCCTGGGCGCCGATGGCCATGCGGATGCCGATCTCGCGGGCGCGGCGGTTGACGGTGTAGGACATGACGCCGTAGACGCCGAGCGAGGCGAGGAGCACGGCGAGCAGGCCGAACGCGCCGAGCAGGGCGGCGCCGGTGCGCGGGGCCCAGAGGCCCTGCGAGATGTTTTCCTCGATAGTCGTGACGTTCACGAACGGCAGGGCGGTGTCGATGGTCTGCAGCTGCTTGCGCAGCAGGGGCGTCAGCGCGGCGGCGTCGGTCTGCGTGCGGACGTGGATGCTGGCGAAGCCGCTGCCGCGGCTGCCTTCCTGGGCGATGGAGAAGAAGATGTAGGGCTTGGGATTCTCACCGATGTTGTCGAAGGTGACGTCGCGCACGACGCCAACCACCTCGATCAGGGTCTCGGCGCCGAAGGCCTTCACGGTCTTGCCGAGGGGATTCTCGCCCGGCCAGCACAGCTTGGCGAAATTCTCGTTGATGACGACCACCAGCGGGTGGCGCTCGTCGTCGGTCTCGGTGAAGTCGCGGCCCGCCACAAAGGGGATGCCCATGGTCTTGAAGTAACCCGGCAGCACGTGGCCGTAGCTCATGAGCTGGCCGGTGGTGCGCAGCTTGTCGTCGGGCCCCTGCGGGCGGATGGTGCGGAGGGCGCCGCCGCCGTTGAGCAGGACGGTGGTGGCGACGGTGGCGTCGGTCACGCCCGGGATGCCGCGGACGAGCTCGACGGCCCGGCGGTAGTAGGCGAGCGAGCGCTCGGGGGTGTAACCCTGGGCGGCGAGGTTGGCCCCGAAGAGGGCGACGTTCTGCGTGTTCCAGCCCGGGTTGACCTGCTGCGCGTGGCGCAGGCTGCGGATGAAGAGGCCCGCGATGACAAGGGCGATGACCGAGAGCGCGATCTGGGCGGCGACGAGGAAATTGCGGAAACTGTAAAGCGGCGTGGGCGACGAACCCTTGCTCTCCTCCTTGAGCATGGTCGTGAGCTCGGGCTTGGTGGTGATCCAAGCCGGGGCGAGGCCGAAGAGCACGCCCGTGACGAGGGAGATGACGAGGCCGAAGCCCAGCACGCGGCCGTCGAGGGAGACGGTGAGGCCGTCCGGCAGGAAGGGCGGACGGAGCGACCAGAGGAGGTCCTTCGTCCAGTAGGCGATGGCGAGGCCGGCGAGGCCACCGAGCAGGGAGAGCAACACGCTCTCGGTGACGAACTGGCGGATGAGCCGGCTGCGGCCGGCGCCGATGGCGATGCGCACGGCGATCTCGCGCTGGCGCGCGGACGCGCGCGCCAGGAGAAGGTTGGCGACGTTGGCGCAGGCGATAAGCAGGACGAGGCCGGAGAGCGAGAGCAGCAGGGCGCCGGCCTGGACGACATTGTCGCGGAAGTTCGGCCCGATCATCGACTCGGCCAGGCCGACTAGGCGGATGGAGCGGCCGGTGTTGGCGGCGGGGTGGTCCGAGGCGAGTTTCGCGGCGATGGGCTTGAGGCCGGCCTCGGCGGAGGCGAGGGAGACGCCCGGCTTGAGGCGGGCGAAGACGTTCCAGATAAGGGCGCGGCGCTCGGCGTAGAAACCCTTCAGCAGGCCCGTGTAGACCTGGTCGTGCATCGTGCTCGGCACCCAGAACGCCGGGTTGTTGAAGGTGTTCAGTCCGCGGAAGCCGGGCGGCATCACGCCGATCACCGTGAAGCCCGTGCCGTTGATGGTGTAGGTGCGGCCGAGGATCTCCGGGTCGGCGTTGAGGCGCGTGGTCCAGAAGCTGTGGTTGAGGACGATGACGGGGCCGGAGCCGCTTGCCTGGTATTCATCGGGGCGGAAGGTGCGGCCCAGCGCAGGTTTCATCCCCAGCAGGTCGAAGTAATTGCCGGAGACGAGCTCGCCCTGGACGGAATTCGGCTCGGAGCCGATCATCATGCTCACGGGCACGAAGCCATAGCTGCCCATGGCGGTGAACACCTGGTTGTGGTCGCGGAAGTCGACGTAGTTGAGCGGCGAGACGGGCAGGAAGCCCGGGTTGCGCTCGTCGCTGGTGTAGGCGCTCACCAGTTCCTCGGGCCGCTCGAAGGGGAGCGACTTGAAGAAGAAGGTGTTGATGAAGGAAAAGATCGCCGTGTTGGCGCCAATGCCGAGGCCCAGGGTGAGGACCGCGATCAGCGTGAAGCCGGGCGACTTGAGGAGTAAGCGAAGAGCGAGACGGAGGTCGGAGAGCATGGGTTGTGTTGTTCGTAGCAACCCGGTTGTGGAGCGTGTGTTGACCCGTAGGCCCGCGGAATTCTGCATTGGACATGCCAGCAGCGGGACAAAAAATAACCCGCAGCCGGCCAGCGGGTTACGCGGCGACTGCGGGTTATGGAAAAACGAATTGTCCGCTCTTGAAATTTTCCCGTCCCGGAAGCGGGACGGTGGATGTCTCAGAAAGTCATCGGAGAACCCACGGCCGTGCAGCCGTCGGCGCGCTCGGTCGCGGTGGTCAACTCCTCCCAAGCCGCCACGCGGTAGGGATTGCCGCCGAAGCTGCCCAGGGATTCGTCGTAGTGGAACGCGGCGTTGCCGGTGACTTTGATCACGTCGGCCACGATCGAGCCCATGACATCGCCGTTGCCGACGATGGTGGTATCGCCTTGGGGCGCGTAAACGATGGCGCTGAGCACACCGTTGCCGGCGATGCTGATGGATTGGGTGCCCGAGGTCTTGGTTCCCCAGATTTGAAAATTCTGGGGCTGGTTGGCGGTGGCCGTGGTCGAGCCGCCGTTCATTACACCATTACCACCGATGCTGATGTCGCCGGCCGTATAAACGATGAGCTTTCCGCCCGGCGCGATGTTGATGGCACCACTGCCACCGCCGGTGCTGAGGCCACCCGTGGTGATTTTCAGGACAACTTCCTTGTTCGCCTCGATGGCGAGGACCTTGTTGCTGCCACCGATGTCAGCGACTTCGATGTAGTATTTGCCGTCGGCTGAGGCGGTGACCGAGCCAGGCAGAGTGGTGGTGCCGGGGGAGCTGCTGCCAATGGAGGCAATGGGGGTGTAGCTGTAGGTGGCGGGGGCCGCGACACTGTCGAAGCTGGCGCTGAAGTCGGTGGAGGAGTGGCCGGGGGCGATGGTGCCGGCGGCGGTGCCAAAGGGTCCCACCAGACCGTTCGGGCCCACGGTGGCGGGAGTGCCGCCGGTGGCGACGTAACCGAAGATGTCGGCGTTGTTCACTGACACCGCGGCGGTCACGGAGATGCTGCCCACGCTGCCGTTGTCGTTGTCAACGGCGGTGCTGTAGGCGATCGGGGCGGCGCCCCCGGGGCCATCGGGGTCGGAGTTCCAGCTGTTCACGCTGGCGTTGGTGCCGGAGAAGGTGATGGTCCGTTTGGCGACGAGGCCGTTGGCGAACTTGGATGTCATGGCGAGCTGGACCTTGATCCATTTCTCGATCGGGGCGCTCGCGACGCCACCCAAGGTGACGGTCGAGCGGGCGAGAATGATGGGCGCCATCACCCCGTCCGCATTCTTGACGTAAACCCGGACCGTGCCCCGGGCATTCTGGTCAAAGGTGTAGCCGGTCCACTTGCGATAGGCGTCGACGCCACTGTTGGCCGGCGTCCAGCTATCCCCGGACCAACTGTAGGCGGAGTTGGCCACCAACTGGTTGATGGAATACATGGCCTCCTCCATGCCGTTCTCGGCGAGGTTCATGGCGCCGTTGTTGTAGAGCGCCCGGTTGGAGATGGCCTGGCTGGTCTGGCCCAGCTTGATGTAGCTCGCGATGGAAATGCCGATCACGGCGCACATGATCATGGAGACGATCAGCAGGGAACCGCGCTGGGACTGGAGACGGGAGGGATGGGCGGGCATGGGCGGAGGGGGATCAGACGGTGACGCGCTTGTTGCGCAGGACGAAACGGGCGGAGAGCACGGTGTTGGTGGCGGCCACCACGGTGGTATTGGCGCGAGCCGCTTCGAGGGAGATCTGCAGCTGCTTCGTGGTGCCGTTGGCCGCGGTGCGCTCGGCGGCCGTGCTCAGCGGCACCGAGGCCGCCGTGCCCGTGAGCGGATCAATGGTGATCTTATATGCGCTGAAGGCGAAACTGGTGATGCCGGTGACCAGCACGCGGGTGGAATTGACCACACTGGTGGCGGTGACCACTTCCTGGCGGGCGAAGCGCCGCGCGGTCGGGTTGTATTGATAGGTAACCGTCAGGTTGGCAACGGTGAGAGCCACCGTGTTGGCGTCAGACCAAACGACGCCGCTGGCTTGCCGGACGTCCTGGGCGAAAATCTCCAGTGCATTGCGGGCCTGCGACTCCATGTCGTTGTAATTTTGCACGTTGGCGCCGCTGCGGCCCATGAACAGGAAGGTGGACAGGACACCAGCCAGGATGAAGGCACCCAGTGAGGCGCCGATCATCAGTTCCACCAGCGTAAACCCGTTTGCGCCGGAAGGCTTGAACGAGGTGAGTCCGCGGCGACCGTTACGGGCGGGCGTTAGTGTAATAGTAGTCATAAAGTCCATTTTTGGCATACATCGAACGGAAGGAGCGCGTGTGTGACCGGTTGTCGTAACCCCGCCACGTCACGGAAACGGTGATGAAATAAACATCGGAAGGGCGGGAGCCATCCGCCCGGATGGTCCGGGTGACCATATATTTGCCGGCGACGTCCGGGTTGGAGCTGAAGTAGGTGGCGCCGTCGAACACTTCGACCCCGGCGGGACTGCTCGGAGGAACGGGAGCCGTGGAGTCGGTGGCCGTGCTGAGATTTGTCATCGCGGTCCAGCTCATCATGCGGAGGCGCTCCATCTCGCTTTGGATGATCTGCGAGGCGAGGGTGGTGCCGCGCGCGAGGTCGATCGACTTGAAGCCGGTCTGCATGGCGATGATCGAGGTCGCGATGCCAAAGGCCATGACGAAGGCGGACATGGCCACCTCCAGGATGGTGAACGCCGCAGCAGCGCGCCGGCGGGTGCGGCCTGAGCGGGAAAGGGGTGCGGGTTGCATGCCGCCACTGTAGCGGAACGCGGCTTGGCCCGTAACAGGCGATGGACCCCGATTAACGGCCCTAATCAATAGGGCCAAATGTCACCGTGCCGGGCCGCGGCTCGAGGTGTAGAGCACTGCCGCCTGTGAGCGCCGGCTGATCTTCAGCTTCTCGAAGATATTGCTGAGGTAATTTTTCACGGTCTTGTCACTCAGGCCCATGGACTCGGCGATCTCCTTGTTGGTCTTGCCCTCAGCCACGAGTGCGAGGACGCGCCGCTCCTGGGCCGAGAGGGTCGCGAGCTTGTCCTGCTCGTTCGGCGGGTTGCTGCCGCTGCGCACGAGGTTGAGCACGTGGGTGGTGACGGTGGGATCGAGGATGAACTTGCCGGCAGCGACGTCGATGATGGCCTGGCAGAGGCCCTGGGCGTTGATCTCCTTGAGCAGGTAGCCGTGGGCACCGCTGCTCATCGCGTCGTAGACGAGATTGTCGTCGATCACGGAAGTGAGGATGAGGACCTTGGTGTCCGGGTCGCTGGCGAGAATCTTGCGGCAGGCCTCGAGGCCGGAGCCGTCGGGGAGGCGGATGTCCATCAGGACCACGTCGGGCTTGAGGCGGACGGTTTCGGCGACCGCCGAGTTGGCCGTGCTGGCCTCGCCCACCATGCGGAGGTGGGTGCCGGCGGTCCGGGCATGGGCATCGAGGAGCGTCTTCAGGCCGGTGCGGACCAGCTCGCTGTCGTCAACGATGAGAATGTCGATGGATTTCTGGGCCGTCGTGGTCATGGCGGGTAGGTTGGGTGGAAGGTCAGGGTGATACGAGTTCCTTTTCCGGGGGCGGAGTCAATTTGCAAGGAGCCGCCCATCTCGCGGGCGCGGATCCCGAGGTTGACCAGGCCGTGGCCGCGGCCGGTCTGGGCGGCGGGGTCGAAGCCGCAGCCGTCGTCGGCGATCGAAAGCACGGCCTGCTCCGCGGCATCGGCCTGCAGGGAAAGATGGATGGAGGACGGCGCGGCATGCCGCAGGGCGTTGCTGATGGACTCGCGGAGGATCTGGAGGACCTGCATCTCCTGCGCGGGGCTGATGCGGCGGGCGAGGTTCTCATCCACGGCCAGGGTGATGTTGCCCGGCTGGATCGACTGCATGGTCGCGATCAGCGTGTCGAGCGTGTGGCGGAAGGGCCGCGTGGGCGCGGTCTCGGACTCGAGGCCGTTGATGAACGTGCGGACGTCGCGGATGGTGTCGTTAAGCGCGGCCTGGCTGGCGGCCAGCCGGCGGTCGGCGGCGGCGGGGTCCGACGACAGGACGCTGCGCACGCCCTCGAGGCCGAGCCCGGCGGCGTAGATCGACTGGATGACGCCGTCGTGGAGGTCGCGGGCGAGCCGGCTGCGCAGCTCGATCGACTCGCGCAGGCGCGTGCCGGCCTCCTGCAACGCCGCAGCCATGCGGCTGCGCTCCCGCACCTCGTGCTCGAGCGCCGCGCGCTGGGTGAACGAAAGCTCCACGAGGCGCGCGAGGTGGCCGAACTCGTTTGGCTCGCGATGGAGGGGCTGCAACGGCTCCGGCCGGCCGCTTTCCAGGCTCTGCCCGAGCTGGTGCAGCGGCGTGAGCACCCAGCGGGACAACCCCAGGCCGGTGACCGTGAGCATGACGAGCCCGAAGAGGAAGAGCACGGCGGTCTCGTCCACGTTGCCCTCCAGCAGGCGTTCGAGTGCGAGCGATTGGTATTGCACGTGGAGGGTGCGCACCCGGCGCCCGGTCCAGTCGGTCAGGTCGCGCTGCAGGTGGATGGCCGCGCGGTTGTCCGGTTGCTCCGGGCGCGGGGCAAAGTCCACCTCGCTCTGGAGGGTCTCGGCCAGGGTTCGCACATGCGTGTCGTTCCAGAGACGGGCCACCACAAGCCAGCCGCGCGCGGGGCTGGTCCGGGCGATGTCGTCCGAGGGCTGGATGGGTGCGGTGCGCACTTCCATCAACCCCGCGGGCGACTCGAGGAAAAAATGCATGTTTTTCTCGCGCCGCAGCACCTCGAGAAAGGCCGGCTGGCCCAAAGGCATGAGCAAGAGGGTGGCCGCATCCAGGTCACCGGCCCGGGAGACTTCGCGGCCGTCCGGGCGCAGGACCCAGGCGGCGTGGGCGCCAAAGTTGGCCAGGCTCGCGTCGATGTTGATCTTCGCCCAGTTGCGGTCGCCGGTGTCGACGAACGCCACCATGTCGTCCCAGAGCGAGTAGTCATTGGCGAAGCTGCGCAGCGACTGGCCGTTCAGCGCGATCACCCGGTTGAGCAGGCCGCCGCGCTGCTTCTCGGCGTTGGCCCGGATTGTCTCCGCCTCGCGCCGGTGGGCGTCCTGCAGGATCCAGGTGGCCGCGGCAAAGAGGACGAGCAGGCAGCCAAGCAGGAGGAGGAGCCGGAGGCGGATTTTCATGCGCGGGCGGTGGTGAGGGGCCGCAGCTTTCCGCAGTGCGGCGCCAAAGGCAAGCGGCGGACGCTCACCAGCCGGAGAAGACGCCTGACCAGCGGGCCCGCTCCTCCGCCGTGGTGAGTTCGCGCCAGCGGCTGATGCCGAAGGGGGTGTTGTCGCCGAAGTTCGCGAGGGATTCGTCGTAGTGGAACGCGGCGTTGCCGGTGAAGGTGATGTCGCGGGCGACCACGGCGCCCATGATGTCGCCGTTGCCGTTGATCGTGGTGGCGGCGTTGGGCGCGTAGATGACGGACTTCAGCGCCCCGTTGCCGGCGATCTGGATGCTCTGGCCGGCGGGACTCGTGCTGGTGCCCCAGATCTGGCAGCTGACGGGCCGGCGGTTGGCGTTGGCGAGACCGTTGCCGGCGATCT
>Ga0066412_1000666_pt1 | contig 10273 bp, 8 predicted proteins | sample LakWasMet16_LOW5_2_FD_59499 | JGI IMG/M metagenome (GOLD analysis project Ga0066412, IMG submission 59499) | Freshwater sediment methanotrophic microbial communities from Lake Washington under simulated oxygen tension - Sediment Metagenome 16_LOW5 | ecosystem: Environmental > Aquatic > Freshwater... | reverse complement strand
CACGTAATAGGCCGCCTCGTCCGCGTAGAGCGACGGCGGCGCGGGCCGGAGGTCGGCAAACACGAAGGCGTGGTCGCCCGGAGCCAGCAGCGGCAGCGACGCGCCCGTCCAGTCGGCATCGAGCTCGATGATCCCGGTCGAGGTCGAGTTCAGCCAGGCCCGGGCGATGCGCTGGGCTTGTTCAAGGGTGAAGGGGGCGCGGGTGTTCACGGGCAGGTCCCACTTCTGCCAGCACTTGCCGCGCCATCGCAAGCGCGGTCTGGCGGGACGATTGCACAGGAGGCAACGGAGGGAACAGAGGAGTGATTGACTTACCGAACCGCCCCCACTCCGTTTCCTCTGTTTCCTCCTGTGAAGCCTGCCGCCGAAACTTCAGAACGCATCCTCGTCGCCATGTCCGGCGGCGTTGACAGCAGTGTCGCCGCCCTCCGGCTCAAGTCGCAGGGGCACGACATCGTCGGCGCCTACATGAAGAACTGGATCAACGAGGACAACGTCATCGGCCACTGCCCGTGGATGCAGGACATCGACGACGCACGCGCCGTGGCGGACAAGATCGGCATCGAGTTCCGGGTGGTCAACCTGATGCAGGACTACCGCCGGCTCGTGGTGGACTACCTGCTCGACGGCTACCAGCGCGGCCTCACGCCCAATCCCGACGTGATGTGCAACCGCGAGATGAAATTCGGCGTGTTCGCCAACTACGCCAGGGCCGAGGGTTTCGCCGCCGTGGCGACCGGGCATTATGCGCGCAGGGTGCGGATTGGCGAAACCTGCGCCCTCCTCGAGGGTGTCGACAAAAACAAGGACCAGTCCTACTTCCTCGCCCTGCTCTCGCAGGCGCAGCTGGCCGCCGCCCGCTTCCCCATCGGTGACCTGACCAAGCCCGAGCTCCGCACCCTCGCGGCCGACGCCCACCTCCCGACGGCGGCCAAGAAGGACAGCCAGGGCATCTGTTTCATCGGCGAGGTGAAGATGGCCGACTTCCTGAAAACCTACGTGCCGGACCACCCGGGGCCCATCGTCCGCGCCACCGACGGCAAGGTCATCGGCGAACACCGCGGGCTGCATTACTACACCATCGGCCAGCGCCGCGGCATCCGCATCCCGTCGAACACCGACGACAAGGCCTACGTCGTCACCGGCAAGCGCGCGGCCGACCACGCCCTGCTCGTGGCCTTCGACGGCCCCGACGCCCCCGGCCTGTGGACGGACGAATGCCGCGTGCACAGTGTCAGCTTCATCGGCGACCCCGTCACGGAAAAGCGCCGCATCGAGTGCAAGGTCCGCTACCGCGACCCGCGTGTCTTCATCGAGTTCACGCCCGGCCCCGACGGCACCGCGACGGTCCGGTTCGAGCAACCCCAGCGCGCCCTCGCTGCCGGCCAGATCATGGCGCTCTACGACGGCGAACAGCTCCTTGGCGGCGCGGTGTTCGCCTGAAAACCAAGGTTGAAAGCGAACGGTCCGAACCGTTTCATTCGACCAACGCCCAAGCCGTCGTGGATTTTTGCCCGTAACCCGGACAACCCCGCCCGGCCAACCGCAGCACCTCATGCCGCTCCCTAAAGACCAAGCCTGGTTTCCCGCGAAGTCCTACGGCTGGGGCTGGGGCATTCCCAGCCGCTGGCAGGGCTGGGTCGTATTTGCCGGATTCCTCGCCGCCATGTTTGCCGGCACACCCTTGGTCAGGGTCCATCCGCTGGCTTATGTCAGCTACAGCCTGGTGCTGGGCGGCATCCTGTCGGCCATCTGTTACTGGAAGGGCGAGCAGCCGGGCTGGCGCTGGGGAGAACGGGAGTGATGATCCGCCATGTCGCGCCCGCGCAAAACGCGTGACGCCGGGCCCGGGTTCGTGACAATGGGCGCCACATGAGCGAGCACCTCGCCCGGCTCCGGCATTACCTGGAGGAGCAGCGGCTCCAGCCCGACATCAACCGCGGGCTGCGCGCCACCGTGGGGTTCATGGGGGCGTTCTTCGCGACCGCCTGGTGGCTGGGCCCGGTCGAGGCCTCGTTCGCGGCCATCGCGGCGCAGAACGTCGCCATGCTGGACATCCGCGGCTCCTACCCGCTCCGGCTGGGCCTGCTGCTCGTGACAACCGCGCTTTACGCCGGATCCTGCTGGCTGGGCGGCATGGCCGGCGGCTACCTGCCCCACGGCATGGCGGCCATGGCCCTGGTCATCCTGCTGGGCGGCATCTGGCGCCACCTGAGCCCCGACTACGGCATGTCGCTGGCGATCAACTCCGCCTTCCTGCTCATGCTCGCCCTCGCCCATCCCAGCGGCGCGGCCCAGGCCAATCACTTCTTCTTGGCGGGCCTCAGCGGCGGCTTGTGGGGCCTGTTCATCCAGGTGGCGCTCTGGCCCTTCCGCGCCCAGCACCCGCTGCGCCGCGCCGTGGCCGACAGCTGGCTGGCGCTCTCCGACCTGCTCGAGGCCATGATGCCCGGCGAGAACCTCGACCCCGAAACGCGCCAACGCCGCATCGCCGAAAAGGAAGCGTTGCTCCGCACCGCCCTCGACCACAACAGCGCCACGCTCGCCGCCGCGCACGCCGGCCGGGTCCGCCCGCACCTGCTGGCCCTCGAGGAACTCAACCTCACCGCCGCCCGCTTCGCGACGCGCGTCGTGGCCTTCAACACGGCCCTCGACTCGCTGATGTCGCGGCCCGACTTCGCCGCGCTCGCCCCCAGCTTCACGCCGGTGCTGAACTCGCTCACCAACCTGGTGCGCACCACGGCCGTGACGGTCGTTTCCCGCCAGCCCTCGCACCTCGCCGCCGCGGAGGTCCGCCTCCGCCGGCTGGGCAACCTGATGCCGGCGCTGCAGGACCGCGTGCTGGCCCAGACCGGACACGCGCCCGAGGCCACGCAGCTGACCTTCCTCCTCCACCAGGTGGCGAACCTGATCCCGGGACTCGGCACGGCCCTCCGCGCCACCGTGGACCGCGCGAACGAGCACACCGCCTTCTCGCTCGAGCTGTTCGACCTCCACACCTGGACGATGCGCCCGCTGGCCTCGGCCCTGAACTTCAGCTGGCGGCCCGACCCGGCGCTGGTGCGCTACATCGCGCGGCTGGCCGTGCTCGAGGTCGCCGCCGTGGCGGCGTTCAAGCTGCTCGACCTCGCACACGGCTACTGGCTGCCGCTCACCGTGCTCGTCGTGCTCCAGCCCGACTACGGCTCCACCCGGCTGCGCGCCGGGCAGCGCGTCATCGGCACCCTCGCCGGCAGCCTGCTCGCCAGCGTGGTGCTGTGGCTGGCGCTGCCGCCACCGGTGCTGTTTGTCGCGATGGCCGTGACGATGTTCGGCTTCGCCTTCTGGCTGAAGCGCAACTACGGCTACGCGGTCTTCTTCATCACGCTCTTCGTCGTGCTGATCACCGAGACCGAGACGAAGGTCACGCTGGCCTTCACCCTCGAGCGCCTCGCGATCACCGCGGCCGGCGGCCTGCTCGCGCTGCTGGCGGCGCAGCTGTTCTGGCCGGCCTGGGAACGGCAGTTCTTCCCGGCCATCCTCGCCCGCGCCCTGCGGGCGAACCGCGACTATGCCCGCATGCTTGGCGACCGCCTGGTCACCGGCGGGGGCTATGACGCCGCCGCGATCAACCTCAAGAAGGCCGCCGAGAAGGCCAACAGCATCGTCTTTTCCTCGCTCCAGCGGATGTCCGGCGATCCCAAGAACCAGCAGGCGGGCATCGAGGCCGCCGCCGCGCTGGCCAACGGCAACCAGCGGCTGACGCGCGCCTTCACGGTCGTCGCCCTGCACCTCAGCCCCGGCACGGCGCTGCAGCGCCCGGCACTCGGCAACTTCGTCCGCATGGCCGTCGAGACGCTCGAGGCCCTGGCCGTCGCCGTGGAGTCCCCGGCGCCCGATCCCAGCCGCCTGCAGACGCTGCGCGCCGCGCTCGATGAACTCAGCCTGCCGACACCGCCCGCGGGGGCATCGCCGCTCGAGCACAGCGCCTACGCGCAGTTCGCCCGCGGCGCCACCGAGCTCAGCGCCATGCTGCTGGCGGCGCAGGCCGCGCAACCGGAGAGCAGGGCGCCGTTTCCGGCGGGGACAACCCGGTAGGGGCGGTTGCCCTCAACCGCCCGGGCCGTTGGGGGCAACGGCCCCTACCGCAATTTCGCGAACACCAGGCTCACCGCGAAGCCGATGAAGACGACGCCGAGCGCCCGGTCGATCCAATGGCCGTGGCGGAGGAAACGACGCCGGACGTCCTCTCGCGTGAAGACGAACGACACGAAGCTGAACCAGGCCACCGTCGCGAGCGTCATCCAGACGCCATAGCCAACCTGCACGAGTTTCGGCGTCGTCACGCCCACGGCCAGCGGGAAGAGCGCGATGAAAAACAATGCGGCCTTCGGATTGAGCACGTTGACGAGGAACCCGGTCGTCCACGCCGCGCCATCGGTCGGCGCCGTGGCGCCGGCGGCGAGATCGACATCACCGGTGCGGGCCCGGGCGCGCAGCGCCTGCACGCCGACCCAGGTCAGGTAGGCCGCGCCGAGGTATTTGACGGTGGTGAGCGCCACCTCGGAGTTTTTCAGGAAATAGCCGAGGCCGAGGATGCAGTAGCCGATGTGGATCGAGAGCCCGCAGCCGATGCCGACGCTGCTCCAGACGGCGGTGCGCCGGCCGTGCGCGAGGCTCTGGCGCAGGACGAGGGCAAAGTCCGGCCCCGGACTGGCCACGGCGAGCGCATGGGCGACGACGATCGTGAGGAACTCGGGCCAGTAATTCATTTCCCGCGGATCACTCGGATTGACCCGGATAAAGACGGAAAGCCCCTGCAATCATCCGCGCAAGCCGTCCTATCCGCGGAGAATCCCACTCACCGCTCCTTGGCGCCCTCGCGGAGCTCCATGTCCTGCGGGACGGTGCTGATGGCCTCGGCGAGCGTGGTGAGGCCTTCCTTCACCTTGAACAGGCTGTCCTGGTGCAGGGTCTTCATGCCGCCGCGCATCGCGATGCGTTTCAACTCGGCGGTCTCGGCCTCCTTGTTGATCGCCTCGATGAGCTCCTCGTTGTTGACGAGCAGTTCGTGGATGCCGACGCGGCCCTTGTAGCCGGTGCTGTTGCACTTCGAGCAGCCCTTGGGGTTGGCCTTGTAGATCTGGCCGCTCCAGCCGATGCCGCGCATGAGCATGTCCTTCTCGCGGCCGTCCGGCTCGTAGGCGACGCGGCAGACCTTGCAGACGCGGCGCATGAGGCGCTGGGCGCACACGCAGACCAGCGACGAAGAGATCATGAACGGCTCGATGCCCATGTCGGTCAGGCGCGCGACGGTGCTCGGGGCGTCGTTGGTGTGGAGCGTGGAGATGAGCATGTGGCCGGTGAGCGCGGCCTCGACGGCGATGTTCGCCGTCTCCTTGTCGCGGATTTCGCCCACGAGGATGATGTCGGGGTCCTGGCGCAGGAAGGAGCGGAGCGCGGCGGCGAAGGTCAGGCCGATCTGCCGGTGCATCTGCATCTGGTTGATGCCGGGCAGCGTGTATTCGATCGGGTCCTCGGCGGTGCGGATGACGACGTCGGGCGTGTTCACCTCGTTGAGCGCCGAGTAGAGGGTCATCGACTTGCCGGAGCCGGTCGGGCCGCAGTGCAGGATCATGCCGTAGGGCTGGCGGATGCACTCGCGGTATTTGGCGAGGTTGGCCTCGGTGAAACCCAGCGCCGGCAGCGGCAGCGTGGACTTCTGCTTGTCGAGGATACGCATGACCACGCCCTCGCCGTAGTTGAGCGGCGCGGTGGAGACGCGGAGGTCGACGTCGATGTTCTTCTTGTTGTATTGCTTGAAGACGATGCGGCCGTCCTGCGGCAGGCGGCGTTCCGCGATGTCGAGGTTGCACATGATCTTCAGGCGCGCGACGAGCGCGCCGGCGACCTTGGCGGGCAGGCGGAGCTTCTCCTGGGTGAGGCCGTCGATGCGGTAGCGGACGACGACCTCCTTCTCCCACGGCTCGACGTGGATGTCGGACGTGCCGGCGAAATAAGCGTCCTCGATGATGCGGTTGGCGAGCTGGATGATGGGGGCCGAGTCCTCGTTCTCCAGGTCCTCGTCCTTGATCTCCGTCTCGTCGTCGTCGAACTGGGCGCCGAGCTGGTCGACCACGTCGGAGAACTGCACCTCGTCGTGGACCTGGTCCTTCTTGAGCTTGTCGCGGATGTCGGCCTCGCGGCCGAGCAGGCGGACGACGCGCTGGCCGGTCTTGTCCTGGATCTTGGTCGCGACGGTCGTGTCGAACGGGTTCGCGAAGGCCACGAGCAGGAAGTCGCCGACCTGCCCGACCGGCAGGATCATGTTCTTCTGGCAGAACTCGAGGTCGATCTTCTCAAACGTGTTGGTGTGGACCTTGTAGCGGGCGACGTTGAACGGCGCCAGGCCCAGTGCGCGGCACTTGGCCAGCAGCAGCTGGAACATCGAGATGTGGTGGTCCGCCTGGAGGATCGAGTCCAGCTGGTCGCCGGTTGGCTCGTCGGGGCGGGCCAGCAGCACGCCCTTGGCCTCGGCGGAGAGTTTTCCCATCTCCTCGAGCTTGTCGATGATCTGCGTCTGGGTGCGGCCGAGGGGCATGGCTCAGGGGGTGGACGGGGGCTTGGTGGCGCCGGCCACGGGAAAGGGTGCGACGCTGCCGCCGACCGGCGGGCGCGAGCCGCCGGGGTTGGGCACCGGGGAGCCGCTGCCGCCGGGACCGGCGACGGGGAACGGCGCGCGGGTGCCGCCGCTCTTCTTCACGCCCTCGCCACGCTCGGCGTGCACGCGGTCGAGGAAGTCCGCGATGATGTCCATCGTGGTGGCTTGCCAGATGATCTGGCCGCCGAGCTTCTTCTCCCAGTAGGAGCGCACGGCCGGGCTCAGGTAGTAGGCGGTGGCGACAAAATGGAAGTCCTCCTCGCGGTCGAAGGGCACGCTCCAGGTCGCCCAGCAGGCGTCGAGGTCGAGGTCCTTCTTCACTTCCTCCGGCACATCGTAGCCGCGCAGGTCGACGACGCCGACGCCGTGGTCGTCCACCACATGGTGCAGGACGTCTTCCTCGCGCAGGACCTTCTTCTCATAGACGAGGATGCTGAGCACGGAGCTCTGCCGCACCTGGCCGGTGGCCGCCACCTCGAGCAGGCGCTCGTTGGCCGCCTCCAGGTCCTCGAATTTCACGAGGTTGTGCTCGATCAGCGCCGAACCGAGAAGCCGGTTGGCACGCATGAGCAGGGGGCGGTATTCCGTCATCATGACGCGGTTAACTTACTTATCCGGCACGCTTTGGCGATTTCTTTTCTTTGGGCCGCAGCTTGAGGACCCGCTTGAGCAGCTCCTTCTTCAACCTGGGAATGCCCACCTCGGAAAGGCAGGAGATCGGGATGATGACCACCTTCGGGTAGCGCTTCTTGAACTTCTTGAGGTTCTCGACGGCGGCGTCCTCGTCCATCTTGTTCGCGACGATGACGCGCGGCTTGTCGAGCAGGGCCTCGTCGTAGAGCTCGAGCTCCTTGAGGAGCTGCTTGTAGTCGGTGCGCGGGTCACGGTTGTCGGTGCCGGCGAGGTCGATGATGAGGAGGAGCAGCTTGCAGCGCTCGATGTGCTTGAGGAAGCGGTGGCCGAGGCCCTTGTTCTCGCTGGCGCCGGCGATGAGGCCGGGCACATCGGCGAGGACGATGCGCTCATACTCATCGGGATACTCGATGACGCCGATCTGCGGCTGGAGCGTGGTGAAGGGATAGGCGGCGACCTTCGGGCGCGCCTTGGTGATGAGGTTGGTCAGCGACGACTTGCCGGCGTTGGGGAAGCCGACGAGGCCGACGTCGGCCATGCTCTTCAGCTCGAGGCGGAACTCGCCGATCTCGCCCGGCTCGCCGGGACCGGTCTTGCGCGGGGCGCGGGTGACGGAGGACTTGAAGCGGGTGTTGCCGAAGCCGCCCTTGCCGCCCTTGAGCAGCACGAACTCCTCGCCGTCGGCGAGGATCTCGACGACCTTCTCGCCGGTGTCGAGGCGGTGGACGACGGTGCCGAGCGGCACGCGCAGGATGGCCGGCCGGCCCTCTCGGCCGTTGCAATCGGCGCCCTGGCCGTGTTCGCCGCGCTCGCCGTTCCAGTGCGGCTTGAACTTGAAGTCGATGAGGTTGTTCTGGTCGTCGTCGCCGCGCAGGACCACGTCCCCACCCTTGCCGCCGTCGCCGCCGTTGGGGCCGCCCCACGGCTCGTATTTCTCGCGGCGGAAGCTGGAGCAGCCGCGGCCGCCGTCGCCCGCGCGCGCCTTGATGGTGGTTTCGTCGATAAACATGAGAGCGGAGAGTTGGAAGTTGTGTGCTGAGAGTGGAGAGAATGAAGCCGGGGTGTGGGACAGTGGGTTGGACCCCTCAACTATCAACTCTCAACTAACAACTGTTTGAGCGACGCTCAAACACTCACCTTGATCCCCTTGCGCAGATAAGTTGGCACGTCCAAGTCCTGACCCTCGAACAGGTTGCGGTCGGACTTGTCGAAGGCGCCGCGGTTCTCGGCCGGGGCCCCGCCTTGGAAACCGAACTCCTCCTGCGTGGGCTTCGCCTTGTGGATGTCCGCCGCCGACACCGCGGGACGCAGGACGGCGGGCGTGACCGAGGTCTTGACGTTCTGGTTGCTGTCCGGTGCGACGGACGTCGCCGTCGGTGCGGCGGCGCGCTCGGATTTCCTGACCGGGGCGGGCGTCGGCGCGCGGCGGACGAAGTTGCGGCTGCCGAGGTCGGTGGTGCCGATGAGGCAGATCTCGACGCGACCCTGCAGCGCCTCGTCAATCGCGGCGCCCATGACGACGTGCGCCTCGCGGCCGAACTCCTCGGTGAGGGAGGTCATCAGCTCGTTGACCTTGGTCAGGCTGAGATCGGCGCCGCCGGTGATGTTGACGAGCAGGCGGTCGGCCTTGCGGGCGTATTCCGGCGTGTGGAGGAGCGGGCACTGCTTGAGGTCCTCCAGCGCGGCGGCGGCGGGATTCTCGCCGGAGCCGACACCGAGGCCAAAGAGGGTCTTGCCGCCGCGATGCTGGAACACCTGGCGCAGCGCGGTGAAGTCGACGTTGATTAGGCCGGTGCGCGAGAGCATGCCCCAGATGGACTTCACGCCGCGGCCGATCCACTCGTCGGCGCGGGCGAAGGAGTCGAGCACGCTGGTCGATTCGGTGCCCTCCTGCAGAAGCATGTCGTTGGCGAGCGGGATGACGGCGTCGCACACGCGGCGCAGCTCGTTCATGGCGTCCTCGGCCTGCTTGCGGCGGCGGCCGCCCTCGAAGCTGAACGGGAGCGTGACAAACGCGATGACCGTCGCACCCGCCTCGGCCGCGATCTCGGCCACGACGGGCGAGGCGCCGGAACCGGTGCCGCCGCCGAGCCCGGCGACGAGGAAGATCAGGTCGGTGCCCTTGACGATCTCGGCGATCTTGTCGGCGTCGGCCTCGGCGGCCTTGCGGCCGAGCTCCGGGTCGCCGCCGGCGCTGAGGCCGCGGGTGAGCGTGGTGCCGATGAGGATCTTGTCCTGCACGGGTGACGTGCTGAGGGCCTTGAAGTCGGTGTTGATGACCGCGAGCTGGAGGCGGTCGAGGTTCTCCATCTTGAGGCGGTCGACGGCGTTCGAGCCGCCGCCGCCCACGCCGATGAGCTTGATGCCGACGTTGCGGTCGGTCAGGGCCTCGAGGGGAAGTTCGTTCGGGGGAAGGCTCATGGTCAGGAGGCGGCGAAGATCTTGGTGAGGTTGCTCAGCAGGCCGGTCTTGCGGCGCGGCGGCACGGCGTGCTCGTGGGCGGTGCGGAGGCCGAACTGGAAGACACCCAGCACGGTGCCGAACATCGGGTCGTGCAGCTCTTCCTTCACCCAGCCCGGCGGTTCGCCGCGGCGGGCCGGCAGGCCGAAGACGCGCGTGGCGGCCTCCTCGATGCCCGGCAGCTTCGCGGTGCCGCCGGCGAGGATGACGCCCGCGCCGCAATGCTCGGCCACGAAGGCGGAACCGAGCTTGGCGCGGATGACCTCGAGCAGCTCCTGCACGCGGGCGGCGGTGATGGTCTCGATCGCCACCTTGGGCAGCTGGCGGTCGCCGAAGGAGGCGTCGCCGTTGAGCCAGACCTTGTCGGCCTTGTCGCGGGTGAGCGTGGTGGCGCGCGCGTGGCGCAGCTTGAGCATCTCCGCCTGGGCGGTCGTGACGCGCAGGCCGATGCTGAGGTCGTTGGTCACGTGGTCGCCGGCGACCGGCAGCGTGCCGGTGACAAGCACGTGGCCGTCCCGGTAAAGCACGTAGTCGGTGACC
>Ga0066412_1000661_pt1 | contig 10376 bp, 6 predicted proteins | sample LakWasMet16_LOW5_2_FD_59499 | JGI IMG/M metagenome (GOLD analysis project Ga0066412, IMG submission 59499) | Freshwater sediment methanotrophic microbial communities from Lake Washington under simulated oxygen tension - Sediment Metagenome 16_LOW5 | ecosystem: Environmental > Aquatic > Freshwater... | reverse complement strand
CTTGATTCTGGCGGCATAGCGCCCCACCAGACAGCCGAAGTACGGAGAATTATTCCTGTAGGCCTCGCTGAAGTACCCGTCGAGCGTGTTGAAGCCGCAGACCACATCGGCCGGCACCCCGTTCCGGTCCGGCGCCTGCAGCGACGTGACAATGCCGCCGTAATTGGTGATCTTGACCGTCAGGCCATGATCGTTCTCCAGCGTGTAGAGATCCACAGGCCGGCCGGCCACGCTGCCAAAGGGGGTTTTTGCAATCTTCATGAAGCGGGGGAAGCGTTGGGGTTTGGCGGGGTCACGAGGCCACGGCCGTCGCAGCCAGATTGTTGCCGTAGGAAATGATGAGGATGCCGATCACCATGCCGGCGAGTCCGGTATACAGGAGGTTCTTCGCCCGGGCCGACGCCCCCTGCCACTCTCCCACCACCAGACCGCTGACAATGGCGGTGACCACGCAGGAGGTGTTGAAAATCGCGTAACCGACTGTGTTGCCCACGGGACCGAGCCGGAAGGCGGCGTAGGCAAAGATCGCCGAGGCCGCATAGTGGAAGATCGCCATCACCAGAATTAGACCGAGGTTCCGGCCGAAGGCCGGGGTCTTGAACGCACCCCATGCCTGCTTGCTGGTCAGTTGCCAGGCAAAGTAGCCGGCCATCACCACTCCGCCGCTGAGGAAGATCGGAAACATCACGGCCAGCGCTGTCACCCACTCCGGATTCCCCTGGGCCTGACTCGCCGCGTGCAGGGCCGGACGCCCGACCGCGTTGGCAAAACTGAAGCCGGTCGCCAGCAAGCCGCCGACCACCGCGATCGTGATCCCGGCAGACATGGACTTTTTGCCGGTGGTCGCGTTCGCCCCGGACTTGGCCTGATCACTTTCCCGGGCGAGACCGGCCCGGCCGTTGGCAAAGACTCCCAGCAAGACAAAGAAGAGGCCGCCGCAGAGGGCGGGCAACGCCCGCGCGGGCGGCACGCCGTCGACAAAGAAAGGCAGCAGCGATCCGACCAAAATCACCGTGCCGATAAAAATGGAAAATCCGAGCGACACGCCGATATGATGGATGGCCTTGCCCCACATCATGACGCCGACGCCCCAGAGCACACTCGTCACGACCATTTTGGGCAAAATCGCCCGGACCGCGGGGGTGCTGTAAATCTCCCCCACCCCGTGCATGATCAGCAAAGTCGCGACGATCGGTACAAGGAACATTGTCAGCATGAAGAACAATCCCCAGGTGTTTTCCTCCCGGAAGTCCTTGGTGTACTTGTTCGGCAGGGCGTAGAGGCCCAGCATCAGGCCAGCCGTGACAGCCCAGAATATTCCAATAGTCATGAATGAAATTTTTCCCCACCGGGTGGCAGATGCGCGCACTTGTTCCGCAACGCGGGGAGGGTTACGCCTCCCCGCGTCCGGTTTGGATACCCCCCTGACTAGAATTGGAACGTGTTGGTCAGCATGTAGGTGGTCGGCTCGCCCCGGCTATACAGACGCGCAACCGCGGTGGTTGGAGCGGTCGCAGTTGCTCCCGTTCGCGTGACAAAGGGATCGACCTTCAGCAGATTGCGCACGTTGAACTGAACAGACCAGTTAACCTTGTCGTTCCAGATCTTCCGGTTGTATCCGGCGGAAGCGCCGAGATTCATCAAGGTGGAGCCAAAGAAGGGATGGGATGCATCCGGCACAAAAGTCGTTGCGCCCGTCGAAGCGTTGACCACGGGTTTCACCGCATAGCCAGTTGCCGGCGTAGACTGCCAGACTACATTGCCCCCGAGGGAAAAACCCTTAAGCGGCCCGCTCGAGAACGTGTAGTTGGTGATGCCGACGTATTTATAGCGGCGTTCATTTAGGGCACGAGTGCCTTCGCTCGCCTTGATCGTCTGATAGGCAAAAATCATGTTATCTACGACGGTCTGGGCGGTATCGGTTCGATTGGGCACGATTGCACTCGGATTGGCGAGCCACTGTGACTTGTACTGGTCAATAAACTGACCGGTGAAGTCGGCCACATTCGAATTGGTGGTCTTATAGTAGCTGACACTTCCCATCACGCGCCAACCGGGCGTTAGACTGGCCGTCATCTGCAGCTCCCATCCTTTGGAAATTTTGTCTTCAATGTCTCTGGACTGAGGCACGTTAACAAATTCTGTTTTGCCGATCATCTGGGACAAATCGCTGATAGCGCTGGAGATACCGGCAGTATCAACGCGCACATCATTTATGTTCTGGACCGAGGCCTCGAAGACCGTTGCGACCAACCCCAGTTTGTGATTAAGTAACTCTGTTCGGACGCCAAAGTCCTTGGTTCTGCCGGATTGTGGCGGAGTCGAGTGTCGGTCTACATAGAGCGTGAAATCTGTGACCGTGAATGACGTCGAAGTATTATAGGTCAGGGCAACATCATCAACGATGCCCTTGTTTCGGAGCACATGAAAGACAGCACCGATACTCTTGTTCTCGGGTGCAAGTGCCGATGTCGCTAGATCATGGCTCATTGGGTAGCTTCGGGCGTAGTTCGAGAAAGCCGCACCAGGGCCCGTCGGATAAAGCGGCGTCAGCTTGGTTGTATCTAGGGCATACTTATCTATGGCATCTTTACGCCAGCCCAAGGTCGTGACGATCCGGTTGCCCCAGAAGCGGCTTTGCAAAACATAGAGCTGCGAAGCCAGCATCGTCTTGAACGCGGTGGGTCCACCGCTCGGCAGCCACGCCGCGTGTACCCCAGGCAGCTTGTTTGCCTCAGCCTGCAAGTCCAAGGCGTTGTGCATCCCGTAGACCGTGTCGGTATTGATGTCCACGTAGTTAACAAAGCGAACCAGATTTGCATTATCCCCCAGGAGAACCGACGACCCAGCCAAGGGTGTGGTATTCCGCAGGGTTAGGACATCCCAGTAGTGCTCCGACGTATCCCGCTCATACATGGCGGCAAAGTCGTGGACTCCCAGCCAACTCAACTTGTCCGTATGTTTAGCGAAGTCGAAATGATACGAGGCTGTCACGCGATCATCCCGGCGATAGCGCTGCTGCTTCAGCCGGAAACTTGGAGTGTGGATAACGTAAAATCTGCCAAAATTCGGGTTCGCGGACCCGTCGGAGAGAGTAGTGCTTGCATCAACGTTGAGCCGTCCGCCTCCATCCGAGAAAAAGTCATAATAGGAAGTCTCATCGTTTACGGCGAGTTGGATATTCAGATCCTTGTTTACCGCATAATCGGCAAAGAAGTTCACCACATGCCCTGACAGATCCTGGATATTCATTTCGCCGGAGGGGTCGAACCGCGTATCTACATAGCCGACCGGCAGGGTCACATTGGTCGTGCCGAGCACGGTCAAATTGGCTCCGATGGCGCGATTGTTCCAATCTTGGAATACGGGTCCCGATGATGAGCCATCATAGACAGCCATCAACCGCGGCGCATTGGCAGCGAAATTAACAATCCCGGCCGGATTGACCGGCGCTGCTCCCGGCACGGAAGCACGGCCAGGTTTTCCGGCTGCAATCCACGGCGTTACACTGTCAAAAGGGATGTTGCCAGCCGTCGCCGCCCTCAGCGAATCGAAGTGCTCCCAATTGGCCTTGAGGGTCAAATTTTTGAAAGGCTTGTATTGCACCGCGACATATTCCCTCCTCTGGTCTTGAAAATCAACCGGCCTGAGCCACCGCTCCTGATCATAATCAAGCAGCGCGACACGGACCGCCAGTTTGTCTTTTTGCAGGACTTCGTTCCCGTTGAGGCTGTTTCTGACCGAGCCGAAATTGTCCAATTGCAGGGAATACTGGTATGATCTCTTGGAGAGATTCGCATCCTGGGTCATGCGATTCACCAAACCTGATGCATCACCCGCCACACCGAAAAGGATGGCGTTGGGACCGCGGGTGAATTCAAAGCGATCTGCGTTGTAGGTGTCCGACGGTATCTCCGTTCGGAAGTAGTTGCGAACGATGTTCTCAACTTGAATACCACGAAAGCGGGTCTGATCACCCCAGAAGAGGTTGCCGCCGTTGCCTTCAAACTGCTGGGTGTCGTTTTTCTCGCCACCGGGCGTGAAGAGGATCAGGTCGTTTGTGCTGAATACTCCCAGATCTTTCCAAGCATCGGGTGTCAAAATCGTCATCGTCGTGCCCAGGTCGCCGACCGAGGTGTTGAGGCGGGTGCCGGACAGTGTGTTTTGCGCCTGGTATCCCGTGTCTTTTGATGCATCGACCACGAACGGTGAAAGCACCACCGTTTCTCCCTGCTCAGATGAGGGCGGAACCGAGGTGCTGGGCGACGACGTGGTCTGGCCGAAAAGTGCCAGAGTAGAAAGCAGCAGGGAAGATCCGGCTGCGAACGAGCGAATGGTCTTTTTCGGTAGGCAAAAACCTATACCGAAGGCATGCTTGATCATTGTTGGTGGGGTTGGACGTTTGGTTGGGGAGGAGCGGTGTTCTGGGATGCAAACGTGGCATCCATGAAACCGGAGTTTAGTCAGCAGTGACGTTTTGTATGCAATATACATTATAGAATTCAAGCCTCAAATGTGCGAAACTTTGCATGGCCTCACCCCCCCCCGGTTCCGTGTGCTCACATCCCTGCCTTGATTCGTGCCGATCCGCGCTATCCGCGGCCAACTCCGAATGCTTCGTCCCGGCGAAGACGATTCGGGCTCAATCAGCTGCGAGCCTCGAGAAACGTCGCCGGCGAAACGCCATGCACGCGCTTGAACACCCGGGAGAACTGAAAGGGATCGATACCGAGTTCGTCCGCCACCTCTCGCACCAGACAATCCGAGGAATCCAGCCGCACCGCGGCCCAGTGCATCTGCAGACGCTGTAGATAACGCAAGGGCGTCTGGGTATGAAAACGCCCGAAGAGCCGGGTCAAGTAGGAGACGTTGATGTGACAGGCTTCCGCCGCCGCCTCGATCGTCCGCAGCGCTAGATAATTCGCCTCCAGATGACGCCGACAGCGTTCAAACGCCGCGAACGCTCGTCGTTCTGCCGGCCGTCCGGGCTGTGTGCCGCGATGCACTTGAATTAGCAGCAGTTCCAGCTGCAGCCTCGCGGCCCGCTGGGCGTCAGCATCATGCAGGTGCGCCAGCCGGATCAAGGCATCAAACGCCTGCTTCACCTCCGCGGCCGAATCCAGCACGGCGACCTTGCCCGGCGGAAGCTTGATCTGCCGAAGCAGGGTCCGCGCCCGCCTGCCGGTGAAATTCACAAAATACTTCCCCAGCCGGCTCTCCGTCGAGGTGGCGATCCGCTGCTCCACGCCGGGGCCATAGGCAAAGACCGTCCCGGGACTCAGCGCGTAACTTTCTCTCGCCAGAATCAACTGGCCTTCGCCGGTCGCGACATACTCCAACGCGAAATAAGGAAAGGTCGACCGGCTGATGACGTAGTCCCGGGCACATTCCTCCCACCCCCCGCACACCACGGTCAGCCCCTGGGTTGGCCGCGGTCGAAGGTCCAGGTAGAATCGCCGTGCCGCGGTAACCTGCTGGGAGACATAGTCCGGTGGATTCGTCTCCAGTCGGTGGTCGGCCTTGGGTTTCATTTGCTTTCCCTCAATGAGTCCGGTCAAGAACGGTCCTATCGGATGACAGGGTCAATCCTTCCTTCGTTTCTGGCAAGGACGAAGCCAACTCGGTTGTGGGCAAGAATCGTCATGCCTAGGTCAAGCCCAGCCATGGGTCCGGGTCCGATTATCTGCTAGGCTAACCGGACAGAGCCCGCTTCTTCCGACGCCTCCTAGCCCTTCAGGTCATGTCTTTACCTCATCTTTCCCTCGTACCTCCTGCCCTGGTGTCGGGTTCCCACTTAATCTAATGTCAGCGCCCGTCCCCTTTCATCGTCCACTGGGCAAGACCGGTCTGCAGGTTCCGCCGGTCGTCTTTGGCACAAGTTGTCTGGGCAATCTCTACCAGGTTGTGCCCGAGGCCACGAAACAGGCCATCGTGGACGAGATGGTCCGTCACTGCCCGTCCCCGGTCTGGCTGGACACGGCCGGAAAGTATGGCGCCGGCCTTGCCTTGGAAACGATCGGACGCTGCCTGCGGACTCGCGAGGTCGCGGCCAGCAACGTCGCCGTCAGCAACAAACTCGGTTGGTACCGGGTGCCGTTGCGTGGGCCGGAGCCCACCTTTGAACGGGGCGTGTGGGCCGGGATCCAGCATGATGCCGAGTCGCGCATCAGTTATGCCGGCATTCTCGAGTGCTACGCGCAGGGACGGGATCTGCTCGGGACCAGCTATACGACCCAGGTCGTCTCGGTCCATGATCCCGATGAATATTTGGCGGCGGCCCGCACGCCGGCGGAGCGCGGCCGGCGCTTTGCTGACGTGCTAGGCGCCTACCGCGCCCTTTTCGAGCTGAAAGCCCGGGGCGAAGTCTCCGCCGTCGGCATCGGCGCCAAGGACTGGCGCAGCATCCGGGAAATCGCCGCACAGGTGGATCTGGACTGGGTGATGTTCGCATGCAGCCTCACGGTCTACTCGCATCCGCCGGAACTGCTGGATTTCATCTCCCACCTCCACTCCCGCCAGGTGGGCATGATCAATTCGGCGGTGTTCAACGCCGGTTTCCTCACGGGCGGCAAATGGTTCGACTATCGCCAGCCCGACCCGGTCGCCGACGCCGCCCTCTTTCAATGGCGCGAAAAGTTCTTTGCGGTCTGCCGGCGCTTCGCCATCCGGCCCGCGGATGTCTGCGTGCAATTCGGCCTGGCGGTGCCCGGCATCGTCGCCGTCGCGCTGAACACCGAGAAACCCGAACGGATCAGAGAAAACCTGGCGAGTGCTTCCGCCGTGATTCCATCCGGGCTATGGCGCGCCCTGAAAGACGAGGGACTGATCAGCCGGGACCACCCCGTGGATTGCTGACCGCACTCATGCCAACCGCATGAAAAAACCTTCCTGGAACAATCTCCCCACTCAAGGAACAAACGCGCCGGACCGATCCGGCCCACAAAATCTATGAAAGCATTGGTCATCACGGAAGCGGGCCAGACCGCCATTGTTGAACGTCCCCACCCGGTTCCCCAGCCGGGCGAGGTGCTGCTGCAGGTTAAGCGCGTGGGTTATTGCGGCAGCGACCTGAACACATTTCGTGGCTTCAATCCCCTCGTCAGCTACCCGCGGGTGCCCGGCCATGAAATCGGCGCGATCATCGCCGGCGTCACTCCCGGGGTGCCATCGCAGTTCCGGAAAGGGATGACGACCACCGTCCTGCCCTACACCACCTGCGGAACCTGTCCTTCCTGCCGAAGCGGACGCGTCAACGCCTGCCGCAGCAACCAGACGCTCGGCGTGCAGCGCGACGGCGCCCTGACCGAGAATATCGCCGTGCCGTGGCAAAAACTGATCCGGTCCGACCGGCTTTCCCTGACCGAGCACACGCTGGTCGAACCCCTGAGCGTGGGCTTCCACGCCGTGGAACGCGGTCAGGTGACCAGCGCCGACACAGTGCTGGTCTTTGGCTGCGGCATGATCGGTCTCGGTGCGATCAGCGGCGCCGCGCTGCTGCGCGGGGCGCGCGTCATCGCCGTCGATGTCGACGACACCAAGCTGGAACTGGCTAGAAAGGCCGGCGCAAAGGAGACCATCAACTCGAAGGCCGAAAACCTCCACGACCGGCTGCAGGCCCTGACCAACGGGGACGGCCCGGGTGTCGTGATCGAGGCGGTCGGCCTCCCCGCCACCTTCCGGGCCGCGGTGGACGAGGTGTCGTTCGCCGGCCGCGTGGTCTATATCGGTTACGCCAAGGAGCCCGTCAGCTACGAAACCAAATACTTTGTGATGAAGGAACTCGATATCCGCGGTTCGCGCAACGCAACCGCGGACAATTTCACCGACGTGATCGGTGTCCTCGAAACCGGACGCTATCCCGTCCACGAGACCATCACGCGCACCCTGCCATTCGCGGCCGCCGGCGAAGAGCTGGCAGGTTGGGCGGCCGATCCCGCGCGTATAACCAAGATCCACATCGAGCTCTGAAGCCCTGGCTCGAGCCGACCAGTCCAATCCCGCCATCCTGAACCCTCCACCTGACGCGTTGCCCAGCCACGTGCGGCCCACCCCCCCTATGGTCTTTGCTGGGCGTCGCCCACCCATCCGTTCGGTCCATCCCGGACGCCGCGTCACGGAAATTGAAATGTTTAACCTGGAGTAACCTTGTTGGCGTCCGCGCCGCCGCTCTTAGTCGGACGGACGTGTGTTGGCTCAAGTATGGCCTCGTATCGATCAACGTCTCCTGCCTCCGCCCCCGCGCCCCAAAATCCTCTACAATGAACCATCGCAATCCCGCACCGACCACAGTGCCCACCGAATTCAAGAACGCCTTCATTCTCGTCACCACCCTGTTTGCCCTCTGGGGGTTTGCCAATGACGTCACCAACCCGCTGGTCCGGGTCTTCAAGGAGGTTTTCGTCATCAGCAACGCACAGAGCAGCCTGGTGCAATGGGCCTTCTACGGTGGCTATGCCACCATGGCCATCCCGGCGGCACTAATCATCAGAAAACTTTCCTACAAATCAGGTATCGTTATTGGCCTGGCCCTCTATGCCTTGGGCGCTTTGTTGATGATCCCCGCGAGCCGGATGATGAGCTTCAATTATTTCCTGCTGGGGTTTTATGTGCTGACCTTTGGCCTGGCGTTTCTGGAAACCAGCGCCAATCCCTACATTCTGTCCATGGGACCGCCTGAGACCGCCACCCGGCGGCTTAACCTAGCCCAAGCCTTCAATCCCATCGGCTCGCTCACGGGGATGGCCGTGGCCAGCTTTTTCTTACTGCCCAATTTGCAGGTTACCGAATTCCGGGCCAAGGAAATCGCCTCGCATCCCGAATACGCCACCATGCTGCCGAGCGCGGTCGACGGGGCCATTGGCAACTCGTTGGACAATTTCGCCAAGACCCAACCTGCGGCACATCATGCCATCCAGGCCCACGACCTCAACCTGGTTATGATTCCGTATGCTTCCGTCGCCCTGGTCGTGCTCGCCGTATTGGTGTGCTTCCTCATATCCAAACTCCCTGACACCGGCCACGAGGAGGAGAAGATCGAGCTCGGACAACTTTTCCGTCGGCTGTTGACCTTTCGCTACCTGGGCGGGGTGGTCGCCCAAGCCTTCTACGTCGGCGCTCAGATCATGTGTTGGACCTTCATCATCCATTACGGAATGACCCTGGTCGGGCTGACCTCTGCCCAGGCCCAGAACTACAATATCGTGGCGATGGGCCTTTTCCTGGCCAGCCGGTTTATCTGCACGATTTTCCTCCGTTACCTTCGCCCGGGACTCCTGCTGGGCCTGCTGTCGGTGGGCGGTCTGATGCTGACCCTCGGCGCGGTGTTTTTGCAGGGCATGCCCGGTCTCTACTGTCTCGTCGGTGTGTCTGGTTGCATGTCGCTCATGTTCCCCACCATCTATGGCATCGCCCTGGAAGGCCTCACGCCGAACGACGCGAAGCTGGGATCCGCCGGTCTTATCTTCGCGATTGTTGGTGGAGCGGTCATGCCGCGATTCCAAGGCGGCATGATTGACGGTGCAGGCTTGCACATCGCGGGAGTTGCCCTCGAGTCGATCCGCATATCCTTCTTTCTTCCGGCACTTTGCTTTGTGGTGATCGCTCTTTACGGCTTTGCTATCAATCGCTCGAATACGGCCCGGTCTTGAGTGAGAACCTGTTAGTATTTGAGTCGCCCTCATGCGCTTTGCCTTTCAAGGGCAAGCACCCGAATCGGCAGCATTCCGGTCGGCCTTGGCATAAGGGGTGCGACCGAAGGGGAGTTGAAATGAGCCCAGTTGGTGGGATCGGAGGGACGGTAAACCAAGTAATTACATTTGATGATCCGACCAGCGGAATGGTTCACGGACTCCGATGTGGTGGCGCTGTTCACTCTTCAGGAATGTCGATTCCGTCCTAATAGAAGGCTGACTGGATATCGGCCACAGCCGTCTTTGCGCTCTTGTCTTCAAGCTCCCGACGATCTCAGCCCTCGGCATTCAAGGGCTGGGCAGCAGGCCCCGAGCCCGCCGGCCGATGGATGATCCGGGGCCGCCAATCTGCCTCTTTCCGGACATTTCAGCGACGGAATGTGCGGTAGATCTTCGACACCCCCCGAAAATCAAAAGATAATTTTGTGTTTTGTATTCAATTTTCAAGTCTACCAAAGTAATCTCAAAATCATGGATCCCATCCCAGTCCTCCCCACACATGCCCAAGATTTCACCAAGCGGGCCTTGTCAGGCTTTCATCGCGCTTTTGGGCACTCGGCACTCCTTACAGTCAGTGCTCCAGGTCGTGTCAATGTCATCGGGGAGCATGTAGATTATAATGGCGGCTGGGTGCTGCCCGCTGCTATCGAACGTTACCTGATCATTGCCGTGAGACCGCGTAAAGAT
>Ga0066412_1000648_pt1 | contig 10604 bp, 10 predicted proteins | sample LakWasMet16_LOW5_2_FD_59499 | JGI IMG/M metagenome (GOLD analysis project Ga0066412, IMG submission 59499) | Freshwater sediment methanotrophic microbial communities from Lake Washington under simulated oxygen tension - Sediment Metagenome 16_LOW5 | ecosystem: Environmental > Aquatic >... | reverse complement strand
GTTCTAAGGATTTAGTAATTGTTAATTTCGTAATTCCGCACTCTTCTTCACATTCTCTAATTCCTGCCTCTTCAGGACTCTCTCCCATATCTAACTTACCTTTTGGCAAATCCCAACGTTTTAATCTATAAATAAATAAATATTTATTGTCATTTTCTATTAAACCACCAGCCGCGTATATGTATTTAAATGCCTTTCTAAATTTTTCTAAGCCATTTTCTACATTCTCTGTCACAAAAGTTAATAAAGTGCTGTTAGTTTCGTTGGCAAATTTGTCGAATTCAGCTAAGATTTGGTCTTTCTTTAATTCATCTAAATTTATAAATGACTGATTTTCTGTACTTTGATTTTTTTGATGAATGATGATTTTTTTCGACAAATAATATATGGTAATGTTCATAATTTGATGTGTTTAATACTGTAAATACTGCTATTTTTGACGCCCTATGACAATGACACCATTTGATGATGCGGCGCATAAAGTTGCCGAATTTTTATTACAAATCAAAGCAATAAAACTTCAACCTGAACAACCTTTTACTTGGGCTTCTGGTTGGAAGTCTCCAATTTATTGTGATAATCGTAAAACATTATCCTATCCTCAAATCAGAACATTTATTCGTCAGCAATATGTGAACGTGATTAATGAAAAATTTGGGAAACCAGATGTGATTGCTGGTGTAGCAACTGGTGGAATTGCACAAGGCGCCTTAATTGCACAAGATATGGGTTTACCATTTGTATATGTTCGTAGCGAAGCAAAAAAACATGGCTTAACTAATATGGTGGAAGGTGTAGTTGAAAAAGATCAAAGCGTAGTTGTAATCGAAGATTTAATTTCAACTGGCGGTAGCAGCATTAAAGCGGTTGATGCTTTACGCGAACAAGGTTGTAATGTAAAAGGCATGGTTGCTATTTTTACTTATGGTTTTGATGAAGCTACTGAAAACATGAAAAAAGCAAATTGTGCTTTAACTACTTTATGTGATTATGATACCTTAATTGAAGTAGCCTTAAAACATAAATACATTAATGACGCTGATTTAGAGCCATTAAAACAATGGAGATTAAGCCCTTCAACCTGGAAACAATAATATATTCTCTTGGCACATTTTAGTATATTGAGTGAAACTCACACCGCGCAATCAAGCACTGATAGTTTGTTTGATTATATGGGTGATTTCAATAATTTTAAACATTTATTACCTGAAGATAAAATTCAAGATTTTGAATGTACTGCCGAACAATGTTCGTTTGGTATTAAAGGATTAATGCCTTTGACTATTAAGATTAAAGAGCGTTTACCAAAATCTCGTATCACATTTGAAACAACTGGTATTGCTAAGTTTGTATTTACACTCCATATTCATTTATTAGAAAATGAAAAAACAAATGTAGAGTTAGAAGGTGATATGAACCCTTTTATTAAAGCCATGGCAGAAAAACCTTTAAGAGAATTGGTTAATACCATGGCTAGTAAATTAGCTGGGTTAACAGTTTGATTTTTTTCTTTTCTTTGTATTGTCACTCATAATTTATTTCAGGGTTTTAATGAGACGCTGAAATAAATTTAGTATGACCTAAACTAAATTTAAAATAACTCTTATGAATAATTTCAAAATAAACGTTACCATTCAATTATTACCAACTAAATGTACGGCTGATAAAATTGAATTAATAGATAAAGCAATTGCTTGCATTAAAGAGTCTAAACTAAAACATTTGGTTTGTCCGTTTGAAACAGTTGTAGAAGGGACATATCAAGAAATTTTTGATTTAGTCAATAAAATCAGAACCACAACTTTAAGTAATGGTTGTGAAGAATTATTAATCAATATGAAGATGCATGCTGGTAATAAAGATTTATTTTTTGAAGATAAATTGGTAAAATATTCATAGTTTTTAATTACTATTTTTGCAGCTAGTGTCTCGTCGAGCGTAGTCGAGACGCTTTTATAGTTCTCGACTACGCTCGAACTGACAAAATTTAACAAGTGGAAAAGCATTTAACTCATCCCATATTTAAAACTCTAGCAAATTGTGCTAATCAATTAGGCGTTGATGCCTATGTGATTGGTGGCTTTGTGCGTGATATTTATTTAGGAAGAGAGAGTAAAGATATTGACGTTGTGACTATTGGTAAAGGTATTGAATTAGCAGAGCTAGTTCATAAACAATTAGGAGAAGAGGCACATTTATCTGTTTTTAAAAATTTTGGGACAGCCCAAGTGAAAATTAATGATTTAGAAATTGAATTTGTTGGTGCACGAAAAGAATCTTATAATCGAGATTCGCGTAAACCTATTGTAGAGGATGGCACTTTAGAAGATGATCAAAACAGAAGAGACTTTACAATTAATGCTTTAGCTATTGGATTAAGCAAATCTAATTTCGGAAAATTATTAGACCCCTTTAATGGAGTTGGTGATATTGAAAACAAAATTTTACGTACGCCTTTAGAACCTGAAATTACATATAGTGACGATCCATTGCGAATGATGCGTGCTATTCGTTTCTCTTCTCAATTAAATTTTATTATAGAAAAAGAATCGTTTGAGGCAATTTCAAAAAATAAAGAACGTATAAAAATTGTTTCAAAAGAACGAATTACAGATGAGTTAAATAAAATCATCCTCTCTCCTATTCCATCAGTTGGTTTTAAATTATTATTTGATACCGGTTTGTTGCATATAATTTTTCCAGAGATGGTAAAATTGTATGGTGTAGAAACCATTAACGGCAAATCTCATAAAGATAATTTTTATCATACACTTGAAGTATTAGATAATACAGCAAAAAAGAGCAATAACTTATGGTTACGTTGGTCTGCCATTTTACATGATATTGCCAAACCTGCTACCAAACGTTTTGAATCTGAGCATGGCTGGACTTTTCATGGACATGAAGATAAAGGTGCTCGTATGGTTCCAAAAATATTTGAAAGTCTACGTTTACCTTTAAATGAAAAAATGAAGTATGTGCAAAAATTGGTACTCCTTCATTTACGTCCCATTGTATTAGCCAAAACAGAAATTACGGATAGCGCTATTCGCCGTGTATTATTTGAAGCTGGTGATGATGTAGATGATTTAATGGCTTTATGCGAAGCGGATATCACTACTAAAAATCCTAACAAAGTAAAGCGCTATTTACAAAACTTTGAGTTAGTTAGAGAGAAACTAAAAGAACTAGAAGAAAAAGATAAAATTCGTAATTGGCAGCCACCAGTAAGTGGAGAAGAGATTATGGAAATTTTTAATTTAGCTCCTTGTAAAAAAGTAGGTGATTTAAAAAACGCTTTAAAAGATGCTATCTTGGATGGTATTATTCCTAATGAAAGAGAAATTGCTTTAATATTTTTAAAGGAGAAAGCTAAGGAAATTAATTAGCGGTGTGCTTCGTGTCTGGCAGTACATTGCCCATATTCCAATCTAATCGTTTTACAAAAGCATTTTTTCTTGCTTTACAATCATGTATTTCGCAAATAGAACAAGACTTTGGTAAACAAGGATCGGCGTGAATAAAAAATTCTATTTCATGACTAAATTCGGTTGTCGCTAATTTATCTAAATCATCTACTTCTTTGTGAGATTCTTCAAGAGTGTAATACCAAGGTAAAGTCATATGACAATCTACATGAACAACAGAGCCATATTTTACTACACGTAAATTATGAATATCAATCCAACTTGGATTACGTTTAGTATTTAATACAGAGATTAAATGTTCAATCTTCACGTAGTCAGCTTTATCTAATAAATTAAATACAGATTCTTTCACTAAATGAAACCCTGTGATAGCTATAAAAACACCTAATCCAATCGTAATCACGTAATCTATCCAAAACAAATGAGTGAAATAAATAATAATTAAACCAACCACTAATCCAGCACTACTCCATGTATCCGTTAATAAATGTTTTCCATCAGCTACCATTGTAGATGAATGTAATGTAGTTCCTTTTTTAATTAAAACACGAGCCAACATGTAATTCACGATTCCTGAAAATAAAGATATTACTAAACCTATATCTATATTTTGTAAATCATGTGGATTAAAAAAAGCAGAAATTCCTTTAAATGTCATTGCCACACCCGCCAAGGTTACCATGCCACCTTCTACACCAGTAGAAAGAAATTCTATTTTACCATGTCCGTATGGATGATCCTCATCTTTTGGTTTTGCCGCATAATACAAACTATATAAAGCAAACGAACCTGCTAAAACATTAACAATAGATTCAATGGCATCCGTTAAAATAGCACTAGATTGCGTTAAATAATAAGCCAAAAATTTTAATACCATTAATAAACAACCCACTATTAAAGTGAGTTTCATAGTGTTTATTTTAGTATTGCTATTTTTCATTTAGTTATAGGTTAAATATACCATAAAAAAAATAGCTTGAGAATTCAAGCTATTTTAATTTGGTAAACTTTATATTTTTATTTTTTACTTAATTTTTCATCAATCTCAAATTGCAACATTTCTTCTTTTAATTTTTCCGCATCAACTTCCGAAAATGTGTTACGCCATAAAATATTCATTTTAATTTTTTGCATATCTTGAGCTCTACCACCTTCCATTCGATTCCATTTTAAAGTAATCTTTTCTGATTTACCTTTCATAACAATCACTGGTTGAGATTTTGATTTTTCATTTGCAATTTCAGTCCCATCAGGTAATTTAACAGCTGCTCTACTAGGCTGAATAACACCTATCTTATCTCCATTATAACGACATTCAAATTTCACCTCAGTTAAATCTGATTCCTTAGTTAAACTAATCATCACACAAGTAAATCCACCAGTGGTAAATTCATTTTGAGATGCAGGTAATTGAAATTCTGGTGTTTCAATTCCTTTTCCGTTAGTTGGGATTTTATAAACTCCATCTACTACATACGTATAAGGGTATAAATAATCAGGACCTACTCCATTAACTACTCTAAAATCTGATTCGTTAGGATAAATATATAACCACTTTTCTTTAGGTTGAACTTCTTTTGACTCTAATTTAAAAGAACTCTCTTCAGGTTTGTATAACAGGATATCGTTTGTTTTATTGACAATCTTTAATTTAAATTTTGTCATTTCTTTATTAGAAACACCATTATTTGTACTAATAGACATATCATCACTCTCCTTTGCAATATCCTTATAAAAAATATCCTTATAAGGCTTGTCTTTTTTTTGAGCGTTTACAGATAATCCTAAAGAAGCAACAGCAGCAATTAATAAAAATGTTTTTTTCATGATTTTAATTAAATAATATTTTTTTAAAACTCAAATAATAAAGTAACAATACGAATTTAAATAAAATGTGGCTATTACAAGAATAATTTGAATTAAATTGAGATGAGTTTTCATTTTTTAACTATTAAAAACGTTTAATCGAAATTAGGAAGCAAAAAAACAGTAAAGACATAAAAGCAAAAAACACCGCTAATTAGCGGTGTTTTTACTCTACTTTTGGTAGCCCGTACGGGAATCGAACCCGTGTTTCGTCCGTGAAAGGGACGCGTCCTAACCCCTAGACGAACGGGCCATTGAATTAATGGAGTGCAAATTTACAATTATTTTCTTATCTGCAAAAAAAAAATTAAGAAATCATGAAAATAATTTTGACCTATAGGACTCAACATACTTAATAATTGTTTTTTGTAATAAAAAAGCGATGATTAATGAGCTAAATACTACTGTATATCCATATAAATACATGTTATGAGGGTTTGAAAAAAAATACCCTCTAAATACACTTACCATTAAATGATGGCTGATATATAGAGAAAATGATAATTCACCTATCTCTCTATCTAGTTTATTGTCTTTAAAAGCTAAAAAAATAAAAGGAATTGATAAAAGAACCAATAAATAAAACATACTATTTTTTAGCTGATCTCTTATTGTAATGTACTCATAACCAAATACTAGCAATACCAATAAACACATCACACCATAACCTATATATGAGGGAATAGATTTTTTTTCGATATACTTATAAAAAACATAAGCCATACTTCCAGCCATAAAGAAAGCTAATTCGAAAGGAAAAAAGCGATATGTCCATGGATCGTAACTTAAATATTCGTAATTAAAAAAATAGTATTTAAACGAAATACCTAATAAAACTAATACTATCTGCCATTTGATTTTTTTAGTCACTAAAAAAGGAGCAATCAAATAAAACATAAACTCTATACTGATAGACCAAGCTTGTGGCACAAATAAATATTGATAACCCGTGTGTTTAAAGGAGAGAACATGGTGAGTAAATACAGGCATACAAGATTCATCAATTTTTAGAAAATAAAGAATATCCTGACCCATAACAATCACGTTTTCAAAAACAAAATAAAATATAGTTAAACCCGATAAACAAGAGTAGTTGTTGATATACCTTGATAGATAATAAGGATGATTAAAACCATAATAACCAATGAAAGATAATAATAAGGCTATTATTAATACAATCCAATAAACGGGAAATATTCTATAAAAACGGCTAAAAATAAATTTTTTATAACTCCCTACTCCAACATATTTTTCATTTAAAATAAGAGCCATATAAAACCCGGAAATCATATAGAAGGCTTCTACTGCAACTTGCCCGCCACACATTCTTAATCCAAATATTTTATACGAATGATAGACAACTACCGCTAATGCTAATATGGTTCTTAGTATTCCCATGAAGGCTCAAATATAAAAACAATTAGGCTGTAATAAGAATGTCTTTTACTCTTAGCTTTATGGACACAATTGCTATATTCATTTTAAATAAAAAAGCCTAATAACAAATGTTATTAGGCTTAATAAGACATCATAAATAGATTTTAATCTACTTTATCCATCACTTTCTTAGCTTCTTCTACAACTTTCTTTTGAGCTTCAATTTCAGATTTTTTCTTTACTTGATCTGACTCATTTTTAGAAATATTCTCTTCAGCTTTTTTAATTTTTGCTTTGTAATCTTCTATGTCTGATTTGTAGTTTTTATTATCTTTCTCTAAATCTTTTTGATTATCTTCTAACTTGCCAAGAACCTTTTCTAAATCTTTTACCTTGTCTCCCATCGATTCTTTAGTTGTTTTTACAGCAAAATCTTTAACCATCTTTTTAGCAAAACTATGTTTGTCGCCATCAGAACCAGTTAAATAAGCTCCTCCTAAATCAAAAGCAACATGTATAATAACTGTTTTAGTAGCTTTATCTTCTTCAAAAGATGCATAAATATCTACTGGGTTATTTCCCCAATCTTTAATAACGATATTATCTCCAAACACTTCACCGTTATCGGTTTTTACTTTTTCGTTTTTAAAATCCTTTAAAAGGCTTTTAAATTTACTAATTGCTTCGTCCTTAGTAGTTTCATAAATTGTTGCAGTATATGCATTATGACTACCGTTAGAGAATTTTTCAGAACCATCTTTTACTGAAATTTTTTGAGCATTGGCTACTGTAAAAGCTAATACTGCTGAACAAGCTAAAATAATTTTTTTCATATTATAGATATTTATTGTTTTTTTATTTGCAATATGGTATAGCCCTGTTGTCTTCTTTAGCGTTTGTGCTGGCTGCAACATGGCTATTTCATAGGTTAAATTTTTAAATAATTAATCTACATCTGTTACACCACCCGAAATAATAAATTTCATGGCATCTGCACCATCTGTTTTTAAAGTTGTTATTTGCTCTTTTGGGACTATGACTAACCTACCCGAAAATGAATAGGAGTAAGGTAAATATACAGCATATTTTTCTTTAATCCCCCATTCGCTTAAGTCATCTTGTGTAATAAATCCTAATTCTTGAATATTTGCCTGGGGGTTTGTTAAAACTAAAACAGGTTTAGTAAAACGTTTTTTGTTTCCCATAAAAGCATTCATAAAATCTTTTATAGGAGAATAGATATGGCGAATAACTGGGGCGTGTTCTAACTTCTCTTCAAAAAAAGCAAACAAACGTTTAAATATAAATGAAGATGCTAAAACACCAACGATGGTTATAAATACCAATAAAGCAATAAAAGAAATAATAGTATCTAAAAAAGGAATTCCAGTTAAGCCAACAAAAGAAAAAACATTCTCAAAAAACTGAAATAATTTTAAAAATATAATAACTGTAATTCCTAATGGAATAAACAAGATCAAGCCTTGTAAAAAATATTTAAGAATTCTGCTCATTATACCCAGTTTATACCTTTTTTTAATTTATCTAATGTGTTTTGTTCTTCTGAACCTTCTTTTGTTTTAAAGTCATATAACCAACTTGCATTAGCTGGTAAACTCATTAAAATAGACTCTACTCTTCCGTTTGTTTCTAAACCAAACTTAGTGCCTTTATCATAAACCAAATTAAATTCAACATAACGTCCGCGACGCAATAACTGCCATTGTTTTTGATCAACTGTAAATACTTTAGCTTTATTTTTATTCATCAGCGAAACATAAATCGGGGCAAAAGCTTTACCTACATCTTGCCAAAAAGCAAAATTTTGTTCAAAGCTCATTTCTTCGTTTTGATTTAATCTATCAAAAAAGATTCCACCAACACCTCTTGTTTCTTTGCGATGATTAATAAAGAAATAATCATCAGCCCAAGTTTTAAATTTAGAATAATATGATGTATGATGCTTATCGCATACTGATTTTAATTGTGAGTGAAAGAATTTAGCATCCTCATCCACAATATAATGTGGTGTTAAATCTATTCCTCCCCCTAGCCATTTTACACCGTTACTCATTTCAAAATAACGAATATTCATATGTATAATAGGTACTAATGGACTTTGAGGATGAATTACAATAGATACTCCAGTTGCAAAAAATGTAGTTTCTTGATGTGAAGTATTAGATACGCTATGCTCTTTTTCTTTAAATAAAAAATCGGGTGTTTTTCCACTTACTGCTGAAAACATCACCCCACCCTTTTCAATCACGTTTCCATTTTCCATCACACGTGAACGACCACCTCCACCTTCTTCTCGAGTCCAATTTTCTTCTTTAAATTTAGCTAATCCGTCCTCGTTTTCAAGGGCCTTACAAATAGTATCCTGAAGTGTTTTTAACCACTCAGTAATATTCTCTTTATTTATTTCCATCCTAATTGTTGTAACTGATAATCGGAGTATTTATAAATATAAACAGCTCTGTTTTCAAATCCAGTTTCATTATCAGGTCTATAAAATTTAAATCCTGTTGATACTCCTTCTGAAGGATACTTATCTAAATCTAAAAATAAATCAGGACCAATTGTTTTTAATTTTGATAAATAATAAATACCAATATCAAATCCTTGAAAATAATATTCTGATGGATCAGTAGTGTATACTTCTTGATATTGTTTTGCTAAGAAGCGAATAGTAGAATCCTTGTAATTAATATGATTTGAAGAAGCAAAATGAAATTGCAAAGCATTTAAATATCCTTGATCTAAGTTTTCAATATTTGCCACATTACTAAAGCCCATCAATACAATATCTTTCTTGTCAGAAAACATATATAACTGAGTGATAAAATCTTGTAAGTAAACTTGATTATTAGTTAATAATACAATCACATTTTTTTTATTAGGAACAAATGCAGTTTTAACACCCGCTATTCCTTTTACAACAACAATACTATCTTTTAATCCTTTGTTATGTTTTGATAAACTGCTATTGTACCTTGCTTTAAATGCTTTGATATATTGCTGGTCTTTAGCGGTTGTATTAACTAAAATAATATTAGAAGTTGATAAGAGAGAGTCTGTATAGTAATCGGATAAACCTTCAATTAAAGTAAACTGTGAGGTATTAACTTTACTGGTTAATGCATTATTATATAAAATTTTATTTTGCTGTGTCAATGGCGATACCATAGGTATATTAAGTGGTTTTGCTTTATTGGCAACTTGTTTAAAAACGCCTACATACAGTGGCCCGAAAACAACATCTAACGTTTTAAATTCAGCAGATTTACAAATAGTTTCCACTTTAGCAGAATCTTTTTCATCAACATCAAACAAATGAATATTAATTTCAAAATCTTTAGAAATTAATGAATCTACGGACTTTTTAAAACCATAATAAAAATCAAGCGCTAACGATTGTGTTTGAGGAAAAGAAGATTTTGACTTCATTAAATCTTCAATAACAATACCCTCACTTTCCATTAACTTAAATGGCAAAAACAATCCTAAATTATAGGTTCCTTTCTTTTGTTTATCTACCGCATAAACGGCGTCCTGAATAACCGCAATAGATAAAGATGGCACAGCGACAGCCGTTGTTTGAGTAACAACAGAATTCATGTTTTTTTTAGAAGTTACGGTTTTCAACACTTGACCTTGCTTTACACCATCTTTTAATTCTGGATTCCATTTAAGTAAATCTTCTTGAGATACATTTAACTTTTTTGAAATACCGTAAAGGGTTTCACCTTGCAATACAGTGTAAGTATCATTAGTATTAATTGTTGGTGAAACTGACACTGAAGAATTTATATTATTCTTTTTCTTTTCTCCTACAATAACATATTCTCCTTCTTTTAAACCATTTGTTAAATTAGGATTTAATGAGTTTATTTTTTTCTCATCAATACCATACTTTTTAGTAATACCGTA
>Ga0066412_1000643_pt1 | contig 10699 bp, 10 predicted proteins | sample LakWasMet16_LOW5_2_FD_59499 | JGI IMG/M metagenome (GOLD analysis project Ga0066412, IMG submission 59499) | Freshwater sediment methanotrophic microbial communities from Lake Washington under simulated oxygen tension - Sediment Metagenome 16_LOW5 | ecosystem: Environmental > Aquatic >... | reverse complement strand
TCCGTAGGCGAGCGTGGTGGCCGCGTCGGTGGCGCCCGTATCGGCGAAGAACTCGGGCGTGAACACCTGCAGCGCCGCTCCCACATCCTTGAGATCGGTGCGCAAGCGGGTGCCGGCGAGCGTCTGTGTGGCCTGGTAGCCGACGTCACTCGCGCTGGTGACCACAAAGGGCGATAGCTCGATGACCTCGTCCTTCTTGTCGGTAGGCACGGTGATTTGGGCGAAAAGCCCGGCGGCACCGGCCAACAGGAGACCGGGCGTGAGAAGAAGCAGGATGCGGGATCCGCGTGCGTGGTGGTTCATGGGATACGGGGTTTCTAATTTAGGGTATTAACGTCACCCCATGGTAGATAATAACGCTCCGCCCGACTATGCACATTCTGGAACTTCGCTTTAACTTTTTGGAAGCGACCCTGGCGGCACCCGGCGCGGTTCCTCCCAGTCCGCTGTGCGGTTGACGCCATCGCAAAGCCTGTCTCACTGTAAGCCTGCCTAGACCGAGGTCGCCGGGGCGGGCGGAACATATCTTATCCCCCAATCCACCGGTGCGCACCAAACCCCGAGGGTGCACTTTCCGGAATGCTGCCACGGATCTATACCCCATCCCAACCCGCTGTCCGCCCATGAATCTGCTGAACAACAGTGATCCGGTGGTGCGTTCCGTTCTCGTCGAGAACACGGTCGATCTGCTCGCCAACCTCCGGGAGTCGACGGGACTAACGGCGGCCCTCGCCATAATGGCCGAGGACGAGAACCGCGGCATCGTGCTGGCATCACTGCCAGGCGAGAACGACCATTGTTACATTCCTCGCACCGGGTTTCATTTTCATCTGCATTGCACAGCCCCCGGCAAGGCCTTCCTCGCCTCGATGCCGCGGACCAAGCGAACCAGGATCCTGGCTACCCTCCCCTACAAATCTTTTACTTCCCACACCCATCGCGACCCGGAAAGCCTGCGGCGGGCCCTCGAGCCCTATGCCCGGCAGGGTTACGCGACGGATGTCGGCGAGTATGTGGAGGGCGTGAACTGCATCGCCGCCTGCATCCCTTGGACCGACGGCACGCCGGTGGCGGCAATCTGGATCACCGCTCTTTCTATTGATCTGCCCGAAAGCCGGCTCAATGAATTCGCGGGCAAGGTGACCTCCGTGGCAATGGAGATCGCCGTCCGGCTACGCAACCTGGCCGAGGATCCGGCCACCCAGCTCAACTCGACCGTGGAAAATGCCAAGCGGTTCATCGAGCTGCAGTTCCTCAACGAGGAATCGATCCACGAATATATCCGCAACTTGAACATCAGCGAAAAATGGTTCCGCGCCGCCTTCAGCGCCAAATATGGCATCAGTCCCCTGAAGTTCCGCCAGCAGCTGGTGCTCGAACGTGCCCAGCGGCTACTGAAGAACACCAGTCTCAGCGTCAAGGAGATCGCCTTCCAACTCGGTTATGACAGCCAGAATTATTTCTCCCGCGCCTTCAAGACCCACGCCGGCAAGTCGCCCATCGCCTACAAGGCCAGGCACAGGAAACCCTGACCGGAAACCAGGTGGCCACCCGCGCGAAGGCAGCGGGAAGAACGCCTCCGTCTGAAAACCGGCCGGTTGCTCAAGGCGGGGTGGTGCGGAAGGAAGCGTGCATGGCTGAGCGACGGATTGGCTCCCTAAATCCTCTCGGTCAGTGGAGCAAACCTCCCGGTCCGGCCGAAAACGGAACCTCTACTTCCAAAAGATGCATATTCGCCGCGCGTGTATTCGAATAAATTGGTGAGCGCTATTACCTCGCTTGCCACCCGGGTGTCAGAATGACGACTGGGTGGCGGTCGTGCCGTATTGGGCGACGTGGCCCTACGAGGCACTGCTGCTGCCGCGCTTCCCCGTCAGCCGGCTCGCCGACCTTCCGGCCGCGCGTTTCGCCGGACTCGCTTCGTTGCTGCGCGAGCTGTTGGTGCGCTACGACAACCTGTTCAAGACAGATTTCCTCTACTCCATGGGTTGGCACGGCGCACCGTTCGATGGGGCGGATGCCGCTCCCTTGCAGCTCCACGCCCATTTTTATCCCCCGCTGCTGCTCTCGGCCACGAGGTCATGGTCTTCGACAACCTTCAGCAAGGGCACCGCGCGGCGGTTCACCCCGGGGCCCGGCTTGTGGTCGGAGACCTCGCCGATCCGATGGCGATCGACGCGACCCTTCAGGATTTCAAGCCCGAGGCCGTGATGCATTTCGCTGCGAACTCGCTCGTGGGCCAGTCGAAGCAGGAGCCCTTCCTCTACCTCCAGGACAACGTCGCCAACGCGTTGAACCTTCTGCGCGCGATGGACCGGCACGACGTGCGCAAGATCATCCTCTCGTCGACCGCGAACCTGTTCGCCGATCCGCTGAAGATGCCGATCGCCGAGGACGAGCGCATCATCCCCGGCAGCCCGTATGGCGAATCCAAGGGCATCATCGAGCGATTCCTGCACTGGCTGAGTGTCACCCGTGGCCTGCGCTACGCCTGTCTGCGCTACTTCAACGCCACCGCGGAGCGCGGCGAGCACCATACGCCCGAGTTGCATCTCATCCCGCTCGTCCTGCAGGTCGCCCTCCGCCAACGCTCCGACATCACGATCTTTGGCGATGATTACCCCACGCCGGACGGCACCTGCATCCGCGACTACATCCACCTGGTCGACCTGGTCGACGCCCACGTTCGCGCGCTCGGGGCCCTCGAGCGGGGCAACTGCACCTATAACCTAGGCAACGGCCTCGGGTTCTCCGTCCGTGAGGTCATCGACGCAGCCCGCAAGATCACCGGGCACCTTATTCCCGCACGCGTCGCCTCCCGCCGGGCCGGCGATCCGGCGATCTTGGTCGCCGGAAGCGACCTCATCCGCCGTGATCTCGGATGGAATCCCCGCTTCAACGACATAGAATCCATTTTGGAAGCAGCCTGGGCATGGCATAGTCGCCATCCCAAGGGTTATCCGAGCATCCGGCCTCCCGCGGCATAGAATCTGATCTAACCGGTGGCGTCCGGTCTTCGGGAAAGCTTGTCTTCACTTCACTCCCAAAGGAATGCTTTGCCTATCTTGTCTGCTCAACGATCCCTGCGGCGTCGCTTGCTGACGGTGATAGTAAAGACGCACCGACCCTACCTTCGACCCCCATTCTTCGAACGGCCGAATTTAGCGACGATAACCTGCGCGCCATAAAGCTCGGTATTTCCCAAGATTCACAAGAGCAAATCCGGTATATGAATATCAGCGACCAGATAGTCTTCTCGTAGAAGCTCGGGAAAAAGGCTGATGGAACGGTCAATTATATTCCCTTCAGCTCCGCCTCGCAGGGACAACAAGCAACCTGTCTCCTTCGCACGCTGCTATCGCAGTCGGGTGCGCCGTTGCTCATCGATCAACCAGAGGAGGATTTGGACAACGAGCAGATACATGTCCTCTCTCAGCGAATCGCAAAGACAAAGCACAACAGGCAATTGTTGTTCGTCAGCCACAACGCCAATATCGTAGTTAATGGAGATGCGGAACTGGTCGTTTGCTTCGGATATAAAGAAGCTGGCGACAACACGAAGGGCCAGATATCGTCAATCGGATCCATTGATTGTGCACCCGTCCGAAAAACGATTACGAATGTCATGGAGGGCGGGCGTGAAGCGTTTGAATTGAGGCGAAACAAATACGGATTCTGAGTTTATATGCGGCGTTTGGTCGGCAATGATCTCAACCTCGGCCATCTAGGCGATAGGCCTGAGATGCTTCGCTTCACGGCCGAGCAGCGCTCCACTCATCTTTTCGTGTGCGGCAGCACCGGCGCCGGCAAGAGCAAGCTCCTAGAACATCTCATCCGTCAGGACATTATTGCGCATCGCAAAAGCAAATGCGGTCTGCTTCTTATCGATCCCCACGGGTCGCTATACGACAGCCTCGTGAAGTGGCTGGCCTGGAATAAGAATGTATTGCGGGAACGACCCATCGTTTCCATCGACCTGCGCCAGGACGATTGGGTCGTGGCGTATAATGGCTGGCGACGTGGCTGCCTCAATTACGGCCACAAAGGCCTCTCTGGCGGCCTGTGAGAAGTAAATCGACCTTCTCCTCGACATGCGCCTCTCGGAGCAAATTGGTGAATCAGAATACGTGTCCAGAAAACACGTTTTGGTGAACCGGAAGGCCGAACTGAGGGGCAAATTGGAGGCTTTCGAGGTGAATCAAAAAAATCGGTTCGAACCGGTCATCCGGTTCATTTTGGAGGCTAAATACGTCTCTATTCTGCGCACCGAAGGAAATCCCGAGAAAAACCGTGATTTCCTTAAAAAAGTCGGTTCGAACCTCAGATTGGCAGAAAAATCGTTGGCCGTGGATTTCAGAAACCCGTGGCAATTCGTGGCTGATTTCAATTCCGACCCAGCGTCCTCCCTCGCGCGTCAACGCGAAAATCCTGAAAACGTAAATTGGCGGAGAGGGAGGGATTCGAACCTCGGCCGTCAATGGTCAGCGGGAACAGTCTAAATTGAGCGCTACCGCGTGAAAGTATTCCCCTTATCGCGGAACCACCACAAGGCGCCGCCCGCCCGGGTCCGCGACCACTTCGCCGCTCGCGCCGCCGCAGCGGAACAACTCGCGCACCACGGCATCCTGCAGCTGGCGCTCTACCAACTTGCGCAAGGGACGCGCGCCGAGCTGCGGATGGAAACCCTCCCGCACCAGAAACTCCAACGCCTCACGGGATACCTGAAGGTCATAGCCCAGCTCGCGGAGACGCGCCGTTTCGGTCCGCACGACCAGACCGCAAATCTCCCGCTGCGCGTCGGGCGGGAGCAACGCGAAGACCAGCGTCTCGTCGATGCGGGCGACAAATTCCGGCCGGAGATTTTGCGTCACGCGGCGAAGCACGGCCTGCTCGACACTCGCGAACTTGGATTGTGTCATCCGCATCGCCTCCGCTCCGCCGATGTTGGAGGCGAAGCCGACGTAGAGATCGTGGAGCGAGACGGTCTCGCCGGTCGCGAGCGTAACGCGACCGTTCCAGAGAATCTGCAGGAACAGATCCATCACGAGCGGATAGGCTTTCTCCATTTCATCGAACAGGAGCCCGCCGCGCGGGCGGGTTCGGAGCGCCCGGCCCAGCAGTCCCGGGTCGTCCCGGTCCGCGCCAATCAGCTTGGTGACGGCGAACTTGTCCTGATACTCTGACATGTCGAAGACGGTCAGATGACCGGGACCAAAGGTGTAATCTATCGCACTGGAGAAGGTCTCGGTCTTGCCGGAGCCGGTCGGGCCGACCAGAAGGATCGAACCCCGTGGACGGGCGGGGTCGGTGACGCCGAGTTCACCGCGGGCAAAGACCGCGGCGACACGGGGCAAAACATGGTCCTGCGCGATGATGTGGCGGCGCAGGTGGGCGTCGAGGCCGCGCAGGTGGGCGATGCGAGCCAGATCAGCCATGGGCCGCGGCCTTTCGCGCCAGCCGGATTTTCGACAACCCACGTGGTTTGTTGGGGAAATCCGCGAGGAATTTCCTCACGCTTGGCGCCAGTGTCTTCCCGTCCGGGGCAGCCCGGAGAACAGCCCTCACGACGAAGGCGCGGGTGGCGATGATCCTCGCCTTGGCCAGGTTCGTAACCACGCCGTCCAACTTCCTGACATCGTCCTTGGGCAGATCGACCGTCGGGTGGTCTGTGACCGACCCTTTCTCACGCCCGGTTCCCTCCAGCGCCTGTGCTCCGGCCAGCCGGACGGCATGACCAAACATTTCTCCAGCGGGAGTGAGATAGACCAACGCACGGAGCACCGTAGCGCTGCGCACCTTGACACCGGCCTTCTTCAGTTCCGACACCCGGTCGGCAAGTGCGGTCACGTCGGCGGGATAAAATGAAAAACTCACCTTGATCGGCCTGGATTCGTCCATGCCTTTCTAAATCCCATACGTTTTATTTTGACAAGCACCAAAACAGCCGTATGGGTTTTAGAGATGCCGCTCCTGCCTACCCGCCTCACCGCCCGCGCCCTGATCCCCAAGGGCCTGCCGGTCCTCGCCCAGCTCCAGCAACTCAAGGAGGGTTTTGGCACCGCCCTGGTGCTGGTCTTCATGGTCGGGTTTTTCTGGGGTGTCATCAAGATCTGGTCCGGGGCCAATGCCATCTCCAAAGGGGATAGCGAAGGCAAAGCCGGCATCCTGGCGGGAATCATCATTGCGGCGGCGGCGGCCATCATGGGCGCCCTGTTTGCCATCTTCGGAATGCAGGACGCGGTGATCTCCCCGCGCTTCTAGCCATGAGCGACCTGCGTTTCACGGACACCAATGCGGCGGACGATTCCGCCGGACGGGTCTTCGGACTGGACGGCAACCTCTACCTGCCGGTGGTTTTCGGACTGGTGACCGGGGTCCTGTTGTTCGCCGGTCTTGGGTTGGCGGGAGCGGGCAACGCGGTGGGCGGAGCGGTGGCTGCGATCCCAGTTGGCTTGTCGTTGGTATGGGTTTTAGGACTGCGCCAAGGCAAGCCGGCAGGCTATGACCGCGATAAGCTGGACCAGCTTCTCGGCGGGGCCGATTTCACGAAGGAAGCCTCCTCTATTACCCATACGAAGACGCACGCCACTGCTCCTGACGGGCGCTTTGTCGAGGGCATGCTGGTCTTCGGGTCGCCTGAGCGCGGCGGCGTGGTCGCGAAAGGCTTCCGGCTGGAACCGCCCGATCTCCGCGGGGCCAGCTTCGAGCGTCTGAACGCCTTCCAAGACCAGGTGCGGGCGTTGCTCGCCTTGGTGTCTCCCGGCCGGCGGCTCCAGGTCCAGTGGTGGCCGGATTCCGACTACCGGCAGGCGCTGCTCGACTACCACGCGAGAACCCAGGAAGTGACCGACCCGGTCGTCCGGGCGGTGCGCAACGGACGGTTCGCCCGCTATTGGCCACGAATCCTCAACGGCGGCCTCCGCCGCGAGCACCTGGCCGTGTTCCTTTCGATCGAGGTCGACGCCTACGCCGGCAACTTTCGCACCACCGGCAGCCTCGGCGACCACTACGGCGCCGTGCTGCAGGAACTGGCAGGGCAGTTCGAGGAATTCGCAGGCACGCTGCGCACGGTCTTCGGACCGGAGACGCCGGTGCATCCGATGGATGACGTTGAACACGGCGCCTGCCTGCGCCGCTTTCTGAACCCGAGCCTCGCCCGCCGCACGGCTGACGATCCGGGCGACCTGTTCGACCCGGCGCTGACCATTCAGGAGAACTGCTGGCACAGCGAAGGCGTCGGCCAGCCCGGCGGCTTCGTGCTCGACGGGCACCACCATGCCGTGCTGGCACTCAGCCGCTGGCCCCAGCGCACCAGGCCCGGAATCGTCACCCATCTGACCGGGCTGCCGTTCCTCGACTACTGCCTCACCGTCAATGTCACGCCCATCGCCGGCCGGCAGGAGATCAACCGGGAGGAGCAGGCGGCCGAGCGGCTCCGCGGCGAATACGCCGAGAAACCGCGCGCCTCGCTTCTGACCGCGTTGCGGAAAAAGGAACGCAAGGTGGAGGTGCTCTCCGGCGGGTTCGCCCGGCCGTTCCATGTGACCTACCTCGTGCGCGTGTGGGCGCCGACACCGGAGGCGCTGCGCGAAAAGGTCGCCGCGGTGCAGGCGGCGGTCAATGCGATGGACGGCGCGCAGTATTTCGAGTGCGCGCTGCCCACCACGGCCAAGAAGCTCTTCTTCGCATCGTGGCCCGGTTGGACGCATTCGTCCTACCACCACCGCGAACTTTATGCCGAGGACACCTATCTCGCAGATGTCCTCCCCTTCTCGGCGACCTTCACCGGGGCGTTGGCCAACGCCGAGGCCCTCTATGACGGCAGCCACGCCAATCTCGTCGGGGTCAGCACCTCCGTGGGCGGCTCGCCGCAGCATACCGTGCTCCTCGGCATGACCGGCGCCGGCAAGTCGGCTTTCATCGAGGATCTGCTGTTTCAGACCGCGGACCATTTCGCCCACACGCTGCTCATCGAGGAGGGTTTATCCTACAAGCGCTTCACCGAGTCGCAGGGAGAGACGCCCATCGTGATCCACCCGGACGCGGCGCTCACGCTCAACTACCTCGATACCCAGCGGCTGCCCCTGACCCAACTGCATCTGGCCACGGCGGTGGCACTGCTGGCGCGGATGGTCGGGGAGCCGGGCAGTTCCGAGCAGCTCGCGCTGCGGCAGGCCCAGCTCACCCAATACCTGCATCAGCTCTACCGTGACACCTTTGCCGATTGGGCGCGCCGGCATCCGGCCCAGGCCGACGACGTGCGCCGGCTCGCCTGCGCCGCCCACGGCTGGCGGGCGCGGATGCCGGGTGGAGCGACCCCCGTGGAAGCGTTCGTGGATCTGCGCGACCGCCGCGCGGCGCAGGAGGACGAGGCCTTGGCGTTCGTGGCGGGCCGGACCGAGGAGGCGATCACCCGCTTCGCCCAGGACCCGGCCACCGAGCGGCTCGTCGCGCAGACCGCGTGCGCCTTCTACGCCCCCGAGGATTTCCCCACGCACAGCGCGCTCGTGGAATTGCTCGCCTACGCTCGGCTGCCGGAGCACGGCAAGGAGGAGATTGACCGGCTGGCGACTCTCCTCCGCGCGTGGACCGCCGACGGTCAATACGGCCGGCTGTTCGACGGCGTCACCAACGTATCGCTCCAAAGGAAGATTGCGCACTTCGAACTGGGCCTCATTCCGGAGCAGGCCGTGGAGTTGAAGACCGCCGCGGGTTTGCTCATCAGCGGCCTCGGCCGCCAGCACATCCTGGCGCTCCCCCGCGCACAACGGAAACGGATTCTCTTCGAGGAGCTCGCCCGCTTTCTCGACACCCCGGGTGGCGAACAGATCGTCGCCGAAAGCTACGCCCAGCTCCGCAAGCACAACTGCTGGGCCGTGTCCGTCATCCAGCAATACGCGCGGTTCAAGGCCTCGCGCATCCGGTCGGCCGTCATCGGGAACACGAAACAGTTCTTTCTCATGCGCCAGAGCGACCGCGGTGACCTGGCCGACCTCGCACGCGACCTGCCGCTGCCGGAAACGGCGCTCGACGCCATCCAGCGTTATCCGCTGCCGGAACAGCTGCCGGCGGATCGCCGCCACTCATCCCTCTGCTACTTCACCCCCACCGCGCAGCCGCCGCAATGCGGCACCCTGCGCCACTTCCAGGAGGAACCGTGCGTCCAAGCCGCCTGATCGCCGCCCTCTGCCTGACGCTCACCGGGTGCGCTACCACCGCCCAACGCGATGCGGCGACCGAGGCGCGAGGCTATGAGCGCGGCTACCGGCAGGCCGTGAAAGAGCAATATTGGATCATCCAGAACCAGCAGCGCCGTCCGTTGCCTGCGCCCAACCCTCGAAACCCATGAGGCATCTTCTCCTTTTCATCCTCCTCGCCGCGCCCCTGTGCGCCCAGTGGATCGTCAACGATCCCGTCAACACGGCGGTGAATTCTGCGGTGCAGACGGGTCAGGTCGCCAACCACATCGAGATTCTGAAGCAATGGGCGCAGCAGATTGAGGGACTCAACCGGCAACTCCGCCAACTCGAGGAACAGCTCACCGTGCAACAGCGCATCCGTGATGTCATGGGCGACCCGAGCGCAGCCGGTGCCGGCATGGTGCTGCGCGATCTCGGCGCCACCGACCTCGCCCGCAGTTATGGTGAGACACTGTCCGCCGTGCGCCGGCTCTCCAACGCCATCGACTCGCTGCGCCGCACCTCGGACGGCATCTACCGCCAGCTCGACGACCGCACGGTGCTCGGACGCGACTTCGTCCGGCAGGAGCCGCTCTATCGGCGTTACGCGGCCGTCGAACGGCAGGCTGACAATCTGGCGGCGGTTCACGCGGAGACCGACACGCGGGGCGCGGCCTTGCAGGCCGACCTGGCCGCCACCCTCGAGCAACTTCGTTCCGCCGGCACGCAGGCCGAGGTGGACAAGCTGAACGCGAAAATTGCGGCACTGAACGCCCAACTCACCCACGTGGACGCGCAGCGACGCGATGAGGCCGACAAACTCCGGGCACAGCAGATCCTCAATGAAAACCAGGCGGCCAAGGAGCGGCAGGACCTTTTGGAAAAACAGATCGCGGAAGAGCGGCAGACCCTGGCGGTCGTCGGGGCATGGCAAGAGTCCGTGAAGGTGACGCCGACCACCTACACCCGGCCATGAAGCGGATGACGCTCTACATCCTAGTCTTTGGCGCCGGCCTGACTGTTTGCGGGCTACTCGTGCTCCGACACGCCTGCCGGACCGCACCCCTCATGCCGCCAACCTCCGACCTGCCCGCACCGCCGCGGCGCAACCCGCAACCCATCGACCGCTGGCAGGACGGCATCGGGGTCGATGCCCGCACCGATTACCAGACGGACCCGGCGGCGACGAAACGCCTCATGGAGAAGCTTCGGCAGGAAGAACTGCGGCAACGTCCGCTGGAGGGGCGCAACTAGATGGAAAACTTCGCTCCAGGACTGCGCGAGAGCATCCTCTCGCTGACCGACGCGTTGCGGGTAATCGTTTATTTCGTCTGCGTCGCCGGGCTCGTGCTGCAAGTCCAGCAGGTGCGCGCGGACATCGAAGGCCTGGCCCGGCCGATCATCCGGGCGATGGTCGTGGTCGGACTGGTGGCAACCCTGCCGTCTTGGTTCGGTTTCACCGAGAAGGTTTTCCTCTCGGTCGCGAACACGGTGCAGGAGGGGTATACCGACCACCCGAT
>Ga0066412_1000620_pt1 | contig 11022 bp, 9 predicted proteins | sample LakWasMet16_LOW5_2_FD_59499 | JGI IMG/M metagenome (GOLD analysis project Ga0066412, IMG submission 59499) | Freshwater sediment methanotrophic microbial communities from Lake Washington under simulated oxygen tension - Sediment Metagenome 16_LOW5 | ecosystem: Environmental > Aquatic > Freshwater... | reverse complement strand
TTGGACAATTCGTAAATTTAAACCAGATGTTATTATTTGTCGTTTCCCAACTACTGGAGAAGGTGGGCACGGACATCACACTGCCTCTGCCATGTTAGCTGAATTAGCATTTGATGCAGCAGCCGACCCTACAAAATTTCCTGAGCAATTAAAGTATGTGCAAGTTTGGAAAACAAAACGTTTGTTTTGGAACACCTTTAATTTTGGTGGCACAAATACTACAGCAGAAAATCAAATTAAAATTGATGTAGGTGTTTTTAATCCTTTACTTGGTAAGTATTATGGTGAGATTGCTGCTGATAGTCGCTCTATGCATAAGAGTCAAGGCTTTGGTTCGGCAAAGGGTAGAGGAAGTTCGATTGAATATTTTAAGTTTATAAAAGGTGATTCTACTAAAACAGATGTTTTTTCAAACTTAGATAATACCTGGAAACGTTTTAAGGAAACAGCTAAGTTTGATAAAATGCTTGCTGATTGTATTGCTAAATACAATGTTTCTGAACCACAAAACTCAGTTGCAAGTTTAAGTGCAGTTTACAAAGAATTACAGAAACTTAATTCAACTAATTCAGATGTAATTTATTGGCAACAACAAAAATTAAAGGAATTAGAAACACTTATCCTTGTATGCTCAGGATTTTGGGCAGAAGCCTATGCTGCTGATTATATCGGTATTCCTGGTAAAGAAAGTTTAATTACTACTCAAGTTGTTTCTAAAAATAATACCATCATTAAATTAAACTCGGTTTCTTTTTTACAAGATGATTCAACAACAACGCTTACATTAAAACAAAATGAACTTTATACTTTCAAGCATAAAGTTGTTTTAAATAAAAATCTTTCTTTCTCAAATCCTTATTGGTTAAGTAACGAACATACGATTGGCTTATATAATGTGCCCGATCAATTGCTTAGAGGAACTCCTGATAATGTTTCGGCAACTAAGGTAAGTTTTGATATTACGATTGGTGATTTAAATTTTAAAGTGCAAAGGCCTCTAGTTTATAAATACACCGACCCAGTTAAAGGTGAAATTTATCGTCCATTCGAGATTTTGCCTCCTGCAACCATTAATATTGCCGAGAAGGTGTATGTGTTTTCCGATGATGAAGAAAAGACAATTCAGTTAAGAGTAAAGTCGAATGCTGATAATGTAAGTGGAACAGTTTTTTTTAGTCTTCCTACTACTCAAAGCGGACAAAACTGGGAAGTAATTATGAAGGATTCATTATTATTTAAATTAGATAAAAAAGGCAGTGAAAAACTAATTGAATTTAAAATAAAAACGAAGGCAGAATTTTTAAGTTCTACATTAAAGGCACGTATTGAAATAGATGGACAAAGCTATGACAAGAGCATTCAGCGTATCGAATATGATCACATTCCTTATCAGTTTGTTTTATCGGATGCAACAACCAAATTGGTTAAACTCGATTTAAAAAAATCAAACAACAATATAGCTTACATTCCAGGTGCAGGTGATGAAGTTGAAACTTGTCTTAAACAAATTGGATATAACGTAACTACTCTAACTGATGAAATGCTTGCCACTGCTGACCTTTCTAAATACGAAGCAATTGTTACAGGTATTCGCGCACATAATACAAACGAACGCCTGCAAGTATATTATACTAAATTAATGGATTACGTTAAAAATGGTGGTAACCTTGTTGTGCAGTATAATACCAATAGTAGAGTAGGGCCGGTTGTTGCTAAAATTGGTCCTTATCCTTTTACCGTTTCAAGAAACAGGGTTACCGATGAAAATGCTGATGTGAAGTTTATTAATAAAAAACATTCGGTTTTAAATTTTCCAAATTTAATTTCTGAATATGATTTTAAAGGCTGGATTCAAGAACGTGGAATTTACTTTGCAACTGAATTAGACAAAAATTACGAAACTATTTTCGAGATGAACGACAAAGATGAAAAGCCAAGTGATGGTAGTTTAATTGTTGCTAAGTACGGTAAAGGAAATTTTGTTTACACTGGCTTAGCGTTTTTTAGAGAGCTACCGGCTGGCGTTCCTGGCGCATACAGGTTGTTTACCAATTTACTTAGCATTCCGCAAAATAAATAATGGAAGAAGAAAAATCACCCATACTTGGTAGCTGGCGAAATGTGTATGCATTGGTTGTAATTGTTTTAGTTGCAGTTATTGTTGGTTTGTACTTTTTTACCGAAAACTTTAAGAAATGAGTGGAATAGATTGGTTAGTATTATGCCTTACGCTATTCTCCATTATTTTATACGGAGTATGGAAAAGTCGTAATACCAAAAACATTAAAACTTATCTCTTAGCTGATAGACAATTGCCTTGGTATCATGTTGGGCTTTCGGTAATGGCAACGCAGGCAAGCGCTATTACATTTCTTTCGGCACCGGGGCAAGGTTATACAGATGGTTTGCGATTTGTACAATTTTATTTTGGTTTGCCATTGGCAATGATTGTTTTGTGTACTACATTCATACCTATCTTTCACAAGCTAAATGTTTATACTGCTTATGAGTATTTAGAAAAACGTTTCGATAACAAAACAAGAACCTTAACTGCATTTTTATTTTTATTACAACGGGGCATTTCAACAGGAATCACCATTTATGCGCCTGCCATTGTATTATCAACCATTTTAAATATAAATATAACCTACACTACTTTTTTAATGGGCGGGTTAGTTATACTTTATACTGTTTACGGTGGGGCAAAGGCGGTTTCATATACCCAAATGCTGCAAATGGGAATTATATTTATTGGACTTTTTATGGCGGCTTATATGGTGGTTCATTTAATGCCTGCCAATGTTGGTTTTACCGATGCTTTGCGCATTGCGGGTAAAATGGGAAAGCTAAATGCAATAGATACAACTTTTGATTTGCAAAACAGATACAATATTTGGTCAGGAATTATTGGTGGTTTCTTTTTGCAGCTCTCTTATTTCGGTACCGACCAATCTCAAGTAGGGCGTTACCTTACAGGTAAATCAATTACACAAAGTCGTTTAGGTTTAGTAATGAACGGACTTCTTAAAATTCCTATGCAGTTCTTTATTTTATTAATTGGAACATTAGTGTTTGCTTTTTACCAATACCACACTCCGCCAATGTTTTTTAATAAGGTAGAAGTAAACGCAATAGAAACTAGCGCTTACAAAAATGATTACAAAGCATTGGAATTGAATTACGAAAAGGAACAAGTACATAAACGTAAATTAGTTACTGATTTAGTTGATGCAGAACACAAGAAGGATGAAGAAGGAATTTTCTTTGCTGGAAAAGAACTGACATTAGCTAATACGCGTTCAGAAACAATTAGAAAGGATGCTATTGCCTTGATGAAGAAAAACAATCCAAAAGCAGATTTAAACGATACCAATTATGTGTTCTTGTCATTTGTAATGCAATACCTGCCAACTGGATTAGTAGGCTTATTGATAGCCATTATCTTTTTAGCATCCATGGGTTCAACAGCTAGTGGTTTGAATTCTTTGGCTTCCACAACAGTGATTGATTTCTACAAACGTTTTTCTAAAAAGGAAAGTGATGAAAAAAGAGATTTATATATTTCTCGTTTCACAACTGTGTTATGGGGATTGTTTTGTTTGGTAGTTGCTTTATATGCAGGTAAAATTGGTAATTTAATAGAGGCAGTTAATATACTTGGCTCACTTTTTTACGGAACAATTTTAGGAATTTTCCTAGTGGCATTCTATCTTAAAAATGTAAAAGGCAATGCAGTATTTTACGCAGCAATCATTGCAGAAGCATTTGTTGCTACCGCTTGGTACTTTGATTTATCAGCCTTTTTGTGGTTAAATGTATTGGGTTGCGCAATGGTTGTTCTATTCTCATACTTGTTTAAATTGCTTACTTTTGATAAGGTAAAGGATTAGAAGGATTTCGTGTGATATGTAAATTCAATTCCAACTCATTTCTCGATACATTTTTTATTGGCTTTGAGCTTTGTTTAGCAAATTGATATTATTTCTGCCAACAAAAAACACTCGAAATGACTTTACTTGTAGAATGTAACTTTTAATGTTTTTTATTTGCGAGAGTGATTTCAATAAATTGATAAATCTATTTGCAAATAAAAAATGTATCGAGAAGTGTTTGCTTTTGATAAGGTAATGCCATAAAAAAAACGCCCCGAGAACTCTGGGCGTTTTTAATAAAATAATAAATCAAAAATTATTTTCCTTTTGTTTCAGCAATAATTTTCTCAGCCATTTTCACATAAGCATCGTCTTGATCTTCTTTAGCTAATGTTAAAGCTTGAGTTGCAGTTGCATTTGCACCTTTGTTATCTTTTAATTTAACTTGAATTTTAGCTTTTAATAAAACAACCCAGTATGCTTTTGGATTTGCAGCAACTGCTTTGTCAGCCCACTCCAAAGCTTGTTTCATATCTTTGTCGTTCTCATAATAATAACTAGCAGCAGAGAAATAAGGCTTGTTATCTTTAATTACAGTGTTCTCGATGTTCTTCATTATTTTAGTATCGATATCAGCAACTACTGAAAATGCTACACGAGTTTTTTCCCATTGTATTTCGATGTTTGCTTTGCTCGGAGTAACATCAGCAACATTAATAGTAAATGTTTCAACATTAGCTGCTAAAGCACTTGACTTAACTTTAAAACGTAAAACTTCATCTTCCTTTTTGTAAGAAGAAACATCTCCGCCCATTGTTAAATCTTTGTACAACATTATTTCCCACATGTCTTTATCAGGAACACTATAAATAGCATAAGTACCAGCCTTTACATCATTACCTTCTACTTTTACATCTTCGCCAAAAGTAATTTTTGTACTTCCGTTTGCACCAGTACGCCATACTTTACCAAAAGGAACAACATCACCAAATATGGTTCTGCCTTTTACACTTGGTCTAGAGTAATCAATTGTAATTTCAGATAAAGCAAAAGCTTGCTTAACTGTTTGTGCCGGACTAGGAGCAGGAGTTTTTAATTGTGCACTTACATTTGTTGTGAAAATACTTGCAGCAGCAAATAAAGCCATTGCAGTAAGTTTTGTTGATTTTATCATATTGTGTTTAGTTAAAATTTAGGACGCTAAAATAATATTAATAAGCTTAGTATAGCTCTACCTTAACTAAATCAATCGTTTTTAACGATAATTAAATATACAGATGTAAACAATTGTTGAATTATTGAGATAGTGAATTGGTGAATTGTGAAACAATTTGTTTTATATTTATCTTAAACTCTAAATCTCAACAAATCAACATATCACTACTTCACCATATCACTATTTGATTCTTCTAGCAGTTTCCCTTTGAATATCTCTAGTTTTTATATCGTCGCGTTTATCGAATAGCTTTTTACCTTTTGCTAAGGCGATTTCAAGTTTTGCATAACCACCTTCAGAAATAAACATTCGAATAGGAATAATAGTTAAGCCTTGATCTTTCAGCTTTTTTTGAAGTTTGTTAATCTCCATTTTATTCAATAATAACTTTCTATCACGATTGGGTGCGTGATTATTGTAAGTTCCTTGTTCGTATTCGGTAATGTGCATATTTTTTACCCAAAGCTCATTTTTGATAAATAAACAATAACCATCGGTAATGTTTGCTTTACCTGCACGAATAGATTTTATCTCAGTACCGGTTAATTGAAGTCCAGCAACATACTTTTCAATAAAAGAATATTCAAACGAAGCTCTTCGGTTTACTATATTAATATGATTCTTTAAATCGGCCACAACACATTTATTCTTCTGCAAATATAGTTAACTTTGAGCATGGAAATTAAATTAGTTTTAGCAAGTCCTACAGATTTTACTCTTATTGCCGAATTAGCAAAAGAGATTTGGCACAAACATTATGTTCCTATTATTGGATTGGAGCAAGTCGATTACATGCTGGCTAAAATTTACAATAAAGAAAGTTTATTAGAACAAACCGAACAAAAAGGTCATTGCTTTTATTTAATAGAAGAGGAGGGCGCAAATAAAAAGTTGGGCTTCATTTCCATTAGTTCTGAAGATGGCAAAAACTTTTGGATTCATAAGTTTTATATCCTCAACAACGAACAAGCTAAAGGTATTGGTACTAAAGTATTTCAGGAGACTTTAAAAATCATGAATCTTCCAGAAAGCATTAAATTAACTGTAAATCGTCAAAACTATAAATCGATTAATTTCTACTTTAAACAAGGTTTTACCATAAACGAAGTTGCCGACTTCGACATCGGCAACAATTACTTTATGAATGATTTTGTAATGCTTTGGAAAAAGCACTAATAATTAAGGCTGCGTTTGCATTGTTTCAGGTAAGAAGTGGAAGAAAGTATCTCCTCTTAATCCTAAACGTAATGTTTCTAAAGGAATAACATCATCAGGGGCAATGTTACCAACGTTTACGTTAGCACCAAATAATTTAATAAAATATACTTGTTGTGCTTTTTGTGGTGTTTCCCAAATAATATTTTCAACTGGAACTTTACTTGTAATTTTGTTTACCAACATTACATGCGTGCTTCCGTTACGGTGAAAAATACCTACAGTACCACTTTCACGTGCTTCAGCAATTACTTTAAAGGAACCAGCTTGTAATTCGGCATTCATCATTTTTACCCATTTGTTTGGGTGAATAATAATTCCTTCTTCTTTTGAGCCAACTTCTGATAATACAGTAAAGTTTTTCGCAAGTTTAGAAATGTAACCGCATTTATCATCATGATTCATTTCAATAGAACCATCCGAAACCTCGGCAGCATCAATTTTAAATTTATCTAATAGTTTTTGGTAATCATCAAATTTGTTGCGCACAACAAATGCTTCCAATAAAGTACCTCCTAAATAAACTTTAATGTTTGCCTCTTTATATAATTTTATTTTCTCTTTTAAGTTTGGTGTAACCAATGATGTTCCAAAACCAAATTTCACGAAATCTATATTGTGTCCAGATACTTCAAGCATATCTTCTGCCTGACGTGTGCTTAATCCTTTGTCCATTACCATGGTTATACCATTCTTTCTATTCTTTACCGTTCTTTCAGGTACATGGCTTAATTCAAAATTGTACATCTTCTTCTAGTGTTTTTTGTATGTATTAATAACTTGTAGCACCGCAGCATTGTCTTTCATCTCCGGTACGTAATCAAATAATTCGTTGTGTTTTTCGTAATCTAAAACCAATGCGTTTTGTAAATAAACAAGCGACTCTTGTTTTTTACCTAGCAACATTAATTGTGCACTCATTCTATAATGCAATTCAGCGGCATCAGGAAACATTTTTAATCCTTGCTCCAATACAGATATTGCTTCTAACTCATATCCATTTTCAATAAGTACATTCGAGTAATCTAAATAAATATCGAAATCATCGTAACCTAATTCAATTACTTTTATAAAAGCATTTATAGCTTCATCCTGAAATCCTAGTTTATTTTGTACTTCAGCAAACACATACCAATATTCTGGATTTAAAGCATTTAACTCAATAGCTTTTTTAATGTAATGAATACCTTCAGTTAATCTATTTTCCGCGTCTAAAACAATTCCAATTGCTAACCAAGCATCGCCAAAAGATGGATCGAGCTTAATTGCTTTGTTATAGTTTAATAAAGCCTTATCAAAGTTTTCTAAATTTTCGTAACACTCACCAATATAAAAATAAGCACTTGGATCTGGATCTTCGTAGGTAAATGTTTCTTGATAAACAGCAATGGCTTCATCATAGCGTGTTAAGTTTGCTAATGCATTTCCTTTGTTAAAGTATGCAGAAGAAAAATCTTCTTTAATTGCAATACAATAATCGTATGCTTCTATAGCTTTCTCGAATTGTTGTTTTTTGCTTAAACAAACTCCATAGTTAAACCAAGCATAAAAACTATACGGACTTTCATCAATGTATTTTTCGAAGAAAACAATTGCTTCTTCATTCTTATCTGCAAGGTCAAAACTTAAAGCAAGTTCGTTTAAAAGAAAATCGCTGTCTTGCTTAAACTTTAATGCTTTTTTGAAATAATAAATTGCATCATTTGCTTTTTCCTCATTCAAAAATTCTTGGCCAATAGCAATGTATATTTCTGCAGGGTCATCGCTGTGTTTTAACGCGATTTTATAATTTTCTACCGCCTGCTCACTTAAGCCCATTTGGCTGTAAATAAGCGCACGTGTTGTGTAAATCTCAGAGTTTGAAGGCTCTATTAGTTCCAGTTCATTTAAAATTGCAAGAGCTTCAGTAGTTTCGTGTAATCCTGACAGGTATTGAGCCTTAAAAATCTTAAAAATGGCAGAATAAGGGTATTGTTCCAATGCTCTATCCATTGCTATTTTTACCATATCCATCTTAAAAATGGTAAAATAGTGCTCTATAATTTCCTCCAGTTCTTCCGAATCGAAAAACGCTGGAGTGTTATTTTTTACTGTCTTTTCAAACCTCTCTACCAACTCCATGAACTCGTTATCGCGTTCATCCATAGTGTCCTCCTTTTAAAAATCTATCCTTCCGCACTGTTATCTTTCGATAAACACTCCCAATTAACATACCAAACGTAATTTTGTCAGGTTTGTTACACAAATATACGATTTTTCTCTATTTTTCTTCCTTTTGTTTTAAACAGAACTATCTTAATATGTTCAGAAAATACCCAATTGCCGCAAGCGAGAAAACATAACTTTGTAGTCCTAAAAAATATCAAATTGACACTAATAAAATCGATCTCAGGAATTAGAGGAACTATAGGCGGAAAAGCAGGCGATGGCTTAAGTCCAATAGATGTTGTAAAGTTTGCTTCAGCTTATGGCTATTGGTTGTTAAAACGTAATGGCGAAAATAAAGTAAAAGTTGTTATCGGTCGCGATGCACGTATATCAGGTCCAATGGTAAACCAATTAGTTTGTGGAACATTAGTCGGACTTGGAATTGATGTTGTTGACTTAGGTTTATCTACCACACCAACCGTTGAAATGGCTGTTCCGCATTATAAAGCTCAAGGCGGAATTATTTTAACTGCAAGTCACAATCCAAAACAATGGAATGCACTTAAGTTGTTGAATGAAGTAGGAGAGTTTATTAATGATGCAGATGGCAAAGCAGTTTTAAATTATGCTGAGAGCGGAGATATAGAATTTGTGCAGGTTACAGCATTGGGTAAATACGAAGAAGCAACTAACTTTTTTGATGAGCACATCGAAAAAATATTGAAACTACCTTATGTTGATGTAAAAGCAATTAAGGAAAGAAATTTTAAAGTTGCTGTTGATGCTGTTAATTCTACAGGTGGAATTGCAGTGCCTCAATTATTAAAAGCCTTAGGAGTAAAAGATATTATAGACTTGTATTGTGAGCCAAATGGTGATTTTCCTCACAATCCAGAACCTTTACCTGAAAATTTAAGAGACCTTTCAAAAGCAGTTACTAAAAATAAAGCAGATGTTGGAATTTCTGTTGACCCAGATGTTGATCGTTTAGCATTAGTGTGCGAAGATGGTGAAATGTTTGGCGAAGAATATACTTTAGTTGCAGTTGCTGATTATGTTTTAAAACATAATAAAGGTGGCAACACGGTTTCTAATCTTTCATCAACACGTGCTTTGCGTGATGTAACAGAAAAAGCAGGAGGAAGTTACAGCGCTGCAGCAGTAGGCGAAGTAAACGTAGTTACTAAAATGAAAGAAACTAATGCAATTATTGGTGGCGAAGGAAACGGTGGTGTTATTTTACCTGAGTTACATTATGGTAGAGATGCATTAGCTGGGATTGCAATCTTTTTAACACACTTGGCAAAGTATGGCAAATCAGTTTCTATGCTTAGAGCAAGTTATCCTGATTATCATATTTCTAAAAATAAAATTGAACTTACTCCCGAAATTAATGTAGATGAAATTTTAGAGAAAGTAAAAAACAAATACAAGCAACAACCAGTAAATACAATTGATGGTGTTAAAATAGAATTTGATAAGGAGTGGGTTCACCTACGTAAATCAAACACTGAGCCTATTATTCGTATTTATTCGGAGAGTGAATCGCTTACTACTGCTGATAATTTAGCGAAGAAAATAATTCAAGACATAAAGGAGTTTATTAAATCGTAAATGATAATTCCATTTTATAAATACCAAGGAACAGGAAATGATTTTATTCTTTTCGATAATAGAGAAGGAAAAATACATTTAAAACAGGCGCAAATAAAACACTTGTGCGACAGAAGATTTGGTATTGGTGCAGATGGATTGATGTTATTAGAAAGTCTTAAAGATTACGATTTTAAAATGGTGTATTACAACAGCGATGGTAACGAAAGTACCATGTGTGGTAATGGCGGAAGATGCATTTGTGCTTTTGCACATCGTTTAGGAATTGTAGGAGATATTGCACACTTTATGGCTATTGATGGTAAACACATTGCGCATATTCATAAACACTTTGTGAGTTTAAAAATGAATAATGTAGAAGGTGTAGAAAAAATTGAAGACGATTTTTATTTAAACACTGGCTCACCACATTATGTAAAAGTGGTTAAGGATATTAAACACGTAAACGTTTTTGAAGAAGGAAGAAAAGTTAGATACAACGAACGTTTTACTAAAGAAGGAACAAACGTAAATTTTATTGAGCGAATAGGAGAGAAGCTACACGTAAGAACATACGAACGTGGTGTAGAAGATGAAACCCTTTCGTGCGGAACAGGAGTAACAGCATCAGCATTGGTAGCCGCTTCTTTAAATTATTTCCCTGAGCACCCACATTGCCACATTGTAACTCCTGGTGGCGAATTAAAAGTTAAGTATCATAAAAAGGATGATGCGCATTATAACGAAATTTGGTTAGAAGGCGCTGCTGAATATGTGTTTGAAGGTGTAGTGGATTGTTAATCTATCCTATTATTTACATTCTAGTCTTTATTTCATTAATTTTGCATTCAAATTAATTTACCATGAGCAAAGTAAGAGTTGCCATTAATGGCTTTGGACGTATTGGAAGAGTGTTTACACGCGCGGTTTTTAATCATCCTGAAATTGATATTGTTGCTATTAATGATTTAACAGATA
>Ga0066412_1000617_pt1 | contig 11058 bp, 8 predicted proteins | sample LakWasMet16_LOW5_2_FD_59499 | JGI IMG/M metagenome (GOLD analysis project Ga0066412, IMG submission 59499) | Freshwater sediment methanotrophic microbial communities from Lake Washington under simulated oxygen tension - Sediment Metagenome 16_LOW5 | ecosystem: Environmental > Aquatic > Freshwater... | reverse complement strand
TGACGAATCCAGCCAACAGAGCCCTCGATGCCGAGCCCGGAGGCAGCGTGGTATTGAGAAGGTCCGCCATTGGCGCGCCGGTATTCGGAGACCCCAACAAAGTTGCCGAGGCCACCAAGTCCGGGCGTACCGAAGCAACATAGCGAATGGTCGGCCCACCGTGGCTGTGACCGATCAGATTGAATTTCTGTTTGCCGGTAACGGCGCGCAGATTATCAAGATCGCGGATCAGCTGCTCGCCGCGTACTTCCGAAAAATTGCTGGCGGAAACGCTGGCGGTATAGACCTTGGCTCCGCCGGATTTCAGTTCGCCGCCGATACCGTACCAGTAATCATAAACACCGAGTACGGAATCAAAACCCAATAAACCGTGTACCAGAACGATAGGGTTTTTGGTTTGCGTATAACCGGTTTGCGCATGTGCGCCCAACGAACACAGACACAGGAACAGAACCGTCAAAAGACGGCCGACAAGATAACGATTCATGCGCTCCCTCCCAGGAGTGTGGATCCGAGTATTTAAGGCTTTCGACTCAATACGGTGCCGAATGGCGACCTGAATGTAGCAGGTTTTAATCGACCGTCATCTTGCATAGCAGCAATCGCCTGAAATCACACAAGCCGTTGATAATGTTCAACATCGAATCGTCTTGTTTTATGGCGATAGACAAAAGTGAAGTCCGGCCAAAGGGTGGTATTCAGGCCATTGCCAGCCAGGTACCAACTGGAACACCCGCCGGTATTCCAGACTGTTTTCGCCAACCTTTTTTGCAATATCGCGTTGTAATCCGCTTGTCTCGACAAAGGAATATCAAATGCCCCCGACGGCGATTTGCCGATTTCGCCCAATGCCGACATCACGTAATTCGCCTGTGATTCGATCATGTAGATCATCGAATTATGACCCAGTGCGGTATTGGGCCCGGTCATCATGAAGAAGTTGGGAAAACCGCTGACCGTCGTACCGAGATAGGCACTGGGTCCGTTTTTCCAGCATTCGTTCAATTCACGATTGTCCAATCCATGCACCGGAAACGGCGATCCCGCTTCTGCGGCAAGAAATCCGGTACTGGCGATGATGACGTCCAGAACATGTTCCCGGCCATCGCGGGTACCAATGCCATTGCGTGTAATGCTTTCGATACCCTCGGTCACCAGATTCACGTTCGGCTTTTTCAAGGCCGGCAGATAGTTATTGGACAACAATACCCGCTTGCAACCGATGACGTAGTTCGGCTTCAACTTTTTTCGAAGCGCCTTGTCGCCGACAGACAAGGCCATAAAACCTTCGGCGAGCAACTGCACCATTTTCAACAAGCCGGGAAGCCGCGTGAAGGCAATCGCCCAGCTCTCGTGCCAGGTATAGGTATAGGCTCGATTGAGTTTTTGCAGCAGCGGAAATTTGGCACGAAGCGAACGGCGCCAGCGCTGAACGGGAAAGTCGGGCTTGAAAATTATCCAGGGCGGCGTGCGCTGAAAAACATCCAATTGCCGTACACGGTCGGCGATTTCCGGCACGATCTGGATGGCGCTTGCCCCCGTACCGATAATCCCGACGCGTTTGCCTTCAAGGTTTACCTCATGCTTCCAGCGAGCCGTATGGAACAGCTCGCCGGCAAAACTCTCAATACCTTGTATGGCAGGCATTTGCGGACGGCTTAAGCCCCCTACCCCCATAACCAATGCCCTTGCTTCGACAACCTCGGCACCATGATTGACTTCAACCCGCCATAATTTTCGCGTCGGATCAAAACGTGCACACGTGACGCTTTTATTGAATTGAATGTTTTTTCGGACATCAAAGGTGTCCGCACATTCATTCATGTAGGTTTGAATTTCCGCCTGTTGCGGATAAGTCCTGGACCAGTGCGGATTCGGTGCGAAAGAAAAACAATACAGGTTCGACGGCACGTCGCAGGCAGCACCCGGGTATGTATTGTCACGCCAAGTACCTCCGAGGCTTCCTGCCTGCTCCAACACCACGCAGGACATTCCTGCCTGCTGCATCTTGATGGCGATGCATAAGCCGGAGAAGCCGGAACCGACGATGACGGCATCTACTATTGGTTTAACGCTTGTACTCATACATGTCGATGGTAAACCAATTGCGACAGCCATGGGAGCGCCACTTGGCGCGAATGGTCTGGCCTTCACTATCTGTCAAACCCGGCACTAAATTTTGTCAACGCGTGGAAAATGCTGATCTAATAACCTGCTCGCCAAACGGAAGCATTCGCGCCCGATGGGCGCACCATAAGTAATAATTTTATAAAACTTGCCATCCCCGAATGCTCTTGTCGGGAACCCGGTGACTTCATGGCTCGAGGCAACAGCACGGGACCATCAGCTATGCGAGGAAGTCGATTATTTTGATGCCGACAGTTGCTCCCACCAAAAATGTGCTGATAGACGGTCCTTCCAGGCCCTATGAATCTTGTCGGATCCATCGCCCGCAAAAGGTCTCCCGGGAAAATTACCTGCCGGTGTGATTTTTCTTGTTCTGCTGCGAATCATGGCTTATACAACAAAGCAGATTAAAGATAATGACTCGCGACAGCCTTTCTATGACCATAACGAGCAAGCAGGAATTTGAGCAGCTGTTACAGCAGCATCAAAAAATTGTTTGCAAAGTGGTCAACACTTATTGCTGGCATGCCGATGACCGTGCTGATTTGACGCAGGAAATCGCGATCCAGTTATGGCGGGCATTTCCAAAATATGACGGCCAGCGCAAGTTTTCCACATGGATGTACCGCATTGCCTTGAATGTGGCCATATCGAGTGTTCGACAAAAGAACAACAACCTCCAATTAGCCGTCTCGCTTGACGAAAGCCACCACAATATTGGCACCGATGCCACTGAAAACAAAGACGAGGGGCGCATCCGCTGCCTGCAATATTTCATCGCTCGGTTGGACAAGCTTAATCGGGCATTGATGCTTCTTTATCTGGAAGACCACAGCTATAAGGAAATTGCCGACATTGTCGGCATTAGCGAAACCAATGTTGCCACCAAAGTAAGTCGCCTAAAACAACGCATTCGTGACGACATCAACACGCAGTCTTAAAGGAAAAATCATGGAACTCGAAGAAATGAAACTCGCTTGGCAAAATCTTGATCGCCGTCTTGAAGAACATTTGTCACGCAACAAAAAAGCATTACTGCAGGAAAAGCTTGAAAAAGCGCCCACAAAGCTACGCCCACTTGTGTGGGGCCAGGGCATTCAGATACTGACTGGATCAATCATGGCCTTGATGGCGGCTGGCTTCTGGAGTGCGACAAGCGACATTCCGCATTTATTTTATGCCGGCATCTCCTTACACATTTATGGCTTGCTGCTTATTGCTTTCGGTATAGCCATGCAGGCGACGATGAGCCGGGTTGATTACGCGGCACCAGTCATCGAAATACAAAAACGGTTGGCACGGGTGCGTGGCCTTTATATTCAATACGGAACGATACTCGGACTTGTATGGTGGCTACTCTGGATTCCGCTGACGATGGTCGTTTTTGCCTGGGGCTTTGGTTTTGATATTTATGCAAATGGGCCGCAGATAATGATTACTAGCTGGTGGATCATCGGTTTTACCGGCTTGATTGCCACACTGTGCTTTATGGCCTGGGCTTCTAAACGTCCCGATCTATCTAAAAAAATGGAAGATGGTGCAGCAGGAAAATCATTAAACAATGCGATCAAATTTTTAGATGAGATTGCAGATTTCGAAAAAGCCTAGTTCCACCATGCAGTCAATAAACACGGCAGCCAGTAGATGCTGTGTTTAAACAGGGAAAACAGGAAATCGATGGCTGAAGTTTTGCTACAATACGAGCATGAAAATTATCGAATTCACCCTTGAACCCGATCGCGACTATGTCGAGTTGAATCAACTTCTCAAACTGGTTGGTCTGGCCGGCAGTGGCGGCATGGGAAAGGCGATCGTGGCTAGTGGCATCGTCAGCGTGAATGGCGAAGTCGAACTTCGCAAAACCTGCAAGATAGTCGTCGGCAATATCGTGCAAATCGAAGACCATGAAATTCATGTCGTGGCTGCGTAGGTCGGGCCCCGGCCCGACTTTGGCAATTTCGCAGACTTAAAAGCGTCGGGCCGGGGCCCGACCTACGCGGGTCTGAAAATCTCGTCGCGGTGAGTGGTAGATGTCGCGTGCACCCATGCCCGGGTCACCGCTTTCACGTCGAGATTCGACTCCACGCGCAACTCGTCGTTGTTGACCAGACTCACCACATCGAGCTTGATGTGCTCGAGTATCTTTTCCGATTTGCAGTTCGTAGTTGCGGAAATACCCACCCAGCCATTGCGCCCGGCACGTTTGGCTGCGTAGAGCGCGATGTCGGCGATTTCCACGATATCGTGCCAGCCAAGCGCGCGCGGAGCGTGATGCACGAAAGGAAAACAGGCGAAACCGATCGAACACGATTTGGTGAGCGTTATGCCATCGCCAAGATCAAAATGGTTATCCACGATATGCGACCTCACCCGTTCCGCAAGCACATGGGCGTCTTCAGGCGCGGTTGAACGCGTAATAATCAGGAATTCTTCGCCACCCCATCGAATCAGATAGTCGGCTTCGCGGAAAACATGTCTCAACCTTTGCGAGACTTCCACCAGCACGGCGTCGCCCGCGGCATGACCCTGGATATCGTTTACCTGTTTGAAGTTGTCGATATCAATCAGGAAAAACACCATGCCCTTGATTTCATTCGGAGGCGTCTCGCCACGGCGGTTGGCATCGTGGTAGCGCAGGCAGTCATCGATATCCGCCTGAATGTGCTGGTCGAAGAAACGGCGATTGCGCAGACCCGTCAGTGGGTCGGCAAGGCTGGCCTCTTCCAATGCCCGCGACTTGTCGGCCAAGGCATGCGTCATGCTCTCCAATTCGTTGGTTCGCTGCAGGACTTTTTCTTCCAGCTCGGTTCGCTTGTTTCGGAGGTAGGTTGTACGCGCCTGAACCAGCAATACAATTGCCGCGACCAGCAATAACGTGCAGATCATCAAAAACCACCAGGTCTGCCACCAGGCGGGCATGACTTGCACCGGAATTTCGAGAATCTGGCGACTCCAGACGCCGTTGCGGTTACTACCGCGAATTTTCAGCAAATATTTTCCCGGCCATAAATTGCCGTAACTCGCCACCCGAAGATTGGCATCCGTTTCTATCCAGTCATCGTCTTGTCCGACGAGTTGAAATGCATATCGATTCAACCTGGGCGATGTGTAATCCAGTGCTGAAAATTCCAGACTGAAGCCTCGCTGCTTCGACGATAAATAAATGCCCTTACGGGCAAGTTCGGAAAGCGATTGTCGTTCACCGCCGATCCTCAGTTCAGTGGCAACTACGGGCGGCTCATACGACCATGGCTTGAAGCGTTCGGGATCGATAATCAGCAGCCCCTGGCTGCCACCGTACAAAAATTTTCCGTCCCGCGTCTTTGCGTAGGAACGAAACCAGCCGGTGCCAAAAAAAATGCCATCGGCTCGATTCAGGTCGTAAATCGAGCTTGCCTTGGGGTCGTAAATAAACTTGTGGGTCCAGATACGGCCCTTTGCATCTTCGAGAAGATTGGCACCGAAGGGGCCACCGGCAATTTTGTAGCGGGCACTCACCGATTCAAACGCAGCCCGCCTGCCATTCCATCGAATCATGCGATGCAAACCATGCGGCGTATCCACCCATAACCCCTGCCTTGAGTCGACCAGCAGGCCGACCACGGACAGATGCGACAAGGAAAAACCCTTTTCAAATTCGACCGGGGTTAGCTGATGGGAATTGGCAGCCCGAAAATACAAGCCCGCATTGGTACCCACCCACATGGCGCCATCGGCAGTCTCCGAGAGGCTATTCACCGAACCGGAGACCTGCTTGCCAAAAATATCGGTGACGCGGGCGATCGACAACTCGTTTGCCTCGATGACGAATAGTCCATCGGTAGTGGCAATCCAGAGTTCACCGCTTTTGCCTGCCAACAACCGGCGGACAGAGGCTCCCTGCAAACCGTCACTGGCAGCCTCACGTTTTAAACCTGACTTTTCATCGACGTAGCGAAACAGGTTGCGTTCGGTTCCTACCCAAATGGTGCCTGCCGCTGTTTGCGCCAAGCCTGTCACCATGTCGTCGCTGATCCGCTCACCCGGCAGTTTCTGATGTAGCGTGGCAATGGTTTTCAACGAGGGGTCCAGCACCGAAACGCCATTGGCAGCCGTGCCTAGCCAGAGATTTCCATCTGCCGCTTCCAATACGCTGGTGACGCTCAGCACATTGATTGAATTGCTTAAATCACGTTCCTGCCGAATAACGCGAAAACTGTCATCGGCCATATTGACTCGCTGGATTCCACCGCCAAAACTGCCAACCCAAAGATTGCCGGAACGGTCCTTGAGCAATGCACGAATTTCGCTTGCAGTCAGACTGTCGGGATTGGTGGGGTCATTGCGAAATGATCGGACCCGTTTCGTCCCGGCCAGATCATAGACATTGATGCCGCTCGTATGCCCAACCCAGATCCGATCAACAGATGGCTGTGATATCGCCAGTATCGTGCCACCGATGGTATGGCGCGCCTGAACATTGCCCGCATTCATCACATCGGCCGTATTCATGATGACAACCTCGCCATCATTGGTACCTACCCAGAGACGACCATCCTGCCCGGTAAACAAGGTTCGAATCATTTTCCCGCTGAGACTGCCGGGGCTGGCACCGTCAGAGTAGATCGCTTCAAAGGTGCTGCTTCCCGGTTTCAATCGGTTCAATCCCGTCCATGTACCGACCCAAAGATTGCCCTTGGCATCCACATGCAATGAAGCAATGCGGTCATCACCCGGCGCGCCGGCTTCACCATCTTTCCTGTCGAAGCGCTGGAATTTCCGTGTGCCGTGCTGATACCGGCTTAGTCCACCGCCGGTACTGCCAATCCAGATTTCCTTGTTGGCGCCTTCAGCCAGTGATCGAATGCTTCCCGATTGCACGGATGCAGGGTCGTTCGGATCATTCATGTATCGGCTGAAATAACCCGTTGCAGGATCAAAAACCGAAACCCCGTCGGCATCGGTTCCAATCCATAATTTGCCATCGCTGGCCAACAATAGAACCCTTACGAAATTACCGCCGATCGAATGCGGTTCCGCAGGGTCGAATGCATAGCGGCGGAACTGGTAACCATCGAAGCGAATCAGCCCGTTGGGGGTGCCAATCCAGATAAAGCCAGCCGAGTCCTGGGCGACCGCGGTGACGACACCATCGTAGATACTGCTGCGGTCACCGACGGTTTCGAAATTGGCATCATCGGTGGCCCCCAGTTCAAGAGCATGCAAATTCGACATGCTCGAAAACATGAGAATCAATACGCACATAAAGTGCTTAAATATTAAGCGCATGGATTCATAGTAGCCTGTGCCACCGGGCCGTGACATAGATACCGCACCGGCGGCTTGTTACTTCTTGTGAACTCATTAAACCCTGCCGTTCAGCAAGGTGAATTTAACGCGTCATCCTAGAGCACGATATCGTTTTTGACTGCGGCCTGGATAGGCTTTTCAGGAAATGGATTTTCTTCCTGAATCTGGTCTCCTTCCATATGCATTTCATCCGAAATCCCGCCTTGCGGTGACAACCCCTGTAGCCGGATATGAAGCGATAAATCCGTACGGGAGTCTGCAGCCTCAATGGCGCTTTTATAGGAAATTTTCCCGGCAGCGAACAAGCGAAACAGGGCCTCATCGAAGGTTTGCATACCGATCTCGGTACTGTTTTTCATCGATTCCTTGATGGCCGAAATCTCGCCCTTGATGATCATGTCCGAGACATAGGGGCTTGACAGCAAAATCTCGACTGCCGGCACACGCTTGGCATTGGGATCGATGCTGGGCAACAGGCGCTGGGAAATGACCGCTTTAAGATTTAGCGACAAATCAAGAAGCACTTGCTGTCTTGCGCTATCGGGGAAAAAATTGATGATCCGATCGAGCGTCTGGTTGGCATTGTTGGCATGCAGGGTAGACAGACACAGATGCCCGGTTTCGGCATAGGCGATGGCTTGTTGCATCGTACTGGCATCGCGGATTTCGCCGATCATGATGACATCCGGCGCTTCGCGCATCGCATTCTTGAGCGCATTGGCATAGCTTTTGGTATCGAAACCGACCTCACGCTGATCGACGATCGAACGCTTGTGGTTATGGACGTATTCAATCGGCTCTTCGATAGTCAGAATATGGCCGGTACGTTCCATGTTGCGGTAATCGATCATCGAAGCCAGTGTGGTCGATTTGCCCGAGCCGGCCGACCCCACGCAGAGTATGAGACCGCGCGGCAACATGATTAATTCCTTGAGGATCGGCGGCATATTGAGCTGCTCGATCGTCGGAATGTTATTGGTGACGTAGCGAACCGCCATGGCCACGTCGCCGCGTTGGCGATAGATATTGATGCGAAACCTGCCAACGTCGTTCATGGCCAGGGAAAGATTCATTTCCCAACTGTCCTCAAATTCCATCTGCTGCCTTTCGTTCATAACGGAAGCTGCCATGGACGAGACTTGCAAGGCGGTCAGCGATTTTGCACCGATATGCCGGACCAGCCCATCAATCTTGATATTCGGCGGTGCCCCGGAACTGAAAAACATATCCGATGCCTGACGGTCCACCATCAACTGCAGATAGCCATTCAGCTCCATTTTCAATCTCCGATAATGAACATCGATGAATTACGGACTGCGACACCCCGAGGCAGGGATGACACAAATCATCACTTTTTTACGTTTATCCGTAAAGCAGACAAGAAAAGCTAGCAAACTGGTTTAGTCTATAGCCCTTGAAATGCTTCACGCATCAACCCTAACGTCGAGTTTAACCATGCTTGCCCGCCTCGTATTGATTCTGATCAACACCGCTCTAGTTTGTATGCCGATATCGGCAATGGCACAAGGCGCCAAAAATTCGGCTCCGATCGATACACCTCTGGACCAACTGAAACCTGGGCAATTCATCTGGGCCACCGAGCTGGTTCCGGAAGGGCCCCTAGTCATGGTGATCAGCATCGTCGAGCAACGTGCCTACCTGTATCGCAACGGCCTTCGCATTGCCGTCAGTACGGTCAGCACCGGCAAAAAGGGCAACGAAACCCCCACGGGTGTTTTCACCATCCTGCAAAAAAACAAGGACCACCGCTCAAGCTTGTACGACGACGCCCCGATGCCTTTCATGCAGCGACTGACCTGGGATGGTGTTGCCCTGCACGCCGGGAAACTGCCGGGCTATCCTGCTTCGCACGGCTGCGTGCGCCTTCCCTATCAATTCGCAAAGCTACTGTTCGAGACCTCGACATTCAGCATGACCGTCATTGTCACCGATGACTCGCCTGCAGCGACAGGCGAAAATTCAACCGCCTTGTTGGTACCCATGGAATTTGCCTCCGGCGACAAGCTACCGGTGGCACCAAGACTTTCATGGTTTGAAAATTACCGATGGTCCCCGGAAAAATCACCTGCCGGACCTGTTTCCATATTAATCAGCACCAGCGACCAGCGTGCCATCGTGATGCGCAATGGCATCGAAATCGGGCGTTCGAAAATCGGCATCGTCGACAAGGCCACGTTTGGAACACAGGCTTACGTGATGCTTAAGGGCGAACGCGACGAGCCGAGCAAAATCGTGCCGAATAAAAAAGCAAAAAAATGGATGAGCATTCCAATGCCTGGCTACGAGCCTGACACCAAGTCGGCCAAAGCTCCCGAGACCCTCGATCCGATGGCGGTCAAACGGATCGTGGTTCCGGTGGATTTTGCGCGTTCAGTCTACGATGTGCTCACACCGGGTACGACACTCGTACTGACCGATGCCAGGGTTTTACCGCGCACGACCGGAAAAGATGTGACGGTCATCACGGCTGGAACCCCCGCAGATGAAGAATTGCCGCCCTGGATCGAATCTTCGGATGATTAACGCCGGCCATGAATGAATTTTTAACTGCGCGCCACCTACAATTGCGCGTCGTTACTGATTCTCGAGGTTCTCATGCGTCCAATACAGATCGCCCTCACCGGCTTGTTGCTGGTGTCTGCACAAAGCCATGCCGAGACCATGCAGTCCATGCTTGCCCGTTTGGCGCCAGAGGCCGATCCACGCGTGTTGAATCTCGCTCTCGAGGCACGCGATTGCGCAGCCAATAATCTTGGGCAAGCCGCATCACCCCGATTGGCAGTGATTGATTACTCGCTGCCATCGACTGAAATCCGTCTTTGGGTTTTCGATCTACAAAATCGCAAACTACTGTTCGCCGAACATGTGGCACACGGCCAGGGAACCGGAGAAAACTTTGCCCGCGATTTTTCCAACCGCGACGGCAGCCACCAAACCAGTCTGGGATTGTTTAAAACCGCTGATACCTACTTTGGCAAAAATGGCTACTCTTTGAGAATGCAGGGTCTGGAACCGGGCACCAACGATGCCGCGATGTCCCGGGCGATCGTGATGCACGGTGCACCTTATGTGAATCCTTCCCAGGCAAAACAGAAAGGTCGTCTTGGCCGCAGCTGGGGCTGCCCCGCCGTAAGACCGGAAGTCGCCCAAGCGGTGATCGACAGCCTGAAAAATGGCCAGATGATTTTTTCCTACTATCCCGACAACAATTGGCTGGCGCGCTCGCCATTCATTGATTGCCGTCGCAAAGGCAGCATTGCCGCCAACGCAAATCCGGAAAAACCGAAACACGCAGTCGGCGGATAAATCAGGCCTTCTTCAAGGAACGGGTTTTATATACAGAACCTTTCACTTTCTCGACCTTGAACTCGTTTCTTTTTTGTCATCCGTCAGGTGAATATTCTTCAGCATCGTGCTCGCATCTTGCAGCTTACCGATGTGCCATTGACCGTAAGACCCCGGATCGAGGTAATCCGAACCATCATCGACCAACAAGTTCCCGGTGCCGTCTATTAATACGATTATTTAATTTCTTTTAAAAAGTCGGCACCCAATCTTTTAGCGTCATACGATGCCACTTCGTATTCAAGATCCGGCACGCCATTCGCCTTGATCCTGATG
>Ga0066412_1000570_pt1 | contig 12053 bp, 10 predicted proteins | sample LakWasMet16_LOW5_2_FD_59499 | JGI IMG/M metagenome (GOLD analysis project Ga0066412, IMG submission 59499) | Freshwater sediment methanotrophic microbial communities from Lake Washington under simulated oxygen tension - Sediment Metagenome 16_LOW5 | ecosystem: Environmental > Aquatic >... | reverse complement strand
CGTTCATGCAACAGGTTTACAAGAAGAAATTCGCGAAAACGATAACGTTGTATTTGACGTACAAGAAGGTAAAAAAGGATTAAATGCCGTTAACGTTAAGTTAGCTTAATCAATTAAACATAACAATTAAAATATAAATAATGAAAAACGGAGTAGTAAAATTTTACAACGAAGCTAAAGGTTTCGGATTCATCAAAGAAGATAACGGAACTGAAATTTTCGTTCACGCAACAGGTTTACAAGAAGAGATTCGCGAAAACGATAACGTTGTATTTGATGTACAAGAAGGTAAAAAAGGATTAAATGCAGTAAACGTTAAGTTAGCTTAATTTAAAATATATAATTCTTACTAAAAAAAACCTACTCATAAGAGTAGGTTTTTTTTATCACTTATAAATAAAATTATTTTTTTGAAGGGTCGTATGACACGAACATATTGATGTAAATAAGCCTTGATGCCCTCATTATCCATGGAAATAAAACAACCACTAATCCTAAAAAGCTAAATAAATAAGTTAATAATCCTGTTTTAAAAAGAAGAACCATTAAAACAAATAATCCAATTCCTAAAGTAATATTAACTCCATAGCTCACATACATTGCACCGTAAAAGAAACCTACTTCTTTATTGAAAATTTCACCGCAGTGAGAGCATTTGTCGTGCATTTTTATAAAATCTCTGTTATATGGACTTTTTGTTACAAAGAAATCTCCTTGATGACATTTAGGGCATTTATTATTAAAAATAGAATAGAGTTTGGTTTCTTTGAACATATGATTGTATAATTAATAATAATTAAAATGAAAACGGTTTACATTTTTTTTGAAAATAATCTTGAAAAAAAACCTTGTTTTGACTGAGTTTTAACTTTTGCTTGTTCAGTTTTACAAGCAGTTGTTACAATTTTAGCATTTGTATTTTGTATTGCGCCATAGCCTCCAGCCACATCAATTAAATTGTGATACCCTTTTCTTTTTAGTAATGATGCAGTAATCATGCTTCTGTAGCCACCTGCACAATGAATGTGATATTCTTTATCTTTTGAAAGCGAATCATGCCATTCGGTAATGAAATCTAAAGGCTTATTATCTACACTACATAAATGACTTGATTCATATTCTCCTGGTTTTCTAACATCTAATACGTCTAATGAATTGTTTGATAATTTACCTGAAAATTCATCAGCAGTAATTGATAAAATAGAAGAGATTTCTCCTCCGCCTTGTTTCCAAGCAGCTACACCGCCTGAAATATATCCCACGCAATTATCATAACCAACTCTACTCAAACGTTTTACAGCTTCTTCTTCTCTTCCTGCGGGAGCAACTAAAATAATGGCTTGTTTTAAATCAGTAATGAGTGCGCCAACCCAAGGTGCAAACTGTCCGTCAATTCCTATGAAAATAGAATTAGTTATATGTTCTGTTGCAAATTCTTGAGGTTTTCTAACGTCTAAAACAATAGTATTAGTTGTGTCTAATAAATGTTTAACATCATTTACAGATAATGCTTTAGAACCTTTTTGTGCCACATAATCGTAATTATCACACCCAGTTTTATTTAATTGCGCATTTTTCGCAAAATATTGTGGGGGTGGTAAAATACCAGTTGTTAGTTCTTTAATGAAAGCTTGTTTTGAAATATCAGCTAATGCATAATTTGTTTTCTTTTGATTCCCTAAAGTATCAAAGGTTTCTTTACTCATGTTTTTACCACATGCCGAACCAGCTCCATGTGCAGGATACACAATTACATCATCAGGCAATGTCATAATTTTATTGTGTAACGACTCATATAACATGCCAGCTAAATCTTCTTGAGTTAAATTTGATTTAATTGCTAAGTCAGGTCTTCCAACATCACCAATAAATAAAGTATCTCCAGAAAAAATACAATGAGGTTTTTGATTTTCATCTAATAATAAAAATGTAGCCGACTCTAAAGTATGACCAGGAGTATGTAATACTTTTATAGTTAATTTACCAATTTTAAATTCTTGGTTATCCGCTGCGATGGTGCTTTTAAATTCTGTATGAGCATTTGGTCCAAATACTATTTCAGCACCTGTGTTTTTTGCTAAATCTAAATGTCCCGAAACAAAATCGGCATGAAAATGTGTCTCGAAAATATATTTGATTTTAGCATTATTTTTAGTTGCCAAATCTAAGTATGGTTGGTATTCTCTTAACGGATCAATCACAGCAGCTTCTCCTTCAGATTGAATGTAATAAGCGCCTTGAGCTAAACAGCTTGTATATAATTGTTCTACTATCATTGTATGAAAATTTGAGATACGAATTTACAAAAAATAGCATCATTATTTTGTAATGATGCTATTATAATTGTAATCATATTATTAACTACTTGATGTCATTAATCACATTACTTGCTTCAAATATGTAATTATCTTTTTGAATGTTTTTTGTCCACTTAATCTCTCTATTTAATTTAATGGTATCATTTTTTAAAACATCTTTATCAAAATCAGGTAAGTCAGCAGTAAACCCTTTAATGTCAAGTTTTAAATCATCGTATTTTTTGTACTGCTCTCGTAACTGTTTTTGTTCGGCTCTATACTTTTCTAATTTCAAATTATACTTCGTATCATCTTTTTTAGCTTTTAATTCTTTTGATTCTGTTTCTATTAATTTAAATGCAGCGCTAGATTTTAATCTTTCAGTATTTCCTTTTTTAACTTTAGGATAATTAATAGAAGTAAATTCCTCATAGTTAGCTTTCACTATTTCATCCCAAGGCATTGGATAATCTAATTCTTTCTCTCCAACTTCTATAAAAGCGTATGGGTCTGGCAAAACAACATCAGGCATAACACCCTTTAATTGAGTAGCGCCACCATTAATTCTGTAAAACTTTTGGTTAGTAATTTTCACTTCACCTAAGGGTCTAATGGTGTCAAATTGAGGTAATAAATATTGGTCCAAATTATAAAATGACTGAACAGTTCCTTTCCCAAAACTTTGAGTGCCAATAATAACTCCTCGTTTATAATCTTGAATAGCTGCGGCTAATATTTCAGAAGCAGAAGCACTTCCGTGATTAACCATAATAGCTAAAGGACCATCCCATGTTATATCAGAATTTTTATCTTCCATCACATACACTTTTCCAGCTTTATCTTTTACCTGAACCACTGGTCCACGAGGAATAAATAATCCTGCCATTTCAACCACTTCTTGAAGCGATCCTCCACCATTATCTCGCAAGTCTATAATTATACCTTCGGCTCCCTGATTTTTTAATTTCTGCAATTCTTTTTTCATATCAGCAGAACAACGATGAGCACCATTTCTTGTAAAATCTGCATAAAACATTGGTAAATAGATATATCCAATTTTCTTTTTATTATTTAAAATAGCTGATTTTGCATAAGTTTCATCCATTTCAATAACATCTCTAATGATTGGAATAACTTTAAATGAACCGTCTGGTTTTTTAACTGTCAATCTTACTTCTGTACCTTTTTTACCTTTAATTAAATCGATGGCATCATCCATATCCATATCAGTAATATCTTTTGGTTCGTTAGCACCTTGAGCTACTTTATGAATTTCGTCGCCAGCCTTTAATTCACCTTGTTTAAATGATGGAGACCCAACAATAACCTCAGATACTTTTAAGATCCCCTCCTTGGATTGTAAACGAGCGCCAATTCCTTCAAATTGTCCACTCATACTTTGATCAAATTTCTTTTTTTCTTTTGGCGCAAAATATTCTGTGTGCGGGTCGTATAATCCTGTAATTGTATTAATATATGTTGAAAATCTATCCTTATTGGTTATCTTATTTAAACGTTTAAACCAATCAATATTTGCTTTTAATGTTTTACGGCGGGCATCAACTTCCAAGCTATCAAATGTTTTTTCAACAAATACAGAGTCTTTTTTAGCTTTTGCTTTTTCTTGTCCAGTTAACATTTCATCTAAACGAGAAATAGTTTGATACTTTAACATTTTTGCCCACTCAGCTTTTAAAACTGTTTCATTAGCAGCATACTTTGCTTTTTCACCATCGGTTTCATATTCTTCATCAATAGTATAATCAAAAGGTTTCGCTAATATTTCTTTAGCCCAATCTTCTTTTTCTTTTATACGTTTAGCAATAATATCAGCCGAAAGTTTATAAAAATCAAATGTTCCAGCATTAATTTCATCATCTATACTTTTTTTGTATTTACTAAAATTATCTACATCTGTTTGTAATAAGAATTTTTTACTTATATCCATTCTTTTTAGATATAAGTCGTATGCTTTCTCACTAAACTCATCATTTACTTTCAAAGGACTATAATGTGCTTGATTTAAAACTGACATTAATAAGTCTTGTAAAATCTGATTTTTTTCAAATTGAAATAAAGTAAAAGAACTTAGACTTATGACAATTATGAAAAGAGTTGGTTTTATGAATTTGTATCGCATAGTAAGCAAATTTAAGAGTAAATTTTGATAGTAATGATAAAGATTATAACGGATAATGTCCGTTAGTAACATTATTTTTTTGTTTAAACTTTGTTAATTCAAGGCAATTGTAAAAAGTTACATTTACGATTCAATTTTAAAACAGATTTTGTGCCATGATAGATTTTACGCGTTCGGAATTAACACATTTTGTGATACATTATGTTGGAAATAAAGGCTTAGGAGAAGAATTAACGCTTAGCGAAAAGCAAATAAAAATAAGTGACGACTTTTTAAAGGATACAGTGATGCGCTATTTAACATCGCCTTTTAAAACAGATATATATTATCAGTTTAAGTCGAAAAATGAAATGCATTATCATGATGTGAAAAGTTATGTAGCAGATGTGTTTTCCTCTCAAGGTAAGTTTATCGAAAGCAGTAAGCACATAGCTGAGCATTTATATAATCAGTCAATGCATCCGAAAATTAAAGGTGGCGAATTTTACACTTGCTATTTTAGAGATTGCAATATTGATGGAGTTATTTGTGATGCAATAGGTTTATTTAAAACTGAAAACAAAGACACTTACTTGAAAGTATTTCAGCACATGGATAATTTTGATGTAGAATGTGATAATGGTATTAATATAAATAAATTGGATAAAGGTTGTATTATATTCAATACAGAAGCTGAAAATGGATACAAAGTAAGTATTGTGGATACCAATAATAAAATAGCTGATTGTGCTTTTTATTGGGTGGAGGATTTCTTGAACACTAAAATGAAAGAGAATGCTTATTTCCATACTTCTAATTTCATAGATACTTGTAAAGGATTTTGCGAAGAAGTTTTAACAGAAGGTAATAATGTAACTAAGCAGGATCAAATGATGATGTTGAACAAGAGCACTAGCTTTTTTAAAGAAAAAGATAAATTTGATATCAATGAATTTGAAAAAGAAATATTGCCTCAGCCTGAATTAAAAGAAGCTTTTAGAGAATATCGTCAAACTTATAATGATAAAATGGATTTAACAGCGATTGATGACTTTGAAATTTCGCCAACAGCCGTAAAGAAAAATCAAAAATTCATGAAGAGTGTCGTTAAGTTGGATAAAAATTTTCATATCTATGTTCATGGAAGACATGATTATGTAGAAAAAGGTTACGACGAAGAAAAAGGCTTGAAATTCTACAAATTATACTATTCTAACGAAGATTTTGGCTAATAGTACTTAAATTATGTGTTAATAAATAGTTATCGCTATTTTAAACAATAGTTTTTTGATAACTTTCACTCAAAACAACCGTAATTTTAACATTTAACCATTCCTAAAAGGATAAAAAATATTACAAAATGTATATATTTGGAAAATTGTATTATTTTTGTAATACCTAAAAAACTATGAATCAAAGAAGAATTTTATACATTTTTATATTTTCAGCGTATTTTTTACAGAATATTTATTCTCAAAATTTCACAAGACCAAATGATTGGAAGAAATACCGTAGAGAATTAACGGTTCAAATAGGTGCATCTGGTTTTTTAGGTGATCTTGGAGGATTAAACAAAATAGGAACAGATTTTAGTCCAGTTGATTTAGAGTTTGTTTTAACTCGTCCAGCTATAAGTTTGGGATATCGTTATAAGCTAAATAAAAATTTCAATATTCATTCTAGTTTCAACTACTTATTAGTAGCTGGAGATGACAGATTAACTTCAGAAGCTTTTAGAAATAATAGAAATCTAAATTTTAAAGCTAATATTTTTGAATTAGCGGTTAGAGCGGAAGTAGCTTTATTTAAAAGTAAAGTAGGTCATCGATACGGTATTAAAAAAACATTGTCACGTAGGCATAAAGGTGGTTCTAATGAGTTTATCCTTTTTGTTGGAATTGGTGGATTTTACTTCAATCCTAAAGGTAAAAATCCTGCAACTGGACAGTGGGAGAAATTATATCCTCTTCATACAGAAGGACAAGGATTACCTGGTGGACCTAAACAGTACAGTCGTTTTGCATTAAGTATTCCAATGGGAATAGCTTATAAAAAGACTATTAATAAACTTTGGTGTGTTGGATTAGAGTTTAATTATAGAAAAACATTTACAGATTATATTGATGATGTAAGTACAACTTATTATCCCGATCAAGCTGCTATGCTACAGGCATATGGCACCAAATCTGTTATGATGGCAGACCCTAGCTTAGGCAATATCCCCACAGCTACTTCACCTAATGCTGATGGTACGGGTGCTCAAAGAGGCGATAAAGAGAAGGATACGTATATGTCTATTCAGGTTACTGTTGGACGTTTCTTCCCACCTAAGCGTAAGAAAACTCGTTTACGTTCTAAATTCTAGAACACTCTTTTATTTAAAATTTTCTAATACTATTTCTTCCATTGTGTTTTGAAGAAGAGAGTTTGTTGCAATAATTTCTTTTCCAAATAACCAGTTATTTGATTTATTAAAATCACTAACAGTTCCTCCTGCTTCTTTTACAATTAAGGCACCTGCGGCAACATCCCAGGCATTTAAATTATATTCAAAAAAAGCATCCACTCGGCCACAAGCTAAATAACATAAATCAGCTGCAGCAGCACCAATTCGCCTTAATCCATGAGTCTTTTTCATCAAATAAGTCAATGTATTTATGTAATTATCCAATCTCGAAAAATTGTAAATAGGAAATCCAGTCGCAATTAAACTATCGGATAATTTATTTCTTTCTGAGACTGAAATCTTTTCTCCATTTAAAAAAGCGCCCCCTCTTTTATAAGCATAAAAGCATTCGTTTTGAGCAACTTCATAAACAACACCAATAATGATGTCACCTTTATATTCAAGCGCTATACTTATGGCATAGCAAGGGATTCCGTGAATGAAATTAGTAGTACCATCTAGTGGATCAACAATCCAATTATAATCTTTAGTTCCCGATTTTGTGTTTTCCTCAACAATAAAACCAGCTTCTGGAAAAATTAAAGATAGTTTCTCAACTATTTTTTGCTCAGACATTTTATCTACATAACTCACTAAATCATTCAAACCCTTTATTTCGACCTTATTATAAGAAAATGTTTTACGTTCAGTTCTTATAAAATCCCCAACTTCTTTAGCTAAATCAACTACTTTATGTGTTATGTTTAATAAATCCATATTTATATTTTTTTAGTAAAATTAAGGATAAGCATTAGAATTATGCGTAATTATAATTAAATCGCTCATGATTAAAAATAATCAGAAACTGTTGCTAACATTATTTTGTAGAAACAAGTATTATATATATTTTTCTAAAAAATTAATCACATGAGCACTACACTACAATCTCAAAAGTCAAAAGTATCTAAATTGGCCGAAAACATTATTGGTTCAGAAATTATTAAATTAGCTGGAGAAGTTAATGAAAAAATAAAGCAAGGAGAGAAAATATATAATATGACAATCGGAGATTTTAATCCAAAAGAATTTCCAATTCCTACTGAATTAAAACAATATATTGTTGATGCTTATTTTGATGATCAAACTAATTACCCAGCTGCTGATGGAATGTTAGAATTGCGTAACGCTGTTTCTAATTTATTAAAAGAGCGTGGTGGTTTGGATTATAAAAATGATGAAATTTTAATTGCAGGAGGTGCTCGTCCTGTTATCTATAGCATTTTTAAAGCTTTAGTAGATGCTGATGATACTGTGATTTTTGCTGTACCATCTTGGAATAACAATCACTATTCATATTTAAACTTTGCTAAATCGGTAGTTATTGAAGCTACTCCTGAGCAAAACTTTATGCCAACGGCTGCTGATATTAAACCTTATATTCAAGAAGCAACATTAGTTGCGTTATGTTCACCTCAAAATCCTACAGGAACTATTTTTAGTAAAGAAGGGTTAGAAGAAATTTGTGATATGATATTAGCTGAAAACTCTCGTCGTGGACCAGATGCGAAACCTGTATATTTAATGTATGATCAAATTTACTGGGCATTAACTTTTGGAGATAGTAAACATTATAACCCTGTTGTTTTAAGACCAGAAATGAGAGCTTATACAGTTTTCGTAGATGGTATCTCCAAATCATTAGCCGCTACAGGAGTGAGAGTAGGATGGAGTATGGGACCAAAAATGATTATTGATAAAATGAAAGCAATATTAACTCATGTAGGTGCTTGGGCTCCAAAAGCTGAGCAAATGGCTTCTGCTAAATATTTAAGCAATTTATCTATGTATGATGCTTTTATTGAAGAACAAAAAAATAAAATAAGCACTCGTTTAGATGGATTCTATAAAGGCTTTCAAGATTTAAAGAAAGAAGGATTTAAAGTTGATGCCATTACACCTCAAGCTGCTATTTATTTAACTATTAAGTTTAATTTACACGGCATGAAAACTTCTGATGGTAAAGTTTTAGCTACAACAAAAGATATTACAAAGTTTATTTTAGATGAAGCTAAATTAGCAGTCGTACCTTTTTACGCATTTGGTGCTGATGATAATTCTCCATGGTATCGCATGTCGGTTGGTACTTGTAAAGTAACTGATGTGCCTGATGTTATTTCTAATTTAAGAAATGCTCTTAAAAAACTTTCTTAATTATATTATATAGCATTACCATAATAGCCCACATTAAATATGTGGGCTATTTGTTTTTTTAAGTATTTTTACTAAAACAATTTAGAGACATGAAAAGAATCTTATTATTTACATTATTATCAATTTCATTTATACCAGAGTTATTATCAAATCCAGGAGATACAACATGGGTAACAATTTACAATGATCGGAAAATTACTCAATACGGTAATTATGATACAAGTGCTGTTTTACCAACTGGTAAAACGTTTAGGAGAATAAAATTACATTATATTTTAGGAAGATACGCTTGTCCTAGTGGAACACAGTATTGTGGATCTTGGGATTACACAACTCAAGTATATGCAAAACCAGCTAACGCAGATACTGTAGAGATTGCTCGCATTATTACACCATATGCTACAGATTGGTTAAGTACAAATCGTAAACATGATTTTGTGGTAGATGTAACTGATTACTCGTCTATTTTAAATGGAAACCTTGATTTTAGATATAAATATGATGGTTATTCTTGGGGCTTTACATTAACCTTGAAATTAGAAATGATTGAAGGAACTCCTGCAATGCCCGCATTATCGGTTAAAAACATTTATGATGGTTATTTTTCTTATGGTAACACTTCTAATCCAATCGAGAATTATTTAATAGCTAAGCCATATACTTATACAAGTCCTATTACAAAAGCTTTCGTTAAAAATACGATTAGTGGGCATGGTTCGGATGATAATGGTTGCGGAGAATTTTGTAGTAAATATTATGATTTAAAAATTAATAATAATGCCATTTCACAAAAACAATTATGGAAAAGCGATTGTGGAGTAAATGATGTTTCTCCTCAAACAGGAACTTGGTTATATGAAAGAGCTAACTGGTGTCCCGGTCAAGTGGTATATCCTATTACGCATGATATAACATCTTTCACGTCTCCTTCTTCTACATTTTCAGTTGATGTAGATATGGAACCATATAATTCTCCAACTCAAACAAATACAGGAGGATACAACATTGTATCTCAACTGATTTCTTACTCTGCGCCAAGTTTTAGCACAGATATTTCTATTGAAGATATTATAGCGCCTAATAACGATCCAAACTACGCGCGTTCTAATACTATTTGTGTAAATCCTAAAATTAAAATTAAAAATACAGGAACTAATACTGTTACTCAAGTTGTTTTTACTTATAATATTACTGGAGGTGCTATTGCTTCTTATACTTGGACAGGAACCTTAAATTTTTTAGAAGAAACCATTGTTGAATTTGGACCGTTAATGCCATTATATAACGGAAATATAACTAATGTATTTAATGTTTCAGTTGATAAAGTGAATGGCGTTTCAGGTGACCAAGATTTATTAAACAATACTTATAAATCTACTTTTAATGCTGTAAAAGTATATCCAAATCAATTTATTGTTAGCTTTCTGACTAATGCTGCAACAAGCGCTATTAATCCAGGATTTAATGAAGCACATTGGACTATAAAAGATGATAATGGAAATATAGTGGCAAGTAGAATAAATAATTTAAACAGTAAAACATTAAAAGATACAGTGAACTTACCTGATGGATGTTATACGTTTACGATGGATGATGATGGTTGTGATGGATTATCATGGTGGGCATATCAATATTATACACCAAATCCAGGAAATGGTTCTATTAGATTTGTAAAACTAGGGATACCGGTTGTTCTGAAAAATTTTAACGGTGATTTTGGATGTCAAACTACAGAACGTTTCATGACTAGTAGTTTAGTAACATCAACAGAAAAAATAGATGTAAGTACTAATTTTCAGTTGTTTCCAAATCCTACAAAATCTGTTATTAATATTTTATGTGATGTAAAAGAATTTCAAAATTTAGATTATGTAATAACTGATATTACAGGAAAAGAACTAAAAAAGGGCCAATTAAGCGCAATTAGTTCTGAGGTATACCCAATAGATGTAGAAGATTTACCTAGTGGAATGTATCTTTTTACAGGGAAATTTGAAAAAGCTGGAGTTATCACCCAAAAATTTATCATCAATCAATAAAAAAATTGTTCATTTTAATTAAAAAAAGAGGATTAAATGTGAATAACTATTGTTTGTATCACAAAATGTCTTATATTTGTAGCCCTATTTAAAGATAACAATAAAAGAAGAATAACATGTATTTAACATCAGAAGTAAAGAAAGACATTTTTAAAAAACACGGTGGTAGCGATAAAAACACTGGTTCAGCAGAATCTCAAGTGGCATTATTTACTCACCGTATAGACCATTTAACAGGTCACTTAAAAAACAATAAAAAAGATTTTGGAACACAACGTGCTCTATTAAATTTAGTAGGTAAGCGTCGTGCGTTATTAGATTATTTAAAAAACACGGACATTATGCGTTACCGTGCGGTTATTAAAGTATTAGATATCCGTAAGTAATAATGAGTTCTTGTTAAGATTAAGGGGCATTTCGAGCAATCGAAATGCCTTTCTTATTTAACCCTTCGAGAAATTAAGGATTAAATAATTAGACGAAAAAATAGAAAACAAATATAAATCCGTACCAAAAACGTTGGTACACAAAACAAAAAACAAGATGTCACAAATTGGAATTCAACATTCATTCGACCTAGGAGATGGAAGAATAGTAACCCTAGAAACAGGAAAATTAGCTAAGCAAGCTGATGGAGCAGTAGTAGTAAAGTTAGGTGCAACCATGATTTTAGCTACTGTAGTAAGTAACAAAGATGCAAAAGAAGGCGTAGATTTTTTACCTTTAACGGTAGATTATCAAGAAAAATATGCGGCTACAGGCCGTTTCCCTGGCGGATTTTTCCGTCGTGAGGCAAAATTATCTGATTACGAAGTGTTAATTTCTCGTATTGTAGATAGAGCAATGCGTCCTCAATTTCCAGATGATTACCATGCTGATACACAAATTATGTTATCATTGATTTCATCTGATAAAAAAACAATGCCAGATGCATTAGTAGGTTTAGCAGCTTGTGCAGCAGTTGCTGTATCTGATATTCCATTTAACGGAATTATTTCTGA
>Ga0066412_1000568_pt1 | contig 12133 bp, 9 predicted proteins | sample LakWasMet16_LOW5_2_FD_59499 | JGI IMG/M metagenome (GOLD analysis project Ga0066412, IMG submission 59499) | Freshwater sediment methanotrophic microbial communities from Lake Washington under simulated oxygen tension - Sediment Metagenome 16_LOW5 | ecosystem: Environmental > Aquatic > Freshwater... | reverse complement strand
CAACTGCCATTGTGAAAATATTATGTAACAACGCTAATAAAGTGAGTTGGTACTTTAGAAATCAATCGGATATAGAGCACATGACTAAACACGGTCATAATCCACGTTATTTAAGTTCTGTTCAATTTGATTTAAATAAATTACAGCTATCTTCTAATATATTAGAAACATTAACCAATGCCGATGTGATTATTTTATCGGTTCCTTCAGCTTTTATTAATAATACCATTAAAGATATACCTGCAGATGTATTTAAAGGTAAAACAGTATTCTCTGCTATTAAAGGTATTGTACCCGAGTATAATTTAATTGTTGGCGAATATTTAAATACCGTATTTCAAGTTCCATTAGATAACATTGGAGTAATTACTGGTCCTTGTCACGCTGAGGAAGTTGCTTTAGAAAAATTATCTTACTTAACATTAGCTTCTCGTGATATTACTAAAGCTGATGAATTGTGCGAATACATGCGTTGTCGTTATATCAAATGTTCAAGTAGTGATGATATTTACGGAACAGAATTGTCAGCTGTATTAAAAAATGTAGTAGCGGTGGCTGGTGGTATTTGCCACAGCCTTGGTTATGGCGATAATTTTTTGTCGGTTTTAGTAAGTAATGCTATTCAGGAAATTGATCGTTTTGTGGCCGCTGTGCATCCAATTGATAGAGATACTAAAGCTTCTGCTTATTTAGGTGATTTAATAGTAACGGCGTATTCTCAGTTTTCTCGTAACCGTATGTTTGGGGCGATGCTTGGAAAAGGTTATGGAGTAAAACAGGCACAATTAGAAATGAACATGATTGCCGAAGGTTATTATGCGGTGAAATGTGTGGTTGAGATTAATAAAAAGTATAATGTGAATATGCCAATTACTAACGCTGTCAATAATATTATTTATAATAACAAAGATGCTAAGCGAGAAATGGAAATGCTAGCAGATCAGTTGTCGTAAGTCATGCTGAACTTGTTTCAGCATCTCATGAGACTCTAAATGAAGTTCAGGTGATAATTTACTTATTGATTTTTTTCTTCTCAATCCCTTTCCATTCAAAGGTTTTAATCATGTGTACAATATCTTTTCTTAAATAGTCAACTACTATTTTAAGAGAATCGATATTTGGTACAACATTAAAATATAAAGCGCCACGCATAAAGTGATGTGTGCTATCGGTTAAATAAAACTGAACATTAGAGGCAGTGTTCCCACCAATATCATACACTAAACCATATACCTGGGAGCTATCTCTAATAATAATAGTTTCATCTAATCCAGTTGCTTTAATTTGATGTTTAATTGCAAAATCTCTACTGTCACTTAAAAAGGTATCTAGGTTATTATTTACTACTTTATAGCTTAAATGTATTTGGGCATTGTATTTAGGAAAATCAACATTTATCCAACAAGGATCAGCACCTTTGTGTTTATCATTAGTAATTCTTGAATAGGTTGGTATTTCAAAACTGTAGGGGCAAAGACTATCATATAGTCTATAAGTTTTTTCCGGGAAATCAACTCTTGGATAACCTTTTGGTTTAGGAATAAACACTTCATCTTCATCATCTCCGCAAGAAGAAAATGCAACTATAGAAATACTGACGATCAGTAATTTTAAAATGGTTTTAAATGATAATGTTGTCATAAAACAAATTTAAGCAATAAAAAACCCAGATAAACTATCTGGGTTAAAATTGATAACGATGTATTGTTTAAAACGGTAATCCGTCTTTTTTACCTAAATCATCAAAATTGACATTACTTGAGTCATCGGTAATATTTGGATTAGGAGTTGTAGAGTTTTCTTTACGTTGTAGTACTAAAAAGGATTCCCCAACAACTTCAGTAATATTTCGCTTATTACCATCTTTGTCAATCCACTGACGAGTTTGTAATTTTCCTTCTAAATAAATTTGAGTCCCTTTTTTTAATAATTTTTCAGCACTCTCCGCCATGCTTCTCCAAACTACAATATTATGCCATTCGGTTTGTTCAATTTTATTGCCGTTTTTGTCTTTATGAAATTCACTAGTAGCTATGCTAAAATTAGCACGTGCAATGTTTCCTTCTAAATACTTTAACTCTGGATCTTTACCTAAGTTACCTACTAAAATTACTTTGTTAACGCCTGCCATATCAATTAAAATTAGTTCAAATTATTACTATAACAAACAAAACAAATAGTTTTTGCTTTTGCAATGCTATTCATCTATATAAAAAGGCTTTTTGTAAGAATATTTCAGTTTTTTAAGGTTTATAAAATTTTAAACAACCTATTATACTAAGGGCATAATGCGTATTTTTGTGATAATGAGTGACTATTTAAATGAACTGAATCCAGTGCAGCGTATGGCTGCAGAAACGACCGAAGGACCCGTAATGATTATTGCAGGTGCAGGTTCGGGAAAAACACGTGTACTAACATATCGCATTGCCCATATTATGGAAAAGGGCGCCGATGCTTTTAATATATTATCCTTAACCTTTACTAATAAAGCGGCTCGAGAAATGAAAGATCGTATTGGTAAAATTGTGGGAAGTAAAGAAGCTAAAAATATTTGGATGGGGACCTTTCACTCCATTTTTGCTAAGATATTACGTTTTGAAGCAGAGAAATTAGGCTACCCTTCAAACTTCACTATTTATGATACAGATGATAGTAAAGGTGTTATCAAAGATATTTTAAAACAGTTGAATTTAGATGAGAAAGTATATAAACCATCATTGGTTTTAAATCGTATTTCCTCTGCTAAAAATAGTTTAATATCTGCTGCTCAGTATGCCAATAATCCAACTACACAAGCTGAAGATAGATCTTCGAATAAACCTTTATTAGGGCAAATATATTTAGCTTATCAAAAACGTAATTTCAAATCAGGAGCTATGGACTTTGATGATTTGTTGTATAATACTAATGTGTTGTTAAGAGATTTTCCGGATGTATTAATTAAGTATCAAAGTAAGTTTAAATATATTTTGGTAGATGAGTATCAGGATACTAACTTTTCGCAATATGTAATTGTGAAACAATTAGCGGCTCGTTTTCAAAATATTTGCGTGGTTGGTGATGATGCGCAAAGTATTTATTCATTCCGTGGCGCTAACATTCAAAACATATTAAATTTCGAAAAAGATTATCCAGATTTAAAAACATTTAAGTTAGAGCAAAACTACAGAAGCACGCAAACTATTGTAAAAGCAGCTAGCGCAGTCATTGCAATTAATAAAGATCAGTTTAAGAAAAATATTTTTACGGATAACGAAGAAGGCGAGAAGATTAAAATTATTAAAGCCAATACCGATAATGAGGAAGGACAAAAAGTAGCGGCTTCTATTTACGAAACACATTATACACAACAAGCACATTTTAAGGACTTTGCCATTTTATATCGTACCAATGCCCAGTCTCGTGCTTTTGAGGAAGCTTTAAGACGAATGAGTGTGCCTTATAAAATTTATGGAGGCTTATCATTTTACCAACGTAAAGAAATAAAAGATGTACTAGCTTATATTAGATTATCAATAAATCATAATGATGACGAATCCCTAAAGCGAATTATTAATTATCCTACACGTGGTATTGGACAAACAACGATTGATAAAGTAATGTTGGCTGCCATGGAGCATGATATTAGCATGTGGCAAGTATTAGATAATTTAAGAGATTTTAATATTGGTATTAATAGTGGAACTGCATTGAAAATTTCTGAGTTCACAACCTTGATTAAAACTTTTTCGGCGATGATACCATACAAAGATGCCTTTGAATGTGCTAATCATATTGCAGTAACAAGTGGAGTGGTTAAAGATTTATATCATGATAAAACACCAGAAGGTGTAAGTCGTTACGAAAACATACAAGAATTATTAAATGGTATTAAGGATTTTGTAGAGCAAGAACGTACGCCGCAAGAAGAAGAATTAAAAGAAGCTATTTTTAATGCCACTGAAGTAAACCCTGTTGAGTTATTTGATGCAACTGAACAAAATTCGACGCTTAAAACCTTAGATGAGTTTATGCAAGAAATTTCTTTATTGACGGATGTTGACAAAGAAAAAGAAAATGAAAAAGACGCTGATAAAGTTTCGATGATGACAATACATGCATCCAAAGGATTAGAGTTTCCTTACGTGCACATTGTGGGATTAGAAGAAAATTTATTTCCATCGCAAATGGCATTAAATAGTCGAAGCGAATTAGAGGAAGAACGTCGTTTGTTTTATGTGGCTATTACACGTGCTGAGAAAAAAGCGACCATAAGTTTTGCTACAACGCGTTACCGTTTTGGTAATTTAATTTATTGTGAACCAAGTCGTTTTATTGATGAGTTGGATGAGAACTGTGTAGATTTTCCTCAAGAACCTGAGAAACGAAAATTTAGTGATGATGCCTTTATTCGACCAACACGTCCGTTTCAAAAGCCAATGGAATCCATTGATTTTAGAACCAAGGAAACAACTGGATTTACAAAGCAAGATCCAAAGCCAATTAATTTTGCACCACCTAAAAAATTAATCCCATTAGCTAAACGAATGGCCGAAACCAATTCGCCAACAGATAATAGTGCCAATGCGGATTTAAGAGTAGGTAGTGTTATTGAACATGAGAAGTTTGGTATTGGTGAAATAACAGCCATTGAAGGTGTTTATCCAAATGCTAAAGCAAGTATACAATTTAGAGATAGTGGAGAAAAGAATTTACTATTGAAGTATGCGAAGTTGAAAGTGGTGATGTAGGTTATTGCTGTAAACTTTTTATCAATCTATCAATTCTAACATTGCAACTATCAATCATAGTTCTGTATTGGTCTGTATCTTCTACAATTGCTTTTTCAATTAATTGATACGATTCAATTCTTAAGTCACAATAAATTTTCAGCGCTTTATTTCTTTCTTTTATATCATCAGGCAAATCATATGTTTGCACTTCTGATACTAAAGCGATACATTTTTCCCAATTTTTTATTCCATCATTGTTTAGCGAGTTTAATATTTCTTCGTTTGTTGCTGTTTCTGGCAAGGAGTATACTTTTACAGCTTTCTCTTCTAGTAAAACAAACTCATTCATTTTTTCTTGATATTTCCCTATATCGTTTGATATACTATTAAAAACAATAATAATAGAAGCTAAAATGGCTATTGTAATAGCTCCAATAGAAATGTTTCTAATGTTTTTTGAGTCAGGCTGCTTTAAACTTGGTAAAAAGGCATAGCCAATAGCCATACCACTTAATAATCCTCCAATATGTGCGGCATTATCAATGCCAGGCTGTAAACCATTTAATAAGTTATACCCTACAAAAATTAAGGTGCTAGTGCGCATGGCATCTCTTGCCGATTTTTCGATGTGATTTGTTGTTAATAATGCTAAGAATACACCATACATTCCAAAAATAGCTCCTGATGCTCCTGCACTAATAATTAAATCATTCCATCCGAGGCTTGATAAGCTAGCTATTATTCCAGTAGCGACATAAGCAAATAAAAATCAAGTTTTACCCATTAATGGCTCTAGTAAAACACCTATGGATACTAAAGCATACATATTCATTAATAAGTGAAAGATGCCAATATGAATAAAACAACAGGTAAATAATCGCCACCACTCACCACCTAAAGTGTTAGGACGGAAATTTGCGCCCCAATTTAAAAGATCCTGGTTGTCGGGTTGAAAAACACCAACGCCCGATATTGCCATCACCGCAAAAACCAAAATATTTAAGTTTAAAATTATTGGTGTAATGGTATAATCTTCAGCAGGAATAAAAATGGAGAAGAAGTTATTTATTTTTTGTTTCGTGTTTAAGGGTGTCGTATTTAAAACATCTTCATCAACAGGAGAAAAGTTTAAACTCAGTGTTTTATATTTTTCGTCTAATTCTTCTTTAGTAAAAGAGTTTTTGATGTCGTTAAATCCTGATATAAAGTTTTCTACATTGTCTTTATTCTTCCCCCAATCAAACATTTGGCTGCCAGTGCACTCACTTTTAACAGTAGCGGTATTTCCTTCAATGTTAACTTTTAATTCTTCTCCATATGAACTCATGGAAAATTTTGTATAGGCAATAAACCCTGTTTCGCAAATATAGCTAGGTTTCCATTCCAATTGTTTTATTACTTCTTGAGCAACAACTATAAACTCCTCTTTACTTAAGTTGTCAAGTTCAATAGTTTGTTCGTGTTTTGGTGAAAATCCTACAGCCATATCTTTTGTTTGTAATGTTAGAAAATAGAAAGATATTATTTATTTTTTAATATTGATATTCTATTTCTCCACTTCACAATCTCAAACCAAATCACAAATACAAAGCCAATCAAGACACTAATTCCCAATTGAGTTAAGTTTAGAGATTTCAATTCAAAGAAATTAGCCAGAGGTTTAACATACATTAATAACGCTGTGATTAAAATGGTGATGCTAATAATAAGTGACACCAGATTGTTTTTATATTTTAAGGTAGTAAACACAGAATAATAAAACGAACGATTGACTAATGTTAAAATGATATTAGATGTAATTAAAACCGTAAACACCATTGAACGAGTGGTTGCTTCATCATAACCTTGATGCACCGCGTACTGGTAAGCTACTAAATTTCCTGCTGTAATCATTAAGCCTTGAATAATACTGGAGGTTAATTCTTTCCAATTAAAAAAAGTACTTGTAAAAGGACGAGGCTTTTGCAGCATGGTGTTTTTTTCCATGGGCTCGTTTTCATATATGATAGAGCAGGTGGGCCCCATAATTAATTCGAAGAAAATAACGTGTATAGGAGAAAATATATTGGGGAAAATCCATCCTAAAGCTAATGGAATAAAAACTGTTAAGATGATAGGAATATGAATAGAGATAATGTATTGTATGGCTTTTTTTAGATTGGTATAAATTTTTCTCCCCATAGCCACAGCATCAACCATTTTAGATAAGTCATCTTCTAATAAAATAAGGGAAGCTGCTTGCTTAGCTATTTCCGTTCCTTTTTTACCCATAGCAATACCAATGTGCGCGGCTTTAAGCGCAGGTCCGTCATTTACGCCATCACCAGTCATGGCTACAATTTGTTGTTTGGCTTTAAGTGCATTAATGATTTTTAATTTTGCTTCTGGAAACATTCTTGTAAATAGATTAGTATCCATCACACGTTCTTGCAATTCAGTATCGCTTAGTTTCATTAATTCATCTCCAGATAAACTTTTTTCGTATCCTTTAAAACCAATTTGTTTGGCAATAGACCTTGTTGTTTGGGCATTATCTCCTGTTACAATTTTAACGGTGATACCAGCTATGTAAAAGTTTTTTAGTACTTCATTAATGTTTTGTTTTGGTGGATCATAAAAGGCTACAATACCTTTAAATTGAAATTTAAAATCTTGTTGGTTTTCAGGATAGTTAGTTCCCTCAAATAGTGCTTCTCCAACGCCTAGTACTCGATAACCTTCTGAAGTTAATTCTTTGATGGCTTTTTCAATCTGTTGTTTTTCTTCAGATGATAAATTGGAAACATTCATCATGGCTTCAGGCGCTCCCTTGGCAGCGATAATTCTGGTGCCTTTTGTATCTTCAAATAAATGAGTCATCATAGGTGGCTTGCCGCCTAAAGGATATTCATGAATCATTTTAAAACTTTCTCTTTCGTCTTTTTCAATAGCTGATGCGTAAGCTTTGTGCAAGGCTACTTCCATAGGGTCAAATGGAATAGGCTCGCTCGACCACATGGCTAAACGAATTAGTTCTTTTTCATCATCACCTAGTGTTTCATCCGGATTTGATATCTTTTGTGATTTTAAAACAAAGAGTTTTGCTAAACTCATTTTGTTTTCGGTGATGGTTCCTGTTTTATCAGTACAAATAACAGTGGCACTTCCTAAGGTTTCCACTGTTTTCATTTGCTTTACTACGATACCCAATTTCATTAATCGCCAAGCTCCTAGTGCCATAAAGGTGGTAAAGGCTACCGGAATTTCTTCAGGCAAAATACTCATTGCTAAAGTCAAGGCTTTAATTAAACTATCTAGTACATCATACGAACGAATAAAATTAATGCCCCATACAATTACAAAAACGATGGCGCCTACAATCACCATTTTTTTAACGAAGTTGCTGATTTGTAATTCTAGCGGTGTTTTTTCTTCAACGATGCTTTCTAAACTTTTCCCAATCTTTCCTAATTTTGTTTCGTTACCAATAGCTGTAATGATAGCAATTGCCAAACCACTTGCAACTGTAGTTCCTCTATACACAAAATGATCTTCTTTGCTTTTATCTTTTTCTACAGATAATGATTCTCCAGTTAAAATAGATTCATTTACCGAAAAGTCATTGGATTGAATAATGTCTCCATCTGCTGAAACAAAGGTGCCTTCTTCAACTATTAAATAGTCTCCAATAACTAAATCTTCACTGTTGATTTCGATAGTTTCGTTGTTTCGTATGACTTTACTTTTTACTTGCGTAAAGTTTTTTAATTTTTCTAAGGCATTACGGCTTCTCGAATCTTGATATAAGGAAATAGCAGACACTAATATAATGGCTGAAGATAAAAAGATGCCGTCTCCAGTTTTTCCACTAATAAAATAAATGATAGAGGCAATAAGAAGTAAAAGTACCATGGGTTCTTTGGCAATGCTTTTTATAGCATCCAAAAATCCATTTTCTTTTTTGTAATTTAATTGGTTATCACCATGTTTGGCTCTAGCTTGTGATACTTGTTCGCTAGTTAAGCCATTCATGTTGAAATTAGTTGAAAACATTTATTTTTATTGTTTCTTTTTAGTAGCTTTTTCTTTTTTCTTGAAATAGTTTCTCAATAAAATATTATGTTTTAATGCTTCCATATCTTCATCAAAGTTTTTTGTACCACTTCTTACATTTTTCATAGTTTCATTTAAGTTGTTGACGAAAGTTGTATCCATTAATACAGTTCCAATTCCTCCTTCTCCTTTTCTAACTTTAGTAGTAATGTAATGCATATCGCCAGTAACTAAAGCCAATGAATCTGTAATGAGTTTAATGTTAACAATGCTTTGATTTAATTTAACGGCAATAGTTGTATCGGCTATTAAAGCTCCAATGGTTCCTTTTCCGTCTTTGATATGTTTTACAATTCTGCTTAAATCGCCTGTAATAATAGCTGTGCGCTCGCCAGTTACTTTAATGTTAACGATAGCTTGTTTTACATTATCAGCAACAATTGTATCCATTAAAATACTCCATAAAGTATTTGGACTATTTAAACGATGTACAATGTTTTTTAAATCAATAGTAATATCTTTTACGTTTTCGTTAGTAATATTTAAGGTGCGCATCATATCATCAGTACCTAATGGACTTTTAGATACTAAAAAATCACCATCTTCCACGCTTTCAGCCGCTTCGTTGGATGAACTGATGTTAATTAATTTGTTTCCCATTAAACCATCTGTACCAACCATAGCTGTTGCATTTTTTTTAATAAAGGCTTGCACCTTATCTTCAATTACCATGGTTACATCAACAGTTGAGTCGTTAATAATTTCAACACTTTTAACGGTTCCTATATCAATACCTGTAAAACGTACATTGTTACCAGGCATTAAACCATTTACATTTTTAAATTGAGATTTTAATTCAAATGTGGAGCCAAATAAATTTTGTTTTGCGCCAATTAAATAAAGCGAAAATATTAATAGTATCGTGCCAATTAGAACAAATGCTCCTACACGTATATTTTTAGATGTTTCTTGTGCCATAAAATTTATTCAAAAAATTGTTTTACTCTAGTATCTGTTGAGTTTTCTAATTCGTTATATGTTCCTGTTGCATAACATTTGCCATCAATTAACATGACAATGCGGTTAGCTACTATTTTTACACAATTAATATCATGTGATATAATAATGGAAGATGTGTTATATTTTTTTTGTAGATCAAGCATTAAATGACTGATTTCTTTTCCTGTGATGGGATCGAGGCCTGTAGTAGGCTCATCGTATAAAATGATTTCAGGTTTTAAAATCAAAGTTCTTGCTAATGCAATACGTTTTCGCATACCACCAGATAATTCGGAGGGCATCATATCAACCGTGTGAGGTAATCCTACATTGGTTAATGCTTCCATTACTAAATTGTTTACTTCATCTTTACTAGTGCTTTTTTTTATCCAATGTCTTCGTAATGGAAATTCTAAATTTTCACGCACGGTCATCGAATCATATAAGGCATTACTTTGAAATAAGAAGCCAACTTTCACTCGCATTTCATCTAATTGTGAAGTGCTTAGTTTTTCTACTTTATCTCCTAATACTTCAATGCTCCCATTGTCTGGTTTCATTAAACCAATAATTAATTTAATTAAAACTGATTTTCCAGAACCTGATTTTCCAAGTACCACGGCGTTCTCGCCACGTTTTAAATTAAAGTTAAAACCATTAATCACTTTATTATCACCAAAGGCTTTATATAAATCGCTGATTTTAATAACCTCTTCGGTTGAATTATTATTTAATGTATGTTCATTAACCTCTGCCATTTTTAATTTAAGTTTAAAGCATCTGTAATTTGAACAGCCAGCAAATCAATAATAAAAACTAATAAGGAAGAAATAACAACGGCAGAGTTGGCTGATTGGCCAACACCCTCCGTGCCTTTGCTTGAGTTAAATCCCTGGTAGCATCCAATGATGCCGATAATAAAACCAAAGAAAAATGTTTTTAAGATAGAGGGAACAATATCTGCGTAAACTAAAGTATCAAATACTTGATTCCAAAATAAATCCCAACTTACTACGCCATGGATATTACAGCCTAAATAGCCTCCGTATAAAGAAATAGTATCTGCTAAAATGGCTAAAATAGGTATCATTAAAGTAGTTGCCATCACACGCGTTACCACTAAAAATTTATAAGGATTAGTACCAGATACATCCATGGCATCAATTTGCTCCGTTACTTTCATGGAGCCTAATTCGGCACCAATACCCGAACCAATTTTACCTGCACATATTAAAGCTGTAATTACGGGAGCAATTTCACGGACTAATGAAACAGAAATCATTTTAGGTAACCATGCTTGAGCACCAAATTCAACTAGAGTAGGGCGCGACTGCATGGTAATAACCAAGCCCATAATAAAGGCAGTAATGGCAACAAGCGGTAAAGATTTATTACCAATATAAAAACACTGTCTTAAAAATTCATTAAACTCAAAGCGAGGCTTAAACACTTCAATAAAAAAACGTCCAGTAAAACGAGCAATTAAACCTATTTCAATAAAGATGTTTTTAATCATATATTTTATAATGTACTAATTTACTATGAAACCTTTTTTATTTAAAAAGCCAATGTCATATATGAAACTGATAAATATCATATAGATAGCTAAATGTACAAATTTTGGAATAAATATCATTTATAGATATGAATAAATTTATTGTAAGTTTTACGGTTTAAAAAGAAAAAATTTATGTGATAAACATGGAAATTGAAAAGCTCCTGATTGATTATCAGGAGCTTTTTTTAGGAAAATAATATTTGAAAGTTCCTCTACTGTTCTTTTATGATTTTTTTAAATTGAATAAATTGTTCATTTTCAAGCTTTAACATATATATGCCATTTGATAATTGGTTAAGTGGAATGATAATTTTTTCTATAAAAGTATCTTTACATACAATTTGACCAATAGCATTTGAAATTTCAAATGAAATAGTTTTATTATTTTCTTTCATTTCTATTGTTAATTCGTTTTTTGCAGGGTTAGGATAAATTGATAGTTTTTCGAAAGCAGAAGAGCCTATGCCTACACTATTTATTTGTACACAAGCCGATGTGTCAGAACAAGAACCTTGCGTAATGATAACTGCATAACTTCCGTTTCCTAGTGGCGTATAACTTTGAGAGATTGCTCCATTAATAGGAGCAAAGGCGTTGCTGCAGTCTAACCATTGATATGTAGCTCCATTTAAATTTGCGTTAATTGTTGGATCGTTTGATGTTACTGAAACATCAATTATATTTACGGTTAAGTTTAGTGTAAAAATACTATCGCAGCCATTAATTGTAGAGTAGCTAGCTGTATAAGTTCCGGTTGTTGTGTAATTAGTTCCTTGCCAGTTATAGGTTTGTCCGTTACAGATGCTATGATTTTCATTAAAATCATAAG
>Ga0066412_1000548_pt1 | contig 12480 bp, 3 predicted proteins | sample LakWasMet16_LOW5_2_FD_59499 | JGI IMG/M metagenome (GOLD analysis project Ga0066412, IMG submission 59499) | Freshwater sediment methanotrophic microbial communities from Lake Washington under simulated oxygen tension - Sediment Metagenome 16_LOW5 | ecosystem: Environmental > Aquatic > Freshwater... | reverse complement strand
ACCAGGCCAAACAGGGTCAACCCGGCCAGCACGTGGATCAGGAGGTTGACCGCGTGGTAGCTCCAGGCGTCGAAACCGCTGATCGCATGATTGAGGGCCAGCGACACGTTGAGCACCGGCCGGCCGCTGACGGTGAAGCCACCCTCCGGGGGCGGAAACAGCGCGGCGCGGAAACTCCTGATGGTGGGGTTCTCCACGATCGAGGGCACATCGTCGAAGACGAAGGGCCCGCCGAACGAGTTGGCGTAGGCGAGCAGGGTTGCCCCGGCGAGCAACGCGGCGGCCAGCCAGGTGGAGCGGCGATCCGCCGACGGGGGCGCGGGGGGTATCATCGGCGTGGGGCGCGGGACAGCTCGAGCGCGCGGGAGAGGTTTTCGCGGACCCCGGGGGCGTCGGGTTTCGCCCGCAGGACTTCCCGATATTCGGCGATGGCTTCGTCCACCCGGCCGCTGACCAGCAGCGCGTTGGCGAGGTTGTTGCGCGCGGCCACATGTCCGGGCACCGCGGCCAGCGCCTGCCGGTAGCGGGTCATGGCCTCGTCGAACTCGGCGCGTGCCGCGGCTTGGTTGCCCAGGTCGTAGCAGACGGCGGCCAGGCGCTCGGGGGCGTCCCGGGCATTGTCGGGGGCCAGCCGCAGCACGGCCAGATAATGGGGGATAGCTTCCTCGCGGCGGCCCAGGGCGACGAGGGTGTGGGCGAGATTCAGGTGCGTGGGTGCGTTATCCGGGTCCAGGGCCAGTGACCCTTCAAACTGACTCACCGCCTCGGGCAGCCGGCCCGCCTCGGCCAGCGCGATGCCGAGATTGGTGTGCGCGCGGGGATTTTCCGGGCGGTGTGCGACCGTGTCGGTCCACAGGGCGAGTTCACTGTGGTAGACGAGATTGCGCCGGGCAGTCATCACGCCGGCGCCCGCGGCCAGCGCGAGCAGGACAACCAGCACGCGCCGGCCGGTGAGGGCATGGGCCGCGAGCCCGAGAAGCGCGAGCACGGCGGCCAACGGGAGATACATGCGGTGTTCGGCCATCGTCTGCGTGGCCACGGGCACGATGCTCGAGCTCGGGGCGAGGATGAGGAAGATCCACGCGCCGAGGAAGCCCAGCGCCGGCTTCCGCAGCAGCGCCCAGCCGGTGGCACCGAGGAGCAAAAGCAGCAGGCCCGCCTGCGGCGCGACGGCCACGAAAGAACGGTAAAGCGGGGTGCCGTAGTCGAAGACCAGCGGGTGCGGCCACAACGCCAGTCGCAGATAGTGCGCGATGGCGGCGCATTGCGTGAAGGCGTATTCCCACCAGGCGACCGCAGTGCCGAAGCCGGCGCTGCCGCCGCGGCCTTCCGTGTTGAGGATGAGCACCGCGAGCAGCAGCCAGGTGCCCATGAGCGCACCGTGGAACCGGCCGCGCTGCCGCCAGGCCTCGCGCCACGAGCCGGCGACGAAGGTGCGGTCATACAACAGGACAAGCAGCGGGGCGGAGGCCATGACCTCCTTGGTGCCCATGCCCAGGAGGCACGCGGCGAAAGCCGCGATCCGCCACCGGCGCGGCTGGGGAGAGTCCACGCTGCGGGCGAAGCCGTAGAGGGTCAGGAGATAAAACAACCCCATCAGCGATTCGGCCCGCTGCACGAGGTAGGTGACAGCCGCGGTCTGCAGCGGGTGCAGCGCCCAGAGCGCGGCGACCGCGAGGGCCAGGGGCAGGGCGTCCGCCGCGAATCGCGGCAAACGCAGCAGCGTGCGGCGCACGAGGCCGAACAGGGTCAGGCCGGCCAGCACATGGATCAGCAGGTTGGTGGCGTGATAGCCCCGGGGATCAAGCCCGCCGAGCGCGTGGTTGAGGGCGAGGGTGAGGTTGACGACGGGGCGTCCGCCGATGGTGCCGCCCTCGGCGGGGGCGAGGAGCACCTGGCCGGGCCGGCCGAGGTCGCGGATGGTCGGGTTGTCGACGATGGCGTGCAGGTCGTCGAAGACGAACACGCCGCGGAAGCTGGTCAGCCAGGCCGCCGTGATGGCGAGGGCGAGGAGCACGCCGGCGGCCAGCGGACGGGAAAAAGCGGGAGATGACGGGGCGGCGGGCAAGGGCAGGAAAGAGAAAAGCAGTTGCGCGCCGGGTGGCAACAGCAGGGGTGCGCGCAAAAAAAGCGCCCCGGCTTTTCGGCCGGGGCGCGGAAGGAAAACGAAGCGCGTTCGCTTAGAAGTCGAACGTGGTGGTCACGAACCAGGTGCGCGGATCCTTGATGCGGTATTGCGCGGGCGAGCCGTCCTGGTTGTAGACGACGGCCTGGAGGCCGCCATCTTCCATGACGTCACGCACGTTGAGCTGGATGCGCATGTTCACCTTGTCGGAGAAAATCTTCCGACGGTAGGAGGCGAACAGGTCGAGCGAGTCGATGGCCGGGGTGTAGATCGGCTTCGTCAGGTCGGGGAACACGACGTTGGCCGTGGTGGCGTTCGGGCGGGCGTAGGTGGCCGGATCGAACAGGCTCTGGTAGCCGGCGACCGCCTTGTCCTGCCAGTTGTATTGGCCGCCGAAGGTGAACCCCTTGAGGCGTCCCTTCGTGAAGCTGTAGCTCGACAGGATGGTGGTGGACCACTCGCGCATGTTGGCCGCCTTGGTGTTCTGCTGGGCGATCACCGGGAACAGCACGGCTTCCACGATGCTGGTGTAGGTGGCCGCCGGCGTGCCGGTGCTGCCCGCGGTGTTGGACGGGGCGTCGTTGAACGCCGCGCCCTCGGTGAAGCCGTAGCCGTTCCAGAAATTCGCCAGGAACAGGCGGTTGCCGTTGGCCTTGATGATCTCGTTCGGGATGTCAGGCGCGGTGAGGGCCTGCCACTGGGGCTTGCGGTAGGCGATCCACGCGGAAACCTCGGGACCGACGTCGGAATACTGCGACTCCTGCTGGCCGACGGTCCACTTGATGGTCCAGGTCTTGAGCGGGTTGTAGGTCAGCTGCAGCTCCTTGCCCCTCGAGATGTTGCTCTCGGTGGAGTTGACGGTGGCGGCGCCGTAGTTCGGCCAGTTGTAGTCCTTGAACGCGAAGTTGCCCCACTGCAGGTCGCGGATCTGGTCCTGCTGGGTCTGGCTCAGCGGGTTCAGGGTGTTGTTGTGGAACTCCAGCTCGGTGGCCGGGTTCTGGCCGCTGCGGATGCGGACGACGTATTCGGCCCAGCGCTTGCCGGCGGCGGTGTCGATGCGCTGGAGGCGGCCCACGACGGTGTTGGCACCGTTGGAGAGGGCGTTCTCGTTGCTGGCCTCATACCAGTTCAGGCGGGCGACGAGCTTGTTGTCGAGCATCGAGACCTGGAAGCCGTAGTCCTTGCCCTTGCCGGACGGGGAGGGCAGGGGGTTGTTGAAGAAGTCGACCTGGAGGCCGGCGGGCGGATTGAAGTTGTCGGACTCGTTGTAGTGGAGGCCGAGGTTGCGCACGAAGTCGGCGATGATGCTGCCCTCGTCGGCGCGGCGCTCGATGCCGGCCCAGCCCTTGAAGAGGCGGGCGACGACGCCGCGGGTCTTGGTGGTGCCGGAGAACTCGCGGGGGGTGCTCAGGTGGTTCTCGAGGCCGGGGATGCCGCGGCCGGCGATGTAGGTCGTCGGGGTGGTGAGGACGTTGTTGTTGGCGTCGCGGCCGTCATAGGCGGCGAGCTCGAGGTCATCCGTGCGCCAGCCCATGGTCGGGATGATGCGCTCGTCCCAGAGGTAACCCTGCCAGGCGAAGCTCTTGCTCTTCGTGTTGCGCGTGGCGATGCCGTAGTTGCCGCCGGCGTAGAACAGGTTCATGTCGTAGGTCATGTCCGTGTTCTCCCAGCCGCCGGTGTTCCAGTTGTAGAACCGGAGCGCGGAGTGCGACGGGCCGCCGTAGCCGGGCTCGCCGATGACGGAGAGGCCGCGGTCCACCGTGCCGGTCTGGTTCTGGCCGACGTAGAAGACGCGCTGGATGTTGGCCGCGTTGCCCGCGAAGCTGTAGTTGTTCGCCGGGGTGGTGGTCAGGTTGGGCAGGAAGCGGCCGTTGCCGCCGGTGTAGGAGAGGCGGTAGCGCAGGTTGTTCTTCCACTGCTTCTGCTGGGAGACGAGGCCGAGGAAGCGGTGGCGGCCGAGCCAGCGGGTCCAGCCGTTGCGGTTGGTGAGGTCCAGCTCGTAGGAGAGCATGGCGCGCATGTTGTCGTTGCTCTCAGGCAGGTAGAACGTGTCGGCCTGGGAATCGAACACGAAGGGCGAGCCGTAATACGGGTTGACCGTGCCGTCGAGGTTGTGGGTGTTGACGTCCACGTAGAGACGGGGGGCCTGGTTGGCCTGGCCGAGGCCGTAGTGGGTCCACTCCTCGAATTCCTGGCGGAACCAGCCGGCGCTGAAGTTCAGGGTCGGCAGGATCTGCTGCTGGAACTCGAAGCTGGCCGTGGTGGCGCTCTGGTTGCCGTAGTTGTTGCCGGAGATGTTGTAGGACTCCCAGTCGTAGATCGACTTGTCGGTGATGTGCGGGAGGATCCAGGTGCCGTAGCCGGTCGCGCCGGTGCTGGCGGCGGGCACCGGGGTGGGATCGGCGGCGGTCAGCACCAGGCGGGTCGCGACGAGGACGCGCTGGGCCTGGGTCTGGTTGGCGGCCGCGGGGAGCGCGCCCGTGACACCGTTGACGGTGGTGCCGAAGGTGCCGCCGCCGGTGCTGGCGTTGGGCACCCAGAAGGCGACTTCCTTGCCGTCGGCGTAGTAGAGGGTCTGGCGGCCGGCGAGGAACGCGAGGCCGGGGATGTAGAACGGATTGACCGTGGTGACCGTCGGCACCGTTGTGAGCGCGGCGTCGCCGACCGGCGTGACGCCGTTGACGAAGCGCGTGTCAAGCGAGGTGGTGAGGTAGGGGGCCGTGACGCGGCCGGTGTCCTGGAAGGTGAAGACCTGGGTCGCGGGGTTGAAGCCCGGGCGGCCGGCCTTGCGCCAGGGGGTGACGCGGTCCTGCGGGGGCAGGAAGTTCGGGCGGTTGTTGTAGTTGTCGTAGTGCTCGAAGCTCGCCGTGAGGAGCGTCTTGCGGAAGGGCTGGTAGGTGATCGCGCCGTATTGGCGGCGGTAGATGTCGGACGAGGGCTTGCGCTGGAAGCCGCGCGAATCGTAGAGGCCGGCCACGAAGATGGCGAGTTTGTCGCCGATCGGGATGTTCGTGTTCATGCTGACGCGCCAGGCGTCGAAGCTGCCGCCGCGGAGCTGGACCTGCGTCTTCTGCTGGCCGAGGACGGCCGAGGCGGACGACTGGTTGATGATGCCGGCGGGCGCGCCCGTGCCGAAGAGCATCGAGTTCGGGCCGCGGCTGATCTCGACCGAGTTCGTGTTGTAGGAGTCGAAGGCCAGGCGGGCGATCGTCGGGTAGTTGTTCTGTGCCGTGTCGACGCGGCCGAGGCCGCGGACGCGGTTGGCGGTCGCGATGCCGAAGGAGGAGCCGTCGTCACCGGAGTAGCCGCCGATGTTGTCGGTGAGGTTGGAGCGGTTGAGCGCGACCGGGGTGTAGGTGGAGGCACCCTCGGTGTTGGACTCGTAGCGGAACACGTCGTTGATATCGAGCGCGCCGGTGTCCTCGAGCTGCTGCTTCGTCACGACGGTGATCGAGGCGGCGAGGTCGGAGATCTTGGAATTCAGGCGGCTGCCCATAAGGGTGTTCTCGGCGTAGTAGCCGGAGTCCTTCTCCGTCGTGACGACGAAGGGCGACAACACCAGTTTGTCGTCCGCCTTGGCCGGGGCGTTCGTGACCGGAACATTGGCGGCCTTGGCGTCGGCCTCGGTCTTCGCGGCATCAGCCTCGGCGGTGGTTTGGGACCAGGCGGACGGCGCCATCGCCATCGTGCAGGTCAGCGCCAGCAGGAGCCGGCGCGTCAGGGTAGCTTGGGGTGTTGGGTTCATGAGCATTCGGATCTGGGTTTTAGTTCAGACGAAATTGAGCGCGGCAAAACACGGGATGCAGCGGCAGCTAAGGGGTGACGGTGGGGTGGGGGTGAGGCGTGGGGAGAGGGGGCTCCACGCCGCGGGGATGGGCTAATTTGTGATATTAGTTTGAACGACTTCAACGGGAGTCTGTTCTTACAGTAAGAAGAAATTGTGGGGAACACGCGGCGGGTGTGCTTTTGGGGTCGTCCGGCGCTCCTCCTTTGCCCAATCTGGCCGGCGGCGTGGCGGTTTTTTGGCGTCACTTCCGGTGTGCTCGCGCGCATCGCCGCCACTCGGGGAAATGCACCGCGGGCTTATGACAGGCTTCGCCCGCCGCGCGCCGGATGCACAGTTCCGCTCGCAGCGCGCGGATGCACCGCGTCACTGTGCCGGTTCAGTCAAAAAACATGATTGCAAGGACCGACCGCAAGGCACGTTGATTGTGCTTCCATGCACGGGCGTTTCCCACCGGCTTCGCCCCTCGCGTGGCACAGTTGTAGCTCCACCCTTTTCCCACCCGCCCGCCACCTGTAAAATCCCGACCTCCCCGCCCTGGTTCCGCCCGCTTCCGCCTCCCTTTCCATGTCCCAATCCAACGACTCCGCTCCCGCCGGCCGCCCCGGCAAGCAAGGCCTCTACGATCCCTGGTTTGAGCACGACGCCTGCGGCGTCGGCTTCATCGTGGATATGAAAGGCCGGAAGTCGCACAAGATGGTCGCGGACGGCCTCCAGATCCTCCGCAACCTCGACCACCGCGGCGCGAGCGGCGCCGAGATCAACACCGGCGACGGCGCCGGCATCCTGATCCAGATCCCGCACAAGTTTTTCGCCGAGGGCTGCAAGGCCACGCTGCGCTTCAACCTTCCCGAGGCCGGCCAGTATGGCGTCGGCCTGATCTTCCTCCCGCGTAACCCCACCGTCCGCCGCAAGGTCGAGGAGAAGTTCGAGCAGGTCGTCCAGGCCGAGGGCTGCACCTTCCTCGGCTGGCGCACCGTGCCGGTAAAGAACGCCTCGCTGGGCGACACCGCGAAGTCCGCCGAGCCGTTCATGCGCCAGGCCTTCGTCGCGCGGCCCGAGGGCCTCGACGAGCTGGGCTTCGAGCGGAAGCTCTACGTCATCCGCAAGCGCGCCTACACCGTCATCCGCACTTCGACCATCGCCGGCGCCGAGGCGTGGTATGTCGCCAGCCTCTCGGCCCGCACGCTCGTCTACAAGGGCATGCTCACGACCGACCAGGTCGACAACTACTTCCCCGACCTGAAGCACCCCGCGATGGAGTCGGCCCTCGCGCTGGTCCACTCGCGCTTCTCGACGAACACCTTCCCGAGCTGGGAGCGCGCGCATCCCTACCGCTACCTCGCGCACAACGGCGAGATCAACACCCTCCGCGGCAACATCAACTGGATGCACGCCCGCCAGGCGCTCTTCGAGAGCCCGGTCTTCGGCGACGACATCAGGAAGATCCTCCCGATCGTGAACCCCAACGGTTCCGACTCGTCGATGTTCGACAACACCCTCGAGCTCCTCGTCCTCGCCGGCCGCCCGCTGTCGCATGCGATGATGATGCTCATTCCCGAGCCGTGGTCCAACCACGAGTCGATGGATCCGCAGCGCCGCGCGTTCTACCAATACCACTCCTGTCTGATGGAGCCGTGGGACGGCCCGGCCGCCATGGGCTTCACCGATGGCACGCAGATCGGCGCCATCCTCGACCGCAACGGCCTGCGTCCGTCGCGCTACTACGTCACGAAGGACGGCATCGTCGTCATGGCCTCCGAGGCCGGCGTGCTTGAGTTCCCGCCCGAGGACATCGTCCAGAAGGGCCGCCTGCAGCCGGGCCGCATGTTCCTCGTGGACACCGTCCAGGGCCGCATCATCGAGGACGAGGAGATCAAGCGCACCATCGCGGGCGCGCAGCCCTACCAGGAGTGGATCAAGCAGCACCTTGTCCACCTCAGCGACCTCCCCGAAGCGCCGCCGGTCGAGCCGCCCGACCACGCCACGCTCCTCCAGCGCCAGATCGCGTTCGGCTACACCTTTGAGGACGAGCGCGTCATCATCGCTCCGATGGCCAAGGACGGCGTCGAGGCCATCGGCTCCATGGGCAACGACGCCGCGCTTGCGGTGCTCTCCAACAAGCCGCGCCTGCTCTACGATTATTTCAAGCAGCTCTTCGCCCAGGTGACCAACCCGCCGATCGACTCGATCCGCGAGGAGATCGTCATCTCGCACGAGACGCGCCTCGGCTCCGAGGGCAACCTGCTCAACCCGCAGCCCACGGCCTGCCGCCGCGTCGAGCTGAAGTGGCCCGTCCTGACGAACGAGGAGTTCGCCAAGATCCGCCGCACCAACCTCCCCGGCCTCAAGATGGGCGTGCTGCCCATCCTCTTCCGCGTCGCCCGCGGCGAGAAGGGCCTGGCCAAGTCCATGGAGGAGCTCTCCATGATGGCCCGCCGCATGATCGAGGAGGAGGAGGTCAACGTCATCATCCTCTCCGACCGCGGCGTCACCAAGGAATACGCCCCGATCCCGTCGCTGCTCGCGATCGCCGGCCTGCACCACTACCTGATCCGCGAGGGCCTGCGCACGCGCGTGTCGCTCGTCATCGAGACCGGTGACGCCCGCGAGGTGCACCACATGGCGCTGCTCATCGGCTACGGCGCCTCGGCCATCAACCCCTACGTCGCGTTCGAGACGATCGACGACATGATCCGCGAGGGCATGCTCTCCGGCATCGACCACAAGAAGGCCTGCGCCAACTTTGTGAAGGCCGCCTCCAAGGGCGTCGTCAAGGTCATGTCGAAGATGGGCATCTCCGCCATCCAGTCCTACCGCGGCGCCCAGGTGTTCGAGGCGCTCGGCCTCCGCCAGGACGTCGTCGACCACTACTTCACCTGGACCCCGACCCGCGTCGGCGGCATCGGCCTCGATGTCATCGCGCAGGAGGTCCTCCTCCGCCACAAGGCGGCCTACCCGGACCGCCAGGTCAACGGCCACGTGCTGCCCGTCGGCGGCCTTTACCAGTGGCGCTCCAGCGGCGAGGCCCACCTCTTCACGCCGGAGTCGGTGCACGCCCTGCAGAAGGCCGTCCGCCAGAACTCAAAGCCCGCCTACCAGGCCTACGCGAAGCTCGTCAACGAGCAGAGCGGCCGCCTCTGCACGCTGCGCTCGCTCCTCGATTTCAAGGCCGGCCCCGCGATCCCCCTCGAGGAGGTCGAGCCGATCGAGAAGATCATGAAGCGCTTCAAGACCGGCGCCATGTCCTACGGCTCCATCTCGAAGGAGGCACACGAGACCCTCGCCATCGCCATGAACCGCATCGGCGGCAAGTCCAACACGGGCGAGGGCGGCGAGGACGCCGAGCGCTTCACCTGGACCAACGAGCAGGGCGACTCCAAGAACTCCGCCATCAAGCAGGTCGCCTCCGGCCGCTTCGGCGTCACGAGCGAATACCTCGTCAACGCCCGCGAGCTCCAGATCAAGATGGCCCAGGGCGCCAAGCCCGGCGAGGGCGGCCAGCTGCCCGGCACCAAGGTCTATCCCTGGGTCGCCAAGACCCGCGGCACCACCGCCGGCGTCGGCCTCATCTCGCCCCCGCCGCACCACGACATCTATTCCATCGAGGACCTCGCGGAGCTCATCCACGACCTCAAGAACGGCAACAAGGACGCGCGCATCTCCGTGAAGCTCGTCTCCGAGGTCGGCGTCGGCACCATCGCCGCCGGCGTCGCCAAGGCCCACGCGGACGTCGTCCTCATTTCCGGTTATGACGGCGGCACCGGCGCCTCGCCGCAGACCTCCCTCCAGCACGCGGGCCTCCCGTGGGAGCTCGGCCTCGCCGAGACCCACCAGACCCTCGTCCTCAACAACCTCCGCTCGCGCATAGCCGTCGAGACCGACGGCCAGCTCAAGACCGGCCGCGACGTCCTGATCGCCGCGCTGCTCGGCGCCGAGGAGTTCGGCTTCGCCACCGCGCCGCTCGTCGCCACGGGCTGCATCATGATGCGCGTGTGCCATCTCAACACGTGCCCCGCCGGCGTCGCCACGCAGGACCCGCAGCTCCGCGCGAAGTTCGCCGGCAAGCCCGAGCACGTCGTGAACTTCATGAAGTTCATCGCCGAGGACATGCGCGAGACCATGGCCGCGCTGGGCTTCCGCACCATCGAGGAGATGATCGGCCGCACCGACCGCCTCGAGGCAAAGAAGGCCGTCGACCATTGGAAGGCCAAGGGGCTCGACTTCTCCAACATCCTCTACTCGCCGGACGTCGGCCCGGAGGTCGGCCGCTTCTGTTCCCAGAAGCAGGACCATGGCATCGACCGCTCCTACGACATGACCACGCTCCTCGCGCTCGCGCAGCCCGCGATCCTGAAGGGCGAGAAGGTCGTCGCCGAGCTCCCGATCCGCAACGTCAACCGCGTCACCGGCACCATTACCTCCGGCGAGATCACCAAGAAGCACGGCGCCAAGGGCCTCCCCGAGGACTCGATCAAGTTCAAGTTCAAGGGCTCCGCCGGCCAGAGCTTCGGCGCCTTCGTCACGCGCGGCATGACGCTCTCCATCGAGGGCGACGCCAACGACTACTTCGGCAAGGGCCTGTCGGGCGGCAAGCTCATCATCTTCCCGGACGCGAAGGCGACCTTCAAGGCCGAGGAGAACATGATCATCGGCAACGTGGCCTTCTACGGCGCCAGCGCCGGCGAGGCCTACATCCGCGGCATGGCCGGCGAGCGCTTCGGCGTCCGCAACTCCGGCGTCTCCGTGGTCGTCGAGGGCATCGGTGACAACGGCTGCGAATACATGACCGGCGGCCACGTCGTCGTCCTCGGCCGCGCCGGCCGCAACTTCGGCGCCGGCATGTCCGGCGGCACCGGCTACGTCCTCGACGAGGCCGGCGACTTCACCGGCCGCGTCAACACGCAGATGGTCGGCATCGAGAAGCTCACCGACGCCAAGGAGATCGCGCTCGTGAAGGCGATGATCCAGAAACACCTCGACTACACCAAGAGCGAGAAGGCCAAGGCCGTCCTCGCGAACTGGGAGGCCTTCGTCCCGAAGTTCGTCAAGGTGATGCCGAAGGACTACAAGCGCATGCTCGCCTGCATCGAGCGGGCCCAGGCGTCCGGCCTCACCGGCGACGAGGCGGTGCTCGCCGCCTTCGAAGAAAACGCCCGCGACCTCAGCCGCGTCGGCGGCAACTGATGATGTTTCACGCAGAGACGCAAAGACGCAGAGCCCAAACCCTCGAGCCTTTGCTTCCTTCTTAAAAACCAAACTCCTTCACCCACTTCTCTTCTCTGCGTCTCCGCGTCTCTGCGTGAGATAAAAAAGCCCCTCCTTCTTCACCACATGGGAAAGCCAACTGGATTTATCGAATACCTGCGTGAGTTGCCCGTCGATCGCGCTCCGGCGGAGCGCGTCAACGACTGGAAGGAGTTCCATCACCACATGGACGAGAAGAAGCTGCGCACGCAGGGCGCGCGCTGCATGGATTGCGGCATTCCCTTCTGCCATACCGGCAAGCTCATCAGCGGCATGGCGTCCGGCTGCCCCGTCAACAACCTGATCCCGGAGTGGAACGACCTGGTCTACCGCGGCCTGTGGCAGGAGGCGCTCGAGCGCCTGCACAAGACGAACAATTTCCCCGAGTTCACCGGCCGCGTCTGCCCGGCGCCGTGCGAGGGCTCGTGCGTGCTCGGCATCAACAACCCGCCCGTCACGATCAAGAACATCGAGGCCTCGATCATCGACCGCGGCTGGGACGAGGGCTGGGTCGTGCCCGAGGCGCCCAAGGTCCGCACCGGCAAGAAGGTCGCCGTCATCGGCTCCGGCCCCGCCGGCCTGTCCGCGGCCGCGCAGCTCAACCGCGCCGGCCACACCGTCACCGTCTTCGAGCGCGCCGACCGTCCGGGCGGCCTGCTCATGTATGGCATCCCGAACATGAAGCTCGACAAGCAGGAGGTCGTCCTGCGCCGCATCAAGCTCATGGAGCAGGAGGGCATCAAGTTCATCTGCAACGCCAACGTCGGCGACAACGTCGAGCCCCAGATCTTCCTGAAGGAATACGACGCCACCGTCATCTGCACCGGCGCCACGCAACCCCGCGACCTGCCCATCGAGGGCCGGTCGCTGAAGGGCGTGCACTTCGCCATGGAGTTCCTCACGGCCAACACGAAGGCCGTGCTCAACGCCGACGCCAGCAAGACCCCGATCCACGCCGGCGGGAAGGACGTGGTCGTCATCGGCGGCGGTGACACCGGCACCGACTGCGTCGGCACGTCGATGCGCCACGGCTGCAAGAGCCTGCTGCAGATCGAGATTCTCCCCAAGCCCGCCATGGAGCGCGCGGCCGACAATCCCTGGCCCGAGTGGCCCAAGGTCTACAAGATGGACTACGGCCAGGAGGAGGCCGCCGCGAAGTTCGGCGACGACCCCCGCATCTACGTCACGACGGTCAAGAAGTTCATCGGCGACGCCGAGGGCCGCGTGAAGGAGCTGGTCACGGTCGAGATCAAGTGGGGCAAGAACGACAAGGGCCAGTTCGTGCCGCAGGAGGTTCCCGGCACGGAGAAGACCCGCCCCGCGC
>Ga0066412_1000500_pt1 | contig 13495 bp, 12 predicted proteins | sample LakWasMet16_LOW5_2_FD_59499 | JGI IMG/M metagenome (GOLD analysis project Ga0066412, IMG submission 59499) | Freshwater sediment methanotrophic microbial communities from Lake Washington under simulated oxygen tension - Sediment Metagenome 16_LOW5 | ecosystem: Environmental > Aquatic >... | reverse complement strand
AATAAACATTTGCTTAATGCTTTTTTTTCAATAATTTTAGTAAGCATTTTTGCTAGATTTGGATTTAGCATATCTAATAAAGGGTATTATTATCAATTTTTTCATACTCTTTCCAGAATGGACGTGCTTGCAATTGGTGCAATAGGAGCTTATTTGCATTTTACAAATACATTAAGGTTTTTTATACCTAAATATTCTAGAGTTTTACTGTATGTTTTATTTTTTGTAATATTTTTATATGAGCCTTACAATGCTTACGACAGTAGTTTTTTAGCATGTTTTAGAAAATATTTTTATGTTGGTGTAGTAGCTATAGGAATGTTGAATTTTGTGTTTAATCCTGATTCTTTGATTAAAATTAGAAAGAAAACAATATTTCACTATTTTGGAAAAATTTCTTTTGGAATTTATTTGTACAGTAATTTTTTTGTTGTTATTATTATTGAAAAAATCACAGATCAGTTTAATATAATTAACTTAAGCTTTTATTTTTTTATAAATATCGCACTTAGTATAATTATACCAATAATGAGCTATGAATTATTTGAACGACAATTTTTAAAATTAAAGACTAAATTTGAAATTGTAAAAACACAAAGATAAAAGATGATAAACAGAGTAGTAAAAAATGCAGAAGAAGCTGTAAAAGACATTACAGATAATATGACTTTATTGGTTGGAGGATTTGGATTATGTGGAATCCCTGAAAATTGCATATCTGCTTTAGTGAAAAAAAATGTGAAAGGCTTAACATGCATTAGTAATAATGCAGGTGTTGATGATTTTGGTTTAGGTTTGTTGTTACAAACAAAGCAAATAAAAAAAATGATTTCTTCTTATGTTGGAGAAAATGCTGAGTTTGAAAGACAAATGTTGAGTGGAGAATTAGAAGTAGAATTAATTCCTCAAGGAACCTTGGCTACTCGTTGTTTAGCCGCTGGTTATGGAATGCCAGTTATTTATACGCCTGCAGGTGTTGGAACCGAGGTAGCTATTGGCAAGGATGTTAGAACATTTACTTATAATGGTGAAACAAAAGAATATTTAGAAGAGAAAGCATTTGAAGCAGACTTTGCAATTGTAAAAGCTTGGAAAGGAGATACTGCAGGTAATTTAATTTTCCGTTCTACAGCTCGTAACTTTAATCCTATGATGGCCATGGCAGGTAAAATTACCATTGCTGAGGTAGAAGAGTTAGTTGAGGTTGGACAATTAGATCCAGATCAAATTCATACACCAGGAATTTATGTTCATCGTGTTTTTCAAGGAGATAGCTACGAGAAAAGAATTGAGCAAGTTACAGTTAGAAAAAGAGGCTAATAAATTATAGTTGTTAGGATTAATAACATTAATCTTACACTGTATTTTTACTAATAACTTGACCATCTTTTTTTAGAAATTTATTTTTCACGAAGATAAAGTCTTCTTTAAAGATATAATTTCTATAGATATTTATTATTCCAATTATTAAAATAATTAGAAATAAATATGCTATAGTTCTATTTTCAAAAATAAAAGTGTGATATGACCAATTAAAATGCCTTAAAACCTTTTCCATATTTAAAAAATAGGCTATCGAAGTGAGCATATATAAAATAAAATTTCCCTTATATAAGCCATAAAAAAACAAGAAAATTAATGCTGGATGAGAATATCTTTCGTGCATTTGTGTATTAAAAAAGAAAAAGACTAAAGCAATTAGTCCTGAAGTTAAAAATAGTAATTCTTGATAATTTTTTGGTGTTTTTTTTGAAATAGAAATACGAATTGTTTTGATAATTAGTGGAAATAACGTAATAGCACTTATTGTGAAAAACAAAAAGAGGCCTATTTGTTTATAGCTTAAACCAATAATAGAAGCTGTAGAGTCTAATACATCCATAGGGTTCTCGTTAAGAACTATGTGCCAGATATTAAAAGCATTCATTGAGGCAAAAGGAAATATAGTTGTAGCGCTTGTTATAATTACAGAAAGTTGATTAAATGTTCCAGCTATAATAAATGGGATAACTATTATAATTTGTAATACACTCCCTGCCAAAATACTTTTTAAAAATTCTTTAGTTGATACTGTTTTAGTAATAAAAGACATTAAAAATATTGGAAGAAAAATAATTGTTTGAATTTTCATATTTAGAGCCAATACAAAAATCATCATAGCAATTGCTGGATATCTTAATGATAAGAAAATTGCAGTTAATATTAAATTGGAATGAATACTGTCTAGTTGTCCCCAGATTACACTATTATATAGATATGCTATATTAAAAAGTAAAAAATAGTAGTACCCTTTTTTAAGTTCATATGTTTTTTTGAAAATGACTAAAAGAATAATTGGCAATAAATCAAAAATAATAGGTATTATTTTAAAATAATAGATATTATCTGCAATTTTTTGAGCACTGCCCTGTATTAAATTATATATATAGAGAAAGTACATAATAACAGGAGGATAGTTGGCATTACTTTCGTAAATATGAGTAATTCCATGTTCGTGAATGTGTAATGCCCAAGATCTCCATTCGCCAATATCAAATACAAATCCACCACTAAGTGGCATTAAAAGACACAAAAACGCAAAAAACAAGAATAATTCTATTATGACTTTTTTAGACATTAAAAGGGCAGTATTTTTTTATTAAAACTTTTCTAGATGGTTAAATATAAGAGTTATTTTAAATATCTATCATTAATCTAAAAAGTCATATTATTAAATTTATTTTTTTAATAAATATACCTTCTAAAAGTTAATAATATTTGAATTATAAGATAAAAATTGGTTTCTTTATGACTTAGTTTTATTTAAATAACATATTTAAGATGCTAGACAAAAACGGAATCGCAAAAAGAATTGCAAAAGAAGTAAAAGATGGTATGTATGTGAACTTAGGAATAGGTATTCCTACTTTAGTAGCAAACTATATTCCTGATGGTGTAAATGTTGTTTTGCAATCAGAAAATGGAATTTTAGGTATGGGACCATTTCCATTTGAAGGAGAAGAAGATGCGGATTTGATTAATGCTGGCAAACAAACTGTTACGCTACTTAATGGAGCATCTATTTTTGATAGCGCGATGAGTTTTGGAATGATTAGAGCTCAAAAAGTAAATTTAACTATTTTAGGAGCCATGGAAGTTAGCGAAAATGGAGACATTGCTAACTGGAAAATACCAGGTAAAATGGTAAAAGGCATGGGTGGAGCAATGGATTTAGTAGCTAGTGCTAAAAATATTATTGTAGCGATGCAACACGTTAATAAGGCAGGAGAATCAAAACTTCTACCAAAATGTGAATTACCATTAACTGGAATTAAATGCGTAAAAAAAATAGTTACAGAGTTAGCTGTTTTAGATGTATTGCCAACTGGAGGTTTCAAATTGGTAGAAAGAGCACCTGGAGTGTCCGTTGAACAAATAAAAAACGCTACTATGGGAAAATTAATTATTGAGGGCGAAATACCTGAAATGGTTATTTAACCTAATTGTACAGTTGTCATTTTACTTTTAATAAAATACTTATGAAAAAATATATAAATTATATTTTACCTATTCTGATTATCTCTGTAGGATTACAAATTGTCTCGTCTTGTTCGCCGCCTAAAACTATTGAAAAGAAAACGCTTCTGCACAAAGTAGTGTTAGATAATGAAGATACTATTACTGGCGCCCCTAAGTACACTGATAATGCCCATGGAGGCAAATACTATTCTCATACTGACAGTTTAAATGCGTTCGGAGCTGGAAATTTATATAGCATTCCAGATAGTCTTTTAAATAAGGATATTAGAGTTAATATTAATATATGGGTAAGACAAGGAGATTTCAATGATGAAAACCAAATGGCAATTTCTTTAGAAGAAGGCTCTAATATAATTCAGTGGGGTGGTATCTCATTTGTAAAACATATTAGTGAAACTAAAAAGTGGGTAAACGTAATAGATAGTTTCACTTTCCCTGCTTCCTTGATTAACAAAAAAGGTTTAGTAATTAAAGTATTTCCTTATAACCCCAGCGGTACTTCATATATGGATGTAGATGATGCTGAATTATTAATTTACAAAGTGGATAAAATTCCATTACAATAATCTATTAATTAACTGGTTTGAAACATTTGCATTTTAACTTTTATAAATGATAAAGCTTTCTGTTGTAATTCCCATATATAACGAATCAAAGATCATATCTGAGCTTCATCAACGATTAATAAAAACAATTGATTTATTTCATCATGAGTTAAATGTTTTAATAGAGGAGATAGAAATCATTTTTGTAAATGATGGCTCTAAAGACGATTCATTGAGTCAATTAATTGCATTGACAAAAACCAATAATCATTATAGAGTTGTCAATTTTTCTAGAAATTTTGGGCATCAAAAAGCAGTTACTGCTGGTATAAATATTTCTAAAGGAGAACGTGTTGTTTTAATAGATGCAGATTTACAAGATCCCCCTGAATTTATAATCGATTTATATAAAAAGCAGCTTGATGGGTTTGACGTAGTTTATGCAGTTAGAAGTAAAAGAAAAGGGGAAAGTTACTTTAAAATGACTACAGCAAAATTATTTTATAGATTATTATTTAAAATGACCGATATAGATATCCCTTTGGATGCCGGAGATTTTAGAATAATGAATCGAAATGTAGTTAATGTTTTAAAAGAAATGCCAGAAACTCATCGATTTCTTAGAGGAATGGTATCTTGGGTAGGATTTAAACAAGCCGGCTTGGAGTATGAAAGACAAGAAAGGTTTGCTGGCGAAACAAAATACCCATTAAAAAAAATGATTGTATTTGCTATCGATGCTTTAACTTCGTTTTCTTCAGCGCCCTTAAAAGTGGCTACTTATTTTGGTTTCTTTGTTTCATTAATAGGGTTGTTAGGTATAGTATGGGTAGTTTACACAAAATACTTTACTACTAATAATATTAGCGGTTGGAGCAGCTTAATGGTAACGGTTTTATTTATGGGAGGCGTACAATTATTGACCTTAGGTATTATAGGACAATATATTGGCAGAATAAGCGAAGAAAGTAAAAAGAGGCCGTTATATATTATCGAAAATATCTATAGTAATAATGAAATATAATTTATTACAAAATAGCGCCAGCTCTGTAGAAAATTATATTTTAAAAAATAAATTTTTACTGTTTTTATTAATTTTTGGATTGCAACTCATTCTAAATACCTATAAATTAGGAAATAATAGTTTATGGTTTGATGAATCTTTTAGTGTTAACTCAGCTAATAGACCTATCTCAGATATAATAGGCATCTCAAAATCAGATCCCAATCCGCCTTTGTATCCAATCTTTCTTCATTTTTGGATTAAAATATTTGGCATATCTGAATTTGCCGTTCGATTATTGTCAGCATTAGCTGGGTCTTTAGCCTGTTCCTTTTTATTTTTATTAGCGTTGCGTTTTTTTAATTGGCAAACAGCTGTATTTTCAATTTTAATGTATTTTTCTTCAAACGTTATTTTTTATTATGCACAAGAAGCAAGAACTTATTCTTTTGTATTGTTGTTTGTGATCCTTTCTAATTATTGCTATTTAAGGTTAACGCAAGGAATAAATCTTAAAAAGGGGCTAATGTATGGCTTTTTACTAGGCCTATTTAATATCGGTTTGTTTTATTTACACATGTTATCATGTTTTAATATTATTGCTCAAGTTATACTTTTCCCTTTCTTTTTTGTAAAAATTCAAAATGTAGAAGTTGATAAATCTGGAGTAGGTAAGCTTATGTTAAAATTTAATTTTAATTTTTTTAAATATTATTTTTTAGCAGGCATAGTATCTGTTTTATTATTTTTGCCATGGTATAAGCGTTTTTCATATTTAGTAAAAGAAGGAGGTCAAACTTGGTGGTTACAAAAACCTGTTTTTCAGGATTTAAAAAATTGTATTTATGATTTTTTCATCACTCAAGAGTTATATCACATCTATCTCTATTCAATGTTGGGTGTTATGTTATTACTGTTTTTTAAAAAGCTGAGAACTGATGAAATTAAATTTAAAATTGTTTTGTTTGCAATTATTTCTGGTCCAATTGCATTATGTTTAAATTATTATGTAGCGACTTATTCCCCAATTTTTTTAACTCGCTATGTGCTATTTACTGTTTTAGGATTTATATTATTATACACATATATTATATCTCTATTAAATGTAAAATTTGGAATCAAACTTTTGTTTTTAATTGCTATAGCAGGCTATTCTTTTTCAAAAATGGATATTCCAAGAAAAGTTAAACAAGATTATAAAGGAGCAGTTAATTATTTGAAATCAATTAGTGATGAGCACACTTTAATAACAACAGATTTGCCCGATGTTTATGCATACTACTTAGATAAAAATATATTTAACGAAAAGGATGCGGCTAAAAAAAATGAGATGTTATTTAAAAGAGGCGTATTTGCTCAAGTATATGATGTAGATTGGCCAAATAGATTGGACTTCTCTAAAATTAAAGATATTTATTATACCCAAAGTTTTGAGTATTTAAACGACCCTCAAAAAATAGTAATCAGAAGATTAAATAGAAAATTTGATTGTGTTTCAAAAGTTAATAAATATGACGGTGTATTTATTCTTCATTACATAAATCGTGACTATAAATAGAATATAGAAACCATAAAAATATAGTTTAAATACTAATAGTTAAATGAATTTAAATATGTTTAATTTAAAAGGCAATAATAAATATTTATACATTAAGTATTTGTTGTTTTTTGTTATTATTTATTTTCCTGTTTTTTACAATTTAAATAATCTTTATATCATGATTTGGGACGAGGCTCGAGTAGCATGTAGTTCTTATGAGATGTTGAAGAATGGAAACTACTTTGCTGTTACTTATTTTGATAATCTTGACGATTGGAGTACGAAACCGGTTTTGTTAAATTGGATACAAGTCTTATTTATTAAATTGTTTTCATTTTCAGAATTATCAGTTCGCTTGCCTAGTACAATTGCAGGCTTAGTTTCATGCTATTTTTTATTGTTTTTTTTTAAGAAACAATCACATACTTTAAGCTTAGGCTTTATTATTACTTTAGTTCTAATTACATCAACTGGTTATACTTACTTTGATCATTCCGTTAGAACAGCAGATTACGAGAGTGTGTTGAGTATGTTTATGATTATTGGCTGTCTGCAGTTTTATATATACATACATGATAATAAAGATAAGAGCATATTATGGGCTATGTTATTATTTACGGCATCTACATTAATTAAAGGTCCAGCGGGATTGTTTTTTGCCCCAAGCTTACTTGTTTATTTGATTATACAAAAACAATTTATTAGAACTCTTAAAAACAAATATTTTTATTTTGGATTGTTGAGTTTTATTGTTCTTGTGGGTGGAATTTATTTGTTGAGAGAAAGAGCTCATCCTGGCTACCTAAAATTATTTAATGAAATGGAATTTTTAGGTCGCCAAAATAAAGCAATAGAAGGTCATGAAGGAGATTTTTGGTTTTATTTAGCTGCTTTTGTTGATTTAAGATTTAAAACATGGTATTTGTTAGTCCCAGTTGGGCTAATTATAGGCTTATTTTTTGCTAAAGAAAAAGTGATTAGAGATGTTACGCTTTATTTTTTAATTTTATTTATAGGTTTCTTTTTAATAATTTCTACTGCACAAACTAAGTGTAATTGGTATGATTTTTCACTATTCCCTATTATCTCTTATTTTGCTGCTATTCCAATTTGGTTTGTTTATAGATTTATAAGCACTAATACAGTGCTTTTTGATAAATCATTCTACAGTAAGTATTTTGCATATACTTTTTTATTAGTTGTATTCTTTTTGCCATATCTTAAAGCATATAATAACGCAGTAGACCCAGGTTTAGAAGAAGGATTTAAACGCTTTAATTCAGTACAACATTATTTAAAATTAAAACGACCAATTATCGAAAATAGTATTATTGCAATTGAAGGCTATTTTTCACCACAATTATTTTATGTTTATAAGCATAATTCATATCATTTAAAAATCGAAAACTATCAAAGAGTTTATTTGCCAGGAGAAAAAGTAATTGCAGCAGAAAGTAACGCAAATCAGTATATTGAAAATAATTATGAAGTTGAGGTTTTAGACTCCTTCGAGTTTTTAAGAGTTTATAAAATAAAAACAAAAAAATAATATAATCGTATTTATATTTTAATAATTATAGTCAATAAAAGTATAAGTCATATAGATGGATTTGGGTTTAAGAAAAAAAAATAATTCTATATCATTTTTACTAATACTATTTATTGGTCTAATTTCTTTTGTTTTTACATTTCATTTTATTAACTGGCCTAAACATCATCCGTTTACTAACGACATTAATCAATATTATTCGTATTTAAACGCACTGTTTATTGAAAATGATTTGACTTTCAAAACCAATGTAAATGAATATTGGCTGATTGAAACGCCAACCCATCATTTAGTTCCAAAGGTTACCTATGGCATGGCTTTTTTTTATAGCCCTTTTTATCTTTTCGCGAAATTACTTTCAAATTCGAATGCTACAGGATACGAATCTATATTTGCTTGGTTTGTTCATTTTGGATGCATTATATATATATTGATAGGATTATGGTTTACCAGAAAAACGTTATTGTTTTGGTTTAATGAATTAGTAGCTTCTGTTGTTGTCTTATTGTTGTTTTTTGGCACTAATTTATTTTATTATACGGTTTCAGAAAGTGAATCAGTGCATGGCGTTTTGTTTTTTTTAATAAGTATTTTTTTGCACCATGTTATAAAATGGATGCAATCGAATTCAAAATTAGATTTTTTTGTATTTATACTGTGTGCTGGATTTATTTGTTTAATTCGACCTACAGAGTGTTTAGTACTTCTTTTTCCATTATTAATTGGAGTTAGCGATAAACTGTCAATGGTTGAGAAATTAAAAAGAATTTTTTCCTTAAAATGGTTTTTGATTTTAGGACTCTTAATTTTTATACTCCCCTTAATTCCTCAATTAATATATTGGAAAATACAATCAGGTAGTTATTTGTTTTTTTCTTATGGTAATTCAGAAGGTTTTTTTTGGCACGATCCGCAGATAGCGAATCTATTCTTTAGTTTTAGAAAGGGCTTTTTAGTGTACACTCCAATTATGATTTTTAGTATCATAGGTTTTTATAATATGTACAAAGAAAAAAGCATTTTATTTTACCCTTCGTTATTTTATTTTCTTATAAATGTATATTTAATTTCTTCTTGGTGGGATTGGTCATATGGAGGTTCTTTTGGCATGAGGGCTTTTATTCATTGTTTCGCAATATTAGTAGTGCCTTTTGCGTTTTTTATAGATTGGGCAATTAACTTATATAAAAAATCAACTATTAAGACTATAGCGTTTTTATTTCTTGCTATTCTTAGTGTATTTAGTTGTGGTTTAAATGTATTACAATCTAATTTGTATAAACATCAAATTATACATTTTGATGGGATGAATAAGGAAGCTTATATGTACACTTTTTTCAAAAAAAAATACACTAAAGAAGAACTAAATTATTTAACAACCTTGTTCAAATCACCTGATTATGAAGCCAGAAGAAAAGGAGAGAGAGATGATTAAAAAATTGAAAGTGGCTATTATAATACCTTGTTATAACGAGGCTAATAATATTATGTCTTTATATCAAGAAATCAGAAGTCATAGTTATTCTGATAATTATGAGATACACCCTGTTTTTGTAAATGATTGTTCAACAGATTCATCAAAAGATATATTAAAAAACAATCATATACCCCATTTAAATCTATGCGTTAATCTTGGCATAGGAGGTGCTGTTCAGTCAGGGTTTATGTTTGCTTTACGAAATGATTTTGATGTGGCAGTTCAAATGGACGGAGACGGACAACATCCTCCTTCGGAATTAGAAAAATTATTGAACCCTATATTGCAAGATAGAGCAGATGTTGTTATTGGTTCTAGATATATTACTAATGAAGGATTTCAGTCTTCTTATCTTAGAAGATTTGGTATAAATTATTTTAATTGGTTAAATAAAATACTAGTTGGAGTAACAATTAATGATAGCACATCAGGATACAGAGCTCTTAATCTGAAAACGTTAAAGATAGTTTCTGAATACTATCCAGATGAATATCCTGAACCAGAAACTATAGTTTTATTTGCTATGCATAATTTAAAGATGGTTGAGATTCCTGTTATAATGCGTGACAGACAAAAAGGTAAATCATCTATCCGAAATTATAAAACAATTTACTACATGTTTAAAGTAACATTGGGTGTAATCTTTTTGTATATTCGTTTAAAATTTAATGGAAAACGTCATATCATATAGACTTCAAATTATTGCAATTACTATTGCTTTAATCTTTATGTTTTTTATATTTAGATTAATAGTTAAGGGCAAGCTGCGAGAGGAATATTCATTTATATGGATCGTTTGTACGGCATTACTATTGTTATTTTCTATTTGGAGAGATGGATTAGATATAATAGCAGGTTTATTGGGCATTTATTATGCCCCATCATTAATTTTTTTAGGAGCAATACTAGCAATAGTTATTTTCTTGGTGCATTTATCTGTTGTAAATTCTAAGCAGCATAAACAAATAAAAGATATATCACAAGAATTAGCATTATTAAAAGAAAAACTTGATAAGCTAACTCGTAGCTGATTAATAAGCTAAGTGCTCCAACATTTCTCCACAAATAAATTCTGCTGCTTTACCATCACCATACAATTTAGGGAATTTCATATCTGTTTTTGAAGTAAGTGTTTTATAAGCTTCGATAATTTTGTGCTCATCAGCATCTGTGATGATAGCTGTTCCACACTCCACCAATTCTACCCATTCTGTTTCTGGTCGCAAAATCACACAAGGTTTTTCAAAATAAAACGCTTCTTTTTGTACTCCACCACTATCTGTCATAACAATCCTACAATTTTTTTCTAAAGCAATCATTTCTAAAAAGGAAACTGGAGGAATAATTTTGAAATGCTTACTTGCTTTAATTTTTTGATGTAAATCTTGATCTAGGTTAAATTCCAATAATTTAGCTGTTCTAGGATGTAAAGGAAGCAATACATCTAATTTATTTTGCTCGCTAATTTTATAAAGCGCACTAAATAATGCATTTAATCTAATTGGTTCATCTGTATTATTATTACGATGAATGGTTGCTAAAATAAAATTGTTTTTGTGTAAATTATTTTTTGATATAATTATTGTTTTTTGTTCAGCTACTTCGCTAAAATGCAAACTGTTATCATACATCACATCACCACTATGATAAATTTTTGGATTATTAGCATTGAATGGCATTGTATTATTTGATTTAAATCCTTCGTTTAATAAATTTTTAAATCCTGTTTTGGTTGGCGAAAACAATAGTGTTGAAACGTGATCACACATTATACGATTTACTTCTTCGGGCATTGCTTTGTTAAATGAGCGCAAACCCGCTTCAATATGAACTACAGGTACGTGAATTTTACTTGCAGCAATAGCTCCTGCTAATGTTGAGTTTGTATCACCATATAATACAATGGCATTTGGTTTTTCATTCACTAAAATTTCCTCAATACCTGCAATCATTGTAGCAGTTTGTTTGCCGTGACTACCGCTACCCACATTTAAATTGTAATTTGGCGCTGGTATTCCTAATTCATCAAAAAACACTTGACTCATATTTTCGTCGTAGTGTTGGCCGGTATGAACAATAATTTCTGAAATAGAATTTGAAAATTTATTTTTAATTGCTCTGCTTAAAGCCGCAGCTTTGATAATTTGAGGTCTTGCACCAATTATGGTTACTATTTTAATCATATCGTTATTTATAAAATACCTTCATCAGCAAAACTTAAATATGTTTGATCACCAATAATTAAATGGTCTTGCAAACTAATATCAACAAGCTTAGAGGCCTCTTTTATTTTTTTAGTTAATTGAATGTCTTCTTGACTAGGCTTTAAATGACCAGATGGATGATTGTGAGCTAAGATGATAGAACTAGCCAAGCACTCAATGGCTGGTTTTAATATTAATCGAACATCTACAACTGTGCCACTTACACCACCTTTACTAATGCATTCTGTTTTTATGACACTATTACTTCTGGTCATAAATAATACCCAAAATTCTTCGTGAGGCAAATCGGATAATTTAGATTTTAAAATACTGTAAGCATTTTTAGAAGAAGTGATTTTTGTTTTTTCTTCAATGGTTTCATCCGTTCTCCTTCTTCCAATTTCTAATGCGGCAGCTATAGTTACTGCTTTTGCTTCGCCAACACCTTTAAATTTCTTTAAATCATTTAATTGTAGTTTAGCTAATTCGTTGATTGAATTTTTAGTTTCTTTTAAAATGCGTTGCGCTAATTGAACCGCTGTTTCATTTCTATTACCAGATGCTAATAGTATAGCCAAAAGCTCAGCATCCGAAAGTGATTGTCGCCCTTTATTAACTAATTTTTCTCTTGGACGATCATCTTCGGCCCAAGATTTAATAGTTAAGTGTTTATGTTGCGATTCTTCCAATTTGTCTTAAAATTAATGCTTTTTCATAAAAATTAAAATAATACTTTTGTAAAAGATGTCATTATCAACTTCCCTTCAAATATTAAAACATAAAGAGTTTAGATTATTTGTGTTTGCGCGCTTTTTTTTAACACTTGCTATCCAAATGCAAATGAGTACAATCAATCTTCAGATTTACTATGAGTATTCAAAAGAAGAAATTATATTAGGGATGATTGGATTAACGGAAGCTTTACCATTTATTGCTACATCTTTTTTTTCGGGGCATATTGCGGATATTATTAGTAGAAGAAGAATTTTATTAATTGGTTGTGCTGCCTTATTAATTGGGTCACTATTTTTATTTGGATTTAGTAATTCATTATTCGCTTGGGTTCATAGTTTTGGAATGTATGCTTTATTTGCTGTGGTATTTGTGTTTGGGATTATTCGTTCGTTTTTAGCTGTCAGTACACATCCTTTCATGAGTCAAATTATACCTCGCGAATTATATACTCAATCGGCTACTTGGAATAGCACAGCGTGGCACATTGGCTCTATTTTAGGCCCTGTTGTAGCAGGCGTATTGTATGGATACAATCATTCATTTCACGCCAATTGGTGTTATGGAATTACCTGTGTGTTGTTTATTTGTGCTTTTATTTGTTTTGCCTTCATAAAATCTAAACCTATTCCAACAAAAACGAAAGAAGAAACCTTTATGGAAAGTATGACTGTTGGAGTGAAGTTTGTTTTTAAGAACAAATTAATATTAAGTGCTTTATCATTAGATTTATTTGCTGTGTTGTTTGGTGGCGCTGTAGCATTAGTTCCTGCTTTTACAGATAAAATTTTACACTTAGGTCCAGATGCCTACGGTTTATTGAGAACGGCGCCAGCTGTTGGCGCAGTTTTAATGGCATTTTATATGGCAGTAAAACCACCTGCTAAAAATGCAGGTATTAGTTTGTTATTAGGAGTTGCCGCTTT
>Ga0066412_1000490_pt1 | contig 13690 bp, 13 predicted proteins | sample LakWasMet16_LOW5_2_FD_59499 | JGI IMG/M metagenome (GOLD analysis project Ga0066412, IMG submission 59499) | Freshwater sediment methanotrophic microbial communities from Lake Washington under simulated oxygen tension - Sediment Metagenome 16_LOW5 | ecosystem: Environmental > Aquatic >... | reverse complement strand
GGACTCGCCCGCAAGCGGCCGGCCTTCCTGCAGCGCCGCCTCCAACTGCGCCACTAGCGGGTCGGCGGCGGGCAGCGGCGTGGCATTGGCCTCTACGTTGGCCAGCGCCCAGTCGAGCCCGACCTTCGCGCCGATGGTCAGGTAGGCGCGCTCAAGAAGCGGCTTCACAGCCTTGGGCGTGCCCCAGGCGAAATTCGAGAGGCCCACCGAAAAATGCAGGCCGCGCAGCGCGGGATCAGCCGTGCAGAGACGCATCGTGTCAAGGCCGATGTTGACGAGGCCATAAGTGTCCGCGCCCACGGGCGCCAGGCCGGGGTCCACGATGATGTCATCGGTCGTGCGGCCGGCCTCGGAGACTAGGCGGTCCACGAAGCGCTTGACGGTCTCGTAGCTCATGCGCGCGTCGAGGCTCTGGCCAGTGGAGCCGTCGGGGCGGAAACACTCCGACGCCATGACGATGCAGCGCATGTCGTGCTCGCGGATGAGCGCGATCATCTCGTCGAGGTTCTGACGCGAAGCGGCGAGGGAATTGAACAGGGGCTTGCCGCGGCACTTCGCGCGATCGAAGGCGCGCAGCGCCACGCGGTGGTATTCGATGTTGGGATTGTCGAAACTGAGCGGCACGTCAGTGGCGGCCTGGATGGCGGGGATGACCTTGGGCAGGAACTCGAACATCTCCGCGGGGCGGACGGAGACGCGCTGCGTGCCGTCCACGTTCAGGTTGACGATCTCGGCGCCGGCATCGGATTGGAGCCGGGCGAGGTGCTGGTAGCCCGCCACGTCGCGGGCTTCCCAGGCTTTGCGAGCGCGAGCGTAGGCGTTGTTGATGAGTTCGCCGATGATGCAGATTTTCATGGGGGGCTGGAAGGGACGCCGGCCCGGCCTGTGACGGGGACCGGCGTCTGGGCGGGCGGAATGGCAATGCGACGGGTCAGGTGGTCGCGGCCCTGCCAGGTGTTGGCCCAACTGGACGTGCCGCGCAGATCCTGATCCTGCAGCACGGGCGCATGAGCGAGCAGCGCCTCCGCCCGGCCCTCGGCTTTCAGCCGGTCGTAGGCCCGCGACCAGATGCATTCAAATTCGGCGACCTCGCACTGGCCGTCGCGTGTGCCGCCACAGGGACCATTGCGCTGGTTCTTGGCGCAGGCGGATTCAGGACAGAGGAAAGCAATGTCCGGTAGCGAGCAGTCGCCACAATCCTTGCAGCCGAAGAGGGCGGTCTTGCTGGCATGCTCAGCGAGGCGCAGCCAGGCCGGGCCCTGCCGGGGATCGCGGGCTCCCGCAGTTAGCCGCCGGCCGGTCTCCCAGAGGCGCTTGCCCGGTTCGAACATCAGCCCGTGGGCAAACTTCGAGAACCGGTAGCTGAAATCGCGGCGGCGCGCCGGCACCGGGGCCGAGCGACGGGACGAATCGGCGAGGCCGGTGAAGGCATCCTCGGCGTAGCAGAAGAATTCGCCGGGGCGGGAAAACCGGATCTCGCGCGCAAACTGCCGCCAGTCGTCGGGCGCGAAGCTTTGCCCGAGTGCGACGATCCGCTCGAAGTCGCCAATGGTGTGGATGCCGCCAAGGTAGCCGCCGCGATAGCCCAGGCCGCGGTAGACTGCGAGCTGCTTGGCGGCGAGTTCAAGGAAGAACGCCTTGCCGCGATCCGGAGAGGACTCGTGCCGGGCGCAGATCGCCGCCAGTTCGTCGGAGATCACCACGCCGGGAATGCGCTGTTCGCGGAAGAGGCGGGCCACGCCGGGATTGAGCACATAGACGTTGCCGATAAGCGGCACCCCGCCCCAGCCGCGCGCCCGCAACCAGACGATAAGTTCGTGGATCTTGCGTGAGTCGTAACCGATCTGGTTGATGACCCAGCGCGCGCCGCAGCGGAGCTTGGTCTCCAGTTTCAACAACTGGGGGACGACCTCGCTCTCGTGCAGCTTGAAATTCGTGACCACGCAGCCGGGGTAGAACTCGGTGGCGGCTAGGCGGGCAGACTTCCGGGCGCCGGGACGGGCGACGTCCATCCCCGCGTTCATCTCGGCCAGCAGCGCGAGCAGGCCGACGGAATCGATGTCGAAGACGGGCTTGGCCCCGCCGTGCACGCCGCGGCCCGAGTAGTCGCCGGTGAGCACGAGCAGGTTGTGCAGGCCCTGGCTAGCCAGGTGCCAGGCCTCAGACTCGAGGGCGTTGCGATTGAAATCCTTGCACGAGAGATGCACGACGACCTCCCGGCCTGCGGCCCGGATGAGGCCGCCGAGGGCGGCCGGCGCGAGCTGGGGGTTGCCGCCGGCGTTGTCGGTGATGGAAACCCAATCGACGCGGTCGCACGCAGCGAGTTCATCCGCGAACGCCACGGTTTTCGCGGCGCGGGTCTCGGCCACGGTGCCGCGCGTCGAGACGAGTTCGACGCCGAGAACGAAGTCGCGCGTGCCTTCGAATTTTACGCGCAACGTCATGGCGGGAGTTTTAGGCAGCGGCGCCGACGAAGCGCAGGAACATCTCGACGCTCGACGGCGCATCCGGGCCGTAACCGTCGGCACCAATTTCGTCGGAAAACATCTTGTTCACCGGCGCGCCGCCGACGGCGATTTTCACGTGCGCGAGATCGGGCTGCTGCTGGAAGGCGTCGATCACGATCTTCATGTAGGGCATGGTCGTCGTGAGCAGCGCGGACATGCCGACGATCTGGGCGTGGTGCTCGCGGCAGACTTCGAGGAATTTCTCGACGGGCTGATCCACCCCAATGTCCACGACCTTGAAGCCCGCGCCCTCGGCCATCATGCACACGAGGTTTTTGCCGATGTCGTGGAGATCGCCCTTCACCGTGCCCATGATGACGGTGCCGCGCGGCGGATTGTTGACGGCGTCGGCGACCATGAGCGGCTTGAGGATCGCCATGCCGGCCTTCATCGCACGGGCGGCGACGAGCACCTCGGGGACGTAGAGGATGCTGTATTTGAAGTCCTCGCCAACGACGGACATCCCGGCGATGAGGCCGCAGTTGAGCACTTCGTCCACGGGTCGGCCTTCGGCGAGAGCCTCGCGCACAAGGCGCTCCACTTCCTTGGCGTTACCCTCGTAGAGAAACTGGTTGATTTGGGCGTAGTCGGGCATGGGGGAAAATGCGGCGCGTGGCGGCGGAGAACGCCGCGGCGATTCAGAGTTGCGCGGCGTCGAGACAAGCGCGCTTGATCGCGAGGACGTTGGCGGTCGGCGTGCCGAACGGGATGACGGCCGTGCCCATGATGAAACCGGGCAGATCGCGACCCCGACGGATCTCGCGCGCGGCGACCTCATAGATTTGGTCGGGGGTCGCGGTCTCGATAAGTCGCGGCGAAATATTGCGGCGAAGCGACCGGCCGTGCTCCCGGCAGGTCTCAGCCCACACGTCAAAGTCGGCGGTGAAATCGCAGAGGAGGTTGTTTGCTCCGGTCTGCGCCAGCAGGCCGGCGATAGGTGTCGTGTTACCCCCGATGATGAGCGGCAGATCGCGCACACCCTGAGTCGTCGCCCACTGCACCAGTTCCTGTGTCACCGGCAGCACGAACTCCTCATACATGCCGGGCGACAGCAATTCGGGTGAGGCCTGCGAGTCGAACACGATCAGCTCGGCGCCGGCGTCAATGTAGGCCTTGGAGAATTCCTTGATGATGCGGCCGGAATAATCGAGGCAGCTCCTCACCCATTCGGGATTATCGAGGCACGCGAGAAACAGCGCCTCGGCCCCGACCAGCGAGATGGCCAGCGAGAACGGGCCGGAGATGGCCCCGCGCAGCCAGAAGTCGTCTCCCAGCTCCCGGCGGACGTTGCGCGCGGCGGCGAGGTTCACGGGCATGCGTCCGTCGGTCAGCGGATTGGGCAATCGGGCGGCCGTAAGGTCGTCACCAACGTGGATGATGTGGTTGCCCGGCTTGATGCCGGGGATCGAGGTGTCCGCCCCTTCGTAGAACGACACCGTGCAGCCGACGGCCTCGGCCTCGAGGTTGTAGACGTCCACGCCGATCGCCAGCGCGTCGGGGCCGATGGCCTCGTATTCGGCGACCAGCGCGCGGGTCAACAGATCGGCATCGCGAGAGATCGCCGAGGGCGTGCTGCCGATGAACCACGCCTTATGCTCGTAGATGGCTGGGAGGAAAAGCGGCACGCGGCGCGGGGCGGCGCAACGCAGCACGGCTTCGACTTCGGCGCGCGTGGCGGTCGGATGAGGAGGGCGGCGCATGGGGATTGGGGTATGCCGGAGCCTAGCAGGATCCGCCGCCGCCGTCTTGGCGCTTCAGGCTTGTTCGCTTTGGCGGATCGGGCACATGCTGGCCCATGCGCGTCTCCCGCCCCATCAGCGTCAGCCTGCCGGACTACGGCGTGCTGTTTGCCGAGAGCATGCACGCCGCCAACTTCCGGATGGCGGAAAGGACTGATCCCTTCGGCAAGCTTGTCTATGTGCTTCACGGCCGGGTGGACTACCTGGAAAAGGGCCGGCGGCGACCCGTCGCCGCACCCGCCGGCACGCTCTTGATTGTGCCGCGCGACACCGCGCACCGGCTGGCCGACCACGAACCCTCCACCCTGTTGCTGCTCTGCCTCGACGAGGCGTTTCTGGGCTCCGAGCCGGACCTCGCTGCGCTCTGGGCGCTGCTAATCCGCCTGCCGGCGGGCCGGCTCTCCCTCAGCCGGCCCGACCGGCGGACGCTGGAGGGCCACTGGCAGCGGGCGCTGGTTGAAAGCGCCCGCACCGGGCCGGGCCGCCCGTCCACCGTCCGGGCGCTGGCGGCCCAGACCCTGGTGCTGCTGGCGCGGCTTCCGCCCGAGAGCGACGGGATCACCGCCGGCGAACGCGTCGCCGCTGTCATCCGCGAAATCGAGGCGACTTTCTACGAGCCGTGGAGCGTTGACCGTGCGGCCGGGCGGGCCGGACTGTCCAGGCGACGCTTCACGGACTTGTTCCTCCAGACCACCGGGCTTACCTTCTGGGATTTCCTGAACCGCCAGCGCCTGACACACGCCGCGCGCCTGTTGCGCCAGCGCCGCCATTCGATCACCGGGGTGATGTTCGCGTGCGGCTTCAACGACGTGTCGCATTTTTACCGCCTGTTCTCCCGCCAGCACGGCCACCCGCCCGGGAAATGGCTGGCGACCGCCGCGCCGTAGAAGTCTTTTCGTTCAATCCATGTGGCGACTAAAGCTGTCACAGTGATCGTTAGCTTTCGTGAAGACTATGGCTGACAAGCGGACCGTAGCCAAAGTCGGGTAGATGATTCGGATCAGCTCTGGAGCCGGGCCACTTAGGAAGCGCGGCCCGCGCTAATGCGCGTTTACGCTCCATACTTTAGGGTCACTGCATTCGATCCTCAGACTAAACGCTCGAAATCCGATATGCAGGTAACATGCGACTGATCGCGCTTAAATCCGCAAAAGTGCATTTGTTAAAGGAGGAATCTCCTGCTCGCTTGGAAGTTGTTCAAGAGGAAATCCGGCGCCGCCGAGCCCTTCGCCAAGCCGCTGCAGAAGCCGCCGCTGAAACAGCAGAGCCCGTTAAACCCTAGGATGTTTCGACTTAGAGAACGTGGACCAGAATCAACCAGGTGAAACTTGGGTTTGCTCGATGGACAACCGATCACCAGAGACGACGACTCGACCTCGACCAAGGCCGGTCGCGAACAGATCGCGCCTCACCGCATCTTTCAGCTGACGTTCGACGGTCTTGCGCAACGGGCGGGCTCCGAGCTGCGGATCGAAACCTTCGCGCACCAAAAACTCCAGCGCCTCGCGTGACACCTCGAGGTCGAACCCGAGTTGCTTCAACCGGCCGGCCTCGCGGGCGACTTCTAGAGCACAGATCTGGCGCTGGCCATCAGGGGTTAGTTTGCGGAAAATCAACACCTCGTCCAAGCGGCCGAAAAACTCCGGCCGCAGGCTCTCACGCAGGCGGCGGATGACCGCCTGCTCGACGCGAGTGGCACTGGAATGCTCCATGCGCATCGCCTCGGCTCCGCCGATATTTGTGGCGAGACCCACATAGTAGTTGCCGAAAGTGAACGTCTGGCCGGTCGCCACCGTCACGCGGCCGTCCCAAAGAATCTGAAGGAACACATCCAGGATGGCTGGGTAAGCCTTATCCATTTCGTCGAAGAACAGGGCCCCGGAGGAGCGGGCGAGGAGAGCATGGCCAAGCAGCCCGGGATCATCCCGGCTGGCACCGAGCAGACGGTTCACCGCGGACTTGTCCTGATACTCCGACATGTCGAAGGGAATGATCTGGTCGGGTCCGAGGGAGTATTCGACGGCGCATTTGAACGTTTCCGATTTGCCGGAGCCGGTCGGACCGGCCAGGAGGAGGGAACCTTTCGGTCGCGCCGGATCTGCGATCCCGCACTCGCCGCTGCCGAAGATGGCTGCAACCCGGGGCAGCACGTGCTCCTGGCCTATAATACGCGAACCCAAGTGCGCCTCAAGACCGCGGAGATGGGTAATACGAGCCGCGTCAGCCATGCTGGATCGCCTTCTTGAGCTTAGCGGCAGGCGCACCACGGGGAAGGTTCGGGAACTTTGCGTTGAACTCTCTCATGAAGGCCACCAGTCCGGCCCCGCTGGGCAGCGCCCGAAAGGCCGCACGGAGGACATAAGCCCGAGTCGTGGACACGCCCTTGGCAGCCAGATCCACGAGGACGGTGTCCAGTTTCTCGACCTGAGCTGCAGGTAGTCGAACAACAATGGTGTCGGCGACGTATTCGGATTCTAGAACGCCCCCTCGGGCCTTTTGAGCCTCATGCAGCAGGAGAGCATGGGCGAATAGCTGGGTTGCGGTCGGCAGACAGACCAGAGCGCGAACCACCGTGCCCTGTCGGGCGGGAACGCCGGCCTTTTCCAACACCTGCAGGTGTTGATCCATCGCTTTCAGGTCGGCGGGGTAAAAGGGGAAGCCCACCTTGATTATTTTGCCCTCGGAACTCATGCACCGAATCTAAAAGCCATAATTAATTTGACAAGCGCCGTTTTCTTTATGGCTTTTGGGAAATGATGCTTTTCTCATTATCCGCCCCGGTTCGCGCGCAGCTCGCCTTTCTGACGAAGGGCACGCCTTTCGCTCCCCAGGTCGCCCAACTCCAGCAACTGCGGGAGGGCTTCGGCAGCGCGCTCATTCTGGTCTTCATGGTCGGATTTTTTTGGGGGATCATCAAAATCTGGTCTGGAGCGAATGCCATCAGTAAAGGCGATTCCGAGGGCAAAGGGGGAATTCTGGCGGGCATCATCATCGCCGCCGCTGCGGCGATCATGGGGGCCTTGTTCGCCATCTTTGGGATGCAGGACGCCGTAATCACTCCCCGTTTCTGACCCATGAGCGACCTGCGTTTCACCGATACAAATGCGGCCGACGATTCGGCCGGCCGGGCCTTCGGACTGGCAGGAAACCTTTACCTGCCCTTGGTGATCAGCGTAGTGGCAGCGATTGCCCTCTTTGGGATCCTGAGCTTCGCCGGAGTGCGTCTGCCGATGGCGGGAGCGGTCTCACTGACCCCAATTGGCCTAATTATTATATGGCTGTTAGGGCTACGCCACGATCGGCCAGCGGGCTACGACCGGGACAAAGTCGAGGCCATGCTCGGCCGAGGCTCAGCTTCGCCAGACCATGTGGCTTCGTCCCACGGCAGGACCCATGACCGGGCGCCGGACGGACGGTTTGTCAACGGTTTCGTCCTTTTCGGCTCTCCCGAGCGTGGTGGTGTAGCGGCCAAAGGCTACTTCTTCGAGCCACCCGAACTGCGCGGGGCGAGCATCGACCGGCTCAATGCCTTTCAAGATCAGGTGCGGGCCATGCTTGCCCTCGTCGGACCGGGCCGGCGGGTTCAGTTCCAGTGGTCCTGCGATTCGGACTATCAGACCGAATTGCTCCGCTACCATGAGCATACCCAAGCAGTGGCCGACCCGGAGATCCGGCGGATTCGCAACGAGCGGTTCACCCGTTACTGGCAGCGGATGGCGGCACGGCACTTGCGCCGGGAACGGCTGACCGTATTTCTGTCCATTGAAATCACCGCCTACGCCGGCAACGTGCGGTCGCGCGAAGGGCTCGAAATCCGTTACGAGTCATTGCTGGGTGAACTGGCAGCCCAATTCGAGGATTTTGCGACCACTCTACGTGGCGTGTTCGGGGCGGAGACCGCCATTACTCCACTGGATGAGGCCGGACATGGCACCGTCCTGCGACGCTTTCTCAACCCGAGTCTTGCGATCCGCGGGCAGGAAGCCGCCGGCAACTCCCTCGACCCGGAACTTACCGTGCAGGAAAACTGCTGGCATAGCGAAAGCGTTGGTCAGCCGGACGGCGGATTCTATCTCGACGGACACTATCATGCCGTGCTGGCGCTCTCGCGGTGGCCACAGCGGACCCGGCCGGGGATGGTCACGCATCTCACGGGCCTTCCTTTCCTCGACTATTGCGTGACGGTCAATGTGACACCCGCCGCCGCCCAGGTGGAAATCGGGCACGAGGAACGCGCAGCCGAGCGCCTGCGCGGCGAATACACCGAAAATCCCCGGGCTTCCCTACTCGTTGCTTTGCGGAAGAAAGAGCGCAAAGTCGAACAGCTCTCCGGTGGCTTTGCCCGGCCATTCCATGTCACCTACCTCGTGCGGGTGTGGGCGCCGACGAAGGAAGCCCTGCGCGAGAAGCTCGCAGCCGTGCAGGCGGCGATCCACGCGATGGATGGGGCGCAATATCTGGAGTGTTCTTTGCCGACCACGGCCCAGAAACTGTTCTTCGCATCGTGGCCGGGCTGGACGCATTCGTCGTATCGGCACCGCGAGTTGTATGCCGAGGACACGTTTCTGGCCGACATGCTCCCTTTCTCCGCCACGTTCACCGGCGCTTTGGCCGAGGCCGAGGCGCTTTACGACGGCAGCCACGGCAACCTGATCGGCGTTTCGACGCAAGCGGGAGGGTCGCCGCAACACGCGCTATTGTTCGGCATCACCGGAGCCGGCAAGTCAGCCTATGTCGAGGATCTGCTGTGGCAGACGGCAGGACATTTCGACTACACACTGATCGCGGAAGAAGGCCTTTCCTACAAACGCTTCACGGAAAGCCTGGGGGAAACGCCGATCATCGTTCATCCGGATTCGGCGCTCACGCTCAACTACCTCGACACCCAACGGCTCCCGCTCTCGCAACTGCATCTCGCGACGGCGGTGGCGCTCCTCGCTCGCATGGTGGGTCAACCGGCGACTGCCGAACAGCTGGCGCTCCGCCAGGCCCAGCTCACCCAATACCTGCACCAGCTTTACCGGGACAGCTATGTAGACTGGTCGCGGCGGATGCCCGCCGAGGCCGCACAGGTCAGGCGAATGGCCTGTGCGGTTAACCAATGGCGGACAAGGCTCCAGGCCGGGGCCGCCCCACTCGACATCTACTGCGACCTGCGGGACCGACTCGCCGGCCGGGACGACGAGGCCGCGGCCTTCGTCGCCGGTTTGTCCGATGAGACAATCACACGGTTCGTCCAGTCGCCGGAAACCGAACGACTCGTCGCCCAGACCGCATGCGCCTTCTACGCGCCGCAGGACTACCCGACGCACAGCACTCTCGTGGAGTTGCTCTCCTACGGACGCTTTCCCGAGCACGGCAAAGACGAGATCGACCGGCTGGCGACCCTGCTGCGGGCCTGGAGTGTCGAAGGCCAGTATGGCCGGCTGTTCGACGGGGTGACCAACATCTCACTTAACCGGCGGATCGCCCACTTTGAACTCGGTTCCATCCCCGAGCAGGCGGTGGAACTCAAAGCCGCCGTCGGACTCCTCATCAGCGGGCTGGGTCGGCAGCACATTCTGGCGCTCCCGCGGGCGAAAAGAAAACGCATCCTGTTCGAGGAGCTGTCACGCTTCCTCGACACGCCTGGCGGCGAGCAGATTGTCGCCGAGGGCTACGCACAGTTACGCAAACACAACTGCTGGTGCGCTTCGATCATCCAACAGTATTCGCGGTTTAAAACCTCCCGCATCCGCGCCGCCGTCGTCGGCAACGCCAAGCAGTTTTTCTTCATGCGGCAGGCTGACCGTGCCGACCTCGTTGATCTGGCCACGGACCTGCTACTGCCCGAGACGGCCCTCGATGCCATCCAGCGGTATCCGCTGCCCGAGCAATTGCCGGACCAAGGCCGGTATTCGTCGCTGTGTTATTTCGCCCCTACTGCGCAGCCGCCGCAATGCGGCACCATCCGGCACATTCAGCCGAGGGAGGAGCACCATGCGGCCTAGCCTCCTTCTATGCCTAATCTTGGTGCTGACCGGCTGTGCGTCGAGGCAACGCGAGCCCGATACCGAGGCCTACGAGCGCGGCTACCGGCAGGCCGTGAAAGAGCAGTATTGGATCATCCAGAACCAGCAACGGGCTGACGCGCCCTCTCCCAACCCTACAACTCCATGAAATACCTAGCATTCCTTTTTCTGTGCACAGCTCCGCTATGCGCCCAATGGGTGGTCACTGATCCGGGCAATACCGCAGTAAATGCCGCCGTGCAGGCTGGCCAGGCCGCCAACCACCTCGAAATCCTCCGGCAGTGGTCGGCGCAATTGGAGAACCTCAACCGACAGCTCCGGCAGCTCGAGGAGCAACTCGCCGTCCAGCGCCGTATCCGGGAGGTGATCGGCGACCCGCAATCGGCGGGTGCACAGATCTTGCTACACGACTTGGGGCTAAGCGATCTCGCGCGTTCCTACGGTGAGACGCTCCAAAACGCTCGGCGCCTATCGAGCGCGATCAACTCACTCCGTCGCACGCTGGATGGAATCTACCGGGAGATTGACGACCGCACCGTGCTAGGCCGCGAATTTGTCCGGAACGAACAACTCTACCGGCGCTACGCCGTCGTGGACCGGCAGGCGGACAATCTTGCCGAGGTCTACACGGTGACGGAGACCAAGCGCAGCGCCTTGCAGGCCGACCTCGCCCTGACGCTGGAGCAATTGCGGAACGCCACTACTCAGGCGGAGACCGACAAGCTGAATGTGACCGTCGCCGCGCTCAACGGCCAACTTGCGGGCCTCGATGCCCGTCGGCGGGACGAAGCGGACAAGCTCCTGGCTGCACAGGTGCAGAACGAGAACCAGGCGGCGAAGGAGCGGCAGGATTTTCTGGAAAAACAGCAGGCCGAGGAGCGCGACTCGCTGGCCGTGATGAATGCCTGGCAGCGCAGCCTGACGCTGACGCCGACCGACTATACCCGGCCATGACCCGACCGCGCATGTTCCTGTTTCTCGTCATCGGCGGCGTCTTCGTGTGCGGACTGCTCGTGCTGCGGCACGCCTTGCGGACTGCCGCACCCGAGCCGCCGCCGGGCAACGAAGACCCCACGGTAACCCGCCAGCTGCGGGTAGTGGACGACTGGCAACGGGGCATCCGCCTCGACACGCAAACCGACTATGCTGCCGCCTTGGAGAAACTGCGACAGGAGGAACGGCGGCAGCGCCCGGAGGAGCAGCGCAACTGATGGAAAACTTCGCTCCAGGGCTCCGCGAGGCCGTCCTCGGTCTCACCAACTCGCTCCGCGTGATCGTGTATTTCGTGTGCGTGACCGGGTTGATTTTGCAGGTGCAGCAGGCGCGCAGCGACATCGAAAGCTTTGTTCGTTCGCTGGTTCGTGCCACTGTCGTCGTGGCGCTGGTCGCCACCCTGCCATACTGGTTCGGATTCATCGAGCGGGTATTCCTTTCGGTCGCGGACACGGTGCATGAGGGCTACACGCAGCACCCAATGGAAACCGCGGCGAAACTCCGCGCCACGGTGGCTGATACCGGCACGGAGTTCAGCCTGCATCGCATCGGGGAGTCCGTCTATCAGGCCTTTCTCTACGGCGCGGCCAAGCTCGTCGTCCTGATTGCCAGCCTGCTGCAACTGCCGTTCCTGCTCCTACAGTTTGTGCTCAAAATGCTCTGCTACCTGTTCCTGCCGGTGGCACTTGCGCTCTACATGATCCCGTCGCAAGCGCAGCTCGCCACACGCTACATCCAGCAGACACTCGCTGTGTTCGCCTGGCCGGTGGGCTTCGCGGTCACGGAGCTGGTCGCCTACCACCTCCTCACCGCCTACGGCCAGAACCTCGCCGCGGCCTACGACCTGCAGCCCGGTGAAATCAACGCCGCGTCTTTTGGCAGTTTGATCGGTGGATTGCTCGCGGCTCTTTGGCTCCTCATCGGCACCATCGGAACGCCGTTTTTGATGCAGGGCCTCATCTGCTCCGGTTCGCCGATGTCCGGCGGCGGCCAGTCGGCCATGCAGCAGCTCTACGCAATCCACCAGATCGCCTGGATGCTAAAATCTTTCAAAACGGCCGGAGCCGCCGCTCCGCTCGCCGCAGCTCAGGTAGCCACAAGAACGGGGGGAGGCAACTCGATGCCGCCACCCCCGCCGCCGGCTCCGCCCGCCGCGCCCACGCCACCTGCCGCGCCGTCCGCGTCGGGCATCGACCCCGCCGGAGACCAGGCTGCCGCAGCCGCCATCTCCGCTCTCACCCTGCCTGCGGCCCAAAGGAGCATTTGATTATCCCAGTCATGACGACTCTTCGTGAATCCCCCGTGCCGCATGTGCGGCCAACCCCCGAACAGCGGCCGCACCGGGCCTGGCGCCCGCTTGAACTGTTTGCCGATCATGCAATGGCGGCGCGCCTGTGGTGTATCGTCGCCTTAATCGCAGTGGGGTTCTGCGCGGTGCAGCCCTTCCTCATCATCCGGGCCTACCGGACGAAGGAACGCGTGGTGGTGCTCGACGCGGCCGGCACGTTCTACTCGAGCCCGCTTCTCGGCTTCGAGGAGGCGGCGAAACTACATGAACAGCACGCGCTGCTGGCCTGTCTCGCCTTGTTCCAGCGCAACCCGGCGGGTTTCGACTATCCCGAGTTGCTCGACAAGCTGTTCCTTCCGGAGGCAGCCAAAAAAGCGCGCGCCCGGTCGGCGTTGGAGGCCGAGGAATTCGCGGCCAAATCGCTCCATCAGAAACCCGAGATTCTGAAACTGACCGTCCTCGAAACCCGCGAGCAATCCGTGCTCGTGCAGGCCGAGGGTCAGTTGATCCGCACTGGCATCGTGGGCGCACAAACCTTCACGGAGGCCCCGGCCTTCACCGTGCGACTGACCTTCGCACGCAATCCCAACCTGGCCGGCAACGGCCGCTTCCCCTTGGCCGTATGGACCTACGAATCGTCGCAATGATCATGGTGCAGGCGCTGTTGATCGCGGGGGTCGAAGCCTCGCAGATCCGGGCGTATCCGCTCGATGAGCGCAGCGTCTATTCCATCCGGCTGGCGAAAGGCGCGCCAACCACCTGCGTATTTCCCGGGCCGATCAAGGCGCTGGTGGGCGCGAACGTCTCCACCAAGGCGGATGATGCCCCCGGCATCCTGATGTCCCATGAACCGGGCACGGAATATTTTTCCCTCCGCGCGCTGAAAGACGGTGCAAACGGTGCATTGAACGTGATCCACCGGGGCCGGGTTTATGCGCTGGTATTCGTCACCGCAGAGAGCGCCGACCAAGCGGTGGTGTTCCTGAACGAGCCATTGGCAGGGGGCGCCCAAGAGCCACCTGCGCCCGACGCTTTGCGCGCCCTGCTGGAGCGTGCGAAGCAACTGGACCGGTTGCAAAGCCTGTATCCCGAAATGACCGCCCAGATTGACCGCGCGCAACCTGGCAACGTCACCCACTACCGGGCATTCAC
>Ga0066412_1000476_pt1 | contig 14135 bp, 14 predicted proteins | sample LakWasMet16_LOW5_2_FD_59499 | JGI IMG/M metagenome (GOLD analysis project Ga0066412, IMG submission 59499) | Freshwater sediment methanotrophic microbial communities from Lake Washington under simulated oxygen tension - Sediment Metagenome 16_LOW5 | ecosystem: Environmental > Aquatic >... | reverse complement strand
AATCCGAGTACATGCCAAACATCTGGGGCACCCGGTTGCCGGTGACGAAAAATACGGTGATCGTGAAGCCAATAAGCGGTTATCCGAACAAGCCGGATTGAAACGCCTGTTTTTACATGCGGCTTCGATGGAGTTTGCGTTGGACGGCGGGGCCAAACCGTATTTGATCAATGCGCCCTTGGCGGATGATTTGAAAGAAGTGCTAGACAGGTTGAAATAGTGGCGCAACCCAGGATTCTTCGCGTTGGTTTTTGTGACATGTGGGTCGATTTTGATCCGACCTATAATTTTTTTACCCTGATGCTTGCCAGTGCGGGTGCGAAGCTGTCGCCGCCAATCCAGGTCATTGGTGGTGCCGCCGGTGAAAACGACACGATCGTCATATTTGGTCCGTTCGGGAAAACGTGGAAAACGCTTCCAGTCGAGCTGCCAAAGATACATTTCACCGGAGAAAATACCGGGCCGAAAACAGGCCGGGGAGTGCAGCTCAATCTCGGCTTTAAACATGTCGATTCTGCAAAAGATAATTATCTTCGCTTCCCGCTATGGCTGCTCTATATCGATTGGTTCGGCGCCGATTTGAATCGGATTTTGAACCCCAAGCCGATTCCACTCGAGCGTTGCATAAGAGTTGACGAAAACGAACTGGCCAGAAAAACGAAATTCTGCGCTTTCGTTGTATCAAACCCGAAAAATTCACTACGCAACAAGGCCTTTCAGTGGCTTTCCAAATACAAGCAGGTAGATTCTGCCGGTACCGTGTTCAACAATATGGGGGGCGAGATTTTTGCAGGCTCTGGCGGGGCAGGCGGAGAGCTTAAAAAACTGGAGTACCTGAAAGACTACAAATTTTGTCTCGCTTATGAGAACAGAGCTTCCCATGGGTATACGACGGAAAAGTATCTGCATGCAAAGGCTGCAGGCTGCATTCCGATTTACTGGGGTGACCCGGCGTTTGAACTTGATTTCAATATCGACGGATGTATTGATGCACGAGGATTCAAGTCGCCAGGCGAACTCATTGAGGCTGTTCGCTGCATTGATGAAAATGATGCGGAATGGTTAAAGCGGTACGTGGTGCCTGCGCTCGACAGTGATCGTGTGGCTTGGTCGCAACGCACCATCGCCGAGTGCGCGCGGCGCTTATTTAGCATTGCCGGTTTCGATGCCAGTGCCTTGATGGAAGTTAGAGCCTTATAAGTTCGAACAACGCGACGGCACCCACGGGTGCTCCATTTCGATCGCGGCATGAATGTATGTCATGACTTGGTCTGTCGCCGGAAATATCACATTTCCGTATTGTTTCTTTTCCGGTATTTTCCAAGGCACAAATCGGTCGATCGTGGTCCGTTGGTCGCACAATGTATGGATGTGCCGGGATGATGCCGGCGCAGTCTGGCAAAGGGCCGGGAATTTAAGCCTCCACGCCATCCGGGTGCGCATCGTTGATTCTCCTGCGAAATCACCATTGGTTGGCGCTGGTCAAAACTCTCGGGGCGACAAAATGTGACAAAGGTTCGAAGCAATTAGGATTTAGGGTTGGCCACAGGGTAAAATTCCCGTCATATAGATGTGTTACAGCAAGGACGTGTGGATGTGCCCTAGTAAAACCCCGGATGGGGAAGAGCGCGGTTGGATTATTCCGATCGGTGGAGCGGAAGAAAAAGAAAGTAGCCCGCGAATTCTCGAGCGTTTCGTAAAACTTTGTGGTGGCAAGGATGCCGATATCATCGTCATTCCTACTGCTAGTCGACTGGCAGACACAGGCGAACGCTACGAAAAGATATTTACAGATTTGGGTGCGGCAAGGGTCCAGTCGCTTAATTTTGCGACTCGTTCCGACTGTTCGGATCCTTCCGTCCTGGAACGCATGCAGCAAGCCACCGGTATTTTCATCACCGGCGGCAACCAGTTGCGATTGACGACACTGATTGGCGGCACGCCGGTTGCAAAATTGATTCGCACCCTTAATGCCGAAGGCGTGCATGTTGCCGGCACCAGTGCCGGTGCCAGCGTCATCAGCGAACACATGATTGCGTTTGGCGAAGAAGGCGCATCGCCGATTGCCGGCTCGGTGCGTCTCGCCCCCGGTTTTGGTTTGACCAACCGTTTCATCATCGATCAACATTTCCGCCAGCGTGACCGTTTGGGCCGGTTAGTCACGGCATTGGCTTACAACCCCTTTGCCATCGGCTTGGGTCTGGATGAAGACACTGCGGCGTTTATCAGTCCCGACAATACGGTTGAAGTGGAAGGCAGCGGCGGCATTACCGTCGTCGATGCCGCGAATCTCTCGTTCTCGTCCATGGACCAGGTCAACGAGGGCGAACCGGTTTGCCTGCTGGGCCTGACCGTGCACATACTTGTCGCCGGTGCTACCTTTAATTTACACACAAGAAAAGCCACAGCCGGAAATTTGATTACACCTTTAACCTAGGATTTTGCCATGCGTATTCTCGAACGTAATGTATTTGTCGGTCCGTCCTTGTATGCGCATTTTCCGGTCATAAAACTGGAACTGGATCTGGGTGAGTTGGAAAAATGGCCGACTGCAAAACTGGGTCATGATTTTGTCGACGGGCTGGTCAATGCATTGCCCGGTTTGAATGAACACGGTTGTTCGTATCGCGAACCCGGCGGCTTTATTCGTCGCATGAAAGAAGGCGAGGGAACCTGGCTTGGCCATGTGCTGGAACATGTCGCGATCGAACTGCAGAACATGGCCGGGGAAGACGTTACTTTCGGAAAAACCCGCAGCACCGATAAACCCGGCGTCTACAGTGTGGTCTATGAATACGCACAAAAAGACGAAGGAATTGCCGCCGGTGAATTGGCGCTTAAATTATTGACGTCCCTGTTGCCTTCCGCATTGCAGACCAGCGGATTGCTGCCTGAAGACTGGAATTGGCCGACCGCCCGTGATGAATTCATCCGCTTCGCACAACGCCGTGCACTGGGTCCATCGACAGCTTCATTGGTGAAGGCGGCAGAAGAGAGAAATATTCCCTGGCTGCGTTTGAACGAGCAGTCACTGGTGCAACTGGGGCATGGCAAATACCAGCAGCGCATCCAGGCGACCATCACCGGCAAGACGCCGCATATCGCCGTCGAGTTGGCTAGCGACAAGGAAGAAACCAATAAAATTTTAGGCTCGCTGGGTTTGCCGGTTCCTCGTCAGGAATTGGTACAGACCGAATCCCAGGCCATTCGCTCTGCGCGGCGCATCGGTTTTCCGGTCGTTACCAAACCCTACAACGGCAATCATGGCCGCGGAATTTCGATTCGCCTGATGAACGACGATGAAGTGGCCGAAGGTTTTGCAAAGGCAAAAGAGCATTCGCGCTCGGTGATTGTCGAAACTTTCATGGAAGGTGACGACCATCGTCTGCTGGTCGTGAATGGTGAATTGGTCGCGGCAACCCGTCGCACGCCGGGCCATGTGGTCGGCAATGGCATGCATACGATTGCGCAGCTTGTGGACGTGGTGAATCTGGATCCGCGCCGAGGCGTAGGCCATGAAAAAGTTCTCACGCGTCTTGAACTCGATGCACAAGCCAGCATGATGATGAATCGCGTTGGCTACACGGCAGATTCCATACCTAAAGACGGCGAAGTTGTCTATCTGCGATCCACCGCCAATCTTTCCACCGGCGGCACAGCTACCGATGTCACCGATATTATCCATCCCGATAATCGCGATATGGCCGTCCGTGCGATACGTGCGATTGGCCTGGATGTCGGCGGTGTCGATTTCCTGATTACCAATATCGCCGAGAGCTATCGCAATATCGGTGGCGGCATTTGCGAAGTCAACGCGGCTCCGGGTTTCCGCATGCATGTTGCACCGAGTGAAGGTACGCCGCGCGATGTGGCCGGCCCGGTGATCGATATGTTGTTCCCGCAAGGTTCGAACGCCCGCGTTCCGATTGCTGCCGTCACCGGCACCAACGGTAAAACCACGACGGCCCGCATGCTGGCGCATCTCACCAAGATGGCCGGGTTTACGCCGGGTTTGACGACAACCGACGGTGTTTATATCGACGGCCAGCGTACCGTTGAAGGCGACATGACCGGGCCGGTATCGGCGCGCATGGTGTTGTCGGATCCACAAATTGATATCGCCGTATTGGAGACCGCCCGCGGTGGATTGGTGCGTGCCGGCATGGGGGTTTCGGAAGTGAATGTCGGCGCCGTATTGAATGTACAGTCTGATCATCTTGGCTTGAAAGGCATCGATACGCTTGAGCAATTGGCCGAAGTCAAACGCATCGTGGTCGAAATCGCGAAAGATTGCGCCGTGTTGAATGCCGATGATCCGAATGTCTTGAAAATGTCGGGTTATACCGATGCAAAAATGATTTGCTACGTCACGATGAATCCCTCGCACGGACTGGTGCGCGAACATATCCGTGCCGGTGGCCGTGCCTGTGCGCTTGAAGACGGCGTCAATGGCCAGATGATTACGCTGTATGACAAGGGTAGCCACATTCCATTGTTGTGGACGCATCTGATTCCGGCAACGATGGAAGGCCGTGCGTTGCACAATGTGCAAAATGCGATGTTTGCCGCGGCGATGGCATTCTCGCTCGGTATCAAGCTAGATGCGATTCGCCAGGGGCTGCGTACCTTCGATACCACCTTCTTCCAGGCCCCTGGTCGCATGAACGTGTTCAACGAACATCCGTTCAAAGTCCTGTTCGACTATGGCCACAACGCACATGCCGTTTCGGTAATGGCGGATTTGGCACAACGTCTCGACGTAAACGGCCGACGTATTGTCGTACTGGCCGGACCAGGTGACCGACGCGATGAAGATTTGGTGGCTATCGCCGATGCGGTAGCCGGTCGTTTCGATCACTACATCTGCCGCCGCGACGATAGCCTGCGTGGTCGCGATGGAGACGAAGTGCCGCGTATACAATCACGCGCACTGAAAGACAAAGGCGTACCGGATTCCGCGATCTCGATAATTCCCGACGAACAGGAGGCCATCGATGCTGCATTGCGCATGGGGCAGCCTGGCGATCTATTGCTGGTGTTTGCCGATGCACTGGTGCGCTCGTGGAAACAGATCATCAAATTTCGTCCCGAAGGCGCTTCACCGGAGCGCGTTGTGCTTGCATCGCAACCGGTTTCTGAAACGGTTGCCGAAGATACGGCGTTCACCATGATGGAAGGTATTTCACGGGATGAACGCGGCATTTTCATATCGCGCGAATCCGATGATTGATAACGCCCGCTGATCGATGACATTCATGGCGCTTAGCGAGCCAGTGCAGGGCTTTGAGGATTCCCGTCGCTTGACGGGACCTAATTTGTATTTGCCCGGTTGTGGAGTGGCACTTGAAGTGCTCGGCGGAAAAACGCCCTCGGATGCCATATTGAATGCATGGCAAGCTTGGGTTTTGCGAGCATTTGTTTCGCTGAAATGGGACTCGCCCGACTGCGTCGTACGCAAACATCTCACCGGCGCGAGCCTTGCGTTTTCAGCACCGGCCGACCAGCTTTATGCCGCTACCGAAGTCAACGAATGGGCCTGGTTGAAATCAGATAACTGTCTGCAGGAATTCCATTCGCCAGCTGCGCCTAGTCTGACCGATGATGCCGCCGCATTGCAGACTCTGGAAAAAATGGCAAAAGCCGAAAGCCGCCCCGATTTGATCGAATTGATCAAGGCGGCCGAGGAAAAAAATCTGCCGACTTATTACGACGACGAGTTTTTTTCCATTGGCGAAGGGCAAGGCAGTCAGACCTGGCTTATGGATGGCTTGCCGTCCATTGATTCGATTGAATGGAATCAATTCTCCCGGATTCCCACGGCATTGATCACCGGTTCCAACGGCAAAACCACGACAACACGATTGGTGGCTGCCATGTGTCGTTTACAAGGGTGGCACACCGGCCACAATTGTACCGACGGCTTGTTTATCGACGGCCTATGCTACGAAGCCGGCGATTATTCAGGCCCGATGGGCGCACGTTCCATTTTGCGTAACCGGCAGATACAGGCAGGTATTCTTGAAACGGCACGCGGCGGAATTTTGCGCCGTGGTTTGGCTGTGCAATCAGCCAATGTTGCAGCGGTTACCAATATCAGCGCCGATCATTTTGGCGAGTACGGAATTCATGATTTATCGGGACTGGCAGATGTAAAGCTGACAGTTGCACGCGCTCTGGATAAAAACGGTGTTTTGGTATTGAACGCGGATGATGCCGAGCTGATGAAAAAAGCGGCCCGCTTTGACTGTCGTCATGCCTATTTTTCAATGCAGGAAAACAATCCTCATTTGGTGAATTTGAAAAGAAACGGCGGCATAGTTTGCGAGTTCGTCAACGGGCGCCTCTATCTCAATGATACGTCTCTCGGAGACGTTGCCGATATGCCGCTCAGCATGGGCGGCAGCGCCAAATACAATATCGAGAATCTGGCAGCTGCATCCTGCATTGCCCTGGGACTGGGCGTCGATATCTCCATCATTCAAGAGACATTGCAGCGCTTTGGTGAAACCAACAACGACAATCCCGGGCGTCTGCAACGCTGGAAGATCGGCGGATTCAATGTGATGAGCGACTACGCACACAACCCCGACGGTTTGCATGGATTTCTATCCATTGTCCGGGGTTTGAAACAATCCGGACGATTGGCATTATTGCTGGGACAGGCCGGGAACAGGGAAGATAAGGATATTCGCGAGTTGGCTCGAGTGGCTGCCGCCTTCAATCCCGATTTCATCGTATTGAAAGATATTGACGGCTTCATTCGCGGGCGCGAGCCGGGAGAAGTGGCAGGGATTTTACAGAACGCCTTGGTGGAATTCGGTATCCCTGAAAGTCGGATCACGACGCAACTGGACGAAGTTGAAGCAGTACGCACGATCTTAAACTGGGCCCGAACGGGCGATATGCTGGCACTGCCGATTCATTCAACCCTGGGGCGCATTGAAGTAGAAGTGCTTATGCAAAACCTGAGTGATGCATGCTGGCAGATCGGTGATGAATTGCCAGCAAGAATGGCGAGGGCAGAATGAAATCCAAGCTGTCGGCCTTGATTGTTTTTCTGGCTTTTATGGCTGGCCCCGTCATGTCGGCAGATACGATGATTATCGTCGTGCGACATGCAGAAAAAGCGGCAGATGATCCCAAGGACCCGGGCTTGAGCGAGATGGGTCAGGCCAGAGCCAACGCTTTGGCCGTGATATTGAAAGACGCCCATCTTGATGCCGTTTACGCAACGCAGTACAAACGCACTCAATTGACCGGGTTGCCTGCTGCCAGACAGGCAGGCTTGACCATGCAGATCAGAGAGGCGACCAAGGAAAATGCCGGTACTTACGCAGCGGATTTATCAAAAGAGATAAGCAAGAAATACCGTGGCAAAACCGTCTTGATTGTGGGGCACAGCAACACTGTGCCCGATATTGTGAAACACATCGCGGGAGTTGATATCGCCCCCATCGACGATGGTACGTTTGATCGGCTTTATATCATCACGCTCGCAAAAAAGACGCGATTGGTTTCGACTCGTTATAGCCCGTGATGGCTCAATTCATGATTGCGCTAATAGAAAACAGCGTGCCGATCAGGATGGCCAGTCCTGCGGCTGGGGCAATCAGCACATGGAAATACCAAGGCATTTTTCTCATGGGGAAAAGCGCGATTGCGGCAAGTCCCGAGCAAACGCCAATGGCAATCTGAAAGCCGGTTTCAAAAATAAAATCGACGGGTTCGGATTTGAGCGCGATTTCGGCAGAGACAAAAAACAGCATGATTCCCAGGTAGCTGGATAAAAAACCGAGCCCTGCTATCGCCAATTTTCGTGCCTTGGGCTCATCTAACTTCTCTTCCACTTTTGCTTCAGGCGGGCGGTAGAACTCATTACTGCTCATTTGCTTGCCTTCAAAAGGCCTGAAGTGTCCGCATCACCGGGTATTTGTTGAAATCTTCATCCCAGGAGGTATGTCTTTGATAGAAAAAATTCAGCCTCTCCTGCGGATCTTTGGCAAATACGGGATCATCTACGAGCTTCTTTCTGAATAAGACGGCAAGCGCAGGGTCTTTCGACATCATCTCGCGCGCCACTTCTTCTGCCACATATTCTTCCATGTATTCTTTTTGCTCGAACGCGTTGTTGAAAACGCCCCAGGCTAGCAGCGAGTCGGGCGCTTTGACTTCGAACAAGGCCATGACCAGTCTGGATTTTGCCTGGTTTAGCGGCACATACAAGCTGCCTGCCCTGATATCGACCCGCTCCGGTTTCCATGTGCCAGTGAGGGTCATGCGTTGGTGTGATTCCACCGATTGGGCTGAGGGTTTTGCGGTGTCTGCGCGAAATGTTTCGATATTCGCAAGGGGAATGGCTTTGTCGAGTATCTGATACATGATTCCTTGCTGTTTTAGTTTTTCCGACACAATGGCGGAATAGGCGGCGGGAACGATGTAGGCCGCCGGCATGGTTTCGACGTTATCGGGAATGATGTCATCGCGCAGCGGCAACTTCCAGATTTGTGGCTTGGTTTCGTCGTAACGCGTCATCAGCTGGCCGGAAACATCAGAAGGAGTGCGTGAGTATTCGTAACCCAGAAAATCAATGGTGCGAACTCGGTTGCCGACCTTGTAATCGAGAGCTTCCGTCTTTCCAATAGCGGCTTGCGAGCGAATATCGGCTGCTTCTGCCAGCTTCTCCCAATCTTTGCCATGTCTTGCCGTGAGTCGCAGCATGGCATCAATGGTATTTCGCGTGATGCGAACACGGGTTGGGTAGTCTTTCCATGAATGCGTTTCGACCAGCATGCCGAAGCGATTGCGAAGATAGAAATATCCCGTCGAAAAACGAGGCGGGGCTACGCCATCGTTGAATCCGGAGCTCGGGTCGTCATAGGTATTGAAGGAAGGGTAAAAGCCCAGCGGAAGTGAACCCTTCGATGAAAGTTCTTTAAGCACCTCATTTTTCATCGCGAGTCCGGCTTTTCGCAGCTCGATATCGCCGGCATTCACCGGTTCGACTTGAATGGAAACATCGTGCCGGAATTTTGCACCATCCGTCACATGCAGATCGATATAAGCAATCGGATCCCATTCGTTGACCAGACGGAGCATTGCCTGCATTTCCGGGGTATCGGCCTTGGCGTAATCGCGGTTGAGGTTGAAATTTTGTGCCGTTGTGCGCCAACCCATTTCCTCGGGACCGCGCTGATTGGGTCGGTTCCATGCGCCAAAACGTTCATGGCCATCGACATTGAAGACGGGAACGAAGATAAGGACTTGCCGCTTCAGCCAGCTTTTTTCGGCCGGTTTATCCAATTCATCCCGCAATGCCAAAAAACCGGCATCTTTGCCATCGATTTCGCCCGCGTGTATGCCGCCCTGGATCAGCAGAGCAGGAATCTTTTTTTCTTTTGCCGTGATGGATGTCAATGCATCGCTTCGAGATGCAATCAAGGCCATCATAGGGCGATTTTCGGGAGTTCTTCCGAACTCTACGCAGCGAACTGCCTGCGGATAGGCGTTCTGGAAATCCTGGCAAAGCCGAATAACTTCTTCATAGCGGCCGGTCTTGTTGAATCCCGATTTTTCCGCCGTTGTTTCAAGAGCCGGCTTGGCAGAGTGGGCAAGGGAGGAGCATAAAATACACAATGCACAGATCGTAAGACGCAACATGGTTTTTACCCGGAATTATTTCCCCGATGATGCCTGAATTACCATCAATCCAACAGGCTATGGGTTTATCGGGTCGTCAGTGTGGTTTCTATACCTGGTGCGAGTCCCGTGGTGCTTGTTGTGGTGATTGTCGAACCTACGACCCTTGGCGCACGGCCCAATAATTCGGGAAGACGATTTACCCTGGGGATATTGTCGTGCTGCAATAATTCCCAGTGCCCGAAAGAGAATGGTGAAAAATGCAGTATGTCGCAGATATGGCTGCCGATTCTGGCAAGAAGATTCGGAACATGGATGCGTCGGGCAGGTTCGGCGGCATGGTTCATTCGGATTGCCTGCATATACGTGGCGATATCGCGTAGCTGCAATCCACCCAGATCAAACTCGCGCACATCCTGTCTTGCATTCGCCGCAATGGGAAACTCGACCAGTTTTGCGATGGCTTCGCCCAGATCTTCCACGTCGAGGGCGGCAATCTTTCCCGTGGCTTTGCTGGGCAATAAATGCAGCGGAAATTTGGCCAGCTTGCGAATCCAGCTTGCACCAAAGCCTCCTTGCCCATCCAGCAGGGAAGGTCGCACCAGGCAATAGTCCGCTCCGCTCATGCCCAGTAGTTGTTCGGCCTTGAATTTGCTCCGTAAAAAACCACTGCGATGCTCGTGATTCAGGCCGAGTGCAGAGACATGGATAAGGCGGATATTTTTCGCCTTGCACGCTTGTGCCAATGCCATCGGGGCATGCAAATGGACAGCCTCGTAGGTTTCCTTGCGTCGTTCACGCAAAATGCCGACACAATTAATGACGGCATCCACGTCCTGCAAACTGCTGCGCCATTGTTCGGCATAAGGCATTTGTTCGAACCGGATCTGGCGACGCTCGCAGTTGTCTGCGGCTTCTTTCAGCCGCTTGTGTATTCGATTCGGGTGTCGGCTTCCGACGATGACTTGATAATTTTGCTTCAGCAAAGCGGCGACTGCATGGCGACCGATAAAGCCGGCACCTCCCAAGACCATGACTTTCATGACTTTTTTCATTTCAGGCTCGCTATTCTGTCAGGCTGAAAAATTCAGACATTTCTGTCTTGACAGAAATATATGATGAAACTAAAATAAATGCAAGTGGTGGAGATTGCTAAATGGAAAGTATTGCCGAATACGTCGTAGACACCCTCAGTCCGATTCGTCGGCGCTTTGTCATGCATTGGGGAGAGATGGGGACGCGTTGGGGTGTCAATCGGACGGTGGCCCAAATCCATGCTTTGCTTTTCTTGTCAGGACGACCGATGCATGCGGAGGAAATTGCCGAAATCCTGCAGGTAGCCCGTTCCAATGTGAGCAACAGCATCAAGGAATTGCAGAACCTGAATCTTGTCAGGGTTGTTCATATTTTCGCTGATCGTCGCGATCATTTTGAAACCTCGAAAGATGTCTGGGAATTGATGCGCACCGTTGTTCGAGAGCGGAAATCACGCGAATTCGACCCGACGGTCGGCATTCTGAAGGAGTGCATCGCAGATCCAGCCTTTGCGACCGAAGACAAGGACACCCGCAAGCGTATCGAGGACACCTACGGTCTGATGGTGGCGATGTCATCCTGGGGCGAGGAAATGCTGAGACTTGAACCCGCCACTTTGATGAAGGTAATGAAGTTAGGCAGCAAGATTCAAAAATTATTACGCGATAGCCCCAAATGACTGTTGCCTACCCGATAAGAATTTATTACGACGCTTCATGTCCGTTATGCCGTACGGAAATGCAAACTTTAAAGGAATACGACTTAAAAAAACGATTGCAATTGGTGGATTGTTCGCCGAAGGAGTTCAGCGACGTGTTTGCCGATGATGCCGGTTACGGACGTCAGGAGATGATGCGTCTGATTCATGCACGCGATGCCAACGGTAAATGGCTGATTGGAGTTGCCGTTTTCGAAGCCGCGTATGGCGCAACGGGGATCATCGGGATGGAAAAAATGTGGGCCAATCCATTTCTCAGGCCGGTCTGGAACGGCATTTATCCCTGGATAGCCGATAACCGCATGTTCCTGTCAAAGCTCGGTATCACGAAATTATTTGGTTGGATGGTGAGGCGGGCGGCAAAAAAGGCTGCGGCAAAATCACAAGCTTGCGCGAACGACATGTGTGAACTCTAGGCTGCTGTTACCAACGCGGAATAAACTTAAATCCGCCAGCGTTTTGCATATAAAAAATCATAATCCGACCTGCAGGCTTCCGCTACCAGTGCTGCTTCGCCGGAGAGTGAAGCCGCGCTGGTACGCGGTGCTTCAAACCCGGTTGACGCTTCGACGGCGGCGTACCAATAGGGCGCCCAGACTCCGTCGCTTTCGCGACGCCCGGATGGCCAGCGCAACATTCGATCGGTAAATTCGATATTCAGATATTCGCATAGCGCCCTGAGGTATTTTTCAGGTGCCTGTAAAAAATCGCCGGCGTCAATTACTGGTGCAGCAGTACCTGTTGCAGCGATTATCTCGTCGTAGAGTTTGCGTTGTTGCGGAATGCCGATGTCTTCTGGTGTCACCGTGGCACGGCTTTTGACGTATGACGCTATCACTTCGGACGGGTTGCGGATTAAAAGAATATTGCTCAGCTTTGGAATCCAGTCGCGCGCGTAATTGGGCAACAGATGATGTGTCATGTGCTTTTGATACCAGATGCCCTGATTGCCAGGCACATTCCCAAGCAAATCGGAAATGACTTTTTTATGATTGGCCTCACCTGCGGAAATGATTGCTTCACGACCTGGGTGATCCAGCTTTGTGTCGGACAGAAATGCAGCATAAAGAGGTTCGTCGGTAACCGCACAATCGCCGCGATTCTCCCAGGCCCGCATCATCGCCGTCGAGATGTTTCTGGGCCCGCTCCACATGGCTATTCGAAGCGGCGAGTTCATGGGCATGGCTTGCTGCGTGATGAAATATCGCGTTTGACGAGGTCGAGGTAGAGGGACTGTATTTTTTCGACAACGGGGCCGCGATTTTCGCGGATGATCCTGCCATCAATAGTATGCACCGGCGCGACTCCGGCAAATGTGCCTGTCACGAAGGCTTCTTCGGCACTGTAGACTTCGGTCAGGCTGAAGTTTTTTTCGTATGCGGGAATGCCGGCTTCGCGGCAAACTTTCAATACATTTTCCCGGGTGATTCCGGCCAGGCAATAGTCGCCGCTGGATGTCCAGACTTCGCCTTTTCTGACGATGAAGAAATGGGTGGAATTGCATGTTGCTACGAAGCCATGCGGGTCGAGCATCAGTGCTTCGTCGGCCCCGGCTTCGGTCGCCTGTATGCAGGCAGTGATGCAGTTCAGTTTGCTGTGTGAGTTGAGTTTCGGGTCCTGTACGTCGGGCGCACCACGACGCACATGCACCGTGAAAAGTTTCAAGCCTTTTTGATGAACTTCGGGACGTGGCGTCTTGAACTCGGGAATGATGACGATCGTAGCGGTGCCTATCGTCGCACGTGGATCTTGATAGGGCGTTCGTTTCACGCCACGCGTCACCATCAGTCGTATGTGTGCTCCGTCGCGCATGTCGTTGGCTGCCAAAGTGCTGTAAATAGCCTCGCTAAGTTCACCACGATCAAGCCCGACGTTCATCGCAATTGCCTTTGCACCTTCATAAAGACGATCCAGATGACGATCCAGGAAGGCCGGGTGCCCGTCATGGATGCGCATGCCTTCCCAGACGCCGTCTCCGAGTACGAAACCGCTGTCAAATACCGAAACGACGGCTTCCCGTCGTGGTTTTAGTTCGCCATTGACGTAAATCAGGATGCTCTCGTTACGCTTGTCATCATCAAATTCGTGAATACTCGTTGCCATGCTAGCTCCGGAAAGTTGTCGCTGGTGGATTCAGGCTTCATCGAGTTGAATTTGTTCAAACTCTTCATCGGGCAGGCTTAAAAATACCCAGAAAGGACTATTCTGCGCACTCCAAGTGGACGAGGCTTCTTCCAGAATCTCAATCAGCGTATTGAAATCTTCCTCGTGGGCTTCACGGTAGCGGTTGGCATTGGCAAAGCAAATCACGAACGCGTCGGATGCGAGCCAGCTTAGATCGCCGAGATAATCTGCCAGGGCATCCCAGTTATGCCCGAAGCTCGGCGGAAAATTCATGGCATGCGCGATTGACTGCAATAGCAGGGTTTTACTGTGGCAGTGCTGCAAATCGATCAGGCAATAGAAGGCATCATTATGCTGGGAGGCCAATTCGATGGCTTCCAAATCCGAGCTGGTGACAAAAAAAACGCCTGCGTTTTCCGGCTGTGTCAGTAATTCTTCCAGAGGGATTTCATTCATGGCTGCACCTCGAATTCGCGGAAGCTGTCGTAGTGATCAGCGGTGTAGTAATAAATTTCGACCGGGTCGCCGCCCGTGATGATTCTCCGGGCCCCGCGATGGCCGAGGCCGGGTGTCTCGACCGTGTATTCGCGATAGTAACCCCGTGGCATTTGGGGAAGGCGTT
>Ga0066412_1000467_pt1 | contig 14422 bp, 11 predicted proteins | sample LakWasMet16_LOW5_2_FD_59499 | JGI IMG/M metagenome (GOLD analysis project Ga0066412, IMG submission 59499) | Freshwater sediment methanotrophic microbial communities from Lake Washington under simulated oxygen tension - Sediment Metagenome 16_LOW5 | ecosystem: Environmental > Aquatic >... | reverse complement strand
ACTGCCGGTTTAAATTGTGTTGCAGGAGTGTATAAGAAAATCAATAACACTAATATGGTTATTCCTAATACAACTTTATTGATGGTGTTTTTTTGCTCGATATAACTAACTGCTCTTGCAGAAAACATCACCATAAATGCAACAATGACTAATGATAACGTTCTGTAATAATCGCCTGAGAATGCCCAAAATGCATATCGGAAATAAGGGAAAATAATTGGCAAACAAAACAAGACTGTAATAGCTCCATAAAACATTTTTTGACGTTTTGAAAGAGAACTATAAAACTGAGGAAATGCTACTAAGCAAAATATACCGCAATAAAATAAAGGAGCTTCTAAATAATTTTGCCATCCTTTAAAATTGCTTCCAGTTCCAAGCATATCACTTCCAAATGCTCTAAAGGTTGTTGTAAAGCGTAAAACATCATCCGCAAAACCAAATAATGATTGTTGTTGTAGTTTTGCAAAAAAGCTTGATTCACCACCCACACGTGGACTTTCTAAATACTGCAACACATCTGGTAATAATTGATACGCAGTCATTGCAACTCCAATAGCTGCTAAACCAGCTGTTTTTGATACAAAAATAAAAAAGGCTTTATTATCTTTTTCATGCGTATCAAAATATCTAGCTGTTATATATACTGATAAAACAATGGTGTAAGGGAATAATAAAAATGGTTGTAAAAACCCTAAGCACATGATTCCAAAAACAAACCAAAAATATTTCCCATGATTTAACCAACGCTCAAAACCATATAATATTAAAGCTACATATAATGCTTCTACAGAGAAAATAGCCCAACATCCTCCTAAAATTACAAATCCAGAAAAAGCATAAAGAATAGAAAATACTAAAGCAGAGAAATTAGATAGTTTTACTTCTTTTAAAAATTTGTAAAACACTAAGGCCATTAAACTAATCTTTAATATTTCCATAAAAACTAATCCATATGGAATTTGAGATTTATCGAAATAGGTTAAAAAATCCGAGAAGAAATCACCTAACCAAATAGGAAATACGTTTTGTCCCATACCTTGAGAAAAACTCCAACCTGGAACACTTTCTGTTTTTAAATAATCTGAAATATTAGTTAACCAAGGGAAATAGATATTAATAGAATCACTACCAATATCTCTGAATAAATACACTTTTTTAAGTGATATAAAATCACCAAACACAATGTAGCATGAAAGAAGTATAAGACCAATTAAATAATAAAATTCTTTCCCTTTAATAAATGAATCATAAAAATTAGATTCTGAAGAGTTTGTTGTTTCTGACTTAACGTTGTTTTGTTTTGACATATGAAATGATATCTATGCTTTAATTTAATGTACTAATATAAAAATTCTGTTGCAATTTAACACAGAGTTATAAGCATAAAAAAAGCAGAACAAAAGTTCTGCTTTAAATTAATACTTAATATGATTAGTTAGGTGTTTGAGTTGGTGCTGGAACTGGCTGAGCTACTGGTTGAGACGGCTGTGCCGCAGGCATTACTGCTCCACCTGCTTTTGCTTTAGTAATAGAACCTTCTGTTTCATCAGAACTTTCTGTTAAACCTGATTTTTTAGGTGTAGATAATAAACTAAACACTAATAGTAAAATTGCTAATGTCCAAGTGGCTTTTTCAATAAAATCTGTACCACGACGGGCACCCATAATTTGATTAGCTGCTGAGAAGTTACTAGAGATACCTCCACCTTTTGAGTTTTGAACTAATACTACTAAGATTAGTAATACACATACTACGATGATGGCGATGGTTAAAATTGCTTGCATAATTTATTTGTTAGTTTTCAGTTTTTCTATAAGGGATGCAAAGTAAACACTTTTTTGTGGAAATTTCAAACTTAATATTTCATATGCACGAATTGCCTTTGAAATATTTCCTTGTAAAGCGTAAATTTTGGCTAAAGTTTCAGTTACTAGGTGTTCATTTTCCAATAAACTCTGCTTGGCATCAGTAGCTGGAGAGAAAAATTTATTAGTTCCTAGCTTAATTCTACCTGGATCAGATTCAATAATTTTATCAATTAATTGCTTTTTTTTATCAAAAACAGAGGTTTTCTTGTCTATTTTGATGCTTTTTTGCTCTTTTTCGTCAGAATTACTTATTTCCGGGACTTCATTTTTAGTTTCAGTTTGAAAGGTATGAGCCTCTTTTTGAATTGTTTTTAACCAATCCGTAAATGAACTTGGCTCAACTTTCTCCTCTTTAGCTAATTCTGGGGTTTTAATAATATCTGTTTGAACATAAGATTGAATAATGCCTTTGCTTATTTCTTTCTCAATATCCTTGTTTAATTTATCTACATCAAAATCCTGAATAGGAGCTTCTGTATCGTTTTCAATTTGTTTAACAATATCTATCTCCTGAGTAGTCGTTTCTTCCTGCTTAATAGATTTTTCAGAAACCTCTATTGAATTTGACACTGTATTAACATAGATAACTTTAATATCGTTATTAGTAACTGTAACAGGTCCTACTTGTTGTTTAGAAATAGTTTCTGATTCAATCGGCTCTACTACTTTAACCTCAGATTTAGCAATTTCAACTGAATTAATAGTAGAAGTTACTTCTTGTTGATGGATTAATTCATACAAAACAGCTCTACTATTAGCAACAATAGCCGTTTTTCGCAATTGTTTTGAATAATTAATAGATTGAAGCTTATGCAACCCTTTTGAATATAACAAATGAGCTGTTTCAAAAAATGGATATTCATTAATCAACACTTCCAAATCAGGTAGATGCATTTGCTCTATCGTGGAAGGATGTTTAACAATATCTATAAATTGTTGCTGTTGCATTACCAGTTATTAAACGCTTTATTAAAAATATCTTCGGTTAATTGTCTATTAATTTCTGTTAACAAAACATCTTCTTGAGCTGAAATTGCTTCAGAAGCCTTAAAATCGGCAAATCTTGTAAAATTTTGTTCAAAGCTTTTAGTTTCATCAAATTTATTGAAATACTTAACAGTTACCGTGATTGTTAATCTATTACTAGCCGCTTGGTCGTTGCTTTGAATAGCAACTGGTGCAATATTATAGTCAATGATAGAGCCTTCAAACTTTAAGTCTCCATTTTGTTTCATTAAGGATAAATTAGTTTGAGTAGACACCACATCTCTTAATTTTTCGGTAAATTTTTGACTTATAGAAGGGCTTCCTAAAGTTGTATTATTAGCAAAAAAAGCAACGGATACCGTTTTTGCTTCAACAGGAATGGTTGCTCCACTTAAAGAATAACGAGGCTTACAGCCAATAAATGTGGTTGCAACAAATAATACAAATATGTAAACTAGTTTTTTCAATTAAAAAAATCAGTGTAAAATTAACAAAAAATCCTCCCCACCCTAAATGTGACAAGTTCTAATATCAATAATTTGTTACTCCATAGCAGGTTTAATATTAATAACCTTCATATTTTCAGGATTAAAGTACTTTTTACAAATATCCGTGAGTTGTTCCGCTTTAATAGTTTTATATGTTTCGATAGCATGATTATACTTTTTGTAATCCATAAAATAGTATTCGGCAAAGCCTAATTTATCTGCAATAGCTTGATTTGAGAAATTTTGAAATAGTTGACTTGCTTCTAAGTTTTTAATGTAATTATCAATTAACTCTTGCTCAATTCCTTCATTTATAATATCATAAATTTCTTTAGAAATCATTTTTTTAACTTTTGCATTACCCATTTGAGCTTGCATAATTACATCAAATGAAGCCATGTTTGAATACAATCGTGAATCATCTGAGGCAGGCTGAATAGCGTATGCTAAATTGCCATTTTCGATAATACTATTATTTAAAATAGAATTTGGATTACTAAACAATAAATCTCTTAGCAAATTAAATTTATAATAATCTAGCGAACCAACCGCTGGAGCCGGAACAACATAAGAATATATTTGAACTGGGTAATCTATTTGCATATCCTCAACAGTTGGAGCATACATAAATAAATCTGGTTCAACCTTTTTTGCATTTAATGGTAATTGCTTTTTAATAGTACCGAAGTATGTTTTGGCATATTCAAATATTTGTTCTGCTTTCACATCACCAACAATCACCAAATAAGCATTATTTGGACTGTAATATTTATCATAAAAATCTTGGCATTGTTTAGTTGTAAATTTTGTAATCTCATCTAAATAACCAATCACATCCACTTGATATGGGTGACCAGCAGGATATAAATGTTTGTATTTTTCGGAAGATAGTCTGTTATACCAATTATTTTCGCCCAAACGTAACTCCTCTCCTACTACCTCTCTTTCTGTATCTAATACCTTTTGATCTAAAATCAAATTCTCCATTCTATCAGCTTCCATGGCAAACACTTTTTCAATATTTTCTTTTGGAAGCTCTTGCCAATAAACTGTTCTATCAAATGTTGTATACGCATTTATTTGTGCGCCCAACTTTTCCATTTCATGAATATAAACATCTCCTTCGCCATTAAATTTCTTAGAACCTCTAAACATCATATGCTCAAACATATGAGCCATACCTCTCACTCCATCCCATTCATCTTTACTTCCTACTCTGTACCAAACTTCCATTTGCACCATCGGCGATGTGTTTTTTTCGCAAACAATCACTTTTAATCCATTTGGTAATGTAAATGATTTAATAGGGAATTCAATCGCTGATGCGTTTATCCAAATTCCTAAAAATGCTACTAGTACAACTATATATCTCATTTTATACTTTTTAAAATTCCAATCCTAAGCCAATCAAAAACCCTTGATTAAATTTTCCATAAGGTCCATAACCCAATACGTAATCCAATCTGATAATTTGAAAAATATGTTCGACTCCAAAATTAACTTCATAGTATTGGTCTAATTTGTCATTAAATAATATGTGGCCACCAACAACTTCTTGAATCCTGTATTTTTTTAATAAAGGAATTTTATTAAAAATAAATCCATTAAAATGATGCTCAGCGTGCCCCTCTGCATACCAGTTTTTAGTACTATAGGTATAATATGGAAGTAATTTAAATGAATTTAAATAATCGTTATTTGCTAATATCGTTTGGTTACCATCAAAGTGTTTGTAATCTACAAACTCAACATGTTTGTTACTTAAAAAATAACCTCCTTTTAAGCGATAAGCAAATGTTCCAAATAATCCCATTTTAATATTATCATCAATACTCATTTTTGCGATATCATAATCAGCTTTTGTATTTAAGCCAGGAATTGCTTTTGAGTAAGAAAGATTAATGATTGGAAATTTACTTCCAACAATTATTTTTTCGTGAGGCCGTGTATAATATTTTTGTTTGAAACGAATAGAAACACCTAATTCGACAATAAAAGAATTATTTACTGTAAAGCTAGAATCATCTGTATGAGGGTTTAAAGGGTCATTACTTGTAAATAATTTATTTTTATTATCAATCCATAAATCACTTGTTGTATTTCTAAGTGCTGAACGCTCTGCATATTCTGCTTTAAAATTAGTAATCAATCCATTTATTAATTCCCTTCTATAATCAAAACCTGCATAAGTTTTTTTATACAACTTCATGAAATTATCATTATTAAATAATGTATAATAAGTATTCATAGATGCATTAATAGGCTCATTACTATTAAACTGTAAAGCACTTGTTCCTAATTTCACATTAAAGGATTCAAATTTTTCGGGTTTATGTAAATATTTCCAATTGATTGTTCCTCCCCATAAATAATTAGAAAATCCATATCGAACAGCCGCTGAAATATTATGATATTGATTGTTCTCGTAACGCTTTGTCATATTGACTTTTATAGAAGCGTTAACTCCTTCTACTGTATTGTATTGAATTCCTGATGTTAAAAGTCCGGAAGTGTTTAAACTAAATTTCTTAGCTGATTTATTATAACTATATCCTAATATTAAATCAGAGAATGTTAATTTATTGCCTTGCCTATCTATACTATCTTTATAGCGATCGCTATTTTTAATTTTCCCTATACTGTCTTTTCTTCTATAATCAGCTTGCTCCTCATCGGTTAATGGCACAGGACGTGAAGATTCCCAATACGATGTATCTTTTTTATTAGCGCCATCTTCTACTTTTAAGACCTCACTTTTAAAGAATTTTTTCGGAAACACAGGATTCATATCATAATCCGAAAATACGGCATTGAAATAACCATCGCCTGAGAATCCAAACACTTTAAAGTTGAATGTCATATTTAAACCTGTTGACATCCAAATAGAATCATTAACAGGCGCATTTAATTGTTTAATGTGAAGTGTGTCTATAAAATCAATTTTCGCATCTTTTGTTAAATACACATCAGCACTATGTACTCTCCATGTATTTTCCTGAATATAAATAATACCTCTAAAACAAGGGTCAGTTTTACGCTTAGGAGTTATCTCTATCTTATTCAACATTTTACCATCTTCAAAAGTGGTACCTAACAATTTATATCGATAAGATAATAACGCATTTTCGTTAATTGGAGAAATAAAAGGTCTATCGCTTAATCCATCTAAAGAAATTAAGTTTTCATAAACACTAAACTTCATATCACTTACTTGATTAAAACTAAAGGCTTTATTATCACCACTTACTTTACTAGAATACATAATTTCCTTTTCATCATTTGGCTTTCTGTAATGATATTTAGTTTCGCTTTCACTTAAATAAACAACCCCTAATAAAGTAGAATCGATTTTCTCTCCGTTAGGACTCATGGCATTTAATAACTTTACCATTTTTTTAGGATACTCCTTTAAACGTTGTAAACCTTTAATGTAAGCCTTACAGGTAAAAGCATTAACTTGATTTAAGTAAAATTTTCGTTTTTTGATAGCCTGACGGATTACTGCATAAGCAGGATCTTCTCCATCTTTAATAACCACTTCTTTTAACTCGTAGCTTTCTGGATTTAGAGTCACGTTTTTCGTAACGTTACCTTCAACTGTAATTTTCTCTACTTTCTTTTTATAACCTACATATTGAAAAATTAGTTCGTAGGAACCAGGAAGAAGTTTCAAGGAATAAAAACCATCAGCATTCGCATTTGTACCTTGAGTAGTTCCTTTTACCAAAACAGAAGAAAAAGATAAAGCCTGATTTTTTTCATCAGATATTTTTCCACTCACTAAAAATGTTTGCGAAAACACCTGTGAGCTTAGTAATAAAAAAATAACAGAAAATATAATGCTTTTCATAAAAATAATAGACGTTTAAGATAAGTAAAAAGTTACAGTTGACATTCTTGTAAAACACATTTTATCCTAAATTATATCATAAAAAAAAGGCGTTAACAAAAATGCTAACACCTTTTACTATCTTTTAGTTTAATATTATTTGTCTTTATTCAACATAATTTGTTTTTCTAAAGAGAAAGTATCTGTTTTTCCGATTTTTAATTCAACTTTTTCTTCGGCAGTTTTATATCCTTTTTTAACCACTTTAATGGTATAAGTCATATCTCCCTTTAGTGTAATAAAATACTCGCCGTTTTCGTTAGTGATAGTAGAAGCTATAGCTACTCCAGATGCATCTAATATTTGAATATCAACAGATGCGATACCTGAACCTTGAAATCCATCGCGAACAGTACCTTTTAAAATACTTAATCCTGAATTTACTTTTTTCACGCCGTCTTTTTCTAAAAGAGCATAGTTTGATAAATCAGCTTTATAAATATCGCTTTCTCCTATTCCTCCTTTGCGCTCACTCGCAAAATAAGCCGATTGAGCATCAGCGCTAACAACTAATGGTCCATCTTTATAAACTGTATTAATTGGGTATCCAACATTTACAGGCTTAGTCCATTTGCCACCTTCTAAAGTTGCTTTAAATACATCATAAGAACCCATTGAGCCTTTTCCATCTGAAGAGAAGAATAATGTTTTACCATCTGGCGCTAAAAAGGCTCCTACTTCATCAAATTCAGTATTAATTTCAGAACCAAGATTTTCTGGTTTACCCCACTCTGTTTTACTAATTCTTTTTACCATCCAAATATCACCTCTTCCGTAACCACCTTTTCGTTCGCTAATAAAATATAATGTTTTCCCATCAGGAGAAATACAAGCGCCACCTTCCCAATAAGAAGTGTTAATTGGTTTACCCAGGGCCTCAGGTGTTTTCCATTTATTGTTTACCACTTTTGAAACAAAAATATCGCCTCCTCTTGATTCGTTATCTGTTAAATCATTCTTGTAAATAAATATTTGTTTTCCATCTGGCGAAATACTTGTGCAAGCGTCGTGAGCAGGAGTGTTAACATTTCCAGGAACATCTTCTGCTTGGCCCCATTTTTTATTAATAGTATCCCAATTTGAGATAAATATATCTTGAAAATATTTCCCATCCCCTTCTACATCAATTGGCGAATCAGTCATTTCAGGACGGCGGGTGTTAAATACTAACTTCTTACCGTCAGCACTAATACAAGGAGTTTGTTCATCGTATTTAGAATTAATTACAGCTCCTAAATTTTCTATTTTCACATCAATTGGAGAAGCTATATATTTTTTAGCATTATTGCAGTGAGAAACATATACGTCTACATCTTCCATTTCTGCTGTTTTTGAATTAACAGAAGTTTTATAAGTATTAAATTCAACTAACGCATCATCAATTTTTTCTTCCATTAAGTAAATCTTACCTAACACTAAATGAGATTCAGGTTTAACATCCTTATTAGTTGAAATAGCCTTTTTCAAACTTTCTAAAGCCAAGTCGTATTTTTTTAGCTGAAATTGGCAATATCCCACATAATGCAATACAGTTGCATCGTCTGGATTTTTTTGTAAAACTTCTTTATAAATATTTAAGGCTCCTATAAATTGACTTGCGTATAATTTTTGTTTGGCCATAGCCATTTTAACCTGATCGCCAGCATCAATTGCATGAACATTAGATAATAACGCAAAAAAGCACACGGTTGTAATAAATTTCTTCATTTCTGTTTTCTGTAAAAAGTAAATACTCGTTTATAAATATATAAAAAAGGATTTAAAATGAAGATTATTGTGCAAAAATTGCTTCGGTTTCTTAATATTCTGTACTTTTATAGCATGAGTTCCATTGGATTTTACATAGCACTTCCCTTTCTTTATCTGATATCTATACTTCCGTTTCCCATATTTTATTTAGTATCAGATGGCGTTTACTTTTTGCTTTACAGAGTTATAGGATACCGTAAAAAAGTAGTTTTTGAAAATTTAAAGAATTCTTTTCCCGAAAAAACGCACGAAGAATTAAAATTAATAGAAAAGAAATTCTATCAATACTTATGTGATTTATTTTTAGAAACTCTAAAAACATTGACTATTTCAAAAGAAGAGGCCATTAAACGTTGTTCTTTAAATGAAAATACTAAGTCGATTTTTAAAGAATTAAACGACGAAAAAAAGTCTTGTATTTTGGTAATGGGGCATTTTGGTAATTGGGAATGGGCTGGTAATTCCTTCAGTTTAATTAATCCTCAGCAACTATATGTGATTTACCACCCTCTATCAAATAAGCATTTTGACAAATTAATGTATGATATGCGTTCTCGATTTGGCACTAAATTATATGCTATGAAGGATACCATGCGCGAAATGATTAAAAACAGACACGAAATAAATGCGACTGCTTTTATTGCCGACCAAACTCCTTCGCCAGAAGGTGCTTATTGGACAACCTTTTTAAATCAAGATACTCCTGTTTTTTGGGGAACTGAAAAAATTGCTCAAAAATTAAATTACCCAGTCGTTTATGTAACCGTAAACCGAATTAAAAGAGGTTATTACGAAGTAAATACCGAATATTTAGTGAAAGACCCTAAAAACACTCAAGAAGGAGAAATATCTGAATTACACACAAGAAAGCTAGAGAAAGATATTATTGCTCAACCTGAGATTTGGTTATGGAGCCATAGACGATGGAAACATAAAAGAAAACAATAAACTACTCTTTTATAAATTTCTTTATTACACTTCCTTTTTCTAGAAACACTTTAGCAAAATAAATTCCTGATGGCAAATCATCTACCTTAATAGTTACTTGATTGGATTCATCATTTGCGATTTTCTTAATTTCTTTACCTAAAACATCTAATATTATAATATTTACTATCATTTGATTTTTTCGCTCCAACGAAATCACAAATGACGAATTAGTTGGATTTGGATATAACACAACTTCTGTTACGTTTTCAATTTCTTTAACTGAACTCTGAACACAATCAGAAGGACTAAAAACATCACTAAATGTTTTTAACATCTGCATATCTGTTTTTAATTTTACTACAGGATTATTATTTATGTAATCAAAAGAAGTGCAGTGGACATACTCAATCTCTTGTATACTATTACTATTAAAATCAAACGGTCCTATACCTATCATATATCTTCTGTCTCCAGGCGTAGATGTTTCAGACCAATTTGCAGCTCCACAAGGAGAATTAGTATAAGTTGTACCTGGATAAACAAATGGTGTTGTCATGCTTCCTCCATAACCATTTCCTCCACAGGTAAATGGCGTATTATCTCTCCAGTAACCCGACATATATTGATAATACTGCGCTCCATTTTGAGGATCTGTAGATTGTATTGGAACGCCTGGGAACATATTATTAAAATAGGTGAATCGAGACATTAATTGTTGTTCGCAAGCTTCGTCAATTATTCCATTATTATTGTTATCCAACCCATCAATTGGCATAAATGGTCCTTTTAATACTTGGTATCCTGCAGCTGGTGGATTAAGACCATAACCACCAATACCTGAAACAGTATCATCATTAGCATCAGCATTATATGCATAACCATAATTTCCACCAACATCGCAACCAATATAATCATCTAAATAATAACCAATATCAACATCCGTCCAAAGCGTAACATATGCGTCATGATAATTCATGTTACTGCGATTTATGATTTTATAATTATAAAAAGTAGCGTTGCTTAAAAATGGATATTGACTTGCGATGGCACTATTACCATAGGCATAAGCTGTGGCGTGAACTTCTACTTTTAATGCGGGACTTCCTGTAGCTTGATGTGTAGATAAATTATCATTAAAAATAAAATATAAACTTTGATCTCCTTTTATAATAGGATAATCACCACCCACTAATGGGTCATAAATATGATTATTGTTTACATCCATAAAGGGAGCTAAATTTCTAGTATAATTTCCTGCACCTTGCGCTGGCCATGATAATAAATCAGCTACTGGTATATAAGTGCCATTTTGTACATTACCATTATTAAAATTAGTAATGAACAAATTAATATCTGCTTGATTTAACTTCCATATTTTATCATATTGGTTAGATACAACTGAGGAAGCACTTCCGTTAATTGTATCTAAAGGTCCTGGCCAAAAATCAACGCCACTTTGTCTGTAAGTTTGTGCTGCCACATGAAGTTGACTTCCTAAATCTAGAGCCCCAATCCAAAGTCCTGATGCAAAATCACAATGCTTACCGCTACCAGCAGGAACCTCATAAGTAGCATTTCCTGTTGCGAAATCCCAATGCATATCGCCTCTATTGGCTATACCTGCTTTAACCTGGTTTATGTCAAGATATTTATAATTGCTTTGAGATTTAATAAAAATGCTACTGAACAAACAAACTAATAATATTAAAGCTTTCATAATACAATTTTTAGTAAATAGTACCTCAATATTACATAAGTAACAGTAAACAAAAAGCCCAAACTAACAAGTGGCTAGTTTGGGCTAATAAGTGATTATATTTTAAGGATAAGTGAAAATAGAATTTACTCTTTCCCTGCTTCAGCTCCTTGAGCTTTTCTCTCTTCTGTCTTTTTAAATGTTTTATTCAAATAAAACAAACTCTTATCATCGTAACCAACACGTTTAATCATATCTATTAATTCATTTACTCCTTTTTCAGATTGTTGTTGTTCTAAAACAAATGCTTCTAAAAATTTGAAAGTTGCAAAATCATTTTCTTCGTATGTTAATTTCGCTAATTTATTAATAGCAACAGTAACATCGTGCTCTAAATCAAACACATATTGAAACACATCTAACAAATTTTTTAATTTAACCGATGTATCTTTCATTGGTTTAATATGCGCAGCTCCACCATAAGTATTTAAATACTTGTAAATCTCCAACATATGATCTCTTTCGTCGTTACTGGCATTATAAAAATACTCAGCAATACCATCCAAGTTTTTTTCTTCGCACCAAGTAGCTAAAGTTAAATATGCATTTGAAGCATACGCTTCTTTTTGAATTTGCTCGTTTAGAGCATGTTTTACTTTATTAGATAACATTCTTAAAGGGTTTATTTATTTGATAAACAATATTACAAAAATTTAATAAAATATAACCCAATATCTATTATTAAATATATTTTTATGGAAAATAAAAAAACATTCGTCTTTTATATAAATGAAGGTTATGAAAACGTATTATATCCTAATAATGTTAAGCTTAATATCAGTATTTAAGGCGCAACAAACAATTACTATTATAGGGAATGTAAAAGATGGCAACACAAACAAACCTTTACCCTATGTTGCTGTTCAGGTTCAAAATTCAAACTATGGAATCAATACTTCAAAAGATGGGTCGTTTCATTTTTCAATTCCAGCTAAAAAACATATTTCTGTATTATTTAAACTAATGGGTTATACCAGCAGAGTAAAAGAATATGATTTAAAAGAAGACCAGGATTCTTTGTTAATATCTATCAATTTAAATCTATCATACTCTAATTTAGACACCTTTACGGTGTATGCTAAATTAAAACCTGATACATTAGTAGGCTCTCCAAAATACAGTATTTATGATTTTGATTTTTTCGAAGACAAATACATTTTATTAACTGCCGAAAAAACTTTAGAAAAAGCTGAACTTAAATTAGCGGATGTTAATGGCAAAATTATAACAAGTTACACTGTTCCAAAAGAAGGAGGCGAAGCCAAAGAGTTTTATCATGACTATATGGGTTACACAAACTTAGTATGCAAAAATTATATTTACAGAATTAACATGTATCATGATAGATTTGTATTAATTCCATTAGCTATTGAGGACGTAAATGCATTTATAAAACCCATCATAGATACAATCAACGGTAAAATTATCTTTTCCGACTATTGGAAAGAGTATCCCATGTTTAATTATTTCAGCTTTAATGAAACCGATAGCATAAAAGCACAACTACATACTGTAGAAGACAAAGAAATGATGCATGCCTATAATTTCGAATATTACTCTTTAATGCCAAAAGAAAAACTGGCTGCTCGGCGATTAGCCATGGAATATAAAACAGATAAACACATTGTTGCTTCACTCATGAGCGGGTTCACTAAAAGTATGTTTTACGAACCTTTATATGCACCACTTTATATCATAAAAGATACTATTAGTGTTTTTGATCACTACAAGGATCATTTATTTCATTTAGACAAAAACGGACATAAAATAGATTCTATTCCAATCAACTATAATCATCCAAAAAATTGGAAAGAGTGGAAAAACAAAATGCTTAAAGATGATATCAATAATTTAGTATACGCTGTATATGATAAAAATGGGCGTAAATACATTAAGCAAATAAGTGCTCAAACAGGCAAAGACCTTGGAAAATATAATCTTCAATTTCATAGTGCCGATAAATTAAAAATACATGATGGTTATGTTTACTATATTTATAGACCCTATGAGAGCACCCAAGAAAAGTTTTTTTATAGAGAATTAATAAAACTAGAAAACACAAACTAATCTTTTTTTTATTGGGTTTTTATTTGCATTTTCGTTATTCATAATAACACCTAATGACAACTTTAAAGACTCCAATTTTAACAATCATATTAAGTGCTGTTGCGGCTGTTATTGAAACCATTTTAATTTCATTTATTGCATACAAAATCAATAGTCATTTTGATTTAGCGATTACTTTATTATCCTTTTTCATATCATTTATTGTTAGTTTTTTTGTTATCTATTTTCTTTACAATAATGTTATTTTTGAAAAAATAGATAAACTTTATTTACTCGTAAAATCTCAACAACCAAAAGAAATTCCTAATACTGAATTTCAATTAGATGAAGTAGATGCGATTGACCGCCTAGAAGATGAAATTAAAAAGCTAGCGCAAGAAAGAATAAAAGAAGCTGACCAAAGTAGAAACTTGGATAGCTACCGAAAAGAATTTTTAGGTAATGTGTCACACGAATTAAAAACCCCTATTTTCAATATTCAAGGTTACCTTTCAACTCTAATTGATGGCGGCATCAATGATCCTACTATTAATGTTGAATATTTGAAACGAGCAGACAAAAGCGTAGACCGTATGATTCAAATCATTGATGATTTAGAAACTATCTCGCAGCTTGAAGTTGGAACACTTGAATTAGAATTAGAAACTTACGATATAGCCCAACAAATAAAAGATATTTTAGAAG
>Ga0066412_1000459_pt1 | contig 14626 bp, 10 predicted proteins | sample LakWasMet16_LOW5_2_FD_59499 | JGI IMG/M metagenome (GOLD analysis project Ga0066412, IMG submission 59499) | Freshwater sediment methanotrophic microbial communities from Lake Washington under simulated oxygen tension - Sediment Metagenome 16_LOW5 | ecosystem: Environmental > Aquatic >... | reverse complement strand
CCATGGACGAACCGATGACCGTGAGGCGCAGCTTTAATTTCAACAATCCGAGCTGAATCGAAACCCGGATTCAAACCTTGAAATTATTTTTTAATCCCTGCCAACACTGCCAGTAATCCTGCTGCAATTCCGGGCTCTGCAGTGCCTGTTGCGTCGGCTTAAGTACGGCGCGAGTTTCAAACATGAAAGCCATCGTATCGGTCAGCACATCGGGTTTCGACAAATCCGAATTCGATGCTTTATCGAATGTCGCCGCATCCGGGCCGTGACCGGTGAAGCTGTTATGCAGCGATGCGCCGCCCGGTGCAAAGCCGCCGGCCTTGGCATCGTATTGGCCGAAAATCAGTCCCATGAATTCACTGGCGATATTGCGATGGAACCAGGGCGGACGGAATGTGTCTTGTGCCACCAGCCAACGCGGCGGGAAAATCACGAAATCCAGATTGCCGACACCGGGCGAATCAGTCGGTGAATTCAATACCAGGAAAATACTCGGATCCGGATGATCGTAGCTGATCGAACCGATCGTGTTGAATTTTCGCAGATCATATTTGTAAGGCGCGTAATTTCCATGCCAGGCAACGACATCCAACGGCGAGTGGCCGATTTTCGCGGACCATAAATTTCCCTGAAATTTCGCCAGCAATTCAAAATCGCCTTCGAGTTCTTCATAGGCCGCGACCGGCGTCAGAAAATCGCGTGGATTCGCCAAGCCGTTCGAGCCAATCGGCCCCAAATCAGGCAAGCGCAGATGGGCACCAAAGTTTTCGCAGACATAACCGCGTGCAGCACCATCCGGCAACTCGACACGGAAACGGATACCGCGTGGAATCACCGCGATTTCCTGTGGCTCGATGTCGATCACGCCACACTCGGTCGCGATTTTCAGGCGACCCTGCTGCGGCACGATCAGCATCTCGCCATCGGCGTTGTAGAAATAACGCCCCTGCATGGATTGGTTGGCGGCATACAAATGAATACCGATACCGCTCTGTCCCGATGGTCCGCCGTTGCCGGCAACGGTGAACAGTCCGTCGATAAAATCGGTTGGCGTCGTCGGCAATGGCCGTGGATCCCAGCGCAGTTGATTCGGTGTCGTTGGCTGTTCGTCGAAACGATTATGAAAACTTGTCGCCGGTTTCAATTCGAAGGGTGCATGAAGGGCCGCGGGACGAATGCGATAAAACCAGCTACGCAGATTCTGGTGCCGTGGCGCAGTAAACGCCGTACCGGAAATTTGCTCGGCATATAAGCCATGGGCGACTTTTTGCGGCGAGTTACGTCCTACAGGCAATGCGCCTGCGACTGCCTCGGTGGCGAATTCGTTGCCGAAGCCGGATTGGTATTGAATGCCCATGGAAATCCCTTTCTTGTTTACAGAAAACCGCGCTTGATCTGGTCACGCTCGATGCTTTCGAACAGCGCCTGGAAATTACCTTCGCCGAAGCCTTCGTTGCCCTTGCGCTGGATGATTTCGAAGAAGATAGGACCCACCGCATTCTGGGTAAAAATTTGCAGCAGTTTGCGCTGCTTGGTTTCGGGATCGGCATCCATCAGGATTTTATTTTTTGCCAGACGCGGCACGTCTTCGCCGTTATTGGGAATGCGTTCGTCGAGCACGTCGAAATAACTCGAAGGCGTATCCAGAAATTCAACGCCCTGCGCGCGCATGGTTTCGACCGTCGTGTAGATATCGTCGGTGAAGCAGGCAATGTGCTGGATGCCTTCGCCATGATAGGCGTCGAGATATTCGTTGATCTGCGATTTTGGATCGTTACTTTCATTCAGTGGAATGCGAACGATGCCATCCGGCGCCGTCATCGCTTTCGACACCAGGCCGGTTTTCACGCCCTTGATATCGAAATAGCGGATTTCGCGGAAGTTGAACAGGCGCTCGTAATAATCCGACCACTTCTGCATATTGCCGAAGTAAAGATTGTGGGTGAGATGATCGATGAACGTCAGGCCAAAACCTTTCGGATTCTGGTCGGCACCTTCGATGGCCACGAAGTCGTCGGCATAAATATCCATGCCGTCCTGCACCAGATACAGCATGCAATCGCCGATGCCTTTCACGACCGGCGTTTGTACTACCTTGCTGGCTTCCATGGTACCGATGGCTTCACCGCCATTTCCCAGGACCGTTTGATTAACTTCCGCAACGGGATTCTTGAAACGAATCGCAAAGCCGCAGGCGCAGGGGCCATGGGCTTTTGCAAATTCCGCGGCAAAAGAATTTGGATCTTCGTTTACCAGGAAATTCACGCCACCCTGACGATACACCGTAATGTCGCGCGACTTGTGTTTCATCACGGCGCTAAAGCCCATGCGTTTAAACAGTGCATGCAGCAGACCTGCGTCCGGCGCGGCGAATTCGACAAATTCAAAGCCGTTGATACCCATCGGGTTTTCAAAGGTAGTGACTTGCATGCCGAGATTGGGTTGGGCGTTCATGATGCTTCCTGGGTGGCAATTTCGTGTGGCACAATATAGTTTCATATGAAACTAATTGCAATAAACCCATGACCACTGACCTGCTGGATCTCGAACATTTCCTGCCCTACCGCCTGTCCGTACTGAGCAACCGGATCAGCCAGGACATTGCGACCCTGTATGCCGAGAAGTTCAATCTGGGCATTACCGAGTGGCGGATCATTGCCATTCTGGGTCGATACCCCGGTCTGTCTGCGAATGAGGTAGCTGAACGAACGGCCATGGACAAAGTTGCCGTCAGCCGCGCCGTTGCTTCCTTGATTAAGCAAAAACGCTTGAAACGGCAATTCGACAAGAATGATTTGCGGCGATCTGTTTTGAGCCTGAGCGTGGCAGGCGAAAAAATTTACTCACAGGTAGCACCGCTGGCCAAACAATTGCAAGATGCCCTGCTCGCGGACTTCGATGACAAGGAACGTGTGCTGCTGAATCTACTGTTGGACAAATTGGCTGCAGCCGAGCTCTCGGTACATGGATAATCCGGTCGGGCCTAGAAAGCCCTCCTACTAAATTGCGCTTTCGTAGTAGGGCCTTCTAGGCCCGACCTTCCATAACTAAACGGCAGCCTAGGCTGCCGTTTAGTTATGACATTCATTACTGCCCCTAGGCACCGACCAACAATCGTAATAACTGGCCGCACAACCAACCTCCATAAGTACCTAAGGCGTACCCAAAGACGGCAAGCAAAACACCGACCGGTGCGAGTGCGGGATGGAATGCACTTGCCACGACGGGTGCGCTGGCTGCACCACCGATATTGGCTTGACTACCGACTGCCATATAGAACACCGGCGCTTTGATCCACCAGGCCATCAACAGCATCAGAGCGCCGTGAAAGCCGATCCAGATAAGTCCCAAAATAAATAATTCGGGATCCGAGAAAATGGACGCCAGATTCATCTGCATACCAATCGTCGCCACCAGAATATAAATGGCAGCCGAACCGATTTTTGAAGCCCCGGCACCTTCCAGTTTCTTGGCGCTCGTGAATGAAAGAATCAAACCGAAAGTAGTAGCCAGAACGGTGACCCAGAAAAAATTTGCAGTCAGGCTGTAGCGCTCCAGATGCGGTGCGTTTTCCTTGATGAACGGCACGATAAAACCTGTCAGCCAATGCGCCAGACCGGTGGCGCCCAATCCGATGGCAAGAATTTGTATCAGATCATTGGTCTTGGTAACTCGGGCGTTTTCCAACTGTACTTTTTCAACACGATGACGCAAATCTTCCAAGGCCGTCGTATCAGCACCACGCATGGTGTCGAGCTTGACGCTGCGCGCCGCCAGGAAAAGCAAAAATGCCATCCAGATATTGGCCACGATGACATCCACCGCGACAAATTTGCCGAATACATCGGGGCCGACTTCATATACCTCTTTCATCGCCGCCTGATTGGCACCGCCGCCGATCCAGCTGCCTGCCGTCGTCGTCATGCCACGCCAAACGGCATTGGCACCTTCGGGATCCAGCAGCGTCGGATCGAAAAAACCCATGATCCAGAGTGCCAGTGGCGCGCCGAGAATGACGCCCACCGTACCGGTTAAAAACAAAACGACCGCTTTGGGGCCCAGTCGCAAAATGGCACTCAGATCGCAGGCCAGGCATAGCAAGACAAGTGCCAGCGGCAAGAGATAATCGCGTGCCATCGGATATAGTTTTGACGCTTCGCCATTGATGATGCCAAAAGTATTGAGCAGGCCGGGGATGAAATAACAAAGCAGCAATGCCGGCACAAAGGTATAAAACTTTTTCCAGAAGGTATGCGGTGAATTTTCCGAAAGAAAAATAAGACCCAATACCACCACCAAAACACCCAGCACTACGGGGTCTGCCGTGATCATTGCCGTGTTGACGGCTTCTGCATCGGTTGGATTTGCCATGTTGTTACCTTGTTTTATCTGGCCCACAGAGTAGCAAAGCGGGCACGAATTTGCTCGGAATTAGCGGCATCAACCGTCCCAACTCCCACATTTCTCACAAAGAAAAACGGCAGCCGAAGCTGCCGTTTCATTTTATTTCAAACGCTGATTATTTCACGCCGTGCATCAGCTTGTTGATCAACGGTGCAGCCAGGAAGTACAAGACTGCAATGACGATACCGATCATGAACATGCTGTCGAACACGCTGGCGTATTGCATGGTAGTACCCATGGCTTCTTCACCACCACCAGCCGCTTCTGCTGCCAGCAAGCCGGCCACATAGTTCGCCATGGCGATAGACAAGAACCAGCCACCCATCGCCAAGCCCGTTTCTTTCGGACGTGCCAATTTGGTGACCATGGCCAAACCGATTGGTGACAGGCAGAGCTCACCAATGGTGTGAATCAGATAGGTCAGCGTCAACCAGATCCAACTGATACGACCGGCTTCGTTCGCCATGTTTTGCAGGGCAAAAACCAGCAGATAGAAACCGAGTGCCGCACCTGCCAGACCAATCGCAAATTTACGCGGGATGGAAGGGTTGATCGATTTCTTGTCGAGCCAGGGCCACAGCATGGCAAATACCGGAGCCAGCAAAATAATAAAGACGGGATTGACCGATTGGAAAATCGTGAAGTGCAATTGCGTTCCCATGATTGTCGGCATATCGACGAAGTCGCGGGCCAGGAAGTTGAGCGAAGAACCGGCCTGTTCGAACAAAGCCCAGAAGAGGATGTTCGCGGCAAACAAGATCAACATCGCGATATAACGATGCAATTGGACTTTCTCGCCACTCTTGATGCCACTGCTTATAAAGTAGGCCGCCAAACCGACCATCATCAACACCAGCAACATACCCAGCACGCCCAGTGAATCGAGCAGCCAGAACATCATCGAACCTTCGGCGAAGTGCGCCGCCAGTCCGTTCTGCCAGGATTTATCGAGCAGGAAGAAAGCAGGCACCGCCACCAGCAATGCACCAATGGCCACTTTGATGACCGGGCCGAAACCTTCCTTGCCTTCGGGAGTGGAGCCGACGTGGCCGAGCCAGGATTTGAACACCTGGAAAACCATCAGACCGAGCAACATGCCGATGCCGGCAGAGAAGAAACCCCAACGATAACCGTACTCGGCACCGATCCAGGCGGAACAGATCAATGGTGCAATCAAGGCGCCGGCGTTGATACCCATGTAGAAAATGGTGAAGCCGGAATCGCGACGGGCATCGCCCGGCTCGTAAAGCTTGCCAACCATCGTCGAGATATTGGGTTTGAATAAACCGTTACCGACAACCAGTACGGCCAGGCCCATCAGGAAGGTAGTGAGGTCCGGCGCCATCAGCATGAAGCTGCCGACCGCCATCAAGACACCACCTAACATGATCGAGCGTTGATAACCCAAAATCCGGTCTGCGACGAAACCACCGGCGATACCGGTCATGTAAACCAGTGACGTGAAGCCGCCGTAAGTCACACTGGCTTGCGCATCAGCACCTGGGCCTAAATGGGCGAAAAACGCAGCAGCGACGTGAACAGCCAGCATGGCGCGCATGCCGTAATACATGAAGCGTTCCCAGAACTCCGCGCCGAACAAATTCCACAGCGCTTTGGGATGTCCGAGGAACTCGCCTGCCGGCGGTGGAACAAAATCGCTTGAATTATTATTGGTAGCACCACTCATTAACACTCTCCCTGGTTTCTAGAGCAGGACCGGGGAAGCCCCCGGTCTTGAAATCAGAGCGAATGTAACCGCTAAGCGGCTGCGCGTCTAATTTAACAAATGCTGCGGCGCGTCATTTGCTCGGGCCAATCGTGGTCCTGACTTCGAACAGTTCAGGGAAAAAGCTGAGATCCAGCGCCTTTTTAAGGAAGGCGACACCCGAGCTACCGCCGGTGCCGCGCTTGTAGCCGATGATGCGTTCGACGGTTTTCATGTGACGGAAACGCCACAGCTGGAAGTTCACTTCGATATCGACCAGCTGCTCGCACAGATGGTAAGCATCCCAATGGGTCTTGGTATCTTCGTAAATTTTTTCGAAGACGGGCATCAGTGCTTCCTGCCGCTCATGCGCCTGAGAATAATCACGCTCGACACATTCCTTCGGTATTGCATGGCCGTGATCGTACAAATAACGCAGAACCTCATCGTACAAACTGGGCGCATCGAGAATTTTTTTCAGCCAAGCCTGACCTTCGGGATCGTAGCTGAATACTTTCACCATGTCCGCGTTCTTGTTCCCCAGTAAAAATTCGATGCCGCGGTATTGCAGCGACTGGAAACCGGAGGCCGGACCGAGCACATCGCGAAAGCCCATGTAATCGGACGGCGTCAATGTTTCCAGAACGGACCACTGCTCGGTCAATTGCTTTTGGATGTGCTTGACGCGCGCAAAAATCTTGTGGCACGGGTCGAGATTATTGGCTCGCAAATGTGCGATAGCCGCGGTCAGCTCGTGAATCACCAGTTTCATCCATAACTCGGAGGTCTGGTGCTGGATGATGAAAAGCATTTCATCGTGATGCACCGGCTTGGATAGAGGCAACTGGGCTGAGAGCAAGGTTTCAAGCTGCAGATAACCGCTGTAACTGAGACGTTCGCGCAAGTCAGTGGTTATTTCTTGCTCGATGGGTCGTTGATTAGGGGGCAGGTTCATCGGATCGTGCACGTGTAAACGAAGTATCAACAGCTTAGCGCATCTTCTTCACGAATTCTTCGCAAAAATCCGTCGAGAAATAATCCGTCATGTATTAGTCGCAATGCTTGGTTAGAATCAGCGGTCAAAATTTACTGAAGCACATCAGGGGAAATGTATGCGTTCATGGATTAAGGGGTTTACTGCGGCGGCATTTCTGCTGCCGGGTTTGGCGTTTGCGCAATGCGTGTCGTTGACGACAGGTGGAGTCGCTTATAACCAGAACTTCGACACGCTGTCGAACACAGCCGGCAGTACGACCAACAATCTCACCATCACCGGCTGGTTCATGACCGAAACCGGTGGCGGTGCACGCGACAACGAGCAATACGCTGTCGATACCGGCGCCAGCACCACCGGCGACACCTATAGCTACGGTGCAGCGGCCGCAACTGATCGAGCTATCGGTGGTCTGCAAAGCGGCACCCTGATTCCCGTTTTCGGTTCCTGTTACACCAATAACACCGGCGCCAGCATCACCAGTCTTGCCATCGCCTATACAGGTGAACAATGGCGCCTGGGCACTGCCGCACGCACCGACCAGATTAGTTTCGAATACAGCACCTCAGCCACCGACTTGGCGACAGGCACATGGACCGGCGTGGCAGCACTGAATTTCGTGACGCCCGACACCGGCACCACTGGCGCCAAGAACGGCAACGCAGTGGCAAGCCGTACGGCCCTGAGTACCTCGATTGGCAGCCTGAGCATTCCCAATGGCGCCACGTTCTGGATCCGCTGGATCGACACCAACGCCAGCGGCGCCGACGACGGTCTGTCGGTCGACGATTTCTCGCTGACGCCTACCAGCACCGGTGTCACACCCGGCCTCACCATCAACGATGCCTCGCTTACAGAAGGCGACAGCGGCAGCACCGTGATGAGCTTCACCGTGAGCTTGAGCGCTCCAGCAGGCCCAGGCGGCGTTACCTTCGATATTGCCACCGCCGATAACTCGGCGACTTCCGCAAGTGGCGATTTTGTCGCCAAATCACTGACCAGCCAAACGATTGCGGCCGGCAACAATAGCTATACCTTCGACGTCACGATCAATGGCGATACCGCGGTCGAGTCGAACGAAACCTTCTTCGTGAATGTCATCAACGTCACTGGTGCCAACGTGGCCGATGGACAGGGCCAAGGCACGATCCAGAACGACGATGTCGTGGTGACGCCTATTCACCAGATTCAGGGTTCGGGACTTGCCTCGCCACTGAATGGCTCCAGCATCGTCACTGAAGGCATCGTCACTGCACAGAAATTCAACAACGGTTTTTTCCTGCAAACGCCAGACGCGAATGTGGATGGAAATCCCGCCACCTCGGAAGGTATTTTCGTTTTCACTTCCACGGCACCACCGGCCAGTGCTGCCGTGGGCAACCGCGTTCGCGTGAGTGCCACCGTGACCGAGTTCACTCCGAGCACAAACCTCAACCAGTTATCAATCACCGAACTGGTGTCGGTGACCTCGATCCAGGTGCTGTCCAGCGGCAATGCCCTGCCCGCACCCGTCTCGCTGACCAGCGCCGATTTCTCGGCCACATCGACTCCAGGCACTGCCGAGAAATACGAAGGCATGCGCGTGGCAGTCGCCAACGCCATTGCCGTTTCCGGATCGGATGGCAACATCACTGAATCCAGTGCAACTTCCAGCAGCACCGGTGTATTCCATGTTGTGATGACCGATGTGGCGCGTCCGTTCCGCGAACCTGGCTTAGGCGTTCTTGACAACTTCCCGATTCCCGGTGGCAAGACTCCTCCGCGTTTCGATACCAATCAGGAACGCCTGATGGTGCGTAGCCGCGGCCAAATCGGCGCCACTGCTCTGGCAATCGATGCCGATACGTTCCTCAGCAATATGGTCGGCGTACTCGATTATTTCTCGGGTGCCTGGGCGATTTTGCCGGATGCCGGCGCACCACCCACCCTCGTTGGCGGCAAAATGGCGACGGCCGTGAATGACCCTTCCTACGATGATGTCACCATCGGTGCTTTCAACTTGTTGCGCTTCTTCGATGAAGTCAACAACAGCAATGGCGCTCCGACACTCACTGCCTCCGCACTCGACAAACGCCTGACCAAAACCAGCCTGGCCATCTGCGACTATCTCAAGTCGCCGGATATTCTCGGTGTGGTAGAAGTTGAAAACCTTCGCGTACTTGGCTTGCTTGCCGATCGCATCAATTCCACTTGTGCCAGCGCACCTGGCTATGTGCCTTATCTGGTGCAAGGCAATGACGTTGGCGGAATCAATGTGGGTTTCCTTGTCAGCAACCGCAGCGTCGGCGCAGTCAACCGCGTAGAAGTGGTGGAAGTGGTGCAGTACGGCAAGACCACCACGCTCTCTAATCCCGATACTTCCACCAGTCTGCTTAACGACCGTCCACCACTTTTGCTGCGTGCCATCGTCCATCAGGACAACGGTGCCACCTTCCCGGTCACGGTAATCGTCAATCACTTGCGTTCGCTCAACGGTATCGACGATGCAACGCCTGGCAGTTCCGGTTGGCCGACGGAAAGTGAACGTGTCCGCACCAAGCGGGCACGACAAGCGGCCTTCCTTGCCGATCTGGTGGAAACCCGGCAACAGGCTGATCCAAACGAACGTATCGTGCTGCTTGGCGACTTCAACGCCTTTGAATTCAGCGACGGTTATGCCGATGTGCTTGGCATTGTGCGCGGCGACGAAGTTGCCGAGCCCACCGTGTTGACATACCTTGCAAGCCCGATCACCGCTCCACTCTACGATGGCTCTTCGTTCACGGCCGATCCGGATGAACGTTATTCGTATGTTTTCGATGGCAATGCTCAAACTCTCGATCATGTTCTGGTAAACGAAGCCGTCGTGCTGGACGCTGCCGACGTTGTCGTCGAGCACGCACGCATCAACGCCGATTTTGGCGTGCATAATTTCGGTATCGCCGGAAACGGTATCCGTGTTTCCGATCACGACCCGGTGCTTTTGTACCTGAAAGTACGCTCGTTCCAGGATGTTGATCTGGCGGTTTCCGTCAGTAACCCGGACAGTTCGCTCAACAGTGGAAACAGCACCACCTATGCCGTCAACGTCAGCAACTTGAATGCCAGCGAAGCGGTTGATAATGCGGTGTTGTCACTGACACTCGATGCCGCGATTGCCGGCGTCAATGTTACTGCTGCTGCAGGCTGGACATGTGCCGCGCCCGTTCTGGCGGCGGCAAGTACCTCGGTTGAATGCACCGCGTTGACCTTTGCGGCCAGCGCTGTCGCTGCGTTCTCGGTGGTCGTACCGGTTCCGGGAGCATTCCTGGATGGCGACCTGACATTGAGTGCCAGCATTTCGGCCGAGCAAGGTGACTCCAATCCAGCCAACAATATCGGTTCGGATTTTGTGACCATCATCGGCAAAAAATCCGATCTTGCCGTACGTACGCGCGGTGCCAGCAGGATTTATGCGGGCTACAAAACCCGCATCAACACCGTTGCCGACAACTATGGTCCCGATGCTGCCGAGAATGTGGTGGTTGCCATCACCACCAACGCATCGGCCAGTTTCTTCAAGATCACCACCGTACCGACAGGCTGGAGCTGCGCGCTCGACCCGGCTTACCCATCAGCACGCTTCCTGTGCTCGCTGGCTGCAGGCACACAAATGGCAACGGGTGCCCGTCCGGAATTCGTGCTCACCTTTACCGCACCGGCTTCGATGGCATCAAGCAACCTGATTATCGGCGCGGGTATTTCAGCTTCGACGTCAGATCCCTCCGTTGGAAACAATGAAAACAGTTATTCCCTGTATATCGAACCCCTGCGAGGCAGTTCGATCCCGGCGAATTAATTTGCGTTCGATATTTGTTAAAAAACCCAGCTTCGGCTGGGTTTTTTATTCCATTCGCCTGCGAACGGCTTGCCTTTAGGGTGCGTTGACTGTTATCTATCAGATTGCCTGGGAGGGCTCAGACGATGTCTATAGTTGCCAATTTTGAAATTGAATATCAGCAATACCTCGGACCCGATGGACGTTTGATAAATAACGATCTTCCCGAGTTCGCAAATGACAAGAAAAACATTCTCGAACTGTTCAAGCACATGCTTTACGTGCGCAGCTTCGATACCAAGGCCGTTGCCTTGCAAAGGACCGGCAAACTGGGCACCTATGCATCGTGCCTCGGTCATGAAGCCACCCATATCGGCATCGGTAGCGCCATGCACTACGATGATGTATTTGCACCCAGCTATCGCGAATACGGCGCGCAGTTCATGCGCGGCGTGAAGCCCCGCGACGTACTGATGTACTGGGGCGGCGATGAACGCGGCAATAATTTTTCGGGGCCGCCGCATGATTACGCGTGGTGTGTACCCATCGCCACGCAATGCCTGCACGCGGCAGGTGCGGCGCTGAGTTTCAAATTGCGCAATGAACCGCGTGTTGCCGTTTGCTGCGTCGGCGATGGCGGCTCGTCCAAGACCGATACCTATGCCGCCATCAATTCCGCAGGCGCCTACGGTCTGCCTTTCATTCTTTGCATCATCAATAACGGCTGGGCGATATCGGTACCGCGCAAGGCACAAACCGGCGCGAAGACACTCGCACAAAAAGGCATTGCCGGTGGTCTGCACTGTGTGCAAGTCGATGGCAATGATATTATCGCGGTGAGGGGTGCGATGGATCATGCGCTCAAGCTCGCCCGCAACGGCCATGGTGGCAGCGTCATTGAATTCGTCACCTATCGATTATCCGATCACACGACTGCCGATGATGCCCGCCGCTATCGGGAAGATGCCGAAGTAAAAGCGGCCTGGGAACGCGAACCGATTTCGCGACTGCGCACGTATCTAACCAATGAAAAGATGTGGAGCGAAGCTGAAGAAACCGCCTGGAAGGAAGAATGCGGTCGTTTGGTTGACGAAGAAGTCAACGCCTATCTGGAAACCAAGGTACAACCGGTCGAAGCCATGTTTGATTATCTTTATGGCGACATGCCGGCGGACGTACTTGCCCAGCGCGCCGACGCGATTGCCTGGGAGAAACGCTGATGGCCGCCATCACCTTGATTGAAGCGATCACGCAGGCGCTCGCCTACGAAATGAAACACGACGAAAACGTGATCGTGCTCGGCGAAGATGTCGGCGTCAACGGCGGCGTATTTCGCGCAACCGCAGGCCTGCAACAAATATTCGGCGATCAGCGCGTACTCGATACCCCGCTCGATGAAACCACCATTGCCGGGCTCACGGTTGGCTTGGCAACCCAGGGAATGAAACCGGTCGCCGAAGCGCAATTCGACGGCTTCATGTATCCGATGGTCGACCATATCATTTGCCATGCGGCACGCATGCGCTATCGCACGCGTGGACGCCTGACCTGCCCGATGGTACTGCGGGTGCCATGGGGCGGCGGTATTCGTGCGCCGGAACATCATTCAGAAGCGAACGAATCCATTTTCACCAATGTGCCCGGGCTGCGTGTCGTCATGCCTTCATCGCCACAACGGGCTTACGGATTATTGCTGGCTGCCATTCGCGATCCCGACCCGGTGATTTTCTTCGAGCCAAAGCGAATCTATCGCCAGTACAAGGAAGAAGTGCCCGATGACGGCGAAGCCTTGCCGCTGGATGTCTGTTTCGTATTGCGCGACGGCAGTGACGTGACGCTGGTCAGCTGGGGTTCGCAAATCAAGGAGACCCTCGAAACCGCCGATGCACTTGCCAAAGAAGGCATCAGCGCCGAAGTCATCGACGTCGCGTGTTTGAAGCCGCTGGATTTCGACACTATTCTGGAATCGGTGAAGAAAACCGGACGCTGTGTGATCGTGCATGAAGCCGCAAAAACGGCAGGATTCGGCGCCGAAATAGCCGCACGTCTGGCCGAGGAAGCGCTTTACGATCTGCATGCGCCGGTCGAACGCGTGACCGGCTACGACACGCATATCCCGCTGTTCCGCCTTGAAATGAAATACCTGCCAAGCGTGGAAAAAATATTGGCCGCCGTAAAGCGGACCTTGTCGGTCAGCTGAGTTTCTGTAGGAGCGCCTTTTAGGCGCGAATGTTCTGCGACAAACCCATTCGAGAATCAAACATGAGCAATACAAAAATATTTTACCTTCCTGATCTTGGCGAAGGTCTGCCGGATGCCGAGATTGTCGAATGGATGGTAAAAGTCGGCGATGTCATTCGATTGGATGAGCCGCTGGTATCCATGGAAACCGCAAAGGCAGTGGTTGAACTGCCTTCGCCGGTTTCCGGAAAAATTCTGAAGCTCGCAGGCGGCCCGGGCGATGTGATTAACACCGGCACAATGCTGGTGGAATTCGAAATGGACATGAGCTTGCCGCAGCGCGCCGAAGCGCAAGACACCGGACATCAACATGGCGCCGCAGCGCACGCACCGGCCGAACCTGCACAAACGAACTCGGCCATACCGCCTACCGTCGTTGCACCCACGGAAGAAATGCCGAAATCAGCAGACGCCGGTACCGTGGTCGGGGCCATGCAAAGTAGCGACGCCATTCGTAGCGAACAAACACTGGCGATTGGCGGTGTCAAAGCCGTGCCTGCCGTGCGCGCGTTGGCCAAAAAGCTGGGCGTTGATCTCGCTGGCGTTGCAGCTACCGGCGCCGATGGCGTGGTCACGATGAGCGACGTGAAAAATGCCGCTGCCAATGGCAGTGCAAAGCCACAAGTGGCTACGCGCACGCAAACGGCACCGATGGCAACGGCCTCCTTGTTCGGCAATGAAACAACATCTGCACCCGCAGTTCGCGCACCTTCGGCGCCTGCAGTAAAAGCCGTTGCTCCACTCGATGTCGACCATCCGATTCGCGGCGTACGTCGCAACATGATCCGGGTGATGAGCGAAGCCCATGCGCAAGTCGTTCCGACGACCTTGATGGACGATGCCGACATCCATTCGTGGCAAGCGGGCGAAGACATCACCGTGCGTTTGATTCGCGCGATCGTAGTGGCCTCCCAGGCCGTGCCGGCATTGAATTCCTGGTTCAACGGCAAGGAAGGCACCTTGCGTCGTCATTCAAAAGTCGATATCGGCATAGCCGTCGACACCGATGACGGCCTGTTCGTGCCAGCACTGCGAAACTGCGAAAACATGACCGCACAGGATGCGCGAAAATCGATCAATCGCATTCGTGAACTGGTAAAGACGCGCAGCATTCCTCCCGAAGAATTGCGCGACTTCACCATCGTGCTGTCGAACTTCGGCGTGTTCGCCGGCAAATATGCCACACCGGTGGTGACGCCGCCCTGCGTGTGCATCGTTGGAGCCGGTCGTTTATTCCACGAATTGGTCCCGGTGCTCGGCGGCGTGGAAACCCATCGCATCATGCCGATATCGCTGACCTTCGACCATCGCGCCTGTACGGGCGGCGAAGCGGCTCGATTCCTGCGCGCATTACTGGATGACCTGCAACGCACGCGCTAATTTACATTTTCGAACACGGGAACCGCTTCGGCGGAACCCGTAAAAAAATTAGTTGCGGATTCTGAACTGCTTCGAGCGAATCCAGAACGATACAGCCATCACGATC
>Ga0066412_1000454_pt1 | contig 14824 bp, 10 predicted proteins | sample LakWasMet16_LOW5_2_FD_59499 | JGI IMG/M metagenome (GOLD analysis project Ga0066412, IMG submission 59499) | Freshwater sediment methanotrophic microbial communities from Lake Washington under simulated oxygen tension - Sediment Metagenome 16_LOW5 | ecosystem: Environmental > Aquatic >... | reverse complement strand
CTTGGCCGCCAACGTCTGCAGATAAGAACGCCTGGCCAGCTTTAACTTCTACACCGACAGTGGTATCCACACTCGCTCTAGCTTCTTCCATAGTCCTACCGACTCCAACGCCTGCAACCCCTGCTCCAACACCAGAGGTGGGAAGTATCCTTACCGTGCCGTTCACTACAGCGATAGAATAGGTGCCGCCCTTGTAGGAGACGGTAAAGACGGTGCCGCGGGCGGCGGCCACACCCTTAGGGGTGCGGACGGCATACTGGTTCACGCTCTTTTTGGCGGGATTGAGCTTGGCGACGAGATTGCCGCTCTTGAGGTCGAGGGTGGCCTTCTGCTCGGTCACCTTGCCGCCGGCGGAGGTGGTCGACAGCTCGGCGATTTCAACGACGCTATTCTCGGTGATCACGGAGGTGGAGTCACCGTGGCTGACAAGAAACACCTGGGACTTGTCGCCCGTGGTGATGGTGGCGCCCTGCGGGAGCTTGGTGCCTTCCGTCACGGCGACGGTGGAGCCGTCGGCCAAGGTGGCGGTCACGGTGCCGGTGACACGGGCCACGGTGGCCTCGGTGGCGGTGCTCTGGGCGAAGGCCGAGGCGGCCAGGCCGACCAGGGCGGTGAATAGGAGGGTCAGTTTGCGTGTGTTCATGGCCATTAGTGTAGGTGCGGGTATCTGGTTGAGAATCGTGCTGGTAGTTCAGCAGGTTGCAGGCCATCTGCAAGAGCGTAATTGGCAGTTCAGTAAAGAATTCCGTGACGATTTAGAGGCACGGGTTTGCGATACGGACAAGTCGCTGGGCGAGCTCACTTTTCCTTCATGACATACACGCCATCCCAATCTTCGGGAGGAGGATGCGCGGCGTAATGTGCGGTGATGTCGAGAAATACGAGGGAAGGGTTGGAAGATACGCCCGGGGATTTGCCGGGCTGGTTGGGCTCCAAGACCAGGCTGCGACGGAAAAAAGCCTCCGCGCCGGCCCAGTCCCGCTCATAATACCGGGCCAGGCCTTGGGCGAACAGGGCGATGCACTCGCGGGTGGAATCGGTCACATGTTCCTTCAGGCCGACGACTTCGTGGATGGGCACGGCTTGCGCCCGGCCCTTGACGACGATCCGGCCGAGCGGGCGGAAGACCACCCGGTCGCCGCCGTGTTTTTCGCAGGCGACCTTCGTGGCCTCGGAGCACATGGTGTAGGCGCCCCAGCTCTTGGCGCCGGATTCCATGCGGGCGGCGAGGTTCACGTCGTCGCTCGTCATCGTGTAGCTGAAACGGGTGCGGCTGCCCATGTTGCCGACCACGGCGACGCCGGAGTTCAGGCCGATGCGCGAGCGCATCTGGCGGACCGTGAGGGGCCACGCTTCGCCCTGCGCCACCCAGCGCTGGCGGAGTTCGTCGAGGGCATGCTGGACCCGCAGGGCGGTCACACAGGCCCGGTAGGCGTGGTCGGGCAGGGCGATGGGGGCGCCGAACATGGCGACGACGGCGTCGCCGATGTATTTGTCGAGCGTGCCGCCCTCCTCCTGGATGATGTCGGTGCAGACGGTCAGGTATTCGTTGAGCAACTCGACGAGGCGAGCAGCCGAGAGTTTCTCCGAGAAGGTCGAGTAGCCCTGGATGTCGCTGAAATACGCCGTGATCTCCTCGGTGTGCCCGCCGAGTTCCGGCATCTGGCCGCTTTTCACCATCTGGTCCACGAGCTGCGGGGCGAGGTAGGCGCCGAACATGCCCTTGATCTGCTGCTTGGCCCGCTGTTCCTCGATGATCCGGCGGCCGATCACGACGAATTGCAGGGCGCCAAACCCGACCATGGGTGTCACCAGCGGCACCCACCAGCTGCCCCAGACCCAGGCCCAGACGGCGAGCGAGGCGTAGCTAACCACGCCCAGCACAGCACCGCCGCAAAGCACCATGACGGACCGGTTGGCCAGAAAAGCCACCCCCAGCCACCCGAGCACCACGGCCGTGAGCCAGATGAGGGCTTCGGGCACGCGCTGCGCGTAATCGCCCGCGAGGATGTTGTTCACGACATTCGCATGAACCAGCACCAGGGGGGTGTAAGAGCTGCGCGGCGTCGGCCCGGCATCGGCCTTGCCCGTCACGGTCTGACCGATGAATACGATCTTGCCGGCGATGGCCGGCGGCTTCGGCGCATCCGGGGTCTTCTCAACGTGGTAGGCGTTGATCTTGAGCAGCATCTCCTGGTAGGTGTGCGTCGGGAAATCGAAGTGGTTCTGGTCGTAATCCTGGTCGTAACGGTAGTTCACCAGGTAGGTTCCGTTCCGGGAGATGGGGATCCGGCGTTCCCCGTTTTTGGCCTGCAAATATACCCCGTCGCCGAGCCGCACGCGCACCTGGTCCGTGCCGACATGGAAGTAAGCCATGACGGTCTGCAGGGCCAGGGAGGCGAACACCTCTTCGCCCACGCGCACGACCATCGGCACCTCGCGGATGATGCCGTCGCTGGAGCGGGGGGCGTCCGCAAAACCATACCGTGAGACGGCCTTCAGCTCGGGGAAGGGCACGAGGGCGAACTTGTCGCCCGGGATGCGTCCCAAGTCGCCCTCAATCCGGGTCAGGGGCTTGGTCGGGCCGACCGGTGGTGACTCCTCCTCGGGCGGATCCGGGTTCGACACCGCCGCGGTGACGACCGCAACACCGGAGTCGACGGCGGCCTTGGTGTCCGCCCCCATGGCGGCGTCGCCCTCGCCCTCGCGCCGGGCATCGAGGATGACGTCCCAGCTGATGACGGCCGGCTTTTCGACCGCGAGGAACTTGTTGAGGTTGCCGTGCCAGGCCCGGTCGGGCGGCCAGGGCACGAGGTTCGAATCGGTCCCGTCCTCGAACAGGACGATGAATACGCGCGGGTCGGGCGGCGGTTGCGAAATGGCGCGGAACTCGGTGCGCCAGTCCAGGGTGCGCCACTCGGCCTGTTTCACGCTCTCGGAGAAGTGGTCCCCGAGCCAGGCGAGGCCGTAGCACACGACCGGCGCCCACCAGAGCTGGCGAAAGGTCTTGCGGGTGGGGCTCGGCATGGCGGCGCATCATGGCCGCCGCCGCATACCCGAGCCAAGCGATTTCTGGCCGCCGTGGAGGTGGAGCGACTTGCCCTCAAGGCGCTTTCTTTCGCAACGAGGATTGGTTAGCGCGTTGGGGGCAACGCGCTCCACCAGTTAACGCTGCCGCCAGCTGCCGCGGGACAGGCCCCCGAACTTGCGCGGGCCCGGCTGGCCGCCGCCCGGACCCTGCGCCGGGCGCGGGGCGTGACCCTGGCCTTGCGGGCGCGGTGTCTGCGGCGCGTGGCCCGTGTGCTGACGGGGTTGACCGCCGCCGCCATGGCCGTGCCCGCCACCGTGTCCACCGTGGCGCTGCTGCTTGTTGTGCTGGAAACTGCGCGGGTCGACGTAACGCGGACCGGCCGCCGGCCCGATGGTCGGGGGCGAATGATAATCAAAACCGTCGAGCTTCAGCTGCGGCACCTTCTGGCCGATGAAACGCTCGATGTCGCGGATCTCGCCGGCCTGGTCGGGCGTGGTGAGCGTGAAGGCGTCACCGACGGCGGCGGCGCGGCCGGTGCGGCCGATGCGGTGGACGTAATCCTCGGGGTTCGCCGGGATGTCGTAATTGATGACGTGCGAGACGCCGGCGACGTCGATGCCGCGGGCGGCGATGTCGGTGGCGACCATCACCTCGTATTTGCCGGACTTGAAGCCCTCGAGGGCCTCGACGCGCTGCGACTGCGAGCGGTTGGCGTGGAGGACGGCGACGGAGTGGTTGGCGGACTTGAGCTTGCGGGCGATCTTGTCGGCGCCGTGCTTGGTGCGGGAGAAGATCAGGCAGCTGTGGAAGTCGGTCTTCTCGAGCAGCGCCGTGAGCAGGTCGAACTTCTTGAGCTGCGAGACCGGGTAGAAGGCGTGGGTGACGGACTTGTTGACCGTCCGGGCGACGCCGATCTCGACGCGCGCCGGGTTGCGCAGGGCGAAGCGGGCGACCTCCTCGATCTCGGGCGGCACGGTGGCGGAGAAGAACAGCGTCTGGCGCTCGCGCGGGCACATGCCGATGATCTTCTTCACGTCCTTGACGAAGCCCATGTCGAGCATGCGGTCGACCTCGTCGAGGATGAGGATCTTGAGGTTGTCGAGGCGGAGGGTCTTCTCGTTGAGGAAGTCCATCAGGCGGCCGGGCGTCGCGATGACGACGTCGGTGCCGGCCTGGATCTCGCTGCGCTGGCGGCCGTAGCCGACGCCGCCGTGGACGACGGTGGCGCGGATGTCGGTGAAGCGGCCGAAATCGCGGAAGGCCGTCTCAACCTGGGCGGCGAGCTCGCGGGTGGGCTCGAGGATGAGGACGCGCGGGCCGCGGGGCTCATGCTTGGTCAGGCGGGCGAGCGTGGGCAGGGCGAAGGCCGCGGTCTTGCCGGTGCCGGTCTGCGCCGAGGCGATCAGGTCGCCGCCGCCGAGCACGACGGGGATGGCGCGCAGCTGGATGGGCGTCGGGTCGGTGTAGCCCATGGCTTTGACACCGTTGATCAGGGAGGGCGGCAGCCCGAGCTTGGAAAATGGCATAGCGGGTCATTACCCCGGCAAACGGGGGGTAAAGCGAGGCAATTTTGCCCTATTCGCAGCGGCCGATCATTTGCCCCGCCTCCCGCTCAAACTTTGGTCTATCCTTTCGAGCATCCCTGCGCATTGTGTGCCTTATGGAAAAACGCCCGTTCAACGAACTCGGTCTGTCCCCCGAGATTCTGAAAGCCGTGGACAAGATGGGTTTCGAGGAAGCCTCGCCCATCCAGACCGCGGTCATTCCGCATGGATTGGCGGGCAAGGACGTCGTCGGCCAGTCCGCGACCGGCTCCGGCAAGACCGCGGCCTTCGCCATCCCGGCCATCGAGAAGGTCGACGTGAAGATGCGCCAGGTGCAGGTGCTCGTGCTCTGCCCGACCCGCGAGCTGGCGGTGCAGGTGGCCGAGGAGTTCGGCAAGCTGGCTTTCTTCAAGAAGGGCCTGATGGAGGTGCCGATCTACGGCGGCCAGAGCTACGAGCGGCAGTTCCGTGCGCTCCACGCCGGCGCGCAGGTCGTCATCGGCACGCCGGGCCGCGTCATGGACCACATGGCCCGCGGCACGATGAAGCTCGATGCGCTGAAGGTCATCGTGCTCGACGAGGCCGACCGGATGCTCGACATGGGCTTCCGCGACGACATCGAGCACATCCTCAAGTCGGTGCCCGAGCAGCGGCAGTGCCTGTTTTTCTCGGCGACGATGCCGCGCATGATCCAGGACCTGATCAAGCGCTACACCCGCGACCCGGTCTGGGTGCGCATCGAGGCCCACGCGCTCAACGCCCCGCAGGTGGAGCAGATCTACTTCGAGGTCGACCGCCGCTCCAAGATCGAGCTGCTCACGCGCCTCATCGACCTGCACGACTTCCGCTTCGGCATCATCTTTTGCAGCACCAAGATCATGGTGGACGAGCTCGACGAGCACCTGCACGCCCGCGGCTACTCGACGGATCGCCTGCACGGCGACATCACGCAGGCGCAGCGCACGCGGGTGATGGACAAGTTCCGCCGCCGCGGCTTCGAGTTCCTCGTCGCGACGGATGTCGCGGCGCGCGGGCTCGACGTGGACGACCTCGAGGTCGTCTTCAACTTCGACCTGCCGAACGACGCCGAGGACTACACGCACCGCATCGGTCGCACGGGCCGCGCCGGCAAGAAGGGCATGGCCTTCACCTTCGTGGCGGGCCGCGAGCTCTACAAGATGCAGAACATGATCCATTATGGCCGGCTCAAGATCCGCCGCGAGCGGGTGCCGTCGATGGACGAGGTCGAGGAGGCCAAGGGCAACGTGTTCTTCGAGAAGCTGCGCGCCACGCTCGAGGAGAAAAAATTCCAGTCGCATGACCAGATGGTCCAGCGGCTCATCGAGCAGGGCTACACCAGCACCGACATTGCCTCGGCGCTCATCCACATGCTGCAGGGCGCGGCCGGCGAGCCGCCGGCCAAGGGCGCCGGCACCAAGGCCGAGCGTATCGCGGCCAACGAGGCCCCGAAGGCGGCCCGCCCGGCGGCGCCGCGCGATCCCGAGATCACCCAGGCTCCGTTCCTAGCCAGGGCGCCGGCGCCCAAGGCTGAGCGCGCCGCCCCCGGTGCGTTTCCCGCGAAGTCGAACTACGAGCAGCCGGTCTATGAAAAGCCGACCGGCGACCGCTTTGCCGCGCAGAAGCGCACCTTCGACCGCAAGCCCCGCACGGGCCGCGAGCCGGGTTTCAGCACGGTCACCTTCAATGTCGGCCGCGCCCAGCTGATCACGCCGGGTGATCTCGTCGGCAAGATCGCGGGCGTCACGCGCCTGCCGGCCAATGTCGTCGGGGCGATCGATATCCACGAGGAGCACACGAACGTCGATGTCGCCACCGAGCACGCCGAGGCGATCATCGCCAAGCTCACGGGCATCCGCATCAAGAACCAGTCGCTGAAGCCGGCGATCGTGCCGCCCGCCGCGGAATGAGGTCATGGCCGGTCGTCCGCTGAGCCCCGATCATCTGACGGCTTGGGAGGTCGTGCGGCTGCTCAGGCTCGAGCCGCTCGACCAGGAGGGCGGCTATTTCCGCCGCACGGGCGAGTCGGCCACGATCCTGGCCGACGGCCAGCGGGCGTGGTCCACGATTTATTTCCTGGTCACGCCGGAGGGATTCTCGGCGATGCACCGCGTGGCCAAGGATGAGATCTGGGCCTTCCACGCGGGCGATCCGCTCGAGTCGCTGCGCCTGCGGCCGGATGGCAGCGGCGAGTGGGCGAGGCTCGGGTTGAGCCTGGCGCAGGGCGAGCGGCCGCAGGACGTCGTGCCGGCGCAGACCTGGCAGGGCACGCGGCTCGCGGCGGGCGGACGGTGGGCGCTTGTGACGTGCGTCGTGGCGCCGGAATTCCGTTCGGGCGACTTCGAACTCGGCGGGTGCGAGGCGCTGTGCGCGGCCTATCCCGACTTCGCCGACAGCATCCGGGGCCTGACGCGGGCGGTGCCGGCGTCAGGGCGGAAATAGGCCCGGGCGTTGACGGCGAACAACTTCACAAGACCGTCGCGGCGCGTGACTTGACAGGGGAAGGGCCGATGCCTATCTCCAAGGCCCGTTGCCCATGGAAGCCGCACTCGATCAGCCGGTGCTCGTGCTTAACCGCCTCTGGCAGGCGGTGAACGTGATTGGCGCCCGCCGGGCCTTTGCGCTGCTGGCCCGCGAGCACGCGCAGGTCGTGCACCAGACCGAGGACGCGTTCCGCACCTACTCGCTGATGGATTGGATCGACTTCTCGACCTACAATCCGCCGGTCGACGCCCTGGAGACGGTGCACACCATCAACCGCAACATCCGCCTGCCGCGCGTGATCCTGCTGACCTTCTTCGACAAGCTGCCCTGCAAGGAGCTGAAGCTGACGCGCAACAACGTCTTCGAGCGCGACGGCGAGAAGTGCCAGTATTGCGGCCACACCTTCGAGCGCGAGGCGCTGAACCTCGACCACGTCATCCCGCGCCACTACGGCGGCAAGACGACGTGGGAGAACATCGTGTGCTCGTGCATCAAGTGCAATTCGCGCAAGGCCAACCGCCTCCCGCACGAGGCGCACATGCGGCTCATCCGCAAGCCCGTGCGTCCGAAGTGGCGCCCCGTCATCTCGCTCGTCCTCGGCAACCACAATCACGAGAAGTGGAAGGACTTCCTCGACGTCGCCTACTGGAACGTCGAGCTGGAGGAGTGAGTCGGCCTCAGGTCCGGTAGTCCTCGCGCACCGGCGAAAACAGGTCGATCACGCGGCAGGCCGTCAGCGTTGTGCCGCCGTGCATCACCCCGCCGGGAATCAGCGCGACCATGCCGGGCCCGAGCACGGTGGTTTCGGCGCCGACGGTGAACTGGAAGCGGCCCTCGATCACGTAGGTGACCTGCTCATGCGGGTGCTGGTGCAGCGGGATGGTGGTGTTGGCCTGCAGCGAGACTTCGCCGACCGTCATGCGCTCGCCGTGCGCATAGTGGCCGCGGACGGCGCCGCCGAAGATTTCCTTGGCCGGCAGGGAGGCGAGGGTGGTGAAGGACATGCGGATGATGGCGTTTGGATGTGGGTAGGGGCGCTTGCCCTCAAGCGCCCGGGCCGTTGAGGGCAACGGCCCCTACCCAGTCAGGTGGACGATAAGGGCAGCGTGACGCGCATCGTGGTGCCGCGGGGGCTGGAGTTGAGCAGCGTCAGTTCGCCGTGGTGGTCCTTCATGATGCGGCGGGCGATGGCCAGGCCGAGGCCGGTGCCGTCGGCACGGCCGGACAGGAACGACTCGAAGATGCGCGGCCGGATCGACTCCGGGATGCCGCCGCCGGTGTCGGTCAGGTCGAGCTGCACGACGCGCCCGAGGGCCGAGGCCTCCTCGGTGCAGGCCACGGTGAGGGCGCCGCCGTGCGGCATGGCGTGGAGGGAATTGAGCGCGAGGTTGAGGATGACCTGCTGCAGCTGGCCCTTGTTGCCCTCCACCAGCACCGAGCGCGCGGGGGCGTCGTAGTGCAGCTCGACGCCGGCCTGGGCGAGCTTGGCGCGCAGCAGGACGAGCGTGTCGTCGAGGATCTCGGCCAGCGCCCAGCGCGAGTGCAGCGCGGCCGGCGTGCGGCCGAAGGAGAGCACGCGGGAGACGATGCCCTCGAGCTGCTCGATCTTTTCCGTGATGACCTGCAGGTCGCGCTTCCGTGGATCGTCCCCGGCGAAGTCCATGCCGAGGGTGCCGTGCAGGAGCTTGATGACGAGGAGGGGATTGCGGATCTCGTGGGCGATCTCGGCGGCGAGCAGGCCGAGGGTGGTGAGGGTCTCGTTCTTGCGCAGCACCTCCTCCGACTGGAAGACGCGGGCGTAGAGCCGGGCGTTCTGCAGGGCGACGGCCGCGAAGCTGCCGAGGGCGGAGAACAGGCGCTTCTCGTCGTCGCTGAAGCGGTGGAGCTCGCCGTGGAAGACGGACAGCACGCCGGCGGGCTTGCCCTCGAGGATGAGCGGCACGGCCAGCGCGGAGCAGAGGGAGCGGTCGCGCGGCAGGTCGGCCGCCTCGCTGTAGCCCGGGCCGTCGATGTTCTGGAACTCCGTGGCGCGACCCGAGCGGATGGCCGCGGCGAGCAGGGACATGTCGGCGGAAACGGTCTGCTGCTGCAGGCTGAGCCCTGCGGCGGACAGGTCGCCGTCGGCCGACCAGGCGTGCAGGCGCAGTTCGCGGCGCTCCTCGTCGTAGTCGTGGAGGAGGCAGAGCCGGGCGTTGAACAGCGCGCGGCCGCTCTGGGTCAGCGTGGACAGCAGTTCTTCCGGTGCGAGCTGGGCAACGAGTGCGTGGCCCAGCTCGACGAGCGTGGTCAACTGCTTGGAGTTGGCGCGCAGGCGCTCGTATTGCCAGAGACGGTGCAGGACGGTGCCGGCTTCGGCGGCGTAGCGGGCCAGCCTTGCCAGGTCGTCGGCGGTGAAGGCGCCGAGGCGGTCGGCGTCGAGGTTCACGATGCCGATGGTGCGACCGTCAAAAATGAGCGGCGCGGCCATCTCGCTGCGGACGCCGGCGCGGGCGGAAATGTAGCGCGGCTCGGCGGCGACGTCGGCGACGAGCAGCGGCTTGCCGTGCAGAGCAACCCAGCCGGTGATGCCCTGGCCGGGCCTGAGGGCGAACTCGCCGACATCGGGCGGCAGGCCCTGCTGGACGCCGATCTCGAGTCCGCCGGTCTCGGGGCTCAGGAGCGCCAGCGAGCCGCTGTCGGCGGGGAACGCACCCATGATGGTCGTGAGGATCTGACCTTGCGCCGATGCCGCGTCCGCGGCGCTGGAAGCGAGCGAGGCAATCCGGTAAAGGACCGCCAGGTCTTTGGTCTCGTCAGAACTCATCCGTCCCAGCTGAACAGGTCCGGGACGGCTTGGGGAGAGAAAATTAGACCGCGGCCGCCGTCGCGGCCGGCGTGATGATCGCGCGCAGGGTGTCGCGCAGCGTGTGGAGCTTGGCGGGGTCGACCGGGCCGGGCTCGGGCTTGTTGGGCTCGATGTAGAAGGTGTCGATTGCGACGCTGCGCTCGGTGTTGATGCGGGCGAAGGTGGTGTCGAAGCCGTGGTCGGAGATCGTCTTCACCAGGCGGTAAAGCAGGCCGATCTGGTCGTGCGCCTGCACCTCGACGATGATGCGGTTGAGCGAGAGCTCGTGGTAGACCTCGACGGTCGGCGGGAAGGAGGCGGGCAGCTCGGAGGTGGCCGCCGCCGTGTAGCGCGAGGCCTCGGCGAATTTCTTGGCCTGCGCCGTGATGTCGGGCAGCAGGTCGCGGTTGTTGACCAGCGCCTCCTCGACCGTGCGGGCGAGGGTGTCCATGGCCTTCTGGTTCTGGACGACGCCGCGGCCGGGCTCGACGACGTGGAAGGTGTCGATGGCGATGTGGTCGGAGCGCGTGGTGATCTTGGCGGAAAGGATGCTCAGGCCGGCGACGCTGAAGGCGCCGGCGAGCTTGTAGAAGAGGCCGGCGCGGTCCCACGTGACAACGTGCACCGTGGTGTAGCTGCGGTTGATGTCGTCCTTCCACTCGATGACGGGCCGCAGCGAGCCAAGCGAGTCGGCGGCGGAGATGGAGTGCAGCAGCCGGTTGACCATCTGGATGTGCAGCGTGATCTCGGGCGCGTCGGTCTGGATGAAGTAGCGCTCGGGCAGGAGATTGAAATGCGCGGTGATCTCATCCGGGCTGATGCCGGGGATGGTCTGGGCGATGAGGGTCTGGCGGGTCATTTCAATGCGCTCGCGGAGGCGGGTTTCAACTTTGTCGCCGAGGGTCAGGCGCTCGAGCGTGGTGTCGAACAGGCGCCGGTGGAGCGAGTTCTTGTAGCCGTTCCAGAGGCCGGCCGCCGTGCCGCGCGCGTCGCAGTAGGTGTGCACGTAGAGGTAGCGGAGCCAGTCCGGCTCCACGACCAGCTCGGCAAAGGAGGCTGAAGTCTGGGGGTCATCCAGGTCGTGTTTCTGCCAGAACCGTGCCATCACCAAGTGATTTTTGATGATAAAATTGATGGTTTCGCGGCTGGCCGGATCGACCTGGAGACGGTCAAGGACGGGGCCGGCCATCGTCACGCCGGCCTCGGCGTGGCCCTGGATGCCCTCGCCCTTGCCGATGTCGTGCAGGAGGAGGATGAGGTAGAGGAGCGACGGGCTGGTGGTCTTGTGCAACTCGGTGCGGTAGCTCTCGGCGATGGTCTCGGCGGCGGTGAAGATGGCGTCGAGTTCGCGGATGGCGCTCAGAGTGTGGATGTCCGCGGTATAGCGGTGGTAATACTCGTGCTGCACCAGGCAGGTCAGCGGGGCGAACTCCGGCATGAACTTCCCCAGCACGCCCAGTTCATGCATGAGGGCCAGCGCCGGGTAAACCTGACCGGACTCCTCCAGCATGGTGCGGAAGCTCAGGTTCGCATCGAGGGAGGAGATGACCTTCTTCGTGATCAGCTTCAGCGAGCCGCGGATGAGCGCGGCGAGGTCGACATCGGGCGTGCAGCCGAGCTGCTGGCAATGGCGGAAGACGCGGATGAGGCGGACGGGGTCCTCCTTGAAGACGTTCGGGTTCTCCGCGGCGAGTTCGCGGCCGCGCAGGAGAAAACCGTCGAGGCGCTTGGTGCGGTCGGCGCGGCGGGCGAGAAGGAGGTTCTTGAGCGAGCCGACGATGCCCGGGCCGGCGGCGATGGTGAGCGCGAGGCGCTGCTCGATGATCTTCGAGATGCGGTAGATGGCCTGCGCGTGGCCGTAGTAGTCCTGCATGAACGCCTCGACGCGCTCGAGCAGGACCTTCTGCGGGTAGCCGAGGTTGGCCGCGAGGCGGGGCTGCGTCTCGAGGTTGAGCACATCCGTGGGATGCTTGCTCATGTAATGGAGCTCATTGCGCACGCGGAGCAGGAAGTGGTAGCCGCGCTGGAAGGCGCGCAGCTCGGCGGGCTGCAGGTAGTGCTGCTTCTCCAGCTCGTCCATGCGCGAGATGCCGAGGCGGACGCGGGCCATCCAGAGGGCGTTCTGGTAATCGCGGAGGCCGCCGACGCCGTTCTTGATGTCGGGCTCCTGCATGAAGACAGTGTCACCGTTCTGCGCGCGGCGGCTGGCCTGGTCGGCGAGGCGCGCGGCGATGTAGCCCTTGGGGTCGTCGTTGAGGTAGTGCTTGCGGTAGGTCTCGGCGAAATTCTCGTAGAGCGCCTCGGCGCCCGCGATGAGGCGCGACTCGAGCAGGGAGGTCTTGGTGCGGATGTCGCGCGCGGCCTCGGAGAAGATCTCGTTGAGCGTGCGGGTGGAGTGGCCGACCTTGAGCTTCAGGTCCCAGAGCGGGTAGAGCACGCCGTTGGAGAGGTGCTCCTGGAACTTTGCCAGGTTCTTCACGTTCGAAGGGTAGAGGAACATCACGTCCACGTCGCTCAGCGGGCTGAGCTCGGCGCGGCCGTAGCCGCCGAGGGCGATGAGGCAGACGGGGGAGGGGGGCTCGCCGTTGGCCTTCCGCCAGCTGTCCAGGGCGGCGGCAAAGAGCGGCTGGAGCAGGCGGTCCATGCGGTTGGCGAGGGCATGGGCGATCTTGTGGCCCGGGTCGCCCGCGCGGTGACGCTGGGAGATGCGCTCGCTCTCGGCCGCCAGGTAGGCCTTGCAGGCGGCCAGACGCTCCGCGGCCGGGCTTTCGCTGTTGAAAGCGGGCTGGAGGCGGGCGGTGGGCGTGGCGCGGCCGGTCATGGGAGGGGCTAACATGAACAGCGCAACCCACTGGGGAAAAGCTGGAAATGCCCCGCCCGCCGGCCAAAGCGTGCAATAAAAATATCTGGTTGACGGACGAATCCGGGGGCGAATACTCCGCCTCTCCCACGCGGGAGTAGCTCAGTTGGTAGAGCACCACCTTGCCAAGGTGGACGTCGAGAGTTCGAGTCTCTTCTCCCGCTCCATTTGCAAAGAGTGCCCGGTTGTGACACCGGGCACTTTTTTGTGCCCTAGTGCGTCAGAATCAACACCCTTACGAATGTGCGTTTGATGCACACGCGCGACAGGCGATGACAGCTCGGGACCCGCCGGGACCCCTGTTTGTGACGCTTTTTGTGATGCTCTTTGTGCTACGTTTAAGAGCGAAACGTCGTCATTTGTAGCTGCAATTTCGACTCTCTGCGCGTCCGGCGCGGGCATCTGAAACGACGGCAAACGGGCCATTTCCTGGATAATCGGAAGCTGCGAAACATCGGTGTAAACTCCCATCGTTAATTTCATGTCGCTGTGTCGCATCAGCTCCATCGAAACGCGCGGCGAAACCCCGCTGGAAGCCAGCAAGGTCCCAAAGGTTTTACGCAAGGCGTGGATGTCCACCCGGCGTCCCCGGGCGTCCTGGAACGGGATTTCAGCCGCGGCCAGGTCCTTCATGAAGGTCTGGACGCGGGGGATCAGCCCCCGAAAAACGAAGTTTTCTGGCTTGGCCCATGGCGGGCGCATGGCCTGGACGGTTTCAACCACCTCCGGCCGCAGGTAGTGGGTTGATTCCTTCCGGTTTTTTGAAAGCGAGGAAGGAACCTTCAACTGCGGTGGCTGAGCTTCAAAATCAAAGTCGCCCCACTTCAGGCCGTTGAGTTCATTCCGGCGCAGGCCGGTATAGACCATTGTCAGGTAGACCCGCGCCCGGTGCGTGGGGGACTTTTCCAGCAGCCGCCGGACATCATCGGCCGACAGTGCGCGCCGGAAGCCGCCCACATTGGCGTTGGCCACTTTCCGCACCTCGGCGAGCGGGTCGGCCAGGATCAGTCGCTGACGCTTCATCCAGAGCAGCATCGTGCGCATGCTGCCCAGCAGGTCGTTGACCGACTTGGGCGACAGCCCAGAGTTGTCGCGCCAGGTCGTGAACGAGGCCGGGGTGACGTCGCGGATGACAGTCCATTTGCAGCGCGTGAAGAGCAGTGGCAGGCTGTGGCGGTATTTGGTCAGCGTGTTGGCCGACAGCTTGGCCGTCTCGCCCGCCTTGATGAACGCGGCATGGTGAACCGTCAGCGCCGTCCGCAAAGCCTCGCGTGTGGGCCGGGGAATGCCGACGCCGTGGGTCTCGCGCTCCAGTTCGCTCACGAGCTCACGCATCTTCTGTTCAGCGACGCGCTTGTCGGTGACATGTAGCCGGAAGGTCCGGGGCCGCGGCCATTCTTCCAGGCGAATGCGCGTTGACCAGAGGCGGGATTTTTCGCCATGGAGGGAGGGTTGGAAGAGAAAGGCGATCATGAGGTGCCGAGTTTGTCGCCACGCTCGCGGCGGAGTTGTTCAAGATAGCCCGCGATGTCATCGTGCATGACGCGCGACGCGCGGCCGATTTTGACCGGGGGAGGGAAGGCACCGCTCGCGATCAGTCGCTGCAGTGTGCGTTTCGAAACCGACAGTTTTTGCGCCGCCCGGGGCAGCGTGTAGAGGTCGCGGTCATCATCCGGGTTCGACCGGGTGGACGCGTGTAGAGGTTCGGAACTGGGGATAGTCATGGCCATGGAGGGTTCACAATTGCTGGCGTCGCAGCGCGCCGTTTTGACGGTCGCGGCCTGTAATGCGGTGCCGGGTTTATCAGGCGAAATCGAAGCCTTTTGAGGCCGAGCGGCGCTCCACTGGCGCAAACAAATCCTAGCAATGGGGCACCTCCGGTCAACCAAAGAAGAAGTGATAGGTGATTCGTTTTGTATCCCAGAAGTCTGACTGAATCGTCCCATAGTCGCTGCAGATTTCTGAGGGAGGTCGGAGAAAAAAGCGCAGGCTAGTCGGCCGAAGGTAGATTTCCTTCTAGCATCCGCCGCGGCAGCTCCTCGGCTCCGATGGCGCGGCGCAAG
>Ga0066412_1000451_pt1 | contig 14864 bp, 11 predicted proteins | sample LakWasMet16_LOW5_2_FD_59499 | JGI IMG/M metagenome (GOLD analysis project Ga0066412, IMG submission 59499) | Freshwater sediment methanotrophic microbial communities from Lake Washington under simulated oxygen tension - Sediment Metagenome 16_LOW5 | ecosystem: Environmental > Aquatic >... | reverse complement strand
GTTATTATATTGATAAAGGTCAAATTGAAAAGAAACGAAATAACTGAACTTTAATACAATTTTTAAAATATGATATACATGAATCCAATAGAAAATTTACACTATGCCATTGGACAACTAGCTTTTGCTGTTGCATTTTCAGATGGTAAAATACAAAAGGAAGAAAGTGAAAACTTTCATAAAATAGTTCTCGATGAGTTAAATAATAACTCATACGATTTTAACGTTTCTGATATTATTTTTCAAGTAATGGCAAAAGATAAAATGGATTCTAATACTGTATATGAATGGGTCATGAAAGAAATTAAAACAAATAGTCATTATTTAAGCCCACAATTAAAAGAAAAATTCATTTCCGTAATTGAAAAAATTGCTGGAGCTTTTCCCCCAGTAACTCATGAAGAATCCGACATCATTAATAGATTTAAAAAAGACATAGAAAATATAAATGGAGACCCTGCGTACTATTTAAAATAAAAAAAGCCCCCGCCAGCTGGCGGGGGCTTTTTTTATGCTTTAAGATTTATTTCTAACTATGAATTGTTAAAACGGGTATGGGACTGCTAAATGCTATTTCTTTTGTTGTACTAGGGTATAGTATATTATGGAGAAACGAATGTTTCTTTTGCTCTAAAACAATCACATCTACATCATGTGTTTTTATAAAATCTAATAATGCAGTACTTGCTTTATCTTCTGATAAAATAAATGTTTTATGTGAAGTCGCTTCTAACTTCTGTTCAACAAATAAATCTGTAGCAGATTCCAATTCATTTATTAAGTGGTTATCAGGAATAACATGCAAAACACTTAAACTAGCGCCAAACATCGATGCGATATTTTTAATTTGAATCAAACCTGTTTGTTCTGCAATATGTGGATCATATTCACATCCATAAGCAATACTTTTTATATTTTTATATTCATAACCATTTGGAATAATAAATACAGGAATATTGCTTTCTCTAGAAAGCGAAACTGCATTACTTCCAAACAACACTTTACCAACAGCGGTGTTATGTCCAGTGATTCCCATCACTACTAAATCAATATTTTTATTAGAAATATAATTTAACATCACATTTTTAAAATCACCTACTTCAGAAAAACACTCCACTTCTCCTTTAAGTACATTATCTTTTTTTAGCAAGGCTGCTTTTTCTTTTAGTGCAGCTTGACTTTCAGCAACGTTATCACTAACCGTATACGCTACCATATTATATTCATTATTATAAATGGGGACAGCACTTACGTGAAGTAAAACAATATTAGAGGATAAACAATTGGCCAAGTTAACTGCATAAAGCAATGCACTGTCTGACGTTTCAGAGAAATCTACAGGAACTAAAATAGTATTCATAATATTAAGTTTAATACAAACCTAATTAAAAGCGTGTAATAATATCATTAATTTTTATCACTTAATTTTATGAGAATTATCACATAAAAAAGGGCATTATTGATTATATTTGTTTTTATGCAAGTAAAATTTATTGGGGCAACAGAGACTGTAACTGGTAGTAAGCATTTAATTACGACCGACAAAGGATTTAATATTTTATTAGATTGTGGTTTGTATCAAGGAATGGGCAAAGAAACCGATTCTCTAAACCGTCATTTAGGACTTAATCCTTCAGAGATTGATGTTGTTGTATTATCTCATGCTCACATTGACCACTCTGGAAACTTACCTTATTTAGTAAAAGAAGGTTTTTTAGGTTCAATTTATTGTACCCCTCAAACTTTAGAAGTGGTAGAAGTTTTATTGTTAGACAGTGCTAAAATTCATGAATATGATATAGAATATGTCAATAAAAAACGTGAACAAAGAGGTGAAGACCCTATAGAACCTTTATATACCGTTAAGGATGCTGAACGCTGTTTAAAGCATTTTAAAACCATTCCATATCACGCTGATTTTCACTTAAACGATGAGGCATGTGTAAATTTAACTGATGCAGGACATATATTAGGAAGTGCTTGTGTTAATTTAACTTTGAAAAGTAAAGATCATAAAATAACACATTTAACATTTACTGGCGATGTTGGAAAGTATAATGATATGCTTTTAAAAGATCCTGAATGTTTTCCGCAAGCGGATTATATTATTTGTGAATCAACTTATGGAGATAGGTTACATGAATTAGATATTGATGCCGAATTACATTTATTAAATGTGGTAAGAAAAACCTGTGTTGAAAAAAAAGGCAAACTTATTATTCCTGCCTTTAGTTTAGGTAGAACTCAAGAAATTGTATATATTCTAGACAAACTTAAAAACAAAAAATTATTACCTAATATCAAAGTATATGTTGATAGTCCTTTATCAACTAATATTACTGATATTATGAGAGAGAATGTAGATTGTTTTAATCAAAGACTTCAAGATTATATTAAAACCGATGTAGACCCTTTTGGCTTTAGTAATTTAAAATACATTCGCGAAAAAGAAGAGTCGATTGCATTAAATACTAGTCAAGAGCCATGTATCATTATTTCTGCTTCAGGAATGATGGATGCGGGGCGAATAAAACATCATTTAGCAAACACTATTTCTGACCCAAAAAACACAATTTTAGTTGTTGGATATTGTACTCCAAACTCATTAGGTGGTAAAATTAAAGCTGGCGAAAAAGAAGTTAAAATTTTCGGAAAGTTTCATGAAGTAAATGCAGAAGTGGAAATAATTGATTCATACAGTGCTCATGCTGATTATAGCGAACTTATTAAGTTTTTATCTTGTCAAGACAAATCAAAACTTAAAAAAATATTTTTAGTTCATGGAGATTTAGATGCAAAAGTTTCTTTTAAAGAAAAATTAATGGCTGAAGGATACAAAGAAGTCATCATTCCTAACAAAACAGAATTTTTCATTTTGGATTAGCCTAAAATAATTCAAATTACTGAAAATCAAATACTTGTTTTTTATAATTTTATCGTAACTGATTTTTCTCAACCCAAAAACTGACAAATGTCAGTTTTTGTTAAGAACTCTCCTATACCTTTGGTCGTTGTTTTTATAAAATTATATACCTTGGGGAAAACAAATTCACTCATAATGGAAAGCTTGAACGCTTTATTTGAATATACTACCGAAGGTATTATTATTGCTAATCAAAGTGGCAATATTATTCGTGCGAATCCTAGTTCAGAAAAATTATTTGGATATGAATCAGGCGAACTTCTAAATCAAAAAATTGACATTTTAGTTCCAAACAAATTTGCGCATTCTCACGAAAAACATCGCGAAAATTACAATAAAAACCCTCACCCTCGTTCAATGGGAAAAGGATTGGATTTATTTGGTAAAAAGAAAGACGGTACAGAATTTCCTGTCGAAATAAGTTTAAGTCATTACAAAACCAATGATGAGATGTTTGTCATAGCATTTATCATTGATAGAACTGAAAGAAAAGAAGCTGAAGAAAAAATTAAACGAATAAATGCCGAACTTGAATTAAAAGTTGAGGAACGTACAAAAATATTAAAAGAAACTCTTCATGAATTGGAAGCATCTAAAGATGAATTAAGTGCGGCTTTAGAAAAAGAAAAAGAATTAAACGATATGAAGTCTCGTTTTGTAACCATGGCATCTCATGAGTTTAGAACTCCTTTAAGCACAATACTTTCATCAGCATCCTTAATTGGTAAATACAAAAATACCGAAGAGGAAGATAAACGTCATAAACACGTTGATAGAATTAAATCAGCTGTCACAAATATGACATTGATTTTAAATGACTTTTTATCTGCAGGGAAATTAGAAGAAGGTAAAATTAATGTAAACCTTGTTAAAATTGATGTCCCAACTTATATTAATGAAAGTTTAAACGAATTGAGTAATTTTTTAAAACCTGGCCAAATAGTTAATTATAGCCATCAAGGAGATCATAATTTTGTTGGTGATAAACAGTTTTTAAAAAACATGATAATCAATTTGGTTTCCAATGCTAGTAAATTTTCTAATGAAAATAAAACAATAGAAATAAACACGATCAATTCAAATAACGAACTTCAGTTAATTGTAAAAGATAATGGGATGGGAATTCCATCTGATGAACAAAAGAACTTATTTGAAAGATTTTTCCGAGCTAAAAATGCTTTAAATGTTCAAGGCACAGGATTAGGATTAAGCATTGTTGCTAAATACGTAGAAGTATTAAAGGGATCAATCAAATTTGAAAGCGAATTAAACATAGGAACCACATTTCACATAAAATTACCATTACAAGATGAAAACAATTCTTTTAATTGAAGATAATACCGAGGTAAGAGAAAACACCTCTGAGATTTTGGAACTAGCGAACTATAAGGTTTTGCAGGCCGAAAATGGAAAAGTTGGCGTAGAAATTGCCAATGATAATGATTTAGACTTAATAATTTGTGATATCATGATGCCTGTATTAGATGGTTATGGCGTTATTCATTTATTAAGTAAAAATCCTAAAACTGCTGCAATTCCATTTATATTTTTAACTGCAAAATCAGAAAGAGGAGATTTTAGAAAAGGCATGGAAATGGGAGCTGATGACTATATCACCAAACCATTTGATGACATTGAGTTATTAAAAGCAGTAGAGAGTAGGTTGAAAAAATCTGAATTATTAAAAGCCGACTATTCGAGAGATGAAGCAGGGATAAATACTTTTTTAGATGAAGCAAAATCTTTAGAAGAATTAAAACACCTAAGTGATTCGGCTAAGGTGAAAAATTACAAAAAGAAAGAATTAATTTACACAGAAGGAAATAATCCTAATTACTTATACCTTTTACAAAAAGGGAAAGTAAAATCATTTAGAGCTCATGAATACGGAAAAGAATTAATTATTTCTTTACACAAGGAAGGTGATTTTTTTGGGTACACTGCGCTATTAGATGAAACGCCTTATAATGAAAGCGCTGAGGCATTAGAAGATTCTAGTATTGTATTAATTCCTAAAGAAGATTTTTATGCCCTTTTAAATAATAATCACGGAGTGATGAAGCGCTTTGTGAGATTACTATCTAACGAAATTCAAGAAAAAGAAGAACAGCTATTAAAAATGGCATACAGCAGCGTAAAAAAACGTGTAGCTGAAGCATTATTAAAACTTCAAAAAAATTATCAGCAAAATGCAAAAGATAGTTTTAGTATTTCTATCTCTCGCGAAGATTTAGCAAATATTGTTGGAACTGCTACAGAATCATTAATAAGAACTTTAAGTGATTTTAAACAAGAGGGCTTAGTTGAAATTAAAGGGAGTAATATTTCTATCATTGACACTAAACAATTTGAAGCTTATATCAAAAAATATTTCTAATCGTTAGCTGACCTAAAAACAGAAAAGCCTTTCGATTGAAAGGCTTTTCTGTTTTTTAAAATCTTGATACTCGATGGTGACAATAAGGAGTTCCGCCTTCTTTTTCATAATACTGTTGATGATATTCTTCGGCAGGCCAAAATTTTACAGCTTTTTTTAGCTGAGTAGCAACTTTATATCCTTTTAATTGAAGTTGAGAAATTAATTTTTCTGTCGTTGCTTTTTGAGCGTCATCAACATAAAACACTACTGATAAATATTGTGGACCAACATCATTTCCTTGTCCATTTGCTTGTGTTGGGTCGTGAATTTCAAAAAACAATTTTGCCAATTCTTCATAAGAAGTTTGTGAAGGGTCATAAGTAACCTCCATAGCTTCAACATGTCCTGTTGAATGGCTACATACTTCTTTATATGTTGGATTTTCTTTAAAACCACCTGTATAGCCAACTTGAGTACTAATAACACCTTTGGCATTTTGAAAATAATATTCTACTCCCCAAAAACAGCCTCCTGCAAAAATAGCTTTAGCCGAAGATGTTTTTGCGGCATCTTCTACAAACAACATAGATATAGAATTAACACAATGACGAGTATCTTTATCAGTTAAACCTTCACCATAAAACACATGACCTAAATGTCCGCCACAAGTTGTGCAAGTAATTTCAGTTCTGTGTCCGTCGGCATCTAATGTTTTTTTAACGGCCCCTTTTATTTCATCATCAAAGCTAGGCCAACCACAACCTGAGTGAAATTTCGAATCTGATTTATATAATGGAGCGTTACATTGTTTACAGATATAAGTTCCTTTTTTAAAATTATCAGTATATTCTCCTGTAAAAGGTCTTTCTGTTCCTTTATTAACAATAACATACTGTTCTTCTTTTGTTAATGAATTTAATTTCATTGGTGTTTCTTTTTTAATGGTTGAACTTTTAGTAATCTCTGTTGAATGGTTAGAATTTTGGCATTGAGTGCTATAACACCCAACTAAAAAAAACAAAACAACTAATAAAACACGAGATTGTTTTAGATATGTGATACTGATTTTTTGCATATTTCACTTGTTTTAGATCAGGTTTATAAATTTAACAGTTTAAAATCCAAAAAGTTGTGTTAAAATGTTGATTTATGATTTTTTGTCTTTTCAACTAAATAGTATCTCTAAAACTAACATTTTATTGAAGTATCTTTATAGTAATGAAACCTATATTTACATATCTCTTATTATTAATCAGTATTATCACTAATGGTACTAATTTAAAAACTCTTCCAAAGGATAGTGTTTCTAAGGATAGTTTGATGAGCTATAGTAAATCCTATTTAGGAACAAATTATTGTTATGGAAGCTGTTTACCTAAACAGGGATTTGACTGTTCTGGATTTGTCTATCATGTATTTAATCATTTCAACATTAAAGTCCCTAGATCTTCTATAGATTATGTAAATCATGGGAAAACTATTCATCCCGATTCTTTTAAAATTGGAGATGTGATTGTATTTACTGGCACAAATCCTAAAAACAGAAAACCTGGTCATGTAGGCATTATCACTTCAAACGCAAACGAAGGACTTCAATTTATTCATAGTTCATCTAATAAAAAGCATTCAGGAATTAAATTATCTTCCTATAAGGACTCTCCTTATTACGAAAAACGTTTCTTGAAAATTGTTAGAGTAGCTAAAGTATATTAATCAAACAAAACTCACGCTGCGCTGTTTATAATGTAGAGATAGATATTTTAATTCTTTTTCTTTTTTTTATTACCTTCATTAGCAAATTCATTAATACTCAAACCAATATCATTTTCAATGAGAGCATTATATATATCTTTTTTGTTAGCATTTTCTACTTTAATATTCAGTCAGGTAAATACTGAATTAACAGATGAATATACTTCTAACTGGGCTACAGGAGATCGGCAAAAACTAAATACTGCTGATAAATATTTTATGAATCAGGAATATCTGTTTGCAAGACTTATTTATGATAGTTTATATAAAAAACATAAAAACAATATTTATATAAGTTATTTATTAGGCTCATGTAGTGTTTACGATGCTAGATTTCAAAACAATTCTGAGCAATTAATAAAAAATGCAGAACCAATAAAATCAAAACTACCTGATTACGATTATTATTTAGGGCGCGCATTTTTAGTAAATGACAAGTATAATGATGCTATTTCTCAATTTGAAAAATACAAACAAAACCCATTAGATAATGACACTAAAAGGGAAGTTGATCATCAAATTTCAATATGCAAAAGCGCAATCGAATTAGAAAATAAATCTGCTGTTGCTAAAACAACAAATATTGGGGCGCCAATAAACACATCTGGCTCAGAATACACGCCCGTTTTACCTTCTAATGAAAGTTTTATGGTTTTCACCTATCGTGGAGAAAAATCAATGGGAGGGAAACAAATTTTGCCTAACAAAACAGATGAAAAAAATGGAATTTTTTTCGAAGACGTAATGATTTCTCATAAAAACGAGACTAATCAATGGACTGACCCTAAACCTATTTCTAGTATAAACACGAATGGGCATGATGCAGCCGTATACGTTTCGCATGATGGACAAAAATTATTTATTTACAGAAATGTAGGTGTAGGAAGTGGAGATATTTTTGTAAGTAAATTAGATGGGGCAAACTGGGGAATTCCTGAAAAAGTAAAAGGCATTAACTCCAATTTTTGGGAAGGAAGTGTTTGCTTATTTCCTGACGAAAAAATTATTTGTTTTTCATCAGAGCGACAAGGAGGAATTGGAGGAAGAGATTTATATTATGCAAAACTCCAGCCTGATGGAAGTTGGGGGGATGTGAAAAATTTCGGCCCAGAAATTAACACAAAATTTGATGAAGATGCTCCCTTCATTCACTCAGATGGAAAGACACTGTTTTTCTCATCAAATGGCCATAACACCATTGGCGGATATGATATTTTTAGAAGTGAATTAAAAAATGGTTCTTGGACAACTCCTTATAATGTAGGGAAACCAGTTAATACAGTACAAGACGATAAGTTTTATATTGTATCGTCAGATGGAGAAAGAGGTTATTATTCTTCAGAAAAAAAAGAGGGAAAAGGATTACAGGATATATATATGGTGGAACCAGGCATGTTTGGTAAACCAACAGCTTTAGTTTTAGTAACAGGTAAGGTAACGTATGACAATGCGCCTATAAAGGCAGATATTATCGTTCGTTCAAAAATTAATCGCAAAGATTTTTCAGGCACTTTTAATTCAAATTCAGTAAATGGAGGGTATTTAGTAAATCTTCCATCTGGCAACGAATATGAAATTATTTATAAGTATCTAAATACAAGCATTACTAAAGATATTTCTACGGCTAGAATTGATTCATTTGCTAATATAGAAATTGATGCTGAGTTATTTTCAAATGAATACCAAAAATTAAATAATTCAAAAATAGATTCTGCTGGATTGAAATCAGATGATTTAAGTCCAATTGGATTGACGTATGACCAACTATTAGAAAAATATGGTAATACAGTGGTTGACAGCTTAAATTACATGGTACAAATTGGTGCCTATAAAATTTACGAAAATTTTAATTATTCAAAGCTAATTGGTCTTCCTAAAGTTTTAAGAAAAACATACGGAGATAATATTACAAGATTTACTATGGGCGAATTTAAAACATTAAATGAAACAGATATTTTACTAAAAAAAGCGAAGAAAAATGGTATTAAGGATGCTTTTATTATTGCTATATACAAAGGTCAAAAATATTATTTCACTGAGCTTTTAAATCAAAAAATACTCAAGTAATAATTTACTCAAATAAAAAAGTCCTAACTGAAGTTAGGACTTTTTTATTACCATTTAATTCATTTTTTACATAAAAACCAAACACATTATCTACATCCTGCTTCTTTATAATCTTTTTTAGCATTTGGATTATCTAATACTTGAAAAGACATAAATGGCTCTCCAAATAATTTACAGTAACGATCTGGATTTTTTTCTTTTGCTTTATGTAATGCATCACTAAATGTTCTGCTATAAAACTTTTCTGGTAAGTGAGAGGCAATTGAAATATAACTGAACAATAAATCTTCGCTCACATTAGGTACTTTTAAAAATGGCTCTAATACTGATGAAGAAAATTTGTAATCTTTACCTCTAGTAAACACGTAAGCTAACTTCAATGCATTTTGCCAACTAGCTTCTTTAAAGTTATAGAAACCTTTAATTTTATTAATACAAGCTTCAATTTGCGGCTCAGCATCATCAATTGTATCTAAAGATTCAATTATTTTAAACTGCCATTCGATATTTAAACCATCCACCAATTTTTTCTTAATTTTGGTTTTATACAAGGCGTCTATTTCTTGTTGCATTTTACCTTGCTGTTCTTTTGTTCCAATAGTTGAATCTAATTTAACTGAGCAAAAAATTCTATTAAAACGAACCACATCATTGGCTGGGTCTATTTTTTCTAAACGCTTAAATTCATTATAATCATCTTCATCAGCAATACTACTATTTGATAAATAATTGTAATACGCTTTATTATTCATCAAATTTACAAATGCAGGGCTATCAGGAACTTTTAAACTATCCAAAACATCATCCGTATACTTTTTAGCCATTTTTTGAGCAAAGGCGTATTCCATAATTTTGTATGCTTGCGGCATTTTATTTGCCTTAATAGCACGATTAAATGACACTGTCGTGAATTTTTGTTCTTTATCTCCTGAGATGTCATAAGTTACATCCATTACCATTTGTGCGAAACGTTGTTTCGCTAAAACAGGTTCTAATTCAGTAATTAATGCCTTATCGCTATTAATTTTCTTAATCGCTTTATCTTTACCCATTTTCACTAAATCAGCGTACTTACCATCTTCCATTTCTAATTCAAATAATGCCCATGAATCTTTAGTTTCGATATTAGGTGTAATTTTATTTTGCTGCATACTTTGTAATACTTTGGTAACACTTTCTGCACGTTTACGTTGTAATTTAGCATTTGCACCAGCATCTCCTTCAATAGAAGAGAATGCATATATATACAGTCCATCAATTACAAAATCTGGTTCGTTTAAAGCTTTGATAAACGGAGCTACATCTTCAGGTTTAAACTCAGATTTATTTTTCTCAAATGGAATTGTAAAGTTTAAAATCGAACTTTCAGATTTTGGCTCAAAAGCAGGCTTTAAGCCAACCGTTGAATCTGCTGGAATTATTCCAACAGGTGTGCTACTTTCTTGGTCTCCTTTTTCTAAATAACTACGAGTAACTGTTCTACAAACATGACCATCTTGCACAACTATTAAGTTTAATTCATACGGACCAGTAATTTTTGTATTAAACTTACCCATCTCAATTTTTAACTTATTAATCTTAACTTTCTTTTTTGCCTTAGGATCAGGTTTAATCAAGTTTTTAGCAAACACTTGATCTTTAGAAATTACTTTACCCATAACACCTTTGTTTTGTAAGTTGTTGTCTACAATGTTGTAATTTTCTTTTTCGTACTGAGAACGCTGAACAACGTCAACCGCTAAACCATCTTTTGTTTTCTTTAATAAACGTTTTAAGTCTTTTAAATTAGCATACTCTAAATAAATTTTTCCATTCTCCACTTTTAAGCCTTTTTGTAAAATATCGTAGTTCTTCCATTTATCACAATTTTTACAAGACTTAGCATCAGGCGTTAGTAATTTTTTGGATTTAGTGTTATATGGTACAGCTAATTCTTTTTTCATTTTAGCACCGGTATTAAAACTATCATACCCTCCAAAAATAGCTGTTGCAACAACCTTTTTGCCATCTTTTAGCATTTCGCACTTAATACCAATCAACATGTATTGCGCTTTTAATAGTATCTCTTTATCCTTTTTGTTATTCTCCCAGCGTGTCCAAATAACCTTAGCAACATCAGCCGTTTTATAATTATCTCGTCCTTTACTCACGGGAGCAAGCATGGCCACTTCTTCACCTTTTTTTGTTCCACCAGCTTTTACTAAATTTTTCTTTACCTTCTCTGGATCAACTTTTGCAGCACCAGATTTAGCAAATGTTTTAGCATCAATTGCTGATGCATCAACTAATACTTGATTCACTTCAAATGTATCTAGGCCATTTTTTAATCTGAATTTATTTAATTCTCGAACTAAAATATTGGGTAAATCATCAATATTAAAATTATCCTGAGCTTGAGTTAGGGTTACTGCAAACAAAAGACTAAATGATAATAATAGTTTTCTCATAGTGGGGTGTTTAGTGTTTTAACAAATATTAAAAAAAGCATTTACAACTACAGTTAAGAGTATTCACAAACTATCAACAAATACATTTTTCTTTAGAAATTCTACCAAATTAAACATCTCAATGATTATATTCGTGACTCGTAATTATTGAACTATCATATGAAAAAAATATTAATTGCCAACCGAGGAGAAATTGCTTTACGTGTAATGCGTAGCGCAAAAGAAATGGGAATTCAAACTGTTGCTATTTATAGTGAAGCAGATAGAAACGCTCCATTTGTTCGCTATGCTGATGAAGCTGTGTGTGTTGGTCCGCCTCCAAGTGCTCAATCTTATTTGCAAGGAGATAAGATTATTGAAATCTGTAAGGAATTAGGTGTTGATGGAATTCATCCTGGCTACGGATTTTTATCTGAAAATGCTGATTTTGTTAGAAAAGTTCAAAAAGCTGGCATTACATTTATTGGCCCAAGTGCTGAGGCGATGGATTTAATGGGTGATAAATTAAGTGCAAAAGCAACTGCTAAAAAATATAAGGTACCCATGATTCCCGGTTCTGAAGGAGCTATTAGCGATTTAGCGGAGGCAACAAAACTAGCTAAGGAAATTGGATTCCCTTTGTTAATTAAAGCATCTGCTGGTGGTGGTGGAAAAGGAATGCGTTTAGTAGAGAAAGAAAGCGAAGTGGAAGAACAAATGAAATTAGCTATTAGCGAAGCCATTTCTGCATTCGGTAATGGAGCTGTGTTTATTGAAAAATATGCTACTGGACCTCGTCATATCGAAATTCAATTATTAGCAGATAATCACGGAAATTGTGTTTATTTATTTGAACGCGAATGTAGTATTCAACGTCGTCACCAAAAAGTAATTGAAGAAGCGCCATCCTCTGTATTAACTCCAGAGTTAAGAAAACAGATGGGTGAATGTGCTGTAAATGTTGCTAAAGCTTGTAACTACAGCGGTGCTGGAACAGTTGAATTTTTAGTTGACGATAAATTAAATTTCTATTTCTTAGAAATGAATACACGTTTACAAGTTGAACATCCCGTATCAGAAATGATTACTGGATTAGACTTAGTAAAAGAACAGATTAAAGTGGCTCGTGGAGAAAAATTATCTTTCACCCAAGATGATTTAAAAATTAACGGACACTCTATTGAAGTGCGTGTGTGTGCCGAAGATCCAACAAATAACTTTTTACCAGATATTGGTAACTTAAAAACTTATCGTATTCCATCTGGTCCAGGTGTTCGTGTAGATGATTCTTTTGAAGAAGGAATGGATATTCCTATTTACTATGATCCAATGATTGCAAAATTAATTGTACATGGAAAAGACAGAACGGATGCTATTGATAAAATGTTACGTGCTATTCAAGATTATCAAATAACTGGCGTAGAAACAACTTTACCATTTTGTTCGTTTGTTTTAAAACATGAAGCTTTTGTGAGTGGAAAATTTGACACTGGTTTTATTCCCAAATACTTTAAACCAGAAATGTTAAATAAATCTAATTCAAAAGAAGAAGAAATAGCCTCCATTTTTGGTGCATTTATGGCTTCTAAAACTCATGAGAAAGCTAAAGATCAACAAACTAACTCAGATGGAAAATCTAAATGGCGCTTAAATCGCGTTTAGAGCTAAAAAGTAGATAAAAGTAATTATACGAGGCATGCGAAAAAATTAAAACGCAGTCCGCCAGCTGGCGAATGAGGCTTTAATTTTTTTGATATAACGAAGTAAAATTAAATTTTAAATACTTTTTAAGGTAACCGAAGGGTTACCTTTTTCGTTTAAGGAATAAATAGAAAATGAGACTTGTGTTTATGTTAAATATAAAACTTGTCGCTCTTAGCATAGTCGAAGGGTATATATTTTCAATATACAAATCCATACCATTACTTTTTATTTTTCTTTCCTTTTCATCATTCTCTCAAACAGATGGCAATTCAGCTATAAATAATGATAAACCAAAAGTGCTTTATAAAGTGTGGGGAGAAATTGTAAATGGAGACACGATTCCTAGTATCCGTTTACCCGATGTTTGGATATATGCCGATTATAAATATAAAAACAAAAGACAATACGAGGCCTGGACCAGAATCAAGCATAATGTAAAAAAAGTATATCCCTATGCTATTATTGCTTCAGCTAAACTAAAAGAATACAACCGTATTTTAGAAAAAATGCCTGATGAAAAAACAAGAAATGCCTACATGAAAGTGGTAGAAAAAGAATTGAAAGCTGAGTTTGAAGAACCACTTAAAAATTTAACAATGAATCAGGGAAGAATTTTACTGAAATTAATAGACAGAGAAACAGGCAATACCAGTTACGAATTAGTGAAGGATTTAAGAGGTGGATTTCAAGCATTTATGTGGCAAAGTGTGGCTCGTATTTTTGGCAGTAATATGAAATCGGAATATGACCCCAAAGGTGAAGATATAATGATAGAAAGAGCTATCAAATTAATAGAAGCAGGGCAGTTTTAATTTTTAAAATTGTACATTTAACTCATTATTTTATTCAAAAATTATGAGTTGTTATTTAAAATACATATTCTTTTTTGTAACTATTTTTTCTTTCTCACTTCAATCACAAAATAAAGATAGTATTGCTTTACGTAAACACTTTGATTATTATTTAACTCAAAGCAACTGTTATAAAAACTTAGAATTTTTAAGTACAAAAATCGAAAGTCGATTAAGTGGCTCACCTGGTGCAGCTAAAGCAGTAGCTTGGGCAAAAAAAGCCATGTACGAAGCTGGCGCCGATACAGTTTATTTGCAACCATGCATGGTACCTCATTGGGTACGAGGTGAAAAAGAAGTTTGTTCATCTGAAAATTCAAAAACAAAAAAACAAACCACCTACTCTATTTGCGCTCTAGGTAATTCTGTTGGCACTCCAAAAAATGGTATTAATGCACCTGTGATTATTGTAAATAGCTATAGTCATTTAGATTCTTTAGGAGAAAAGAACATTAAAGGAAAGATTGTGTTTTACAATGTGTACTTCGATCATAAACATTTAAGCACTGGCACTTGTTACGGAGAAACTGTTACTTATCGATACACAGGTCCTAGCAAAGCAGCAAAATATGGAGCTGTGGCAACTATTGTACGTAGCATGAGTTCTATAAACAATGATTTCCCTCATACAGGCGTGATGGGTTATGATACCGTATTAACTACAAACAAAATTCCAGCATGTGCCATTAGCTTTAGCGGAGCTGATAAATTACTAGAAGAATTAAAAAGCAATCCATCTTTACATTTGAATTTAAAAATGAATTGCCAAATGCTTCCAAAAG
>Ga0066412_1000430_pt1 | contig 15624 bp, 13 predicted proteins | sample LakWasMet16_LOW5_2_FD_59499 | JGI IMG/M metagenome (GOLD analysis project Ga0066412, IMG submission 59499) | Freshwater sediment methanotrophic microbial communities from Lake Washington under simulated oxygen tension - Sediment Metagenome 16_LOW5 | ecosystem: Environmental > Aquatic >... | reverse complement strand
GGTGCCCTCGGCGGGCGACTCGAAGTCGAAGGCCGACTTGTCGCTCTCGAGCGCGGCGAGCTTCTGGCCCTTGGCGACTTTCGTCCCGGGGGCGACGGCCAGGTTGATGACAGTGAGTTCGCTTACCGTGGCGCCCATCGAGGGAACGGGCACATCAATGATGAAGGTGGACATGAGGGGATGCTTGGTTGGCTGACACCATGCGCCGGCCGGGGTGCGCGTCAATTCGGGAGGGGGCGGTTAACCCTTTTGGTGGAGGCGGAACAATAGTCCCGCCTTCAGGATGTCAGGACCTGACCGCTTTCCACACCGCCACGCACGAGTCGATCAGCGCGGGCAGTTCCGACGTCGGGATCTGGTTCGGGCCGTCGGAAATCGCCTTCTCGGGATTCGGGTGTGTCTCGATGAACAGGCCGTCGGCGCCGGCGGCGAGGGCCGCCCGGGCCAGCGGCGGCACGAACTCGCGCCTGCCGCCCGTCTTGCCGCCCGCGGCACCGGGCTGCTGGACGCTGTGCGTGGCATCAAAGATCGCGGGGGCGCCGAGCGCCTTCATCTGGGCGAAGGAGCGCATGTCGACGACGAGGTTCTGGTAGCCGAAGGTCGTGCCGCGCTCGGTCTGCCAGATTTCCTTCGCCTTCCCCTGCTTCAGCTTGCTGACGACGAACTCCATCTCCTGAGGCGAGAGGAACTGGCCCTTCTTCACGTTGACGACGCGGCCCGTCGCGGCGGCGGCGAGCAGCAGGTCGGTCTGGCGGCAGAGGAACGCCGGGATCTGCAGCACGTCGCACACCTCGGCGACGGTCGCGGCCTGCTGGCGCTCATGGAAATCGGTGACCACCGGGAAACCGTAGTCCTGCTTCATCAGCGCGAGCAGCGCGAGGCCCTCCTGCATGCCCGGGCCGCGGTCGCCGCTGAGCGACGTGCGGTTGGCCTTGTCGAACGAGCCCTTGAAAACGATGGTCAGCTCCGGGTGCTTTTTGCCGATCTTCACCAGCGTCTCCGCGGCGGCGCGGCAGACCTTCTCGTTTTCCAGCGAGCAGGGGCCGGCGAGGAGGAGGAGCTTTTTCGGGTTGAAGATCATCGGTTACTTGCCCTTCTTCTGGTTCTTGATCGCGGCGGCGATGAAGGCGGCGAAGAGCGGGTGCGCCTGGTTCGGCTTCGAGTGGAACTCCGGGTGGCACTGCACGCCGAGGAACCACGGGTGGTTCTTCAGCTCGGCGACCTCGACCAGGCCGCGCTTCGGGTTCCAGCCGGAGATGACCATGCCCGCCTTCTCGAGGCGCGCGATGTAGTCGTTGTTCACCTCGTAGCGGTGGCGGTGGCGCTCGCTCACGCTGGCGGCGCCGTAGGCCTTGCGCGCGAGCGTGCCGGGCTTCAGGTCGCAGGTGTAGGCGCCGAGGCGCATCGTGCCGCCCTTCTGGACGACGTTGCGCTGCTCGTCCATGAGCGCGATGACCGGCTCCGGGGTCTTCTCGTCGAACTCCATCGAGTTGGCCTTCTTCAGGCCGAGGACGTTGCGGGCAAACTCGATGACGGCGATCTGCAGGCCGAGGCACAGGCCGTAATACGGCACCTTCTGCTCGCGGGCGAACTTCGCCGCCGCGATCTTGCCCTCGGTGCCGCGGTCGCCGAAGCCGCCCGGCACCAGGATGCCATCGAGCTTCTTCAACTGCGCGAGGCCGGCCTTCGTCTCCAGGTCCTCGGCGTCCACGCGCACGACATCGACCCGGGCGTTGTTGGCGATGCCGGCGTGGGCCAGCGACTCGTAGACGGACTTGTAGGCGTCCTGCAGCTCAATGTATTTGCCGACCACGCCGATCCGCACCGTGTGCTTCGGGGACTTGATGCGCTTGACGATGTCGACCCAGATGTTCTTCGCGGGCGACTTGGCCTTGATGCCGAAGAGATCGCACACGTATTGGTCCATGCCCTGTTTCTGGAGCATAAGCGGGAGCTCGTAGATGGACGACTCGACGTCCTGCGCGGCATACACGGCCTTCACCGGGACGTTGCAGAACATCGAGAGCTTCTCGCGCATCTCCATCGTCAGCGGCTTCTCGCAGCGGCAGACGAGCAGGTGCGGCTGGATGCCGATCTCGCGGAGCTTGGCCACGCTCTGCTGCGTGGGCTTGGTCTTCAGTTCGCCGGCGGCGCTGACGAAGGGCACGAGCGTGACGTGGATGAAGATGCACTCCTTCGGCCCGACCTCGAGGGCGAACTGGCGCAGCGCCTCAAGGAACGGCAGGCCCTCGATGTCGCCCGTCGTGCCGCCGATCTCGGTGATGAGCACGTCGACGCCCTTGCCGCCCTTGTAGATGCGTTCCTTGATCTCGTTCGTGACGTGCGGAATCACCTGCACCGTCTTGCCGAGGTAGTCGCCGCGGCGCTCCTTCGCGATGACGGCCTCGTATACCTGGCCGGAGGAAAGGCTGTTGGCGCGCGACAGGCTGCCGGAGGTGAAGCGCTCATAGTGGCCGAGGTCGAGGTCGGTCTCCGCGCCATCGTCGAGCACGTAGACCTCGCCGTGCTGGTAGGGGCTCATCGTGCCCGGGTCGACATTGAGGTAGGGATCGAACTTCTGGATGCGCACCTTCAGGCCGCGCAGCTCAAGCAGGGCGCCGAGCGAACCCGCCGTGAGCCCTTTGCCCAAAGATGAAACGACGCCGCCCGTGACGAAAATATACTTCACGGGGTATGGGTAAAAGGGGCCCCGGAACCATACACAAGAAAAAGGTGGCCGCGCCGCGGTTCTCATAGCGGAAAACCCGCAAAATAGTTTGCCGCTCCCCCGCCCCGGCCCATCCTCCCGGCGTGCAGTCCAAACCCTCCCTCCTGGCCTGGATCACCTGCGACGGCGTCCACATCGACCCCGCCTCGGGCAAACACACCATCCTCGGCGTGTTCTCCAACATCAAGGCCCGCTCCTTCCCGGTCATGCACCCCTACATGGTGTGGTTCCTGACGCTCACCGACGTCCAGCCGGGCACGCACAAGATCAAGATGTCCATGGGCCTCAACCCCGCCAACCCCGTCGAGCTGCTCCACCGCGAGTTCGAGTCCCAGAGCCCCCTGCACCGCATCAATCTCATCAACGAGCTCCGCAACCTCCGCTTCGAGCAGCCCGGCGACTACGCCATCGTCATCGAGGTCGACGACGACCCGATCCTCGCCACCAGCCTGACCGTGAGCTGACCGCGCGTCCGCGGTCCCGCCCTTCATCTCCCTCATGTCCTCGTTCGAACTCATCGGCATCGGCAACCCCATCATGGACCTGCTCGCGCACGTCCCCGAATCCTTTCTCACGTCCCACGTTGCCGGCGAGAAGGGTGGCATGGTCCTCGTGGACCACCCCGACATCGAGTCGCTGGTCGCCAAGCTCGGCACCGACTACGCCGTGACCCCCGGCGGCTCCGCCGCCAACGCCGTGCTCGGCGCGACCAAGCTCGGCCTGCACACCACCTTCCTCGGCAAGATCGGCGGCGACGTCACCGCCCGCGACTACCGCGCCAACTTCACCGCCGCCGGCGGCGACGGCTCCCGCTTCAAGCACACCGCCGCGCCCAACGGCCGCTGCCTGTCGATGGTCACCCCCGACGGCCAGCGCACCATGCGCACCTGCCTCGGCGCCGCCATGACGCTCAGCCCGGAGGAGATCACCGTGGCGGACTTCGCCGGCGCCCGGCACGCCCACATCGAGGGCTACCTGATGTTCAACCCCGCGCTCGCCGAGAAGGTCGCCGCCACCGCCCGCGCCGCCGGCTGCACCATCAGCCTCGAGCTCTCCTCCTTCGAGGTCGTCAACGTCGCCCGCGACTGGATCCTCGCCCAGCTGCAGCAGGGCGTGCATGTCGTCTTCGCCAACGAGGACGAGGTCCGCGCGCTTTTCCAGAAGGACGCCTCCTACGACGCCTACGCCCGCAAACTCGCCGGCTACGGCGGCATCGCCTGCGTGAAGATCGGCAAGGACGGCGCGTGGGTCGCCAAGGGCTCCGAGCTTCACCGCATCGCCCCCGTGAAGGTCGACCGTGTGGTCGACACCACCGGCGCCGGCGACGCCTGGGCCGGCGGCTTCCTCTACGGCCATCTCCGCGGCTACTCCCTCACCGGGGCCGGCGCCCTCGGCTCCGCGCTCGGCGCCGAATGCGTCCAGCATCTCGGTCCCGCCATCCCCGACCTCCACTGGCCGCGGCTCCGCGCCCTCGCCCAGTCGCTGAAATAAGCCGGCGGGCCTGGCGGAATATTCCGCCTTAGGATTTGTCATGCGGCAATGGCCCGCTAAGTTCGCGCGCGTTTCGGGCCAAAGCACACTTCCATACCTATGAAGATTCAGGGCGCGCAGGGCATGTCGCCGGAGGATATCCGGGGCGAAATCGATCGCGGCGGTCGGCTGGTGATCTACATGTATTGCATCTCGATCCTCGTGATGACCTTCAAGCGTGCTTCGGACATCCGCTTGATTAAGGCGGGGCACAGTCCCGCCGCCGCCGGCTGGCCCTACGTCCTCGTGTCGGTGCTCTGCGGTTGGTGGGGCTTCCCGTGGGGTCCGATTTATACCATCGAGACTATCTACAAGAACCTGTGCGGCGGCATCGACGTGACCGAGGATGTCCTCGCCCAGATTCTGCCGACCGTCACCAAAACCCCGCCCACCCTCGCAGCCGCCAAACCGGCTGCCTCCTTCAAGCTGGCCCCACCGCCGGAAAGCGGCTTCAATCCGAAGATTGCGAGCCTGATGGCGGGCGCCGTCGCCCTCCTCATTTTCCTGGGCATCTCAGCCTACTGTTTCCAGCAACAGCAGTCGCTGACCGTGGTCGTGGCCTCAGGGCTCGATCGACCCTATTCCGTCATCCTCAACGGACAGACCATCAAGCTGGAACCGCGCGGCAACCAAGTGCTGCAACTGGCCGAGGGCGACTTCACGCTGGAAGACGCACCCGGCGGCCGGGTCGTGGGCACGCCGCGCAAGTTCAACTTCTCCGTGCCGTTCTTCGATCATCTCGGCACGCAGCGCGTGGCGATCGTCAATCCCGACCGGACGGCCGTGTTCCTCAACAGCGAAATTCCCTACTACAAGGATGGCAACACGCCGCCGGACAATGAAGAGCCCGTCTTCACGCTGTTGGCCAACCAGTCGACGTATTTCATTCCCCGGCCCGATTTCGTGATCGAGCCCGCCGCCAGCCGCACCTCGATGCCGTCGGGCACGACGCGCGTGGTCAAGACGCGGCTCACCCATCACCGCGAGTCCGAGTTGCAACCCGTCATCCGGGCCATGTTCGAAAAATCAGGCTACGACGCGGTCCGCGAGCACCTCATGATCCAGGCCCGCCACCGCGCCGACGAGGATCTGCTAAGAACCGCCGTCGAGTTCATCAAGCCCGAGGACCTGCCGGCTTTTTTCCAGCTGCGACTGGCCGAACGGCCCGTCCAGGTCGAATGGCACCGCTACTACCAGCAGGCGATGGATTACTCCCAATCCACCCATGACCTCATCAAGGAATATCGCGGCTACCTGCAAGCCGAGCCGGGCAACGGCGCGTTGATGTATCTGCTCGGCCGCCAGATCGACGACAGCGCCGAGGCCGGCCGACTTTGGCAGCAGGCGCTCGCCGCCAGCCCGCCGTGCCTTCATGCCCATGGCGCCATGGGCTACGATGCCCTTGCCGAAGGTCGTTTTGCCGAGGCGTTCGCCGGTTACACCGCGGCGGAAAAGGCCGGGCTGGGCGGCCCCGCGCGCCGGAAAAGCCGTCGGGAGCTTTACTGGGCCTTGGAACAACCTGCCTCCATCCTACCGGAGATCGCCGCCGAGCGGAAAGAGGATCCCCTGGACATGGAGCTGGCCGCCGAGGAGATCCGCGCCACGGTCGCCACCAACCGCGATGCGGCGGCCGCCGACAAGCTCCGCAGCAAGTATCTCGCCGACTACCAAGCCACGAAGCCAACCGCCAACCACCTCGCCGAGGCCGACGCCTACCTCAAATCGGTCATCGCCTACCAGCGCGGTGAGGTGGCGTCGTTCGCCGAACTTGTCTCCCGCTTTGATTCCCCCTTTTACAAATTCCAGGCCGCGATTTCCCGCGGCAACGTCAAAGCCTCCGCCGAAGTCCTCGCGGCGCAGCCGCGCCCACGCATCGCGGATCTCCTGCTCGTTTACCTGCTCGCCAAACGGCAGGGCGACGAAGCCACCGCCGAGCAACACTACGCGAAAGCCCTCGAGGCCATGCGCACCGGTCCCCATGGCTTCCGCCTCGCGGGCACGATGCTCGCCGCGGCGGAACCCTCTGTGCCGGCGCTCCTCGGCCTCCGGATCGATCCGGCGGACAAGTGCATCCTCCTCGCGGCCCTCGGCGTGCGCCAGCCCGCGACCCAGCCGCAGTATTTCCCCCTCGCCCGGAAGCTGAACTACAACCCCGTGTTTCCCCACCAGTTCCTGCGCCCGATTCTCGCCCAGTCGCTAAAGTAGGGTGAATCCCCGCCGGGTGGAATTCCCCGGCTTGCAGGAAACTTCGGCCGGTCCGAGTGTCTCATCGGAGCGCCCCACGATGAAACCCGCCGGCTTTCACCTGCTTTCCTTCATCGTGACCGGGGCCCTTGCAGCCCAGGAACCGGTCGAATCGGTGCCGGACCGGAAAACCTCCGCCCGGCTCGCGCAGGAAATCCGCGTGGCGCTGCCGAAGTTCACCCCGCCCCCGCCGCCGCTCCTGGACCAGCCGAAAGGCGAGGCAACCGAGGACGACCCGAACGTGCTGGCGTTGCCGAAATTCACCGTGAAGGAAAAGCGCCCGCCCAGCCACGATCCCGATGTGTGGCTGACGAACAAGGCTGTCCAGCAAAAGGCCATGGCGGCCTACAAACAGTCGCTCACCGACCTGGAGTGGGCGCTGAACAGCTGGTATATTCCGCTCTTTGGCTCCTCACCGTCGGCCCGGGCCCGCGCCTCCTACGAAAACCAGAAGCAGATGTCCGAGCTCCAGCACGTGCACCGCCTCTTCAAGGTCATCTCGACCAGCGATCCCAAGGCCGGCGACGATCTCGAAAAAGAGCGGGTAAAGATGGATCAAGCCGAGTATTGGCGGAGTCGGCCGGCTGGCGACGGCCGCAAAAAATAGTGCATGCATCCCGGAAACTTCCGGGTTATCTTCGGTCCAATCCCTTACCATGAAACCGTCCGCCATCGCGCTAGCCCTGTTTGCGACCGTTTCTGCCGCCGCCCAGACGCCGCCGGCCACCGAACCCGCGCCGGCCGCGACCCCTTCCCCCCTCTCGGCCGAGGTGTCCCGGCAGCTGAGCGCCTCGCTGCCCCAGTCCGCCCCGGCCAGACCGACCGCCGCCGCCATCGCGGACATCCGGCAGCAGTCCATTGACCGCGCGCCTGCCAGCCAGCTCGGCCAGGAAAGCACGCCTGCCGACCCCGAGGTGCTTGAGCTGCCCAAGATGACCGTGAAGCAGCAGCCCCGGCCCCGCCCGCGCCTGGGTGACCATACCATCCTCGGTCCCAAGGCCTTCAACGACGAGCTGGTGAAGAAGAATTTCACCGGCCTCGACCGCGCACTGAACAAATTCACCCTGCCCCTCTTCGGCACCGGTGCCGCCGAGCGCGCCCGCGAGGACTACAACATCGCCCAGAAACGCCAGTTCATGGACGACGTCCTGACGATCGCCAAGGCTGCCGAGCAGACCGACCCCGAGGCCGCCAAGGCCCTGCGCGAGGCCGCGGCGAAGCCGTAGGCGCTACGACTTCGCCAGCAGCACCTGCGCGATCGCCGCCCACTCCACCGCGAGCTCGCCCGTCGCCGCCGGCTGTCCGGCCCGGGCATACCAGTAGCCGGCGTTCATCCCGTCGCCCTCCTTGCGGTGCAGGTAGGCATGCACCCACGCCCCGTCGGCCCCGCCCGCGGCCTGCGCCGCCTCGTGCGCCGCGTTCCACTCGCCGCGCGCATCCAGCCACAGCGCCCGCAGCGGCCCGCTGAGCCCCGCCGGGGGCGCGCCGCCGGCCGTGGACTTCTGGAAATCTGCAAATGACATTTGCGCACCCATCGTTCTCTGTTTTCGTAACGCTTTCCGTTTTCACCGCGACGCAATTTTCCCTTGTCCGCCACCGAGATCACCATCCTCCGCGAAATGCTCGCCGCCGACGCCGGCACCGTGTCGGGCGCGCGCCTGGCCAAGCTGCTCGGCATCTCGCGCGTCGCCGTCTGGATGCAGCTCCAGAAGCTGATCCGGCAGGGCTTCGTCTTTGAGGCGCGCCGGAGCCGCGGCTACCGGCTGGTCAAGACCCCGGACACGCTGCACCCCGCCCTCATCGAGGCCTATCTCAGCGGCCGCCCGCGCCCGCCGAAGCTCGTCTGCCTCGACACCGTGGACAGCACCAACAGCGAGGCCGAGCGCCTGCTCGCCAGCGGTGCCGCCGTCCCGCTTGTCATCCTTGCCAGCCAGCAAACCGCCGGCCGGGGTCGCCGCGGCCGCGTCTGGCACAGCCCCGCGGCGGGCAATCTTTACAGCACCTTCGTCTTCCGCCCCAAGCTTGAGCCGGCCCGCCTCCATGACTTCACCCTCTGGATGGGGCTCAACATCTGCGAACTCGTCTCCAACTTCGCCAAGCTCGAGCCGGGCCTGAAGTGGCCCAACGATCTCCACGTGGACGGCCGCAAGGCCGGCGGCATGCTCACCGAGGCGCGCGTGGACGCCGACCAGATCCGCGACCTCGTCTTCGGCCTCGGCCTCAACCTCAACGGCCGCGGCGCCGACCTTCCGCGCGACCTGCAGAAGACCGCCATCTCGCTCGCCGACGCCACCGGCGCCCCGCTCGACCTCAACCGCTTTGCCGCCGCCCTCATCGGCCGCGTCCTCACCGCCTACGAACAGTTCCTCGAGGGCGGCTACCGCGACAAGTTCGCCGCGCTGTGGAAGCGCTACGATGTCCTCCGCGGCCGCCCCGTGAACGTCACCCAGGGCACCCGCACCGTCGCCGGCACCGCCACCGGCATCGACAACGAGGGCTCGCTCATCGTCCGGCTCAATTCCGGGCGCTCGGAACGCTTCCGCGCCGGCGAGGTCACTCTATCCCGGGAAGCCGCCCCGGCCGTCTGACACGCAAGGCTTGCCGGCGGGGCCGTTTCCCCGTGTAAATATCCCCGCGGCATGGCCGAAATCCCCGACATCACCATAGAGGTATCCCACCTGGTCAAAACCTACGGTCCGCTCACCGCGGTCAACGACCTGAGCTTCACCGTGAAGCGCGGGGAGATCGTCGGGCTCCTCGGCCCCAACGGCGCCGGCAAGAGCACCACGATGCGCATCCTCACCGGCTACCTGCCGGCCAACTCCGGCTCCGTCCGCATCTGCGGCCACCCCGTCGCCAGCGAGCCCGAGGCCACCAAGCGCCACGTCGGCTACATGCCGGAGAACAACCCTCTGCCGGACGACATGCGCGTCTCCGAATACCTCTGGTTCCGCGGCCGCCTCAAGGAGATGCCCCGCGCCCGGCTCCGCGCCCGCATCGACGAGGTGCTCGAGCTCTGCGACCTCAAGCGCAACCGCCACCGCATCCTCGGCCGCCTCTCCAAGGGCAACAAGCAGCGCGTCGGCATCGCCGAGGCCATCCTCTCCGAGCCGGCCGTCATCATCATGGACGAGCCGACCATCGGCCTCGACCCGCACCAGATCATCATCGTGCGCGACCTCATCGCCAGCCTCCGCGGCCGCATGAGCGTGATCATCTCCAGCCACATCCTCCCCGAGATCGAGGCCACCTGCGACCGCGTCCTCATCATCAACGGCGGCCGCATCGTCGCGCAGGGCTCGCCCGCCGACCTCCGGCACGAGATCTTCGGTCACACCAGCTACCGCCTCGAGCTTGCGGGCGAGACCGAGACCCTCGGCGCCCGGCTGAAGGAGATCGAGCCGACCCTCCGCGTCGCCTCCCTCGGCGACTGCGCCGCCGACGGCTTCTGCGTCGCCACGCTCGTCACCGAGTCCGCCGCCGACCTCGGCGAGAAGCTCCTCTCCGCCCTGCCCGCCCTCGGCTACCGCATCCGCTCGCTCGGCCGCACCCAGCCCTCGCTCGAGGACGTCTTCCTCGCCGCCACCCGCCGCAGCTGGGACGCGCGCCTGCCCGACAAGCCCGTCAACGGCGACAGCCGCGCGCCGCTGCCGAAGTTTTAATGAAGAAGTAAGAAGGATGAATTAAGAAAACCAACCGCCACATCATGTCTCCATTCCCGGAATCAATTTCTTAATTCTTCCTTCCGCCTTCATCCTTCTCCGCCCGTGCGCCACTACTTCACCATCCTCTCCCACGAGATCCGCACGCTGCTCTACAGCCCGAGCACGTATATCGCGGCCGTGTTCTTCCTTGGCGTCATGGGCTTCATCTTCGCCAGCATCCTCGACCTCTACAGCAAGACCCCGCAGGAGACGCCGCCGGCCGTCGTGTTCTTCCAGTTCTTCTGGTTCCCGGTGCTCTTCATGGTGCCGCTGCTCACGATGAAGACCATCGCCGACGAGCGCCGCCAGGGCACGCTTGAGACCCTGCTCACCACGCCGGTCAGCACCGCCGAGGTCGTGCTGGGCAAGTTCTCCGCCGCCTATCTTTTCTACCTCCTGCTCTGGGGCTCGACCCTCGGCTTCCACTACATCCTGCAGCTCTACGCCCGCGACGCGCGCTACCTCGACCTCGGGCCGCTCCTCGGCGGCTACCTCTTCATCGCCATCAGCGGCCTGCTCTTCATCGCCATCGGCGTCTTCGCCAGCTCGATGACCCGCAGCCAGCCCGTGGCGGGCATCTTCACCGTCGTCCTGCTCATCCTCGTCATCCTCGGCCCGCGCTACCTCGGCGAGCTCAGCGCCCTCAACAACGCCATCTTCAGCCCGGTGAAGACCGCGCTCGACTCGCTCCAGATCTTCACCCACGTCGATGACTTCACCCACGGCGTCATCGATACCCGGCAGCTGTTTTACTACCTGACCGGCTCCACGCTGGCCCTCATCTTCAGCATCCTCGGCGTCGAGGCGAAGCTGCTCAACAGCTGACGATGCACTTCTCCGACAGCTTCCGCGCCGCCCGCTGGATCCGCCTGGTCAACCTGCTGCTGCAGGCCGTGCTGTTCCTCGCGCTCTTCGCCGGCCTCAACTACATCGCCCTCAACCACGCCTGGCGCTTCGACACCACCGCCAGCCGCCGGCACTCCCTCTCGCCCGAGACCCGGTCCTACCTCGAGCGCCTCGAGCGCGACGTGACCATCACGGTCACCTTCACGGACAGCAACGACAGCGAGGAGCTCGCCCAGGCCTACCGCGACATCAGCGCCCTGCTCCGCGAATACACCTACTTCACCGGCGGCAAGAGCAAGGGCCGCCTCACCGTCCGCTACGTCGACGTCTACCAGAGCCGCCGCGAGGCCGAGGCCTTCGGCGTCGCCGACCAGCCCAACATCATCATGCTGGCGAGCGACCGGCATACCCGGCTGCTCCGCCTCGACGACCTTTACGTGATCAAGAAGAAGGTCAGCCGCGAGGCCTTCAAGGGCGAGGCCACCCTCACCGCCGCCATCCTCGACGTCTCCAGCGCCGAGAAGAAGAAGATCTATTTCCTCGCCGGCCACGGCGAGATGTCGCCCGACAGCGTCGACGGCGCCCGCGGCCTCTCGCAGCTGCGCGACCAGCTCCGCCAGCGCAACTACGACCTCGAGGGCATCAACCTCAGCCTGAACCGGCGGATCCCGGACGACGCCGCGCTCATCATCATCCCCTCGCCGCAAAGCCGCTTCCAGCCCTTCGAGGAGGAGTTGCTGCGCAACTACCTCACCACCCGCGCGGGCCGCGTCATTCTCCTCGTCGACCCCGCGCGCCAGTTCGGGCTGGAGAACCTCCTCTTCGACTGGGGCGTGCTGGTCTACGACAACATCATCCTCGACACCAACCCCAACTACATCTCGGAGAACGGCGAGCTCATCCTCAGCCACTTCCTGCCCCACCCCATCACGCAGCTGATCATCGACAACGCCCTGTTCCCGCTGGTCGGCCCGACCCGCGTCGTGAGCGAGGACATCGGCCGCTCGCCCGACGACGGCCTGAGCGTGAAGGTCCTCGTGGCCAGCAGCCCCACCGCCTGGGGCGAGAGCGGCTACCGCCTCCGCAACGCCGAATACACCTCCGGCCAGGACCTGCGCCACCGCAACGGCCTCGGCGTCCTCGCCATCTCCGAGCGGCTGAAGCCCGCCAACCTCCCGCTCAGCGTGCCCGGCGGCCGCCTCGCCGTCTTCGGCACCTCCGACCTCGTCACCAACAACCGCATCATCAACGGCGGCAACTTCCCCCTCTTCCTCAACACCATCGGCTGGGCCGTCGACCGCGACACCCAGCTCAACATCCCCGCCCGGCCCATCGAGCGCTTCCAGCTTTCCCTCAGCCAGGAGGAACTCGTCCGCCTCCGCCTCGGTCTCTTCCTCGTCGTGCCCGGCGTCGTCGCCCTGCTCGGCGTCTTTGTCTACTGGACCCGCCGCAACTAACCGCCCGCCATGCGCTCCAAAGTCACCGTCGTCCTCCTTTTCCTGAACGTCGTCCTGTTCTGCTACATTTATTTCTACGACCTGCCGCGCATCGACGAGCGCAAGACCCTCGAGGCCCGCCGCCGCGTGCTCGGCCCCGAGGCCGCCACCATCGAGGCACTCTCGCGCAAGGACCGCACCGGCGCCACCGTCCGCCTCGAGAAGCGCACCGATTCCTGGTGGCTCACCGCGCCCTACGAGTGGCCGGCCGACCGCAACGCCATCGCCGGCCTGATCAACACCCTCGAGCTGCTCGAGCACGAGACCAGCTTCCCCGTCGCCGACCTCGCCTCCAGCGGCCGCTCGCTCGCCGACTACGGCCTCGCCGACCCCACCCTCATCCTCGAGTTCACCTCCTCCGGCCGCGCCTACACGCTCAAGATCGGCGACACCACCAGCGTCGGCAACCGCCTCTACGTCCTTTCCCCCGACGGCGCCCGCATCCACGTCGTGAGCCGCAGCCTCGCCGAGGCGGTCGGCCTCCCGCTCGACACCCTGCGCGCCGCGTCCATCTTCAGCGTGCCCGTCTTCGAGGTCCGCTCCCTCAACGTCCAGACCGCCGCACCCGCCAACCTCAAGGTCCGCCTCCGCCGCGACGCCGCCTCCCGCTGGGCCTTCGAGGCGCCCATCAACGCCCGCGCCAGCAAGTCCGCCGTCGAGGTCACCATCAACGCCGTCAACGCCCTCACCGCGAAAAACTTCCTCGAGCCCCGCGACACCGACCTCGACCGCGCCGGCCTCAACTCCCCGAGCCTCCGCATCACGCTCGAGGGCAACGCCCGCCGCGAGACCCTCCTGCTCGGCAATCCCACCGGTTTGCCCGTAAATCCGGCGGAGCGCGGAGTTTCCGGGACAAACACCGGGCCGGCCGCAGGCGGCAACGGTGCCACCGAGTATTTCGCCAAGATCGAGGACAAGGCCGTCGTCTTCTCCACCGTCGTCCCCAAGGAGCTGCTCGACGTCCTCCGCTCCGCGCAGGAGGAGCTCCGCGACCCGCGCGTGCTCGACTTCGAGCCCGCCACCGTCACCGCCCTCACCCTCGTCGCCCCCGGCCAGCCGGAATTGACCCTCCAGAAACTGGAGGGCGAACAGGGCTGGCAGGCCGTCGTGCGCGTGAGCGGCGCGGCGCCCCAGACCATCGCCGCCGATCCCGGCGTGGTGACCGCCCTGCTCCAGAAGATCTCCGTGCTCGCCGCGCGCGAGGCCCGGCCCGGTTCGCCCAAGTTCCTGAGCGACGCCCCCTCCGCCACCGACCTCGAGAACTGGGGCTTCAACCGCCCCGAGCGCGAGCTCACGCTCAATCTCTCCGCCGGTTTGCCCGGAAATCCGGCGACGCGCGGAATTTCCGGGACAAACACCGGGCCGGCCGCAGCCGGCAACGGCGCCGACTTGTCCTCCCTCACGCTGCAGGTCGGCGTCTCGCCTGACAAACCGGGCGAGGCCTTCGCCCGCGTCACCAACGCGCCCTTCGTCTACCAGATCCTGCCCGACATCCTCGACGACACGCCCGCCCTCGCGCGGCACTACCGCCTGCGGGTCCTCCGCGAACTCCCCGAGGCCGCCCGCATCACCAGCCTCAAGCTCAGCACCATGCCCGCCGACACCCTCCTCTTCAGCGTCAACAACGAGGTCGCCCTCACCCCCGAGACGCTTGGCACCGAGAAACTCCCCGAGAAGGCGCGCACGCTGCTGACCGCCCTGCTCGCGCAGCTGCGCACCCTCCGCGTCAAGGCCTACACCGCGGGCGCCTTCACGCCCGAGCACGCCGAGACCGCGACGGGACCCCAGCCGTGGAAATACCGGCTCGACGCCGAAATCACGCTCCCCGGCGCCGCCGCCGGCGCGACCACGACCCTCTGGTTCACCGACCGTCTCGCCGGCTCCACCATGCTCGCGGGCACGGCGGACCAGGGCGGCGCAGTCTTCGAGGTCACCCAGGAGATGCTCGATACGATCTTCGCGCTCACCTACACCGAGAAGCACGACCCCGGCCTTCCCGCCCCGGCCAAGGATCCGGCCGCCCCCGCGGCGCCGGAACCGGCGCCCACGCCCAAGCCCGAGCCGCCGAAGACCTGATCCTTTCACCGTGTCCACCCAGCCACAGCCGTGGTTAAGGTCGGGGCTGCGCTTCTGCGGCTCCTGCATGGTCACGGTGCTGTGCTGGGCCGTGTGGCTGGTGCTGGGCGCCTCGCTGGTCGCGCTCATCTACATCGCCGCGGCCCACGAGCTGCCGGTGCCCGACTTCGTCCTGCGCCGCGCCGAGGCGGAACTGGCCAAGGTCAACCTCACGATCAAGTTCGGCCGCGCGCGCTTCGACCCGACCGGCAAGCTCCTGCTCGAGGACGTGGAGTTCCGCTCCCGGCGCTTCGAGGAGCCGCTGCTCACCTGCCGCGTGCTCTACCTGCGCCGCGACTTCTGGTCGGTGCTCGCCGGCCAGCCCGTCCCCGATGAGATCCGGCTCGAGGGCGCCACCCTCCAGCTGCCCGCCATGCTCTCGCCCAGCGGCACCGTCGAGCCGCTCATCCGCGACCTCGCGGTCGTCCTGCGGCATGAGGACCGGCGCTGGCTGGTGGACCAGCTCAACGGCCGCGTCGGCCGCCTGGTCCTCACGGCCCAGGGCGACTTCACGCCGCCCCCCCGCGCACCGGGCGCCGCCGCGCTTTCGCCCGACCAGTTCATCACCCGCTTCCTCGAGGTCAGCCGGCAGCTGGCCCTCCCGCTGCACCAGCTCGACACCTTCGAGGCCCCGGCCCTCGCCGTGCGGCTCGAGAGCCAGCCCGGGGTGGGCAACATCGCGCACCTGCTGCTGACCGCCGCCGCCGCCGACCAGCCGTGGGGCCAGTCGGTCCGCCTCGGGCCGCTGGCGGCCACCGGCAGCCTGCGGCTCGACGGCGCGGAGCCGCGCCCGCTGCGCCTGCACGCCGCCGCCCGCCACGCGCGTTACCAGGCGGACTACACCGCGGAGACGATCCGGGCCATCCTCACGCTGGAAATCTCGCCGGACGGCCATGCCGCGCGGCCGCGGGAGGCGCTGGTGGCCGCCGGGATGATCACCGCCCCGGGATTGTCCCTGCTC
>Ga0066412_1000425_pt1 | contig 15739 bp, 6 predicted proteins | sample LakWasMet16_LOW5_2_FD_59499 | JGI IMG/M metagenome (GOLD analysis project Ga0066412, IMG submission 59499) | Freshwater sediment methanotrophic microbial communities from Lake Washington under simulated oxygen tension - Sediment Metagenome 16_LOW5 | ecosystem: Environmental > Aquatic > Freshwater... | reverse complement strand
TCCATCCCATCCTTGTTTGATATCTTCTGTTTCAAAAATTAATTCTCCCCATCTATCAAATACCTGAAATTTATATTCAACAACACCTGAGGTGTAAGGGAAAAAGATATCATTGTCTAAATTACTTGGAATATAATATCCTCCGGATGGACCATCAGAGTTTGGTGTAAATGCATTTGGAAAAACAACATCCGCATCTGTAATAATATCAATCGTAGCAGTATCAGAACACCCTTGTTGTGAGGTAGCAATTAATTGAACCTGATAAACTCCTACAGTTGTATAATTGTGGTTAGGATTGATTAAAGAAGAGGTGGTTCCATCACCAAAACTCCAGTTGTATGTTGTCGCTCCTGTTGATTGATTAGTACAATTTAAAACATCATAAGGTAAATTTAAAACGGTTGTGTTTACAGTAAATTGTGCAACTGGATAAGGATAAGCTGTAACAACAATTGGAGAAGAACTACTATTATTAGTACAACCACCATCTGTGGTTACTGTTAAGTTAATAGAGTAGGTTCCTGCAGAAGTATAATTATGACTTGGGTTTTGATCTATTCCTGTTGTGCCATCTCCGAAATCCCATAACCATGATGTTATAGGATCATTTATGTTTCCAGTTACAGAATTATCAATGAAATTTAAGCTTCCTGGCACACATGCCAAAGTTCCAGCAAATGCAGCTAAAACTGTTGGGGGTGGATTAAAATCAATGACTACACTATCTAAAATAGATGTGCCGCAAGTGTTTGATACAGTTACATAATAAGTGATTGGTTGGGTAGGCGTAATAATATATGGTCCAGCACCAGTTCCTAAACCATCACTCCAATTATAGGTAATCGGACCTGTATTACCCGATACTAAAGCTGAAATCATTGAACTTTGTCCAGCACATATTGGAGACAAACCAAAGGTTTGAACGTTTGAAGGAGCCAAAGTAAACACAATAATTTTTGCCGTGTCTGGTAATCCAGCACAACCATTCTGGTCAAAAGCAACTACTGTGTAATTAGTATTGCTGGTTGGTCCAACGGTTAGGGTGCCAGAATTAGTAATGTTTACAGGTTGCCACACGTAATAGTAATTTCCAGACCCCCCAGTTGCAGAAGCTATTAAAGTACCTTGTTGTCCTAAACAAATTGTATCATTAATTCCTGAGTTCGAAATAACATCTGAAGGTTGTGTTAAAGTAACTGTGTTAAATGAAATGCAACCATTAGCATCAGAAATATTGACTGTATATGTTCCTGCAAGAATGTTTGTGGCAGTACTACTATTTTGAGGTGGAGTTGTAGTCCATGTATATGTATAAGGTGTCGTTCCACCTGATACAGATGAAGAGGCACTTCCAGAACTATTGTGGCATAATAAATTTACAACATTACTAATAGAAGAGGTTAATGCAGTAGAAGGTTGAGTAATAGCCATTGAAATAGCGGCAGGACAAAAATGTGAGTCAAGAACATTCACAGTATATGTTCCAGAACCCAAACTACTAATAGATGCCCCTGTTCCAGCAGGTAACCACGTGTAATTATAACCAGGAGTTCCTCCGGATGCTAGCACCGTTATTACCCCATTATTTCCACCGAAACATGCAACATTTGTAATATTACTAAGATTAATAGATACTGGACTAGGCTCTGTAACATTTGCTGTTATACTATTTGAACAACCTCTAGCGTCTGTTACATTTGCTGTATACACGCCTGCTGTTAATTGAGAAGCAGTAGTTGTATTTCCTCCGTATGGAAGCCAATTGATAGAATAAGGAAGTGTGCCAAATGTTATATTAATAGTTGCCGCACCTTCATTTCCTCCAAAACAAGAATCATTTAATGTTGATGTTAATGTAAGAGAAGGACCTGGAACGTTTACTAAAGTTGTTGTGAGCGTTTTAATACAACCATAAGAATCGGAAGCTGATAAGGTGTATGTGTTTGGTAAAAGACCGCCTATTGTAGAAGTACTGGCTACCACAGGATTCCAAGTAAAAGTATATGGTCCGGTACCACCTGATATTTGAGAAGAAATAGAACCGTTAGCTAATCCACAAGCGGGATTTATAACACTTAAACTTCCTGTAACAGCTGTAGGCGAAGAGATAATAACGGAAACATTTGATTGACAGCTATTAGCGTCATTTACAGTTACAAAGTAAGTTCCAGGATTTAAAGAATTTGCTGTTTGTCCTGTCCCGCCAGATGGACTCCAAGAATAAGTATATCCAGCAGTTCCTCCAATAGGTGTTACGGTTGCTGTTCCATCAGAACCTCCCGAACAGCTTGTAGGGACACCATTAGCTGTTGCAGACAATGCAAGTGTTGGCTGTGAAACAGAGACGGTTGTAGTTGTCGTACAATTTTTAAAATCAGTCACATTAACGGTATATACACCTAATGATAAGTTACCAATTGCTGAACCATTAACATTCATAGGTATCCAATTGTAACTATAAGGCGCTGTTCCTCCAGTAGCATTCGCAGAGGCTATTCCATTGCTTCCTCCAAAACAAGAAACATCCGTTGAAGTAGCAGAAGCTGCAAGTGCGGCTGTTGGTTGTGAAATAGAGTATGTGGCAGTGTGAATACAATTATTGATATCTCTAACTTGAACTGAATAAGTTCCAATGCTTAAGCCAGATACCACAGAGCCAGTTGTTGCTCCTGGTAACCAAGTATAAGTATAACTTGGGTTTCCACCTCCAGCTGTTACTGTTGCTGAGCCATTACTCCCTCCAAAACAACTAACATTTGTAGTTAAAATGTTACTGAAAATTTGAGTTGGTTGAATTATCGCAGGGCTTATAGCGCTAGCTAAACAACCGTTGGTCGCTGTAATATTTATAGTATAAGTTCCAGCAGACAGTCCAGTGGCTGTTTGTAAATTTCCACCACTAGGCGACCATGTAAATGTAAAAGGGCCAGTTCCACCAGTAACACTAGCCGTTGCAGTAGCATTTGACCCACCGTTACAACTGACACTTGTTGTAGATGCTACAGTTACAATTGGTCCAGGGTTATTTCCAACACTTTGTGAGACAATTGCATTACAATTATTAGCATCACTTACTGTTACAGAATACATACCCGATAATAATCCTAAAGCCGTATTATTTGTTCCACCAGTTGGCATCCAAGAATAGGTATAGGTTCCAGTACCGCCAGTTGCAGAAACAGATGCTTGACCGTTAGCCGCACCACAATTAGAATTTACATTACCAGAAGTTAAAACAATCGCCGTAGGTTGTATTACTGATACAGTAGCTGTAGTTACACAATTTTGTATATCAGTAACAATAGATGTATATGTACCAGCACTTAAATTTGAAATGGATTGACCACTGATATTACCTGGATTCCAGTTATACATATAAGGGCTTGTACCACCACTAGCAATGGAATTTGTCGAACCATTGTTCCCTCCAAAGCATGATACTGATGATGATGATGAGATAGAAATACTTAAAGCTGCTGTTGGTTGTGTAATGGCATAGGTTGCAGTATGAATACAATTATTGACGTCTGTAATTTGAACGGAATAACTACCAGAGCTTAGGCTAGTGACTACCGAGCCAGTAGTTGAACTAGGTAACCATGTATATGTATAACCTGGTGTACCACCCACAGCTGTTACAGTTGCAGAGCCATTAGTTCCAGCAAAACAAGTAACGTTAGTTGTTAAAATAGTTTCAGTTATTGGAGGTGGTTCTTCAATTGATGGACTTGTTATAGCTGAAGAGATGCAGCCATTAGCATCTTCTGCCATAATATAATATGTTCCAGCAGTTAATCCAGAAGCGGTTGTTCCGTTGCCGCCAGTTGGGAACCATGTATAGGTGATAGGTGCTAAACCACCAATAATACTAGCAGTAGCAGACCCATCGTTTCCTCCATTACAACTAACATTTACAATAGAAAAAATACTTGTATTTGGACCACCAGAATCATCTACATTTAATAGTTCTACTGCGCTACAATTGTTTGCATCAGTTACAGTTACTGAATAAACATCAGCGGCAATACCAGTAGTTACAGAGTTAGTTCCTCCTGTTGGCATCCAAGAGTATGTGTAAGGTCCAATACCTCCTGTTACAGAAACAGAGCCTATACCGTTTGCGTTTCCGCAAGTGGAATTAGTACTAGAGGTAACAGGTAAAATAGCAGCTGGTTGATTAACAAAAACAGTATTTGTTGTAACGCATCCATTTAAATCAGTAACCGTAACACTATATGTTCCTGAACTTAAATTAGGAACTGTAGAACTAGTAAAAGCACCTGGTATTAATTCGTAATTATATGTTGGAGTACCTCCAGATGCTGCAGAAGTAACTGTACCGTTTGTTCCACCATTACAAGTTGTAGATGATGATGATAATGAAACCATCAAAGGAGCTGTTGGTTGAGAAATTGCAACCGTATTTTGCACTAAACAGTTATTGTTATCCGTGATTGATACTGTATAAGTGCCAGAGGATGTATTAAATAATGCATTTGTTGTTGCTCCACCTGGTGTCCAAGAATAAGTATAATTAGGCGTTCCTCCAGAAGGAGTAGCTCCGATAGAACCGTTATTTCCACCAAAACAACTTACATTTATTTGATTGACAAAACTTACAACTAAAGGAGTTGGTTCTGTGATTATAGCAATTGCAGTTGCAGGACATCCTTTACTATCTGTTACGATTACTGTATATGTTCCACTAGCTTGATTTGTTATAGAAGCTGTTGTTTGTCCTGCAGGTTGCCATGAGTATGTGTAAGAAGGTGTGCCGCCAGATTGTGTTGCTGATACAGAACCATTATTTAAATAATTACAAGTTTCGTTAACTGAAGTAACGTTTGCAATTAAAAGATTGGGTTCAGTAATTGTAACTGTATTACTAGCAGTGCAACTAAAGCTATCAGTTATAGTAAGAGAATAAGTGCCCGTAATTAAACCTGAAACATTTTGAGAAGAAGAAGTATTTGGGCTCCAGCTAAATGAGTAAGATGGAGTACCTCCTGAAATGGTTGACGAAATAGCTCCATTACTTCCACCAAAACAAGAAACATTAGTTGGTGTGAATGCTATTGTAATTGGTAAAGGTTGAGTTACCGTATAAGTATAATTTTTTACACAACCATTAGCATCTGTAACTGTTACAGAATAACTTCCTGCTGGTAAATTTGAAACAGAAGAAGTTGTTGCTCCTCCTGCCGACCAAAAATAAGTGTAAGGAGAAATACCACCACTTGGTGTTATTGAAATGACACCATTACTTCCCGCATTACAAGAAACATTTGTAACAGTAGATGTTGTAATGATATCTGTAGGTTGAGTAATAATAACTGTATTAGTGGCAACACAAGAGTTATTATCTGTTACTAATACGGTATAAGTTCCAATCGGAATATTACTAATTGTAGAGGTTGTAACTCCTCCTGGTGACCAAGAATAGGTGTAATTAGGGGTGCCTCCTGAAACGCTGGCACTAACACTTCCGTTACTGCCTCCAAAACAACTCACATTAATTTGATTTATAAAATTCACTACTAATGGAGTAGGTTCTGATATAATTGCGACAGCAGTTGATGGACATCCGTTACCGTCAGTTACAGTGACGGTATATGTTCCACTAGCTTGGTTTATAATTGAAGCTGTTGTTTGTCCTCCGGGTTGCCATGAATATGTATAGGATGGTGTGCCTCCAGTTGGAGTAACAGAAACAGAACCGTTATTTAAATAATTACATGTTTCATTGGTGATGCTGGTAGTTGCTATTAATAGTGTTGGTTGAGTTATAGCAACGGTGGTAATAGCCGTACAGTTAAAATTATCAGTAATTGTTAGAGTGTAATTGCCAGCAGTTAACCCCATTGCATTTTGAGAAGTCGAACCACCTAGCGACCAGTTGAAAGAATAAGGAGAAGTGCCTCCTGAAATGGTAGTAGTAACCGCTCCGTTAGTTCCGTTAAAACATGATACATTTGTTGGAACTAATGTATGAGTTATAGGTAAGGGTTGTGTAATTGTGAAAGTGGATGTATTAATACAACCATTAGCATCTGTCACAACTCCAGTGTAATTACCAGATGATAGTGATGTGACAGAAGATGTTGTTTGACCTCCAGGCGACCAAGAGTAGGTGTAAGGGGTTGTTCCTCCTGCAGCTGTTAAAGCAATTGAACCAGTTGAAGAACCAAAACAGTTTACATTAGCAACAGAAGAGCTAGCGGCTAAAATAGGAGGCTGATTAATTATAACCGTCGTTTGAAAAGTACATCCTATGCCGTCTTGTACAGAAACAGAATAAGTGCCTATTGGTAAATTACTAATAGATGATGTTGTTTTTGTAGGAGCTGTATTCCATAAATAGGTATAGGGTGCAATTCCTCCACTTAAATTAATGTTAGCTGTTCCATTACTTCCACCAAAACAACTAACATTTGTAACGCTTGGTGAGGCAACTCCTGTAAACGGAAGATATGATATTTTTACAGTATCTGTTTTGGGAGGACAAGTTCCATTTCCTGTAGTTGTTAAAATTAGGTTTGCCGATCCGCTTACTAATTCAGAAGCAGAAGGTGAATAAGTTAAGTTAGATAAGGTTGTATTGTTAGGAGAAAAGGTTCCTGTACCTCCCGACCAAATTCCACCATTGGTTCCTGTAACGCTTCCATTTAAGGTAGCTAATGGACTTTGTATACATTTAGTTTGATTTGGGCCTGCATTAGCTGTAATAGCTACCGAAAATGCCGTTACTACTACAGCACTGAAAACAGGAGGGCAACCTGAAGCATCAGATAATTGTACATTATAGGTTCCAGCACCTACATTAATAGTTTGAGATGGGTTTACATTGTTCCATAAATAAGAGTAAGGTGCTGTTCCTCCAGAACCAATAGCAGTTATTGTTGTTGATGTTTGCCCGAAACAAAGTGTGGGATTAGATGGAAATATGGTAACCCCTAGGGTAGGATTGAATGTAACTCTAAAAGTATCACAAATAGCTGCTCCTGAACAAGATGTTGATATCCCACAAACAACAAAATCTATAAAAGCAGGCGGTATGCCTATTGGAGTAACTGTGTTATTAAGGCACCCTGAAGTACATGCTAAATAATTATTATAAGCACCTGGCGCTCCAGGAGAAATAGATGTCCACGTTGCCGAAACAGAAGTGATACCAGTAGCAACAGGTTGCGCAGAACATCCATTATTAATTGTTGCATTAGGAACAGCTAATGTTGGAGGTGGTTGCGGACAGTTTACCACATTAAATTGAAAATCTCTAATTGTTTCTCCTACGTATACTCCATTGCGATATTCTTTTACTTTAACACCAACAACAAATTGTCCTATTGTTCCTGGAGTACCAGTTAATAATCCCGTTGAAGAATTAATATTAAACGGGCCAGCACCTAAGGGATTTAATGCGTTATACCCTCCGACATAAGTAATAGGTGGAAATGAAGCAGTATTGTTGGTAAATGTGGGGGCAGTATTATTATATGGTTGATATAGAGAATATACTAAAGAGTCGCCATCAATATCAGTAGCCGAATGATTAAATGTAAAAGGTTGATTAACACAAATAAATAGTGGAGGAAAAAAATTAAAAACAGGATCGCTATTTGGAATAAAATTATTGCCTATACATGAGATATTGACATTGTCAAAGTTATAAATTTCGCTATTTGGAGAGTTTGCATCAAAGCGTGTTCGAATCACTATTTGAATCGTGCTTCCAATTAAGCCACTAGCACTTGCTATCGCAGTACCAAAATCATCAGCTCTAAATCCGTTTATTGGAAATGGAATAAGAGGACCTCCATTTAGCCTGTAATAAACAAGTATAGAATCATTGACATCCAAGTTGCCAGATTCGGACAAATTAACACTTAAATTTGTGGATGCACAAGATGTAATGTTAACTGACTGAGACGTCCATATAGTACCTGCATTGTTTGCTCCTGCTACCTGAAAAATATTTCCATTTACTCCAAATGAAGAAGGTGCTGCGCCATTTACAACAGAATTCCAGGGGGTGATGCCATTATCTGTTGTCGTATTATTAGGAAGTGTGAAATCTTCATTCCAGAGAGAATTTACAGTCATGCCTGGAATATTTGCATAGAAAGTTTCTCCAGCTGCCCCTGGATTTGTAATGTTTAGAATACTCCCATTTCTACAACAAATTTGAAAATACATGTGGTATCCACCTGGATTTGGTGGAAGATTATTGACGGTTGTTGTATAGATAGCTTCCTCTACACATGGCGCAGGATTTGGAGGAATAGCACATGGGTCAAAGACAGGTGAAATATTAGTTACTGATGTCAAATTAATAGTGACATTTTTTGAAGGCGTGAAGGGCTGCCCATTATTCCCTAAAATTTGTATGGTAACACTTCCAGGCAAAGCTGCTGTTCCTGGGCCACAATCTCTATAAAGTTTTAAGGTAATCGTATAATTAGACCCTCCATTATAAACATAAGTTAAAGACCCTCCAACCACATGTGTAGAAAAAACAAGAAGAGGTGAGCATAAAAAAAATAAAGCTATTGCCAAATATTTTTTTCTAGGTGTTAATGTTTTATTTATTTTGGAAAAGTAGAGTTCCTGCATAGTACTATTTTTAAAGACCAACTCAAATAAAAGATAAATTATCTACTCGTGTGTTACGTTAAAGATAATTAAAAGGTTGCCCTATTCTCTATTTTTAAATTAACAAACTATTAAGATTCAATAATGAATGAGTGAATAATTACCTAAAACTATTTATCTAATATTATTTCTTGACTCATTTCGTATGATTCAGATGTTCCAGATAACGTAAATGGCTTACTATATGTTTTATATCCTGTTTTTTCAACTATTATTTGATATTTATTCGCTGGTTTTAGTATTATAAAATACTTACCATATATTGATGGATTAGAAGTGGCTATTGTTTTTTTAGTACTTAAATCAATTATGGTGATTTTAATATTTGAATAATCAGCATTAGTCGAGTTATCACTTAAACTGATTTTTCCTTTTACTAAAACATTTAATTCTCCTCGAGCTTGATTCTTTAATGATTGATAATATTTATTTAATATTAGCTGATTAGGATCTGTCGATTCATCATCAAAGAAAGAAGATATTTCTTCCATTAATGCTTGAATCTCTTGAGGAGTTGGATTGTCTTTATCTAATACTTCTTCAATTTTTTTAAGTAGTCGTTCAATTAAAATTTTATTTAAATTTTGAGACCTTAACTTTTCTAATTCTGCATTTTCTTTTTCTTCTTCTGTTTTAGTTTTCTTTTTATTGAATTTAAAACTCAGCATAATTTCATGACTCAGTCCAGAATATTTATTTATAGTTCCTATAATATAATCATAACTGTATCCAATAGATAGTTTTTTAAATAAAGTCACTCCAAGATTTAATCCAATCGCATAATCGTTTTTGTAAGTTGCCCCAATCCAAAATTTGTTTTGCCAATCAAAATTTAAATTTGCATCATATTGTAATGGTGCACTTGGTAAATAACGCGTTAATAGTTGAGGAGAGATAGAGATGTCGGTTTTTTTAGGTAATATAAATTTATACTTTAATGATCCCATATAATGACGACTTTGAGTGTAGAAAGTTCGAGTATCATTAAATGAGACATAATTAATTTTGTTATTCGCAATTTGTGGGGCAGCAAAGCCAATTTCAAGTCCTTTAGCAACAAAGGCTAATCCTGCATTGGCGTCAAATGTAGTTTTGTTTTGCGAATTTAAGAAGAGAGACGGATCGTTTGGGTTTTCGATACTTGCTTTTGAATAATCAGTAGATTGATTAATGGCTCCAACAGATAAACCTAATTGTAGAAATATTTTTTCTTTAAAACGAATTTTATATGAATAAGATAAATTTCCTCCAACGCGGTTATTTACTCCTTTTCTATCACTACTAATTATAACACCAAGGCCTGTATTTTTATTTATAAAATTGCCATCAAAGCTTAATGAGTTGTATTTTGGCCCCCCTTTAAAACCAGACCATTGAGTATGGTTGATTAGCATTAAATGAGGAGCTTCATCGATTCCTGTAAAAGCAGGATTATAAACCATTGGTTTATAAAAGTAGTGATTAAACATAGCTACCTGCTGAGCTTTTAAAACTCCAATGGCTACAATTAATACTATTATTATAAATACTTTTTTCATACCTCAATTACTTGTTTCTCAAAATATCTAAAGACCCTTTAAATACATTGCCAGATTCTCCTATTTTGATCACATAAAAATAAGTACCATCGGGTAATGAAGCATTATTATACGTTCCCTGCCAGTCATTTTTATAGTCTTTTTGGCTAAATACAGTATTACCATATATATTATAAACGGTTACTTCATTATTTGGATAAAACTGAATATTTTCAATGTACCAACTATCATTTATTCCATCTCCATTTGGTGTAAATACACTTGATATCATGCCGTCAAATACAACTGGTAAAACTGTTATTAAAACAGAATCTGAATTTACACATGAATTACCATCAGTTATGGTTAATATATAGTTAGTTGTGATAGTAGGCGTAGCAATAGGGTTTAAAATTCCATTGTTAGTTAATCCTGATGATAAAGGAAGCCATAATGGAGTTCCAGTTCCGGAACCAGTTAAGGTAACGGATTGTCCAATACTAATAGTTGTATCAGATCCAGCATTTACAGTGTTTTGAGAAAGAACTGTTATTTTTAATGAAGCAGTACTATCTATAATACAGCTAGGGCTTTGAACTACGGATTTAAATAATGTTGTTTGTGTTAAACTAGATGTTGCTAAGGTATTTGTTGTATTGCTAATCGTATTCCAACTTACACCATTGTTTGTTGATGATAACCAGTTTAGGATATTTCCAACACTACCGTTTAAAGTTAATGTATTTGTATTTGTGAAATAACAAACGGTATTAGATGTTGCAGAACTCAGAGAACCACTAACGGTTTGAGGGTTTATAGTGAAGCTAGCTATAGAGGATGTGTCTTGTAAACAAAAAGTGCTATTTTGGACAATAGCTCTATATAAAGTATTTTGAGTGATGTTTGAATAAGGTAATGATATTGTTGTATTGGTAATATCTATCCAAGAAGAGCCAGCTGTTGTAGAGCTTTGCCATTTTAAGACATTACCTGTATTGCTTGTTAAATTTAATGTGCCTGTACCTGAGCTTCCACAGAAAGAACCTCCTCCAATAATGGTTCCTCCAACAGAAGGTAAATAAATGGTAACGCAAGCAATAGTAGATGTATCAGAAGGAAAAACACCATTTTTTACAACGGCTCTGTAGCAGGTAGTTTGTTTTAAATTATAATAGCTCTGACTACTAAAAGTATTACTATTATTTGTCCAAGTACTTCCTCCGTTGGTAGAGTATTGCCAAGTAGTTACATTTCCAACATAACCAGTAATAGAAATAAATCCAGAGTTAAAAGTGTCGCAATATGTTTGACCTCCAGATGCAATCCCTCCAACAGATTGGGCACTCACTTTAATTGCAAGAATAAAAAAGAAAATAAATAGCACTATTTTTTTATATGAGAACATGCAAATAGCTTTTCTAGAATTACACTATTAAGGTACGAATTAATTTTTATTTTTTCGTTGAACTTAAAAAAACATTATACAGATAATAAAACTAATAATTACTTAAGCATTAGTTAATATATAAAGATGAAGTTCAATATGATTTCAATAAAAAAGCCGATACATTTCTGTATCGGCTTTTTGTAATTTACTGAAATTATTATGCTTCTGTTGCAATTAAATTAGGATCTACCATAATACGACCACAGTGTTCGCAAACTAAAATCTTTTTATTCATTCTAATATCTAATTGTTTTTGAGGTGGGATTTTATTGAAACAACCACCGCAAGCATCACGCTCAACAGGAACAACGGCTAAACCATTACGAGTATTAGCACGAACTCTTCTGTAAGCATTTACTAATCTTTCTTCAATTTCATCAGTTGCTTTTTCAGACGCTTTCATTAATTCTTTTTCGTCTTTCTCTGTTTCAGCAATGATTTCGTCTAACTCAGATTTTTTCAATTTCAAATCTTTCTTACGCTCAGAAAAATCATGTTGTGATTTTTCAACGATTTCAGATTTTGATTCGATAGCGAATTTGTATTCTTTTAAACGTTTTTCAGCTAATTGAATCTCTAAATTTTGGAACTCAATTTCCTTAGTAATAGCATCGTATTCACGGTTGTTTCTTACTTTACCTTGTTGAGCTTCGTATTTTTTTATGTTAGCTTTAAAATCTTTAATTGCCTGAGTTTTCTCCGCAACTTGCTCTTCTAATTCTTTTAACTCTTGAGATAAATTATTTACACGAGTTTCTAAGCCAGTAACGCTATCTTCTAAATCTTGAACTTCAAGAGGTAACTCTCCACGAACCGTACGGATACGATCAATTTTAGAGTCGATAATTTGTAATTCATATAAAGCACGAAGTTTTCCTTCGATAGATGCATCAATTTTTTCTTTGATTTTAGCGCACATAGTTTAAAAATAATTAACTGGGTTAGTGTTTGTTTCCGTTAAATAGCTTGCAAAAGTAGGAAATTTATTTGATATAATCTCATAAAAAATTTCGGGGGTAAATTGCTCACTTTCATAATGACCAATATCGGCTACTAAAATTTGGTTTTCAGCATCAAAAAACTCATGGTATTTAAAGTCAGAACTAATGTAAATATCTGATTTTGAGTTTATTGCGTTTTTTAATAAAAAACTCCCACTACCACCACAAAGTGCCACTTTTTTTATGGATTTATTTAATAACGGTGTATGTTTAATAAGTTTTAACTTAAAAGTTGACTTTAAAAGCTCCAAAAGTTCAATTTCAGAGACTGGTTTTTCTAATTCTCCCACCATACCCGAACCAATATTTTGGTAGGTATTTTCTAATTGGTAAATATCGTATGCTACTTCTTCGTAAGGATGATTTTGCTTTAAAGCAGAAAGAATTTGAGATTCGTTAATGGTTTCAAAAATAAGCTCTAAACGGGTTTCTTTTTCTAAACTTAATTTACCTTTTTCTCCAATAAATGGGTTTGAATTTTCATTTCCTCTAAAACTGCCTATTCCTTCTAGTACAAAACTGCAACTATCGTAATTACCAATATTGCCAGCACCAGCATTAAACAAACTTTCTTGCACTTTTGTTAAATATGCAGCGGGCACAAAAGTGACTAACTTTTTTAAGAGCGATTTTTTAGGCGCTAAAATTTGAGTGTTTATTAAACCTATTTTATTAGCTATTTTTTTATTCACCCCCAATTTAACATTATCTAAATTAGTGTGGCATGCATAAATGGCAATATTGTTTTGTATGGCTTTAATAACTGTTCTTTCAACATAATTATTACCGTTCAGTTTTTTTAATCCTCCAAAAATAATGGGATGATGGGCAATAATTAAATTACATTTTTTTTGAATAGCTTCTTCCACAACAGCCTCTGTACAATCTAAACAAAGGATAGCGCCTGTGATTTCCTGTTCTTTGTTTCCTGTTAATAAGCCACAATTATCATAAGATTCTTGATAGGCTAGGGGAGCAAAATTTTCTATTTCGGTAATAATTGTTTTTAGAATCATATTGTAAATGTACTTTTATTTCAAATTTAGATGTTATTGATTTTTAGTTGTCATATGGTTTAGCCAGTTTATCTTCATTTGTGATTGTGTTTCGGTAAACATGGCTATTTCATCACTTCTTTATATCTCGAACAGCTTACTAAATGGTCGTTTACCATACCAGCGGCTTGCATGTAAGCATAACAAATTGTGGAGCCCACAAAGGAGAACCCTCGTTTTTTTAAAGCTTTACTCATAGCATCCGATTCAGGACTTGTAGCTTTAATTTCTGATGATTGTTTAACTTTGGTTACAATAGTTTTATTGTCTACAAACTGCCAAATATATGTATCGAACGAACCATATTCTTTTTGAATATCTATAAAAGCTTTGGCGTTTTTAATAGTTCCTGTGATTTTTAATTTGTTACGAATAATACCTTCGTTCTGCATTAATTCTAAGACTTTTGCTTCATCAAATTTCGCTACTTTTTTCACATCAAAATTAGCAAAGGCTTTTTTAAAGTGTTTACGACGATGTAAAATGGTTTTCCAACTTAATCCAGCCTGAAAAGAATCTAACACAATAAATTCAAAATGTTTTTTATCATCATGCACGGGGGTTCCCCATTCGGTATCATGATAGTGAAGCATTTGCTCATCGTTAGCTGGCCATGTACAGTTCATAATAATTACGAATAATGTGTTAATTTTTTTAACCACATAGAAACATAGTTTTTAGATATGCAAAAAAAGAGAGTGATAGAAGCCTTGCTTTAGACATAGCTCTCTATGTTTAAAAACTTGTTTTTCTATCTAAATACTTTATTTATCATTTTTTCTAAGTGCCTATGTGGTTATTTTTTTGAATATTTAATTTAATACTTTTGAATTATAAATTATAACTTTGCTTAAAATTAAACATATTATGGGAATTGAAGAAAAAATTAATGCAGATGTAAAAGCATCGATGTTAGCTAAAGATGCAAAACGTTTAGAAGCGGTGAGAGCAATAAAATCAGTTATTTTATTATTAAAAACTTCACCTGAAGGATTAACAGAAGAAAGTGCTTTAAAAGCAATTCAAAGAGAATATAAAAAACGTAAAGAAACTGCTGAAATATATACACAACAAAATCGTCCTGATTTAGCTGTAGATGAAATTGCTCAGGCATTAGTAATGGAAGAATATTTGCCAAAACAATTATCTGAAGATGAAATTAAAGCAATTGTAAAAAACGCTATAACTGAATCTGGTGCTTCATCGGCAGCTGATATGGGTAAAGTAATGGGAGCAGCTAATAAGGTAATTGCAGGTAGAGCAGATGGTAAATTAGTGTCTCAAATTGTAAAAGAATTATTAGGATAAAATTATCTAAGTCATACTGTCACGCCTAGGCGTGAGATTTAGCATCTCAAAAATCAATAAAAAGCTATTCACAATCGTGAATGGCTTTTTTATTGATTTATATTTTAAAAATTAATATAGTTTTTGAACTACGAAGTATAATATGTTATGCGGTCGTCCTTTATTTACAGCAGTTTCCAACAGTCTTGTTTTTATAGACTGTCTGCAAGTACTCAACTTTTTGCTCGTTCGTCCACTTTTTTGTCGATATAAAAACTGTAAAAATAATTCCATTTTCACTACCAAATAAATAATGATTGTCGACCTTATATTTTTCGTTGTCTGCTGTAATTTGCCAGACAATGAATTGATTAACGGTGTCTTGTTTAATTATAGTTCTTTTGCCATTAATATTCTCGGCTAAATATTTTGAGTCCCATTCGTAAAATTCCTTTACAACTTCATTCGATGTCATGTTAAGTTTGTAAAACGGATATGAAGATGATTGATTAATTGCGACCGCTGTCAAAACAGAGTCTGCATTTTTAAAGTTGTGTTGTCTGCTAACTTGGTTATAAGAAACCTTTGTCCATTTACCAGGAATGCTAATGCTACCAAACGGTAATTTAGTAAATGTTGTCTGGTTTGCTTTGTCGTCATAATTGTTTGATTCAATTGTCGAAATAGCTTTTGGTGCCATACATGATGTCACGATGGTCAAAATAAAAAGATGAATTATTTTATTTGTCAATTTCATATCTGTCTGTCTTAGCATGC
>Ga0066412_1000421_pt1 | contig 15824 bp, 9 predicted proteins | sample LakWasMet16_LOW5_2_FD_59499 | JGI IMG/M metagenome (GOLD analysis project Ga0066412, IMG submission 59499) | Freshwater sediment methanotrophic microbial communities from Lake Washington under simulated oxygen tension - Sediment Metagenome 16_LOW5 | ecosystem: Environmental > Aquatic > Freshwater... | reverse complement strand
TAATTCATTTGTAATAGAACCATCTACTTCAGTAAATGATGTTAAGTAACCAGCATCATTCGAAAAAGAACTTACGACTGTTGGTTTATTGGTTAAGCTGTTATAGTTTCCATCAAAGCCTGCTGGTAGTTTTGTATAACCACCATTGCTTAAATAAATAGTATCGTTACTAATACTTAGAGTTTGTAATTCGTTCGTTACAGAACCATCTACTTCAGTTGATAATTTATTGTTCCAATTGTTTATATCGGAAGATGCAATTCCATTTGCAGGAGATGCTACAAAAACAGGATCTGTTTCTGTAATACCACCTGTAATGCCCTCTGCTGTTTTTGCGTGTATGGCATAAGGCACGCTTAGTAATTCGCTTGTACCAGATATAGTATAAGCAGTTCCTCCTATTGGGTCAGTTTCTGTTTTTATAAAATACGGCCCATTAGCCCAATTAATAGCAGTAAATGTTCCAGTAACAACGGTTCCATTTCCAAGTTCTAAACTTACTAAGCCATTTGCATTCGTGCTTGGCGTTTGCGTTTCGGAGTAAACAACTGAACCTGTTGCCGAACCTTGTAAGATGCTAATTTGCATACCAACGGGTGATGATGTTATAAGTGCATTACTGCTATTACGAATCACCGCTTGGTAGCTCATTTTTTGTGGCGCTTGAGCCCAACTATTTATAGTTAATAATAAGGCGACTGTTAGCGTAAATATATTTCTCATCTAGTTTTTAGTTTTTAATGATTTTAAATGTTTTTATGTCTTTATTGCCTTCTGTTACTTTTAAAAAATAGGTGCCTGTTGCTAAACTCTCCATCGGAATAGTAGCTTCAGTGCCCTCTATTTTTTTACTTTCAATAGTTTTACCACTTATGTCATATAACAAGTAAGACAGGTTTTCACTGATGTAATTTTCTACCTTTAATTTTAAAAAGTCGTATGTGGGATTAGGATAGACTAAAAAAGAAAGGGCAATGTCTTTTGCCTCTTCTAAGGCAGTAACAACAGAAATCTCATAGGGTTGCTGCACACCTTGGGCGACCGAACCATTTGTACCTGTATGAGTAGTATAAACAATTTGTCCTATGGAATAACTTGCGGAACCTCCACTTCCAGTAGCATTGCCTCCTGAGGCATCTGTGGTTTCTTGAGCGTTAACAGTGCCCTGAAATAAACTTAATAATACAAAGGTTATCAGTTTTAGTTTGGATTGTTGCATACTTTTTGTTTTGTCTATTTACTCATACGAAGTTACATGTGTTATTTTTTTAATAAGATGATTGCGATCAGTTGTTTACTTGATTTATATCATTAAATAATATGTCTAATGTCATAAATGCTTATTGAATTTACATAGAACTTTGTTTTGTAATAAAAAATTAAAACTATCATTATGAAAAAAACATTACTAAATTTTGGTTTATCTTTTGGTTTAACTGTTTTTACAGTTAATACATCAAGCGCACAATGGGTGGCACAAACTTCTCCTACGAGTCAAGTACTTGATCAGGTAGTTTTTAGAGATGCTAATAATGGATATGCATTAGGAGTTCAGGGACCAAATCCTGTAGTTTTTACTTGGATTAAAACTACTAATGGAGGTAGTACATGGACTAATGCAACATCTAGTACAATTACTTACGGACCATTCTCGATGTTTTTTACAGATGCTAATACGGGTTATGCTGGCGGAGTAGATGCAATTTATAAAACTACGGATGGCGGTACTTCTTGGACATCAGTTACTATTCCTCATTCAGGTGGAAGTTTTGCTGTTTTTAGCATGTATTTTTTTAATTCAAATGTAGGTTATGCTTGTGGATTTGATTATGTAAATAATGTTATGTTTATGTTACATACAAGTAATGCAGGTGCTTCGTGGAGTGCCGTTGTAGGAGGAACAGGGGCAAGTATAGGTAGTAGAAATATTGATTGTTTAGATGCAAGTACATGTTACGTAGTTGGATGGAATGGTGGTAATGGTTTATATAAAACAATAGATGCAGGCTCAACATGGACACTTGTAAGTACAACCACTTTTGGAGATTTACGCTCAATTGATTTTATTAATTCTACAACGGCGCTTGCAGCTGTTGGTGGAAGTGGAATTATCCGTACAACAGATGGAGGTGTTAATTGGACACAAGTGACAAATACTTCTGCTCCAAATTATGATATTAGTTCAGTAAGTTTTTTAGATGCTACTACAGCAGTGGCAGTTGGCGCTGGTGTTATTTTAGTATCCGGCGATGCGGGATTAACTTGGACTCCAATGTCTACTCCAAGTATTACGACTCAAGAAATCAATAGTTTTCATTTTCCAACAAGTACAGTTGGTTATGCAGTTGGATCTTCTGGAACTATTTTAAAATACAATGGGGCAGTAGGAGTTGAAGAATTAAAAAATTCTCTTTTAGCTCAAGTGTATCCAAATCCTAGTAATGGAGAGTTTACTGTAAAAGCGGTAAAAAACTTTAACAGTATCGAAGTATTAAATGTAACAGGAGAAAAAGTATATAGTGCTAGTTTAAATGGAACTGAATTAAATGTAAACATGGAAAATCAGCCGAAAGGAATTTATTTCTATCGTTTAACTTCTGAAAACAATACGGTTAAAACAGGAAAATTAATTATTCAATAAAAAATTGAATAGTAATTATTAAAAAAGGGATTAAGCATTGCTTAATCCCTTTTTTAATTTGTAACAATTTTATTTTGTAGTTATTAGAAGCTATGATTTGACTTGTGTTGTTGGAATAATTATTTACTCCAAACTATCTTCAATATCAATTAAAGGCTCTTCGATGATTTCTTTTTTCATCGATTTTTTATGGATGGATAATAAAATAGCCGGTAATAAAATAATGTTTGTAAACATGGATATTAATAACGTTAATGATACCAAAACACCTAATGCTACTGTGCCACCAAAACTAGATGCCGAGAAAATAGAGAAACCACTAAATAAAATAATAGATGTGTACACCATGCTTAAGCCTGTATCTTTAATTGCAGCTGTAATTGCTGCGGCAGCACCAGCATTATGTTTCTTTAATTCTTGGCGGTACTTAGTTAAAAAATAAATAGTACCGTCGCTGGATATACCAAAGGCTATACTAAATATTAAAATAGTAGATGGTTTAAATCTAATATCTAAAAAGCCCATTATACCAGCTGTAATAACCAATGGTATTAAACATGGTAATTTTGATAATATGATGATTCGTACCGAACGGAATAAAGCAATACCTACAATGGCAATTAAAATAATTTCAATAATTAAACTTTCAATTAAATTAGATAATAAGTAATCATTGTTTTTTAAAAACACTAAACTATGCCCAGTTAAACTTACATGATATTCTTCAGGGCTAAAAATGGAATCAATTTTAGGACGAATAATTTTCATCAATTCTTTCATTTTTTTAGATCCAATATCTGCCACTTGATAACTTATACGAGTGGTTTGTTTAGTGCTATCAATAAATTTAGAAAGTTTATTGTTTTGTCCTTTTAATGAGCCTTTATATTCTGATAAGGTTTTTAAATCTGTAACTCCTGGCATTTTATAATACTTGGGGTTGCCATCGTTATAGGCTTGGTAAGAGAATTTAATAGCCTCAACCACAGATAATGGTTTTGAGAAAATAGGATATGCTTCAAACATTTTTTGCATAGCTTTAATTTTATATAAAGCTTTTGCATTATTAGCAAATAATCCGTTTTCGGTTTTACTGTCAACGGTGATTTCAAAAGGTAATACTCCATTAAAATTGTCTTCAAAAAAATGCAAGTCGGTATAAATAGGATCTTTTTTTGGTAAATCATCAACTACAAATCCGTTCATATCAATAAAACTCATTCCCCAAAAACAAATTGCTGTAATTACTGCAGTAGTTATATAAATGGCCGTGCGACGTTTTTGCACTAAATGATCAACGATATCAAGTGCTTTATTAATAATTTTGCCATCTTGGTGTTTGGTGTGTTTTGCTTTTGGAGTAGGTAGCGCAAATAAAATAACAGGCACTAATATTAAAGTGATAAAATAAGTAGCCATTACGCTTATAGAGGCTACAAGTCCAAACTCCACTAACATGGAACTTTTTGTAAAATACAATACTCCAAAGCCAATAGCTGTAGTAATATTTGCTAAAAATAAAGTAACCCCAATAGTTTCAATACTACGTGTAATAGACTTTATTTTATTGCCATGTAAAACAAATTCGCTTTGGTATTTATTAATTAAAAAGATACAATTAGGTAAACCAATTACCATAATTAAAGGTGGTATTAATCCTGATAAAATGGTGATTTTATAGCCAAACATAAACATAATTCCCATCGACCATAGTACACCAATAGCTGTAATGATTAATGAGAAAAACACAACACTGCCTGATCTAAAGAATACCCATAAAATAATAGCTGTTACTACAATTGCTAGAATTAAAAACAAAGTCATTTCGTGTGATACCTTTGTCATAACCTGAGAACGAATGTATGGCATTCCGGAAAAATGCATTTCAACTTGGTGTTTTTTCGCAAACTCTTCGGCTAATGTTTTAATCTCGGCAACAATTTCTAAACGGCGCTTTGAGTTTAAATCTTTTTTGGTAAAGGTAATCGCCATTACATTGGCGCCTGTTTCTTTATTATAAATAATGCCTTGATAAAAAGGGAGCGCTAAAAACTCAGCTTTAATACTATCTACTTCTTGCTGATTTTTAATGGGGTTTTTAATTAAGGGAACAAAATCAAACTTTTCAAGACTGTCGTTTTTTACAATCTTGTAAACTGTAGGTACCGACATTAAGTCTTTAATACCTTGTATGTTTTTAATGGTATTACTTAATTTATACCAGTCGTTAAATTTTTCGTACTTAAAAAGGTTTTTATCTTCAAACCCCATTACCATTACATTACCATCTTCGCCAAAATGTTTTTTAAAGTTTTGGTATTCAATAAAAGTACTATCGGTATCAGGAAGTATTTGAGCAAAATCGTATGATAATTCAACTCTAGAGGTTTGCCACCCCATGAAAATTGTAATTAATAAAATGACAGTAGTAAAAATTGCCTTATTTCTTAATAATAAACTCGAAAAATATTTCCACATAATATGTAATTGCTTTTTAGTAACCAGTTCGTTTTTAGAAAATTAGCAAGAATATCAAAAGTAAATTTGAGTCTCTTGGTAAAATTTCGAAAGGGCTAATTTAAGTATAAATTGAATTTATTTTGAAAATTTGTTTTACACGATGCGTCCTAATAGTTAACATGATTTTATAAAAAAAAAGAGGCTATCTGTTGTTAGATAGCCTCTTTTTAGCAGGAAATATTCAAATTAATCGTTTTTTAGCTCTTTTTTCACCTTTTTAAGATTTAATAAGTTCATAGGATTAGTTGTGAAATCTTTAATGTTTTTTTGAACTAAGCGGATAACTTGATCGTAATATAAAGGAACAATTGGAGCATCATCAATTAACATTTGATCCATTTGTTGATACAACACGTTTTTCACCTCACGATTTTGTTCACGAATTACCTTTTCAAATAACACATCAAATTCAGGGTTTTTGTAATGTGTATAGTTTGATCCAATAGGAGCAAAGTTTTTACTATAAAATAAACTCATAAAACTTTCCTCATCGGCATAATCTCCAACCCATGATTTTTTAAAGAAATTATATTCGCAACTTGCCACTGCTTGTCTCAGTACAACTGGTTTATCCACACTAATTTTCACATTAATATTGTTATCTGCTAACTGTGATTGAATAAACTCTGTTTGTTCTAAATAATTATCAGTAGTATGTAAAGTAATTTCGGGTAAATTCTTGCCGTCTGGATATCCAGCTTCTATTAATAGTTGCCTTACTTTTTCTGGATTGTAAGTATAGCCTTTTACTATTTTTTCGTTATAAGAAGGTAATCCATTGGGAATAAAACCAGCAGTTGCAGGATAACCAACATTATTTCTAAAAAACTGTACTAGTTTTACTCTGTCAAAGCCATAATTAATGGCTTTTCTTAAAGCTTTTATTTTTAGGGGAGATTTTTTAACGATGTCAATGTTTTCATCAATTAAAATTCCTAAATAATCTGTTTTTAAGAAGGTTTGTTTTTGCATCATAAATTTCTCAGCATAAACAGATTTTAAATTCCCGTTTTTATCCAATACTTCATTAATGTTAAAAGCGTCAGCTCCACTTAACATATCATACTTTCCATTCAGTAATTCCATAAAAGCAGTTTCTCTGTCCTTTACAAACGAAATTGTTATAGCGTCTAAATATGGTAAGCGATTTTTTCCCTCATACTCAAAGTAATTTTCATTTTTTAAGAGTACTAATTTTGTTCCTTCTTCCCATAACTTAAATTTAAAAGGACCAGTTCCTACAGGGTTTCGTCTAAAATCTTGCCCATAAAAATCAACAGCTTCGTAAGGGATAACCGAAAAATATTTCATAGTTAAAACATCTAAAAAAGCACTAAAAGGTTCTTTTAAATAAACAATAAAGGTAGAATCGTTTGTGGCCATAAAACCTTTGTAGCCTGTTTTTTCAGTTCTATCAATATTAGCTAATAATGAAACAGCGCTACTTACTCGAGCATCGTACAGCCTGTTAAAAGAAATAACAAAGTCTTTTGCTGTTACTTTTCTACCTTTCCCGTTTTCAAAACATTGATTGTCGTGAAAATAAACATCATTTCTTAAGGTAAATGTGTAAGTTAATCCATCTTCGCTAACTATCCAGTTTTTTGCAATGCAAGGAGTTAATTTTAATGAATCATCCAATTGAACTAAACCGTTGTATAGTTGGTTAACTGGCCAAATTACTTCGGTATTGTTTGCAGAAGCGGGGTCGAGTGTTGCGACGCCAGCCATTTCATTATAGTTAAAAACTGTTCGTTTATCTTGGTCTTGTTTCGAGTCAGAGCATGTGGTAGTAAGGGCCAGAACAAAAAGGCACAATATACTTAGCTTAACAAATTTCATGGAATGAATCATTGTTTTTTGGTTTAAGGAGTACTTTATATCAATATTAAGCAAATAGCCTTTTAATTTTTCAAACTATTTCAACAGTTTTTCACATTAGCATGTCAATTCTCCTAAATTGTATAAATTAGTGTTTTATTAAATTAACACATTCACAATAATGAAGAAACATTTTTTATTGATAGCATTGTCTTGCTTTACTTCTGTATTTTATAGTCAGGAAGATGGATTAACAAAAGTATCACCTGATGAAGCAAATGCTAAAATGAAATTAGGTAATTATGAAGATGCCTTAACAGATTATCTTCAGTTACTTAATGAAGATCCAAGAAATGAAAGTTATAATTATAATGTAGGAGTTTGTTATTTAAATAATAATATGAATAAGGGAAAAGCAGTTCCTTATTTGGAAATTGTAACTCGTAAAGAAAAACACGATCCTAATGCGGATTATTTATTAGGGAGAGCCTATCATTATGCCAATAGATTTGACGATGCGGTTAATGTATTTAAAAAGTTTAAACAAGAAGCTAAAGGAACTGTATTTAACTTAGTAGATGCGGACTTGCAAATACAACACTGTATTAATGCGAAAGAGTTAATGAAATTTCCTGTAGATGTTATTTTTCAAAACTTAGGAACAAATGTCAATTCAGAGTATAGTGATTATTATCCATTTGTTACATCAAACGAATCATTTTTGTTATACAATACCAAGCGTCCTGAGAAAAATGCGGAGAAATTAGAAAATGGAAATTATAAAAACTCAATTTATATTTCTCGTGTCGTAAATGGCGAATATATGAAAGCTAGTCCAATTGGTGCGCCCATTAATGCTGGTAACGAAGGGATGGAAGTTATTGGATTAAGTGAAAATGGAGAAAATATATTGTTATATCTACCTGAAGGTTCAGGAAAAGGAAATATTTTTATTAGCAAATTAGACGCACAAGGAATGTATAGCAAACCTGAAAAATTAGATGCGAAAATAAATTCTGGAGGTGATGAGATAGCAGCTTCTATTTCGCCTGATGGAAATACATTGTTTTTTGCTAGTAGCCGAAAAGGTGGAGTAGGAGGAACTGACATTTATATTTGCAAAAAGATAGGGAAAAAATGGTCAGATCCTAAAAATGCAGGACCGGAAATTAATACACCATACGATGAAGATTTTCCGAATATTTCGCCTGATGGAAAAATATTGTACTTCTCTTCAAAAGGACACACTAGTATGGGTGGGCATGATATTTTTAAATCTAACTATGATGAAACAACAGGTGTTTTTTCAAGTCCTAAAAACTTAGGATTTCCTATTAATACAACCGATGATGATATGAATTTCCGTATTTCTAAAAATGGTAAATATGGATATATTGCTTCCGCTAAAAATGGTGGACAAGGGGATTTTGATATTTATCGTGTCACATTTAATGACATAGAAACAGACTATTCTGTTGTTATTGGAGAGTTTACTACTAAAGATAATGCAGAGATAAATTATGCGGATGTTTTTATTTCGGTAAATAATAATATATCAAAAGAGTTAATGGGTAATTATTTGCCAAATCCCGCTAATGGTCGTTTTGTAGTGATATTACCTCCAGGTAAATACCAAATGACAATTGATGCACCTGGGTTTAAATCAATTACTAAAAATATTGAAGTGTTTGATAAAGTATCTTATCAAGCAGAAATCAATATGAATATTCAATTGAGCAAATAATTTTTTAATACTGGTACTCTGTGGAATTCTCGTCAAAATTAATAGAACAAGCTGTTGGGCATTTTTCTAGTTTACCTGGTGTTGGTAAAAAATCAGCCTTGCGATACGTGCTTCATTTGATTAAACAAGACGAACAAGATATTGCAAATTTCTCGAACGTATTAAAAGCGTTAAAGCATGATTTAAAGTTTTGTAAAAATTGTCATACCATTTCCGATCATGATATCTGTGAAGTGTGCTCTAATCCAATACGAAATCAACAAGTGGTTTGTGTAGTTCAGGATTACAGAGACGTCATGGCTATTGAAAATACAGGATTGTATAAAGGTGTATATCATGTATTAGGTGGATTAATTTCGCCAATGGAAGGAATAGGGCCAAGTAATCTAACAATTGATTCTTTAGTATCTAAAGTAACGAGACAAGAAGTGTCGGAAATTATATTGGCTTTAAATGCTACGATGGAAGGTGAAACGACTAGTTTCTTTATTTTTAAAAAACTAGCGCCGTATAATTTAACATTATCCGCTATCGCTCGCGGTATTGCTGTGGGCGATGAGCTTGAATATACTGATGAAGTTACCCTAGGACGTTCAATTATTAACCGAATTCCTTACAATAATAGTTTAGCTAGATAATTTTTTTAAATTCATTTATGGAATTTTTAATTTCTGTTCATCTCAATGGAAATTAAAAAATCTATCTTATGAAATATGTTATCCTACTTGCTTGTTGCTTAAATATATTTATAGCAAAAGCCATCGAATCAGAAAAAACAGTTAAATCAAAACCCGAAAAAATTATTGTTTATACACAAGGAGCACAAGTTCATCGAAATGCTCTAGTTAATTTAGTAGCCGGACAAAATACGTTGATTTTTTCTGGGCTAGAAAACTGTATAAATGCTTCTGCTATTCAAGCCTCAGGTAATGGTAATTTTATTATCGCTGATATTCAACATGAGGTTCATTACCCAGAGTTTGATAAGGCCAAATTAAATGGAGATGTACGCTATAAAAAATTATTAAAGCATGTAAATGATAGTTTAAAAGAATTAAACTATTTGATTGAAGACATTACTCTAAAATACGATGCTTTGAGCACTGAAAAAAATGTATTATTAAATTATAGTTTATATAAAGGTCAATCTAAAAGAGATAGTATTGCTTCATTAAAAGAAGGTTTATCTTATCTACGAGAAAAATTATATAACATCAATACAGAACAGTTAAAATTAAAACGCGAAAGAGAAAAGTTAGAAGCTAAAAAAGTAATTTTAAACGAACGTATTGTGAATGTGAGTAATGAATTAGCAAACGAAAACAATTCGGGTGAAGTTGAAAAAGTAGATTATAGAATTTTAGTACATGTTATTGCCGACCAAGCAACGCAGGCAAGTATTAATTTAAATTACTATATCACAAATGCTGGATGGACACCTTCTTATGATTTACGCGCTAATACAAGCGACCAAAATGTAAAGTTAACTTATAAGGCACAAATACATCAACAATCTGGTATTGATTGGGGAAGCGTAAAATTGGTTCTTTCAACAGCTAATCCAAATCGTTCTTATAATTTGCCAGAATTATCTCCATGGTATTTAGGTTATACAAATTATAATTATAAAAATAAGAAAGAAAATTACGGCTCTGTTCCATCAAGTAATTCTTATCTGGAGCAGTCAGCAAAAAATAGTGCCGATATGTCTTTAGATAAAGAAGTAGTTGCACAAAATGCTTACGACTACACAACTGTTAGTGAAAACGTCATTGAAACTGAATATGAAATCAGATTAAACTACAATATTCCAAGTGATGGGAAAGAACATTTTGCAGCTATTATGGTAAAAGATTTAAAAACATTATATCGTTACAAAGCTATTCCTAAATTAAACAATAATGTGTATTTAACTGCAGTATTACCTGATTGGGAAGACGCGATTACAATGGGAGGAGAAGCTTCTATTTATTATGATGGTTCTTATATCGGCAAAACTAATTTAACTCCTGGAGGAACAGAAGATACAATGCAATTGTCATTAGGTATTGATAAAAACATCGCCATCAAAAGACAAAAAATTAAAGATAAATGTTCTCAAAAAGTATTAGATAACGATATTATACATCAATATACTTTCGAAATCATAATGAAAAATTCTCGCGCTACTAAAATAGAAATAGAAGTAGAAGACCAATTACCATTAACTCAAGATAAAAGTGTAAGCATTGAAAGAAAAGAATTATCTGGTGCTAAATATGATGAAGTGACTGGGATTTTAAAATGGAGAACTAATATTCAAGCAAAGGATAGTAAGAAGCTAACCTTAACTTATCAAATAAAAGCCCCTAAAACAATGCCGGTAGCTATTAATTAAAAATTTTATTTTAACAGTAAAAGAGGATTGAATAATTTCAATCCTCTTTTTATTTACAGGCACAATTGGGTTTTATGCATTGCACTAATATTTGCTGCGCAGCCTTTGCCGACATTAAAATATGTTCTTTGGTTTTTGTACTTAATTTTAAAGAGTCATCGTAAGCATTAATTTGTTCTACAACAAGCTTATCATTTAATCCTATTTTTAGTTCAGTTAAGTAATTTAAAAACACCTCGCTGTGTTCGCTAACGCCCAAGACTACACATTTACAACCTTTAATACTTTGAGATAATGGTCTTCTGTCTGATTTCGGTAATTTACCTTGTTTATTAGGAATTGGGTCGCCGTGTGGATCAAAATCAGGATTGCCAATCACATCATAAATTCTATCAATTAATTTATCAGAGTTAATATGTTCTAATTGTTCGGCAATTTCGTGAACTTCACTCCAACTAAATTTTAATTCTTTGTATAAATAGGTTTCCCAAATTCTATGCCTGCGAACAATATTTAAAGCTATGTCTTTACCTGTTGACGTTAATTTTGCCCCATCAAACTTGTTATAGGTAACGTATTCTTTTTTTACTAAAATAGCTAGTTTTTCAAGTACTGTAGGTGGTTTCACTTCAAGCCAGTTGGCTATATCAGTTGCGCTAACAGCTTTGTTTTTATCATGGCTAGCCAATTGATAAATAGCTTTTAAATAGTTTTCTTCTCTATACGTTTTCATGTTTTAAATATAGTTATTTTTTAATTGTTAGGTTACCCTAATTATATTAAATAGTGTATACTTATTTTTGTGTCATGTTAAGAATCGGATTAATTATAGTTTTTGGATTGCACTTTCAGTTGGTGTTTGCTCAAGTCTTAGGAACACTAAAAGGAACTATTTCCTCAAATGGTCAAGCTTTACCTTTTGTAACTATAGGTTTAAAAAATTCGACTTATGGAGCTAGTACAAATAATAAAGGGTATTTCGAAATTAAAAATATTCCTATAGGAAGCTATGAAGTTGTTGTATCTGCTATTGGTTACGACAAACAGTCTAAAAAAATCGTTTTTTCAGAATCTCAATTAGAAATAACTTTGTTATTTGACTTAAAAGAAAATCAAACCAATTTAAATGAAGTAGTTGTTTCTGGAACAATGAAAGAAGTTTCAAAAACAGAGAGTCCTGTTCCAGTTGAAGTGTACACCCCTGCATTATTTAAGAAAAATCCAACACCTAATATTTTTGATGCTTTACAAAACGTAAACGGAGTTCGTCCACAATTAAACTGCAATGTATGTAATACCGGCGATATTCATATAAACGGTTTAGAAGGACCTTACACCATGATTATGATTGATGGTATGCCTATAGTAAGTGGTTTATCTTCTGTTTATGGTTTATCCGGTATTCCCAATAGTTTGGTTGAACGAATTGAAATTGTAAAAGGCCCAGCTTCCTCTTTATATGGCAGTGAAGCAGTGGGAGGATTAATTAATATCATCACTAAAAAAACAGCAACTGCTGATAAGTTATCTGTTGATTTAATGGCCACTTCTTATCAGGAATATAATATAGATGCAGGTGTAAAATATCGACTTGGAAAAAAGGTAAATGCCTTATTAGGTATTAATTATTTCAATTATCAAAACCCTATGGATAATAATCAGGATGGATTTACAGATGTTACCTTACAGCATCGGTTCTCTATTTTTAATAAATTAAATTTCGAACGAAAAGATAATCGAGAAGCATCTGTGGCTTTTAGATATTTTTATGAAGATAGATGGGGCGGAGAGATGAAGTGGAACAAGCAATGGCGTGGAACAGACAGTATTTATGGAGAAAGTATTTTTACTGGAAGATATGAAGTCATTGCTAAATATCAATTGCCTTTAAAAGAACGTTTTTTTTATAATGTATCATTTAATAGTCATGATCAAAATTCAGTATATGGTACTACAAAATTTAATGCACAGCAAAAAATATTATTTAATCAGTTGTATTGGGAAAAAGAATTTGAAAAGCATTCGTTATTGATTGGTGCGGCGTATCGTTATACATGGTATGATGATAATACTTTTATTACACAAACTAACGACTCTATTAATCCTAAAAATAATCCTAGCAATGTGGCTTTACCTGGAATATTTGTACAGGATGAAATTAAAATGAATTGTAATCATAAATTATTATTAGGATTTAGATACGATTATAATGAAGCTCATGGAAATATTTATACGCCTCGTTTGGCTTATAAATGGACATTAAATGCAAAAAACATTTTAAGATTAAATGCAGGAACAGGTTATCGTGTAGCTAATGTGTTTAGCGAAGATCATGCTGCTTTAACAGGTTCAAGAGAGGTAATTGTGGTTAATGATTTAAAGCCTGAGCAAAGTGTGAACGTAAATTTAAATTATGTGACTAAATTTTATAAAGAAAAATTTAATCTTGGGATTGATTTATCTGCTTTTTATACCCGTTTTAGTAATCGTATTATCGCAGATTATGACACAGATCCAAATAAAATTTATTTTAATAATTTAAATGGCTATGCTATTTCGCAAGGTATTACTTCAAACATTGATTTAGAGCTTTTAAAAATTCCTTTAAAAATATTAATTGGAGGCACTTATATGGATAATTATAAAGTGGAGAATGGAACACGAGCTCAGCAAATATTAACTGAAAATTTCACAGGTACTTGGGCTGTATCATATGAATGGAAAAAAATGGGATTGAGTTTTGATTATACGGGAAACATATATAGCCCTATGCGTTTGCCATTATTAGGTAAATTAGATCCTCGTGATGAATATTCACCTTGGTGGAGCATCCAGAATATTCAGATCACTAAAAAACTTAAACAATTTGAAATATACGGTGGCGTTAAAAATCTGTTGAATTTTACACCACCAGCAAATAGTATCGCTCGGTCATATGACCCATTTGACAAAGGCGTGCAATACAATTCATCAGGGCAAGTAATATCAACGCCTAATAATCCTTACGCATTAAGTTTTGATCCAACGTATATGTATGCCCCTAATCAAGGGATTAGAGGCTTTTTTGGTGTACGGGTAAGATTCAAATAATTATTTATTCTTCGTTACTTGCGTTAACCTGTTTCATTTTTCTTAAAAACATGTCACGTTTTGTTGGGCTACAAGTTGTGAATTGGAATCCTGGTCCGCTTTTAACTTCTTGTTTTTTATCTTTTGATTTTAATTCTTTAAGAGTATTATTAAATTCAGCATTACTGCTTACAACACTCATTACACCTTTAAAATAATAAAAGTAATACCAAGTTTGTGGATCTAATTCAAAGTATAAAGTAAAATTATCACCACCTTTTTTACGTTGTATTTGAATATATCCAGGAACTTGCTTGTAAATTTCAGTTTTATTAATAGCGCCTAATCCAATTTTACCTACAGAAAGAAACGAACGACTAGTCCTATCATATCTCATGGATGTATTAGTAATCATAAAAGTTTTCTCAAATTCATCAGGGAATTTTTTAATATTTCCATTTAAGTTTAAGTCAGAAATAACTTTATCACCTTTTTCTTTTCCTAATATTTCGGTAATACCTTTGGTGAAAACCTTGCCGCTAAAATCAATGGATTCAAGAGTGTTGTTATAAACTTCCACATCTTTCACCATTTTTTTCAAAGCACCTTTATCAAAAAAGAAATCAATCGTACTCATTAATTCAAATGTTGCCGAGTCGTTAATGGTACTATGTGTAGCAATACCAATGGTATTAAATTTAACTTGTCCTAAGTCTGCACCTAAGTCCATTTTACCTTCAGCGTATACTTTACAATTTTCTGTATTTAAGCTAATATAATTTCCAGGTAATGATTGTTCTACCATTTTTTCTTGATTAGTGATGCGATATTCTTTAGATTCTTTGTCAAATCCTAAATAACCATCTGCTCCAATTACGTCCACATCTTTTCTACCACCTCTTAAAGATACAAATGAGGAATATACCATGTTTGTATCTTGACCATATATAATAGCAGAACCAACAGGTTTACCATTCATATCTGTGGTGTTTGCAGGTAATGGAATTAAAATTTCATTAGGGTCAATTTCCCCATTAAATTTTAAATATGCTTTTCCAATTTTACCACAAGCATGAACAATTTTGGTTCCACCATCATAGGTTAAAAATTTATTATTTGCATATAGATATACTTTTCCTGCAAAACTAAAATAATCGTTAAACTGAAATTTCGATTCTTCAGTAATTATGCCTTCTGATACAGTTTGAAATATAGTGTCAGGTTTTATGGTATTAAATTTAATTAAATATGCTTTATTATTTTCGTCAAGATATTGATAATCTCCGCTAGCTAAGTAACTTTTTCGGCCAAAAATATTAGCGGTTACATTTCTAATAGTATGATATTTTGTAACTGTATTAGCCGTTATAATAGAGTTTTTCAATGTATCCATTAATGCATTTTTAAAGATGGTTACTTTTCCTGAATCAGGGAAAAGACGGGCATCTGCTACATTTATAAATGGTACATTAATACAACTGATAATGTATTTTCTTAAATTATACTTAGCAGCAGGGGCTAAAAATCTTAATGAATCTTGTTTTGGATGAACAGAAATAAATTCTGGGCCTTCTAAATCTAAGGCATTTTCTACACTCCCGTTTAATTTTTTATTTTCATCACCTAACTGAATTTCTTCAGAATCCATAAAC
>Ga0066412_1000420_pt1 | contig 15915 bp, 8 predicted proteins | sample LakWasMet16_LOW5_2_FD_59499 | JGI IMG/M metagenome (GOLD analysis project Ga0066412, IMG submission 59499) | Freshwater sediment methanotrophic microbial communities from Lake Washington under simulated oxygen tension - Sediment Metagenome 16_LOW5 | ecosystem: Environmental > Aquatic > Freshwater... | reverse complement strand
GCTTGTTCTCATTATCTCTCATGTCTCAAAACGATATAGATGCGATGAGATATTCTCAAACTTATTTCGGAGGAACATCTCGAAGCAAAGCAATGGCAGGTTCTTTTGGTGCATTAGGTGCAGACGGTTCATGTATGGCTAATAATCCAGCTGGGATTGGTTTATATAAAAAAGGAGATATTAATTTGTCTTTTGGATTAAGAGTTTTTTCGGTTGAAGCAACTCATAATGGAACCGCTAGTAAAAGATACAAAGTTAATGTACCTTTTGATGGATTAACATTAGTAGGCGCATGGAACAGTAAAACTCAGCCTGATAATCATCATGCTTTAGGGCTTTCTTGTAATCAGATTTCTAATTTTAATAGCAATGTGTCAATAGAAGGAAGATCCAATAACAAGAGTATTGCTAATGATTTTTTATCTTCTGCAAACGGCAAGTCTCTTAAAAATTTAGATAATAATTTTTCAGGAATGGCTTATGATAATTATTTGATTGATCTTTATGATACGCTCACTAATCAGTATTGCAGTTTAATTAATACTAAATATGATTTAAAGCAATCAAAAACTATAGAAACATCAGGAAGAATTAATGAATGGTGTTTCAATTATGCATATGGATATAAAGATAAATTATATATCGGTGCTACTTTAGGAATACCAAGTGTTTCGTATAACTATAATTCTGTTTATAAAGAAGTCGATGATAAGGATTCAATGAATGTAAATACTAATACATCTCCTACATATGCTTATTTATCTGAAGGAGTAGGTGGTTTTGAAAGTATGTCTTACCAAGAAACGTATAAAACAACTGGAACTGGTTATAATTTGAAATTAGGAATTATATACAGAGCTGCTGACTTTATTAGATTAGGCGCAAGTTTTCACTCACCTACTATTTATAATTTGACAGATGCGTATGTGTATAAAATGACGGCAGATTATGATGAGGGCGGTTCATTTAGCACTCAAAATCCACCAGATAATGGAGGGAGATATAATTATCAAATAATCACTCCAATGAAAATGACAGGAAGTATAGCTTTGTTATACAAAAAATTGGGAGCTTTAAATATTGATTACGACGTCATCAATTATCAGCAAGCTTCATTACAAAGTAATCCTCAAGAATTTACAGATGTAAATAATACAATTAAAACGAAGTATAATCAAACGTCTAATTTGAGAGTTGGAGCAGAGGCAAATTTAAAACCTTTATTTGTTAGACTTGGATATGCGATGTATGGAAGTCCATTTGGAGAAACATTTTCTGGCGACTTTGTGAGATCTTTTTACACTGGAGGAATTGGCTTTAGAAGAGAAAAAATGTATTTAGATATTTCTTTTACTAAATCGATGAGCAATGAAAATTACTACATGTATAACCCGAATTTTGTCGATAAATCGACTTTAAGAAATTCTGGCACGACAATTGCTCTTACTGTAGGTAGTAAGTTTTAGTGTAGTTTTGTTCTAGATTAATTGGTTAAGAAAGTCTCGGGGTAGTGGCCGGGACTTTCGCTTTTTACGAGTTTTTTTGATAAAAAAAGAGTATTAAAACTCTCTTTTAGCAGCAATTAACGTGTTTTTCAACAAAGAGGCAATAGTCATAGGTCCTACACCTCCTGGAACAGGAGTAATAAATCCAGCTTTTTTAGAAACTTCTTCAAACTGAACATCTCCAACTAATTTAAAACCACTCTTTTTTGTAGTATCATCCACGCGATTAATACCCACGTCAATAATCACTGCCCCATCTTTTACCATGTCTGCGGTTACAAAATTAGGTTTGCCAATGGCTGCAATAATAATATCTGCGTTAAGCGTATGTTCTTTTAAGTTTTGAGTATGACTGTGGCAAAGTGTAACTGTGCAGTTACCAAGATTAGTATTTTTTGCCATTAAAATACTCATGGGTGAACCAACAATATGACTTCTTCCAATTACCACGCAATGTTTCCCATCAGTTGGAATATTGTAACGTTCTAATAATTGAACAATACCAAAAGGAGTTGCACTTACATAAGTTGGTAGATTTAATACTAAGCGACCAACATTTATGGGGTGAAATCCATCTACATCTTTACTTGGTTTGATGGCTTCAATAATTTTTTGTTCAGAAATATGACGAGGTAATGGTAATTGAACAATATAGCCATCAATATCATCATCATTATTTAATTCTTCAATTTTAGCTAAAAGTTTTTGTTCAGAAACATAGGCTTCAAATTTTACTAAGGTAGATTTAAAACCAACATTTTCGCAAGCTTTTACTTTGCTTCCCACATATGTTTGAGACGCAGGATCATCTCCCACCAAAATTGCTGCTAAATGAGGTTGCTTTTTGCCTTTAGCAATTAAATCTTTTACTTCTTTAGCAATTTCAGATTGAAGTTCAAGAGATATTTTTTTTCCGTCGATTAATATCATAATAATTACATTTTAGGCATTCCACCTGGCATATTTTTCATCAATTTTGCCATTTGGTTTTTATCTCCCATCATTCTCATCATTTTGCGAGTATCTTCAAATTGTTTCAATAATTTATTTACCTCTTGAATAGATTGCCCACTTCCTTTTGAAATACGTTGACGGCGAGAACCATTTATTAATTCTGGGGTTGAACGTTCTTTTGGAGTCATAGAACCAATAATAGCTTCAATCCCTTTAAAAGCATCATCATTAATTTCTGCATCCTTCATTGCTTTCCCAACACCTGGAATCATTCCAACTAAATCTTTAATGTTACCCATTTTTTTGATTTGTTGTAGCTGACCCAAAAAGTCATTAAAATCAAATTGATTTTTTGCTATTTTTTTAGATAATTTTCTAGCTTCTTCTTCGTTAAATTGTTCTTGAGCACGTTCAACTAATGATACAACGTCACCCATTCCTAAAATACGATCAGCCATACGTTCAGGATAGAAAATATCCAAAGCTTCCATTTTTTCACCAGTACCAATAAACTTAATAGGCTTATTAACGACTGATTTAATAGATAACGCAGCTCCACCACGAGTATCTCCATCCAATTTTGTTAAAACAACACCATCAAAATCTAAACGATCGTTAAAGGCTTTTGCAGTATTAACTGCATCCTGACCAGTCATTGAATCAACTACAAATAAGATTTCGTTTGGTTTAATAGCTGCTTTTAAATCAGCAATCTCCGTCATCATTTGCTCATCAACCGCTAAACGACCAGCAGTATCTATTAATACAATACTATTTCCGTTTTCTTTAGCTTGTTTAATGGCAGCCTCCGCAATTTTAATAGGATTCTTTTCTTCTTTGTTTGAAAAAACATCCACTCCAATTTGCTCACCTAAAACATGTAATTGGTCAATAGCAGCCGGACGATACACGTCGCAAGCAACTAATAATGGCTTTTTACCTTTTTTTGTTTTTAAAAAGTTTGCTAGTTTACCAGTAAAAGTTGTTTTACCAGAACCTTGTAAACCGCTCATTAAAATAATGGTTGGATTTCCACCAAGGAAAATCTCTTCCATTTGTCCGCCCATTAATTGAGTTAACTCATCATGGGTAATTTTTACTAGTAACTGACTTGGCGAAACCGCTGTTAAAACGTTTTGTCCTAAAGCTTTTTCTTTAACGGTATCCGTAAATGTTTTTGCAACTTTATAGTTTACATCGGCATCTAACAAGGCTTTACGAACTTCTTTTAGCGTTTCAGCAACGTTAATTTCAGTTATTTTCCCTTGACCCTTAAGCGTTTTAAGAGCTCTTTCTAGTTTATCGGATAAATTATCAAACATGGTATTTCTTTTTTAAGGGTGCAAAGATAAGAAAAATAGGGTGTTACATCCCAATTTTCTCATTCACGATTTTCAATATTTCAGTCTCTAAAGCAATCGTTTTATTCTCAATATCTTTTCCTTTTGAAATAACATCGTTTACAAAAGCTTTATCATCATATCCGCTAGCATTTATGCGAACATTCATAAAAGCCCCCATGACAGCTGAACGAGCACATAAAGCGCCAACACCAGCGTCGGAAACTGAATTTGGATTTCCAACTTCGGCCATAGCTTTAATGATTGATAAACTTTCGTAAGATAATTGCATAACTTTAAACGGCACTTCAATGGCAAATTTTGTAGCGTCTTGAATGGCTTGTTTGCGAGCCGCTTTTTCTTCATCAGTTCCCTTTGGTAAACTAAAAGCTGTCATAATTTTATTGAAAGCTGCTGTATCCAAATCAACCAATTTAGTTAATTCGTCTTTAATTTTTTGACCCTTTTCCGCCCATATACTAAACTCTTCCCAACGTGTATCCCAACCTTTTTTGTGTGAAGATAAATTAGCTACCATGGTTGCTAATGAAATACCTAAAGACCCAACATAAGCGGAAATTGAACCGCCGCCAGGGGCAGGACTTTCACTCGCTGTTTCATCAGCAAAGTCATTTAAAGTCATGTTAACTAATTTACTATCTGCTTTATCCTTTAGTAAATATTCAATAATGCGTTCTTCTGGCTTAAATGGACCTAATTCATCTAAGCCCATAGTTTTAATAGCAATTTTTATTAGTTCTTTTTCTGAAACACCAGTTGAGCGTTGTTGCTTTTGTAAGAAGTACTTCCCTGCATCCAATAATGATTTTAAAGGAACTAAGCCTACTAATTCAGAACCTGTTACTCTAATACCGCGTTCTGTTGCTTTTTTGCAAACTTCATCAAAGGCCATATGTAAAGGAGTGATATTAATATTTGTTAAGTTCATGGAGATTTGAGCGACTCCATATTCTTCAATAAACCAACCAATAGCTTTTACTGATTTTAAAGAACCAGGTATAGAAACAGGATTTCCATTGGCATCGGTTACTATTTTTCCATTAATTGAATCGCCTTCACGCTTCACTCGTCCTGCCTCACGAACATCAAATGCAATGGAATTTGCGCGACGTGTTGAGGTGGTATTTAAATTAACGTTATAGGCCACTAAAAAATCACGAGCACCAATTACAGTTGCTCCGCGTTTCGCATCAAACTCAGCGGGACCAAAATCTGGTTTCCATTCTGGTAATTTAATTTTTTTGAAAAAGCCTTCGTATTCACCCGCTCTAATAACAGACAAATTATTTCTTTCTTTATTTGCTTGCGCAGCTTCGTATAAATAAATAGGTATTTGCAATTCTTTTCCTACACGTTCTCCTAATTTTTGTGCCCATTTTGCTGTTTCTTCCATACTAATGTTAGCAATTGGAATTAACGGACAAACATCAGTTGCGCCCATTCGAGGATGTTCTCCTTTATGTTTGCTCATATCAATTAATTCGCCTGCCTTTTTAATAGCAAAAAAAGCAGCATCAATAACAGCTTGGGGATTTCCAACAAACGTAACTACGGTTCTGTTAGTTGCTTTACCTGGGTCAACGTTTAGTAATCTTACTCCTTCAATTGATTCTACTTGGTCGGTTATTTGTTTAATGATTGATAAATCAAGTCCTTCAGAAAAATTCGGAACACATTCTATTAATTGTTGCATAAAAAAAGGTTTAAAATGGTGCTTAAAAGTATAAAAATTCCCCATTAATAGGATAAACTGTGAGGATTCGATATTATTTTTAATTAACAATCTCTTATAAATAACAATTTTCATCCTATCGGTACGTTTTACAGCATTACCTTATATTTGTTTATAAGACTATTAAGATTTGAATCCAAACGCACATATTTTTATTTACACTCATAAAATTACACCAAGGGTGAAATACACTTTTAATTTAATTTTAAAAGATTGTTTGGGTTTAGAATTCACATTGACTAATAACATTGACGACTTTAAATCTTATGAAGGAAATAAAATCTCTTATTCGAATCAGGATGTAGAGAGTGATTTTCATATTGCAGCCCATTCATTATTGTTTGAATCAGGTATTAAAGAGCAAACGATTCAAATGCAAAATCACGAGAATTTTTTGAAATATTTTTTCAAAACTTATCATAATGTGTTGCCATTTGATGTATTTGCAGCATCATTTTATTTGGTAAGTAGATATGAAGAGTATTTGCCGTTTATTCCAGATGCCTTTAATAGATTTGAAGCAGAAAATAGTTTAGCCTATCAATATGACTTTTTAAATATACCATTGGTTAATTTATGGATAGTTGAATTTGAAAAGATATTGCTTAAAAAAAATCCCAATTTAATTACAACTCATCAACCGTATTCATTTATTTCCACTATTGATATAGATACTGCGTATAAATATCAAGAAAAAGGTGTGATGCGCTCAATTGGAGGCTATTTGAAATCAATTTTAAGAGTTGATAAAGCAGATTTAAAACAACGTACAGCTGTTTTATTAAATAAAGAAAAAGATCCTTTTGATTCTTATGAATATCAATTAGAGATTCAAAATAAATATAAACTAAAAGTAATTTATTTCTTTTTATTGGGTGATTATGGAATGAATGATAAAAATCATCCATCCAATAATTATGGATTTCAACAGTTGATTAAACATTTAGCGGATTATGCATCAATAGGAATTCACCCATCTTTTGGGTCAAATGGAAATATAAACCAAGTGAAGGTTGAAATTAATCGATTAGCGAAAATTACTCATCGAGATATTTTTAATTCACGCCAGCATTTTTCGATGTTGAAATTTCCTGACACTTATGTTACTCTTTTAGAGTTAGGAATAACAAATGACTATTCCATGGGATACTCAAGATTTAATGGTTTTAGAGCAAGTTTTTGTATGCCTTTTTATTGGTATGATTTGGATGATGAATTAGAAACTGGTTTAAAAATTCATCCATTTTGTTTAAGCGAAACATCTTTGAGGTATAAAGATCATGCAACGCCTCAAACTATCTCTGAATTTGCTAAACCAATTATTGATGAGGTTAAAAAATATAACGGAGAATTAATTACTATTTTTCATAATGACACAATGGGAACATCTGTGGAGTGGGTTGATTGGAAAAATGTTTATGAGGAAATAGTTCAATTAGCATCGAGTAAATCATGATTTTAATATATTCTCATCAAATAACAGCTCGGGTGATTTATGCTATTGATTTAGTTTTTAATTCAGTTTTAAATACACCTTATGAATTAACTGATGACAAATTTCATTTCGAGTCCTATACACTTCCAAAAATTGCTTATTCGAAAGAATCTGGTATTTCCAGAATATTTATCACGCCCGATAGTTTATTATTTGAAACAGATATTAAAGCTACATTACCAAACGCAAACATAAATTATAGAGACTTTCCTAGATTTTTCGCATCCGACACTAAAGATTTTTTAGGCTATGATATTTTTGCAATGGTGTTTTATTTTGCTACACGATACGAGGAATATTTAAAATCAGAGTTAGATGAACATCAACGTTTTAAGGCGGAGAATAGCATTTCTTTTAAATATAATTGTTTACATATTCCTTTTTTAAATAATGCCATTGCTGATTTTAAAAATAAATTAATGCGTGATTTTTCTTTTTTAAATTATAATTCACGAGTATTTAATTTTGTTTCAACCATCGACATAGATAATGCGTTTGCTTTTGCTAACAAAGGATTTAAACGAAATATTGGAGGATTGGTAAAAGATGTTTTTTCTTTAAAAATGAATCAAGTTACTCAACGTTTGGTAAGTAATTTAAACGAAGAAAAAGATCCATACAATACATTTGAATTCATTAATGCTTTAAGTAAAGAAACTCAAACAACGTTACAGTATTTTGTATTGATAGGAGATTATGCTGCCTATGATAAAAATCCTCACTACAATAGCACTGGTTTTAGAAAATTATTGAAAGGCTTATCAAATCATTATGAATTAGGATTACATCCATCTTATGAGTCTTTTAATCATCTCGAAAAAATAGACATTGAAAAGAAACGTTTAGAGGAGATTATTGAGAAAAAAGTAACCTCTGCTCGTTGTCATTTTTTAAGAGTGAAGTTTCCTGAAACTTACAGAGCATTTATCCAAGCTGGAATTACAGATGATTACACCATGATTTATGCTTCTCAATCAGGTTTTAGGACGGGTTTATGTACCCCTTATCCTTGGTTTGACTTAGAGAAGAATGAAATAACATCATTAACCATACATCCTAGTATAATCATGGAAGGTACTTTAAGAGATTATAATAAACTAAGTGTTGAGAATGCAAAAAGCACCTCTTTATATTTATTAAATGAAGTGAAAAATCAAGGTGGTGAATTTGTTTCGGTATGGCATAACGATAGTTTTGTTTCGTCACAAAAGGAATGGATAAGTGTTTACAAACAACTTTTAGAAAAATCAAAAACAAATAATTAGTATGTGTGGTATTGCTGGCATCATTTCAAAAAATAACACTTTATCCCTTAAAGATATCGTTTATTCTATGAGCCAGTCTATCAAGCACCGTGGCCCAGATGGAGAAGGTTTCGCTTTTTTCTCAAAAACAAATTCAATACCCGTTTATTCAAATGAAACACCTCAAATAAATAAAGAGAGTCAATCTTTTTTGTTTAATCCAAATACATCTTTACATAATTTAGATGTTAATTATGATATAGCATTTGCACATCGTCGTTTATCAATAATTGATTTATCAGAATCTGGTCACCAACCTATGTGTGATACACAAGGTGATTATTGGATTACATTTAACGGCGAAGTTTATAATTATATTGAGTTAAGAGAAGAATTAAAAAGCAAAGGTCACGTTTTCGTCACACAAACTGATACCGAAGTTGTAATAGAAGCTTATAAAGAATGGGGTTTTGAGTGTTTACAGAAATTTAATGGAATGTTTGCATTTGCATTGTTGGATAAAAAAAACAATCAAGTGTTTTGCGCAAGAGATAGAGTAGGAGTGAAGCCCTTTTACTATTCTTATACAAATAACGCTTTTGCTTTTGCTAGTGAATATAAAGCATTCATTAAATCTAAATTAGTTTCTTTTGAAATTAATGAAACACAACAGTTTGATTTTATTGTTAATGGTAACTTAGAAAACACTGAGCAAAGTTTATTTAAAGGCATTAATGAATTAAAACCTTCTCACTATTTAGTTTATAATTTAAGTTCACATACATTTAAGATTTCAAATTATTATAATCTTCCAAAACAAACTTTAACTACAAAAAGTGAATCTGAAATTATTAATATCATTGAGGGGAAATTATTAAGCGCCATTAACTTAAGATTAAGAAGTGATGTAGAGGTAGGTTCTTGTTTAAGCGGTGGATTGGACAGTTCTATTATCGCAGGAATTTCAAAACATCTGCAGCCTAATAAGCAGATGAAATTGTTTACAGCAGTTTTTCCTAACGAAACATTTGATGAAACGAATTACGCTAAACAGGTAGCTGATTTTGTTGGAGGTAATTGGCAAACAGTGTGTCCAACAGCTGAGGAGTTTTTTAGAGATATTGAAATATTAAATTATTTTCAGGATTTGCCAATTTGGAGTACAAGTACGTATTCTCAGCATCGGGTCATGAAATTAGCTTCTGAAAATAATGTGAAAGTTCTGTTAGATGGACAAGGGGCAGATGAACTATTTGGAGGATATTCTCATCACTATATGGCTTTATGGAAAGAAAATTTAGGGTTAGGAAGCATTAAGCAAATTAATGAAGCCAAACAAACGATTCGAAATGGATTTAACTTATTAGGAAAAACATTATTAAAAGATTCGTTTGGTTTAAGTGTAGATTATTCGAATTATTTTAGCTTTGATAAAAAACAATTTGGTAAAAGTAAGAATGAAAAACTAGCTTCTTCACTAAATCAACAATTGCAAAATGATTATCATGGTCGATTAAAGTCGTATTTGAAATGCGAAGATAGGAGCAGTATGGCTTTTGGAATTGAAAGCAGAGTGCCCTTTGCTGATGATGTTGAATTAGTAAATTTTATTTTTTCAATAGAAGGAAAACAAAAAATTAAACAAGGTATTTCTAAGTACTTATTGCGTGAAGCATCAAAAAGTTACATTCCAAATTCTATTTATTCTCGTATGGATAAAATAGGTTTTGAAACTCCGGTTCAAAAATGGTTTATGCCACATAAAGACCAAATTATAGATGTAATAGCTTCGGAGTTGCATTTTTTAAATAAGGAGTATCTGACAAATAGTTTTAATGAAGTATTAAAACATAAACCCAATTTTGTAGTAAGATTGTATTCTTTGGCAATTTGGATGAAAATATATTCAAAAGTATAATTCCTGACAATAATCATTTATTGATTATTTGCTATAAAGTGGCATTTTTAAAAAGTTTTTTTGTTGTAAATCAATCAATTGGATGAATTCAGAATCCCTACAAAATGAATTTGGGTGAAATCTGATTATCAGTTAGTTAATCTCCATTTCTTTTTAGTTTAAAGTTTGATTTTTCATTAAAAAGTATATATTATTGTAATGCTAAAACTTTTTTTTTGGCTTTGTAAATTGGAGGGGCATCCCTCTATTATTTTGAGAAGAATTAATATATTATTGTATGATAAATCAACAACTACGTATGAAACACTTTATTAAACAAGTTATTGTAGCTGTTTGTGTTATTATTCCTTCATTTGGAATGGCTCAAACAGATAATCATCATGAGCATACAGGGCTTAACGGTGAACATATTGATAAGTTTTATTTGCCATTTGAGTTTTCTGCAGATTCGTTAGTCGGTTTTGATGAAAATGCTGCATGGCAACAGGCTCAAATGCAAGCTAACGAGCTTTGGCAGCAAAAGAGAGTTGTAGCGATTCTTAAAAGAAATTATATCGATTTTCATTATGGATTACAATCAGCTGTTCCTTCAAATCCTACAGTTCAAGCTCCTTGTACAAATCCAGGTTTTGAGGATGGTACATTAAATGGTTGGACAGCTGTCCAATCTACAAACAATAACTCACAAACCATGTTACCTTGGACTAGTGCTGCTACAACTCAGGCGGTTGTGCTTGGTCCAGGTTTTGATGCTAACGTTACAACGTTACCAATTGTTCCACCAGGTGGCGGAAGTTTCGCTGTCCGTCTAGGTCAAACGGGAACAGGAGGAACTTCTTATAGATTAAATCAAACTTTTACAGTAACTGCAGCAAATTCGGTTTTTATTTACAAATATGCAGTTGTTCTTCAAGATGGTGGTCATGCTTGTACAGATCAACCTTTTTTTAATATCAAGTTTGAAACATGTAATAACGTAGTTATTCCTTGTGCGCAGTACCAGGTAGCCCAAATGGGTTCGGCATGTACAAGTGGAGACCCTAATTTTTTAACATTTACAAATGGTTCTACTGGTGTTTCATGGAGTTATTTGCCTTGGCAAACACGTTCCTTTGATTTAACAGCATATATAGGTCAGTGTGTTAATATTGAATTTACAGTGGGTGGTTGTATTGCCGCTCAAGGTGCACATCCTGGATATTGTTATATTGATGCCGCCTGCGATCCTATGACCTTAAATTTAAATGGGTTGGATATTCCAGTGGGACAAACAACCACTAATATGTGTACTACGGTCACAAACACATTATGTGCCCCTCCTGGATTTACTTCCTATTCTTGGACTGGCCCAGGAGTAACAGGTAACACTAATCAGTGTGTTACATCCAGTAGCGGTGGAACTTATTCGGTCACGCTCGGTATGCAGGGCACGAGTTGCCAAAATCCCGTCTTGTATTCAACATTTAATATAGTTCCAAAACCTATCGCTAACTTTACTTTTTCAACTAACCCTTGTTCTAATGGTTTATCTGTTCCTTTTACAGATGGAACAACTCTTAATGGAGGTCCTGCTATCTCAAATTATTATTGGGATTTTGATAATGATGGCGTTGTAGATAATACCTCTCAAAGTCCAACAAATACCTATACAGCGGCAGGTACTTATAGTACGCAGTTGTTGGTTTCAAATGGAGGGTGTACGGATAGTATTACAAAAGTACTAACTGTTTCACAAGCTGTAACCGCAAATTTTAACAATACAAGTGGTTGTTTAAATGGAGCTACTAATTTCACAAGCACTACTACTCCAACAGTAGGTTTGGCATCTCATGTTTGGAATTTTGGTGATGGTTCTTCAAATGGTACAGGCGCAAATCCTGTTCATACTTATACCACGGCTGGAGTGAAAACTGTAACCTATACAGTTACAAATTCTAGTGGCTGTCAAAGTGTAATTACAAAAACGTTAGATGTCTTCCCTAATCCAGTCCCCGCTATTTCTGCAAACACGGTCTGTTTAGGATTACCAACAACATTTAATAATACGTCTAATGTAACGGCTCCTGCTACGATTAATACATGGGCATGGGATTTTGATAATAATGGAACTTCAGACAATACAACACAAAGTCCAACCAATACTTATACAACTGCAGGAAACTATAGTGTAGAGTTAGTTGTTACGACTGCAGATGGATGTAAAGATAGTTTAACCATTCCAGTAGTTGTAAATGCTTTGCCAACAGCAACATTTACGCCATCAAATGCTTGTGTAAATTCAAATGTGGCTTTAAACAATACATCTTCCCCAGCAGCAAATATTTCTTCATATAGTTGGAATTTTGGCGCAGGAGCTTCACCGGCAACGGCTAGTACAGCTAATCCAAGTTTAGTTTATACTACGCCAGGAGTAAAAACAATTAGTCTTGATATTACTGCCAATACAACTTGTACGGCTACTATTACCAAAACAGTAGAAGCTTTTCCTATTCCAGTTGCTAATTTTAGCACAACATCTGTTTGTCAAGGGACAGCAACTGCTTATACAGATTTATCAACTCCTACTGGTTCTATATCGAGTTGGCAATGGGATTTTACAAGTAATAACTTTGTAGACAATACAACGAACGCACCATCCAACACTTTTCCAGCATCAGGTACATTTACAACTTCTTTAATAGTTATTTCAAATGGATGTTCTGATACAGTTAGTATTCCTGTAAATGTTTGGGGGCACACAATTCCTGATTTTACTCCAGCTAAAGTTTGTTACGGCACATCAAGTGTGTTTAATAATTTAACGGATGAGACAACAAATGCTAACGTTGGTTCAGGAACTACTTATGTTTGGGATTTTGCCGATGCTAGTGGAACATCAGCAGCTGTTTCTCCATCTCATACATATACATTAGGAGGTAATGTTAATGGAACCTATAATGTAACATTAACTGCTACATCACTTCACAATTGTATAGATAATATTGTAAAACCAGTAAGTGTTTATGCTATTCCAACAGCATCTTTCACAGCTGATTCTGTTTGTTTTGGGTCTCCTTCTAATTTAACAAATGCAAGTAATGGTAATGGAAATGCCGTAAATTCATTTGCATGGGATTTTTCAAGTAATGGTACAGTAGATATAACTGGTATTCAAAATCCTAACTTTACATTTCCATCGATAGGAAATAACCCTGTAACTTATACGGTGTCTACTTCACCAGCAGTTGGTTTGGTTTGTAGCAATGTTACAAGCTCATTAACAGTGTGGGTTAATCCTATTCCGGTTCCTGATTTTACTTTTGTAAATAATTGTATTAATGCTCAACCAAATACATTCAATGGTTCTGCAAGTTCAATTGCTGTTGGTACAAATACGGCTTTTGTTTGGGCTTATGGAGATGGCGCGGTTTCTACACCAACTTCGGCATCAATAAGTACTCATACTTATGCAGCAGCAGGTACTTATAATACAACATTAACAGTAACGTCTAATAAAGGGTGTGTTGCAAATGTTGTGAAACAAGTAGAGGTTTATCAAAAACCATTTATGTTAATTGCAAATTCACCTGCCTGCGATCTAGTAGCTATGACTTTTACTGCTGTGGCTCAGGCAAATAGTGGAACAGTTTCAAATTGGTTTTGGGATTTTAATAATTCTATCACAACTATTGAAGCAAATGTTCAGATCCCAAGTTTTACTTTTGCAGGACCAGGACAACAAACAGTAGCGTTGGTTACAGAAACTAATCATGGCTGTAGAGATACAATTCGTAAATCTATATATGTTAATTATATACCAGTTGCGTTATTTAATGTAAATGATCCAGATGGTTGTCCTGTGCATTGTGTCACATTTAACAACCTTACATTGCCTATTACTGGACCATCACAAATTAATCAATGGCAATGGACTTTAGGAGATGGCTCTGTTGTTACAAATACAAACAGCGCAGCTGTAAATCATTGTTATGACAATAACAGCTCAAATCAACTAGCGCTTTTTGATGTTAAATTAGTTGTGACAACTGATAGTGGTTGTGTGAGTTTACCAAATAATAAAATTGGATTTATTACAGTATACCCTACGCCTATTGCTAGTTACGATGTCAATCCTAATCCAGGAAGCATTTTAACTCCTTTAACTTACTTTACAAATCTTTCTCAAGATTATACAAAGTGGTGGTGGAGTTTTGGTGATGGACCTTATAAATCAGATTCGGTAAATATCAATCCAACACATTTCTACAGTGATGCATCAGCAAATACCTACTATACTAATTTGATCGTAATGAATCAGTATGGTTGTAGAGACACTGCTTATGTGGCTGTAGAAATTAAACCAGAATTCACGTTCTACATTCCTAATGCATTTTCGCCATCAAATGATGATGGAATTAATGATTATTTTAATGGTGTTGGTATTGGTATTGCTCAGTATGAAATGTGGATTTTTGATCGATGGGGCGCAATGATTTTTTACACAGATGATATTAACAGAGGATGGGATGGACGAGTGCAAGGCAAAACCTCCGAAGGAAAACAAGATGTGTATACTTGGAAAGTGAAATTAAAAGATGTATTAGGTAAAAAGCATGATTATATTGGGCATGTAACTTTACTTAAATAAAATAAAAAATCCCCCCAACAATATTGTTGGGGGGATTTTATTTTAATGTTATTTGAATTGATGATTTATTAAACCAAATAAACAGCTTCTTTTCCTTTTTTAGAAAAATCAGTATCAATTCTTTCTTGCAAAGTTGTTGATAACGAAAGTCCAACAAAATCAGCTTTTACAGGAAAACGTGTATGGCTTCTGTCTACAAGCACTAATGTATTTAATTGTTTCACTGGTTTATTTAAAAATAATTTCACAGCGTATATCAATGTTTTACCGCTATTTAAAACATCATCCACTAAAATCACTGATTTATTTTCGAAATCTTTTTCAGTAAAATCTATTTTAGGGTCAAAGCTCCAAGGATTTTCTTTGTCAATTTTAATTTTACCCAATTTAGTTTTGATAGTAGAAATAGAATTTAAAATAGCTACTATTTTTTCTGCTACTTTATATCCGTTACCTTCAATGCCAACAATTAATAATTCTTTTTCTTTAAAATTATTTTCGTAAACCTGATAGGCCATACGGTTTAATTTTTGGTTGATTTGAATAGCGTCTAAAATCTTAGTTTTTTCCATACACAAATCTAATTGATTTTCATTTATTCTGCACCACTGTTGAAATTTATTCCATTAAAAATGGCTAAAAACTAAAATTATTGATGAATGGATTATGTTCTTAATTGAAAAATAATAGATTTGTATATCTTAAACATCAAACCAATGAAGTTATCTCCTCATTTAGTATTAGCCTTTGCTTTAACAAGCTTTGTTTCAATGAATGCACAAAAATCATCAAGTGCTAAAGATTCTAAACCTGAACAAAAAGATCCTTTGTTTAAATCCGAAACTTATTCGGCGTTATCATTTCGTTCTTTAGGTCCTGCTGTTACCTCAGGAAGGGTAGGAGATATTGCAGTTAATCCCAATAATAAAAACCAATGGTATGTGGTAGCTGCTGCTGGTGGTGTTTTTAAAACAGATAATGCAGGGGTTTCCTTTTATCCAATTTTTGATAATCAAAACTCTTATTCCATTGGTTGCATTACGATTGACCCCAATAATTCAAACGTACTATGGGTAGGT